>Ga0111538_10010149_pt1 | contig 12533 bp, 15 predicted proteins | sample SoiMethybrSBSTD1_FD_79669 | JGI IMG/M metagenome (GOLD analysis project Ga0111538, IMG submission 79669) | Bulk soil microbial communities from a Populus tree surrounding site in Tennessee, USA - Soil MetaG P. TD hybrid SBSTD1 (version 2)... | ecosystem: Environmental > Terrestrial > Soil >...
CCTCGGGTGAGAGCGTGGGGGCGCGGCGCGTCCCGCGCTCTGCCGGTCCGCGAAAGATGGTAACGTCACGAACGGCGAATGCCGCGAAGGCGCGAAAACGAGTGGCGTAATGCCGTCGCTCTGCGACGGACTTCGCCGTCTTTCGGGAGAGGGCGCGCGTTACGCCTACGGGCAACGTTACTGGCCGCGCTCACCGTCACTTGTTCCAAGTCACACGAGCCGCCAGCGCTCGGCCCCCGCAACGCGCATGCAATGGCCTATGACGCCGCGCGCGGGCGGGTGACTCTATTCGGTGGCGCCGACGAGCGATCGGTGCGCGGCGACACCTGGGGATGGGATGGAAAGCGATGGCAACAGCTCGCTACCGAAGGTCCGGCACCCCGCACATTTCCCGTGATGGCCTATGACTCCGCCCAAGCACGGGTGCTTCTCTTCGGCGGAAATCGGGTCCTCTTCGGAACGGACCCCGCGGCGCCAACGCTTCTGCGCGATCTGTGGGCCTGGGATGGCCGGAAGTGGATCGAGCTCTCCGATGGGACGGGCGGCCCCTCGGCTCGCGCCGAGGCATGCGGCGGATACGACGAAGAGCGGCATCGCTTCGTGGTGTTCGGCGGATACGAAAAAGTTGGCAAAACGCTGACACGTCTCGGCGATACGTGGGAGTGGGATGGAACGGCGTGGGGCCGAGTGGCGGATACGGGACCACCGGCGCGGAGCGGCGCCGCGATGAGCTTTGTGCCGGCGCTCGCGGGAAGGCCCGCCGGCGTGGTGCTCTTCGGTGGTTCCACCGGTACGCCGCCGCCGCCCGGCGATACGTGGCACTGGGATGGCCAGCATTGGACCCTGCTCCCCGTGGGTGCGTCAGCGGGGCGCTTCAATCCGGTGATGGCCTATGACGCGGCGCGCGCATCGCTGCTCCGTTTCGGTGGCTTCGTCGGCGGAACACGGGTCGACGAGCTCTGGCAACTCCGCGGCGATGTCTGGACGCTCCTCCGCGATCGCGGACCGGATGGTCGCAATCACAGTGCTTGGGCGTACGACGGAAATAGCCGAAGGATCGTACTTTACGGTGGTCACGATGGCGACCACGTGTTCGCCGACACATGGACCTGGGACGGCACGTCTTGGAACCGAGCTACCGAGCGCCCGCCGGTGACGCGTGTCGACAATGGCCATTGAGCTCTTGAATGGCTACCGCCAGGCTTGAGAAAGCGCCTTTGATTGCCCCGCACGAGATCGGCCACGAAGTTCATGACTTCTCGAATGCGTGGCACGCGTCGAATTTCCTCGCGCGTCACCGTCCAGAGCTCCGCTACGCCTTCACCCGCTCCTCGACCCGCGCGAGCCCAGGCGTCTCGTTGCCGTGGCTTCCGCGGCCCCACCCAAGCTTCGTTCATAAGCCCCCGCTCCGACGATGATCGTCCGCCCCGCGGCTGCGGTAGTCAGCGCCCCTCTTTGGCGCTGCAATCACTCTAGGCTGCTCGCTGCGGCCTTTCGCTTCCGTGGCTTCTCGGTAGGTGAGCCCGATCGCCCCCGTGGCCGCTCCATCAGCTGCACCATCGCCCGTACGGTTCGCTTCACATCCAGCGGATACCCGAGGTCGAGCAGGAGCTCCGTGCCTCCTTCCAGAATGAGCAACAACAGTGCAATTGACGGTGGCTCTAGATCGACACGCAATTGACCGTGCGCTTGGGCGGTCTCGATAGCACCCTCGAGCCGCTTACGCGTTCGATTCATCAAATGCAGCTGCGCCCTCTTGACTGTTTTCGAGCGCCGGCACGCGGCCACGAGCTCCGCGGTTCGCACCGCGCCGCGGACAGGAAATTGCCCACTTTCGACTGCGCTCGCGAAGAGGGCGAGGATATCGAAAATGGAAGCCGCTCCAACCGGAGCGCTCATGAGCAATTCGAGGACCCCATTTCGCCGCCGTTCCATGGCGGCGGCGATCAGGTCGTCGCGATCTCTGAAATGGACGTAAAAAGCGCCACGCGTACATCCCGCGCGGGCGCAGATGGTGTCGAGACTCGGAACATCGAGCCCTTCCTCGGAGAAGGACTCCAGCGCGGCATTGACGAGGGCTTCTCGTGTCCGACGCTTTGCTAGCTCCCGAAGGCTCGAAGTCTCGTGTTGGGCGGAGGATTTTCGCGGGGGTGGCGCCGCTTTCCGAGTGCGTGCCGATCGGGGGGATGGGTGACGAGTGGCCAATGCTTCTTGCTTTCCGACCGGGGGCAGCGCAAGGCCCACCTGAGCTTTACGTACGACGCCGTATGTAACATACTATATTGAATGTCAACGACGGCAGTTGGTCTTTTTCCCCTGCGAGACGTGGTGAGTTACGGCGTTGTGACCGCAGTTCTTGCGATTTCCGCCGGCGTGACAGCGAGTCCCCCTCCGACCTTCCCGTCGGCTCCGCCGCAGACGGCCATTTCGATGGATCGCACTTGGTACGGTTGGCAAACCCTGATCCTCGACGCGGGTTCGGTTGCATCGCTCGGGATCGGGGCCGAGCTGTACGCTCGGCAGGGATCGGAAGAGGACCTCGCGCCGCAGGTGCTGCTTTGGAGCGGCGTTGCCGGGGCCATCCTAGGCGCCCCTATCGTCCACTGGGCGCATACCAACACGGGCAAGGGATTCGCGAGCCTTGGAATGCGCGTCAGCGGATTGCTGATATTTGCTCTCGCTTTCCCGGAGGGGGGGGGCGAGCCGGGCATGGCTGCATTCGGCCTGACCGTGCTTGGGGGTGCTGTCGTCGTGGATGCGGCCGTCTTTGGCTACCAGGATCGTGTCGATGCGCGCTCGATCTCGGGCTGGTCCATTTCACCTGTGCTCGGGAAGCGAACGGGCTTCACGCTCGGACACGCGTTTTAGAATCTTGCGCGTTGCGCCCCCGCGCAACCAACTTTCCGCGGAATTCGAGGTGACTCTATTGGGTGGCATCGCAAGGCATCGCACATGCATCCTCGGCAGTCCGGAGGTGCTCGCAATGCGCAAGGCCGCCGCGTTTGACTCCGCCTGCACCTGGCGGTGGAGTCCATTTCGAAAATGGTATCCGCGCGCGCCGATGACCGCGCGTGCAGAGAGTTCTCGTGCGTCCAGGGCCCGTAGGGGGCTGGCAATATGGCGCTTCGGACTCTTCTTTGGCTACTTGGCCACTTTGCGCAGCGAATCGGCCGTCGTGAAATAGGCCGTGGTGCCGTCGGTCACCAGCGCGCTCACGGTCCCTTGGGCCGATGCTAGGACTACGGCCCCGGAGGTGCACTGGTTGTTCGGGCACGCGTAGATGGTGCCCCCCGCCGCCCAATACGAGCCGGCGCTGTCGGCAGCAAGGGCGGTGATTTCGTCGTTCCCGCTCCAGAGCTTCGGTGGAACTCCCGTGCACCCGTCGAGTGGGCACACTTCGACCGAGTACTTCGGTCCGGGAACCGGCGGAGCAGCGGGGTTGGCGTGTTGGGCGACCACCAGCGCGGAGCCGACGACGATGTGCGAGATGAGCGCGTTCGTTCCGTCGGCCGAATGATCGATCAGCTTGCGCGGGGGGACCGTACTACGGCAGTTGCCAGACTTGCTGCAGTCCACGACGGAGCTGCCTACCCACGCGCCCGAAGCAGATTGGTACCCTGGTGAGTGCCAGATCACGGTCGTAGAAGACACGGCCATCGGTGCCACCGGCCGAGGCACGATACTAGCGACAAGATGCATACTCGCGCACGGCGACGACGACGGCGGGCAGGACATGATGGCAGCGGGTTGCCAGAATACCGAGGCGTCGTCGCTCGCGATGTCCTCTTGGCTGCCTGCGCCATTGTTAACGAACTGCGAAGGGGCGTTATTACAGCCGGCCGCCGCACACACGTAGATCGAGGCACGAGTCTGCTCGATCCAGAAAACGAGCGAATTCGATACGGTGAGCGGCCCGCTCCCGTACCCGGCAGCGAGCCCTGTCACGCTACCGGCGCTGCAGCCGCTCTTCGCGCACGCGAAGATGGTGCCGTTGTTCGAGCTCTCGCCCCAGTACAGGTTGACGGCATCGATCGCGAGGTTCGCCGGGGAGGCACGATTGTCCAGCAGCGTCACGGCCTGGCACAGGCCGCCGCTGCATGTGGTCCCTTGGCACGAATGTCCGCACGCGCCGCAGTTCGTCGCGTCGTTGGGGATGCACACGCCGTTGCACAAGAGCTGTCCCATCGGGCAAACCGGTCCCGCCTCCGCCGCGTCCGCGTCGATCGGAGGTGCATCGGCGCCCGACGAGCTGTCGTCGGAGTCGGGCTGGGCGCCGTCCGATCCGTCGGCATCGCTCGACGTCGCGTCGGTGTCGGCCGTGGTCGCATCGGTGGAGGCGTCGGCACCGGCATCGACAGCGTCCGCCGTGTGGCCTGCGTCGACGCTCATCGCATCGGACCTGCCGTTGTCTAGACCTCCCCCGCAGCCATTCGTCGGCGACATCGCTATGACGACGAGTGCCCGCGACGCGTTCAGCCGAAAATTCGTACGACGCTGCAAGTGACTCTCCTTCAGCGCTCCTGCGCGAGCGCCGCGCAAGCGATGTGTGCAGTCGGAACCTCGACGCGCTTCCGCAAGTTCGTGCGAGATCCATCGTGACCGCGCGGTCGTCCCTTTTCGGAGCCAGACTCCATTGTCACGTGGACTGCATCCTAACGGATGTGCTGCGATCGTCGCGTCATCAGGCATAGATGTTGTCGAAATCGGTTAACAGCCCTACGGCATTGAAATAGGACCGTGGAGCGATTGCCCGAATGGGCTGTCGAGGGTCGCCCGTTGCTGCGCGCGGTTGCTTCACGCCACAATCCGTCTCTCGAACTCCAACAATATCGCGGTATTCAGCCCGCGTTGCGCCCCCGCGCAACCAAAATTCGATTCGTAAACCTGAAGTCGCCGAACGGGCAATGGCACGTGGCGCTTCAGGGCGAACGATTCCGCATGAAGTTTGCTGCTGGTCGAGCAAGCTTCGCTTGGCTGGCGGTCGGGGGGCAGCTCAGCCGAGCGGCGCGTTGCCAAGCTTTGCGATCACTTCGAGCTCGACGCACATTCCCGCCGGCAGCGAGTAGACGCCGAAGACCATGCGCGTGTGGTGGCCGCCGAAAACGTCGTTGAAAATCGCCGACACCCCATCGGCGACCTTCGGGTGCTCGGTAAATTCCGCGGAGGTGCGGAGATTGACCGAAAGCCGCACGATGCCCGCAATCGCATCGAGGCTGCCCGCGCCGGCGCGCAGCACCGACAGCGCGTTCAACGCTGAAAGTCGCGCGGCGCGAGCCGCCTCATCCACCGTCAACGACGAGCCGATCACGCCCACGTACTCGGGCTTGCCAGACACCACCGGCACCATGCCGCTCAAGAATACGAGGTCGGACACACTTACGAACGGTACATATTGACCGAGCGGCACCGGCGCCGGTGGGATTTGCAAACCGAGCGCGGCGACGCGACTTTCCGGCCCGCCTTGACGGTGCGCCGACATCTCACGACCACTTTCCGGCGTGGCTGCCGCCGTCCAGGTGCAATACCTCACCCGACACAAACGTCGCCGAGTCCAGGTACAGCACGGCTTCCGCCATTTCGGAGGTGGTGCCGATGCGGCCAGCGGGGCTCAAACCTTTGAGGAATTCGTGATTTTGCTTGGGATGCATCGGCGTGTCGATGATGCCAGCCGCCACGGTGTTGACGCGAATTCCCTGCGACGCGTATTCGATCGCCAGCGAGCGCGTCGCGGCCTCGATGCCGCCTTTGATCAGAATTGCCAGTGCGCTCGGCACGCCTGCGATTGGCTGCACCGATAGCGATGTGCCGATGTTGACGACGTGACCGGACTTGTTCGGCAGCATCGCGCGCAGCGCCTGCTGCGTCATGTGGAAGAAGCCGGCGAGGTTCGTCGAAACTAGCTGCGAATAGTCGTCGGCTGTGTGCTCGGTGAACGGCTTAGCCACGAAAATGCCGGCATTATTGACCAACAGATCGAGCTGGCCGAAACGGGACCGCGCTTCGCCGATGGCGCGTTCGGCGGTCGCGGCACCACTGACGTCACCGTCGACCAGCGCTAGCCGATCGGAAGCCACGAGCTCGCGCGTCTTGCTGACGCTACGCGACGTGGCGACTACCGCGTAACCGCGCGCGAGCAATGCTTGAGTGATGCCGAGTCCGATGCCGCTCGAAGCTCCGGTGACAACTGCTACTTTGGATGACATGATTTCTTCGGTACCTTTCTGACTTTTCGCGAATCACGCGAAAGGACATGCAGGTAGGTCGCGACGCCGGCGTGCGTTACGCGCCGTCTGCGACCCGCGTCACAAATGCTTTGGCGACGATTTGAAAGCCATCGACAGCTCGACCTTGACCTGCGCCAGCGCGCCGTGAATGTCGATCGACAAGATCCGACCGGTTCTGGCCAGCCCGGCGCTCTTCGGCGACTTGCCGGACGCGATTGACACTTAGGTTTCTTCGTAAAACTTGGCAAAAGCAGCTACGCCCGCGCTCGCGAAATCGAGCACGGGCCCTTACGAAATCCTGAATTCGGGAGCGCGTTCGAGCCAAACGACTCGCGACACTTGCGCACGCACCACCGTGTAGTTACCGAAAGCTCGCGCTAGTCGAGCGCGACCTTCGAGTCTGGGTAGTCGTACGGGCAGCTTCGCACGTGTTCGCGCGCGCGATGCAAAAGTACGCGCACGTAACCGTCGGAAATTCCGAGCAGCTCCGCCACGCGCTCGCGCGGCTGCTCGTCGAGCAAGCTGAGCTGTACGACTTGGCGCTGCAGATTGGCCATCCGCAAGATGCAGCCATGAACCCGCGCCAGGTCTTCAGCATGACCGATCAATTCTTCACTGGTTTCCGTGGACTGCTCGGCGAATTCGGCTTCGATCAAGGTTTGTGCCCCAGAGCGGCGGCGGCGCTTGCGCCTGTAGTTTTGGACGTTGTGTCGCACCAGCACGGTCAAGAGTTTGAGCGAATCGTCGCCTTCATGGGCAATCGTTCGAGCTTCGGGCAGCCGTAAAAACGACGCGAAGCTGTCCTGCACGACGTCGAGCGCTTCCTCGGCGTCGAGGCCGCGGCGGCGCGCATAACGGAGCAGCCGTGAACGGTGGGAATGGACCAACGCTGCCACCCAATTCAGAAACCCCCGAGCCGCATGAAGCGCGTGCTCACCATCGGCTAGCGTGGGCTCGGCTAACGTCGGCTTTTGAGCGAGTGACATGGTGTTCATGCTGACACAGGTCGCAAGATTGGGCCGCGTTACAATCGCAACACACTTTTTCTGAAATTGGCCGGCCTTATCGATCCGAAATGGGTGGTCGCCGCTCCCACTTTGCAGCCCAACTCGACGAAACGACGTCCGGACTCGCCAACGCTCGCGTGATCCCGCGCTACGCGGGAGCAGCCGACCCTTGCGAAACTCACTACGCCACCCGCGCCTCGATCGGCACCGTAAAGGCCGTTGTCCACGTGGAGTATCGCCCCCGCGCAACCCGATTTGAACCTCCGGTCGCAAAGTGCGATCGGAGGTTCAATGCTTTGCGGGCTGCGCGGCGACACCGACCGACCATTCAAGGTCCTTGGCAGGCGCGTCGGACAGCGTCGGGTCTTCAGGCGACGCCAAGTGACTGCGCGCCGAGAAAAGTGCTTGGTTCCTTGATTCTTCCCCGCCCAGAGTCCCGCCCCGTACATTCGCGACAGAGGGTACGAGCGCTTTCGAGCGGCGTTGATACTTCTTGGCAAGCGCGTCGTTTTTCGGAACGCCGGTTCCTTTTTGATAGGCAACGGACAGCCAATAGCATTCTGTCCAATCGCCGCGATCGCATTCTTGCCAAAGCAGCGAGGCATACCGACGACCCGCTCGTTCCGCGCGTGCGTCGTCGCGCGGAATCCCGAGAATGCCGGACGTGACGAGCGAGGAAAGCTCAAGACACGATCGTGCATATCCATACTGGCAGCCCAGGTCGATGAGGTCGACACCGCTAGGGATGTCTTCGAGGATATCGTTGGGGATCAATTTGCCGCCCTCGCGGCCCAAGTAGTTTCGACCCGCCGAGAGACAACCGGCGCCCTGACCCCGTTCGCACGCGGTTTCGTCCATCTGATGGGCTCGTAGCCGAAGCGCAACCAGCCGGTCCCCCTCGCGGTAAAAGGACCCGTAAAAGGACCCGGCCCGAAAACAAGACCCGGGATCGCCATCAATGCAGCGACGGAGGAGGCCTTTCATATCGAACACGTTGCAGCGCGCCGAGGGGTTCGTGCATTCTTCGTCGATGATCCGGAGCGCGCGCTCGTCGGCTTCGCGGGCGCGCTCGCCATTCTGCGCGACGCCGACCCCTCGAGCATATACATACGCAAGCCGCCAACACGAGGCGGCGATTCCAAGCGTGCAGTCAGCGGCATACTTCTCCGCGTTCAAGCGCTCCCGCCGTGCGCGTTCTTCGGGGAGAAAAGTGCGCCACTTGGGCACATCGGCGCATCCGCGGGCGCATCCTTTCAGCATTTCCGCGCGTCGTCGCATCGCGGCAGCAGCGGCGGGGTCGTATTTACCGCCCTGCTCGGCCAAGGTGGTGCAAGCCTCCTCGTCGTCATCGTCGCAGGCTGCGCCGATCCATAAAACGAGCTGCCCTTGCGGTGGTCGAGCCCCGGGAGAGCCACGATCACATGCCCGCCAATCGCCGAGCTCGCACCCTCGCTGGAGCGGACTCGGTTGGCACAAGTCTGGCGCGATCTGCGCGGGGGGGTAAATCATTCCGGCTTGGCAGGCGAGCCCGAGCTCTCGACACGCGTTACGCTCTCCGTCGTTGCATCTTCTTTGAAGCTCTGCGGCTTGCTGCAGGATCAGCCGGTCGATGCGGGGGCGCTTCGTGTTCGCGGCGAATGCAGTCCCGATCGGCATCGCACCAACGTGCGCACTGCCGGCGGTTGTTGGCGAGTCGACCGCGCCGCTGAAAGGCGCGAGACCCAGGCCTCGGCCTTGCCAATGCATCCGACCGAATACGCCCGCTGCGGCAATGAGCCCGGCAGCAGTGCATAGCTTGACGAGCCGGCGGGACGGCAGTTGGGAAGTCACCTTGACCAAGTATCGACTCTGGCTGTGGGTCGAGCAAATCAGGTCACGGATCCATTCCGTACAAGAGGTGCGCGGTGTGGGATGTGGTTGCCGAGAGTGCAGCGTTCGTGCCCGCACCGTTCGAACGTCGCAACCGTCCTGTTCAAGCGGAGTTCGCCCTCAGTGCTAACTCGAACCTCAGTAATATCGCGGTATTCAGCAGGGTTTGCGCAACCCGATTTGAACCTCCGGTCGCCTAGTGCGATCGGAGGTTCAATGTTTCGGCTATGAGAGCGGGTCAGGGTCGAGGGTTCACGGTCCTGCGGAACATCCTGCGCACGTCTGATCGCAGTCGTCGAGGAGTTGGCCCCGCGCAAGGTTCCGGCGCGGCAGCGACTTCGTCGCGCGCGCGTTCCTCAGTGTTCCTTCGGCCAATTACATGTCGCCTTAATCCACCGCTCCAGCTCGGCCATGGTCTCTTTTGACAGGACTATATCCAATTCGATGCCGAAACGACTATGGCCGTGACAGGTAGCAATATCGACGAGAGCTCACAGACCTGCGTGCTCAATACACCAGAACGAGGAGCTGAGTTGATGAAGATTCTGGCGTCCGCTCGATCCCCTGCGAACCCCTTCGAGAGGTTTCTCAATGACGAGGTCCGCCTCAAGGTCGTCGCAGACGGCACAAAGCCGGACCAATGTCTCGTCGCTCTCGTCGAGGGGGATGGGGTTGTCCATCGTATGGCCCATGATCGCCGTCGCGGGGTTTACGGAGTGGACCTAGTAGATACGGAGCAACTTCCCATGCTCGCAGGGCTCTGGGTCAGGGTCACCCACATTGTCAAGCCACGGCCCTTTCGACGGTGCAAACATTGAGCAGCTCAAGGCGCCGAGACAGAGAACAACGCTGATCAGCCAGTGACGCGTCGGCTCCAATTGAATGACTCCGTTTCCATTTTGGAACAATGTTCGCCACGCTCGCTCAAACGGTCCAGTCCTCGCAACGCAATGCGCGCACCCGGCGAAACTCGCGGACGTTGTTGGTAACGAGCACGGCGCGGACGGCTACCGCGTGCGCGGCGATGATCGTGTCGAGGCAGCCGATGGGACGCCCCGATTTCTCCAGCGCAGCACGTATTTCACCGTACGGTCGCTCGATGGCGCGATCGATGGGTAGAACGGTGAACGTGTCGAGGAACTGCTCAACGACGTCGCGCGCCCGGGTCGACGGTTTCTTCGCCAGACCGAAGCGGAGCTCCATCGCTGTCACGACACTGATGGCGACGTCGGCTCGCTGCGTGTCTCGCAAATAGTCGACCGCTCGTGGAGCTCGCCCCCGAAGAGCGAGACTCACCGTGTTGGTGTCGAGCATGTAGAGCGGCATCTACTCGTCATCATCATCGAGGGGAGACCCGCGCTCTGCGGCTCGATCGCGCGGGCCTACGTCGAAGTCTTGGGGCAGCCCCCCGAAGATCTTCCAAAAGGACTTGGGCCAGCCCTTCTCATCGACGGGCTCGGTGCGCGGCTCGAGAACGAGCTTCTTGCCACGGCGAGAGATGAGCAAATCCCGCTCATCCACGCGAAAATCTTTGGGGAGGCGGATGGCTTGGCTCCTTCCCGACCAAAAAACGCGAGCGACTCCGCGACCGCCGCTCGGGCCCGCCTTGCCCTTCCCGCTCCGTCCGCCCGGTGTCATATATCATTGATATCTAGCACCGCGATGGGGAGCGTCGCAAGGCTTCGCACCCGCATCCTCGGCAATCCGGAGGTGCTCGCAATGCGCAAGGCCGCTGCGCGTGGGCTCGGCCTGCCTGAGCGACCAGGAGTCTGACGCTACGCCACAATCCTCCTCTCGAACGCTAACAATATCGCGGTATTCAGCCCGCGTTGCGCCCCCGCGTAAACCCGATTTGAACCTCCGGCTCGTCGTGACGAGTCGGAGGTTCTTGTTTTTCGGCGTCTTCGCACGCCGCGTCAGTCTGAGTCGGCACGTTAACGCGAAGCAGGCGCCAGTGCTCGAGCGAGAGGGCAAAGAAGACGAACCCAGCGCCGAACGTTACTCAGTCGGCACCGTTAGACAAAGCCAGCGCAGCGCCGTCGCGAGTTCTTCCCGCCAAGAGGAAAAAGCGTGACCACCGGAATACAGGTTGTAGTGAACCGTGCCGCCTAGTGACTCGAAGAGCCGAGCCGCCATTTCCACGCCCTCGATCTGCGAGACGCGCTGGAAGAGTGTTGGCGGGTGATGGACGCCCGTTTCGATCTCCTCGGTGCCGACGCTCAGCCAGAACTTCGCGCTCGTCGAGGGAGACGATATCGCGTTGTCCGCAAGCCACCAGAACGAACCGGATTGACAGAGAGCGGACGAGAACGCGTCCGGATGCTGCATTGCGGTGTACGCGGCCGCGAGCCCGCTTAGGCTGAGGCCGCAAATCAGGCGATCCGGGCCGGCAATGCCTTCGTCATGCCGCTTCGCCCAACCCACAACGTCTTCGGCAATGAACCTGGCGTAATCCGCATTGCATGTGTAGTCCTTATGCCTGGATGCGTAGTCCTGAGACGACACGAAGATGCAGGACATCGAGGGAACGCCTCCGGCCGTCATGCACCCGCGAATCACGGGCATGCAGTCCATGTCGTGAAGATAGTACTCACCGTCGAGGAACACGGCGAGCTCGTGCCGCCCCTCGGAGAGACCGGGCATGAACCAGACCTGCCTCTCGTATCGGCCGCAGGCGCTTCGGAGAACGTGTCGCTCGGGCGGGTTGGGTCGTGCCGCGATGGCCAGATTCCGCAACAGCGATTTGGGATCGTACACGACACGTACGCCACTCTTGACCACGGCCAGCGTGCCGGCATCGCATGGTTCTGTCGCGGCCCATTCGGGCGAGGCGAAAGCAAACTCCACCACGTTGCCGTCGGCGTAGTGGACGCGCTTCGCTTTGATCGGACCCCAGTCTTCGTCGCTGACACGCCGGACACTTCCAAACCGGGCCATCCAGTCAGCGTCGCCCGCGAGAGCCAGTGGATCGTCCAGCAGGATCACCAACAAGACGTCGGACTCCGGTCGCGCGATGCCGCAGGCATTCGAACCCACTCGCGCGACTCCCAGAAGGGCACGCTCGCGCCCCCACTCGCGCAGGTTCTTGAGAAGTTCTTCCACGTCGACTCTCGGTGATTTCCGCGGCCTGTCGGGGCCCATCCACAACGGCGACACCTGCTATCTTCGCGCAGCTAGCAGGCCGCGGCAGCTTCTTGCCGCCCCAACAACAGGAGCCTTTCGAGCTTTCGAGGAGCCTCGCACGTCACGCGGAGCCCGACAAGCTCTGCACACGGCGTAAAAACGACTCCACCGGCTAACGCGCCCTCGCCTAGTTTGCGAAGAACAGGCAGTTGCGGATCCAGGTCGCTGAGATGGTGCAGTAAGGGCTGAGCGGCGCGCGCGCTGAATCGCGGATAGGACAGAGCGCGGCAAACGCGCCCCTGCACTCGTC
>Ga0111538_10010153_pt1 | contig 12532 bp, 12 predicted proteins | sample SoiMethybrSBSTD1_FD_79669 | JGI IMG/M metagenome (GOLD analysis project Ga0111538, IMG submission 79669) | Bulk soil microbial communities from a Populus tree surrounding site in Tennessee, USA - Soil MetaG P. TD hybrid SBSTD1 (version 2)... | ecosystem: Environmental > Terrestrial > Soil >...
AATGTCAACCGCCTTTGATATTGCTTGGCTTTTGCCTAAAGCTTAAGTCTCACACGTAACCGCATTTTCGCGCCGCCTTCATCCGGAACTCGGCCATGCACCGCTTGATCACCGCATTCTGCGTCGCGTTGCTGCTAATCGCCGTCCATGTCGCGCTCGGCGCCGCGCAATCGCGTCCCGACCGCACGGTCAATTTCTACAACTGGTCTGACTATATCGAGCCGACGGTGCTGGCCGCCTTCACGGCCGAGACCGGCATCAAGGTCAAATACGACACGTTCGATTCCAACGACACGCTGGAGACCAAGTTGCTGGCCGGCAAGTCCGGCTACGACGTGGTGGTGCCGACCGCGTATTTCCTGGAGCGACAGATCAAGGCCGGCGTGTTTCAGAAGATCGACAAGTCGAAGCTCAAGAACATCGGCAATCTCTGGGCCGACATTGCCAAGCGGCTCGCGGTCTATGATCCCGGCAATCAGTACGCCATCAACTACATGTGGGGCACCACCGGCATTGGCTACAACGTCAAGAAAGCCCGCGACGTTCTTGGAGCGAACGTCGACGTTGCGACCGCGATGGCGTCGTGGGACACCGTGTTCAAGCCGGAGAGCTTGGCACGGTTCAAGGATTGCGGTGTCCACATGCTCGACAGCGCGGACGACATCATCTCGGCGGCGCTGCATTACCTTGGTCTCGATCCGAACTCGAAACAGTCCGCGGATCTGGAGAAAGCCGCCGCGCTTCTGACCACGATCCGGCCGTCGATCCGCAAGTTTCATTCCTCGGAATATCTCAACGCACTGGCCTCGGGCGAAATCTGTCTGGTGCTGGGCTGGTCGGGCGATGTCAAACAGGCGCAGCGCCGCGCCGCGGAAGCCAAATCCGGCGTCGAGATCGGCTATGCCATTCCGGCAACCGGTGCGCAGATGTGGTTCGACAATCTGGCGATCCCGAAGGATGCCCGCAACGTCGCCGAGGCCCACGCGCTGATCGACTATCTGCAACGGCCCGAAGTCGCGGCGAAAAATTCGAACTTCATCGCCTACGCCAACGGCAATCTGGGGAGCCAGCAATTCATCGATAAGGCGGTGCTCGACGACAAGACCGTATTTCCCGATGCCGCGACGATGGCGAAGCTCTACATCATCTCGGCGCACGACCAGCGCACGCAGCGGCTGATCAACCGGCTGTGGACCCGAATCAAAACCGGGCAGTGATCAGCGCCAGCGGCGGTGCAGCCAGAGCCATTGTTCCGGGTGCTCGCGGATCCAGCCTTCAATGATGGTCGTGATCACTTGCGTCGTGCCAGCGACGTCGACGCGACCTTCGGCGTCGCGCTGGGGCTCGACCGGCCCGATCAGATCGATGCGGAAGCGGTTTTCCGGCAGGCGCACGATGCGGGTGCCGTAGATCGGGCAGTCGACCTGGCGGGCGAGCCTGGCGATCAGCGGATTGGTTAGGCAGCGCCGGCCGAAGAACGTGACCTCGACGCCCCTCGAATAGTGCTGGTCGACCACCATGCCGACCGAAATGCCGCTCTGCAGAAGGTTGGCGATCCGCACCGGCGCGTCGAGCGTGGTCGGCACCAGAATGCCCATGTTGGTGGCGCGGATTTCCCGGATGAAGCGGTCGATGTCGCCGATATTGGGCGCGCGGTAGAGCACCGCGCTCGAGACGCCGTGCGCCACGGCCGCAATCGCCGACAATTCCCAGTTTCCGTAATGTGCCGCGAAGCAGAGCACCGGCTGACCGGCATTGCGGAGTTGGTAATAGCGTTGGATCACCTCCTGGGTGACATCGATGCGGCCGGCTCCGGGATGATCGAGATCGAGGTCCCATAGCCGGTCGAGATGTGCGAATTCGGCGCCAACCCGGCCGACATTGGCCCAAACCTCCCGCAGGATGGTCTCAATCTCGGCGGCCGGCTTTTCCGGGAAGGCGGCCGAGAGATTGGTGCGTCCGATTCGGTGCTCGGGCAGCAACGGGCCGATGCGGCGCATCTGCCGCGCCGCGAACTCGATGCTTCGGTCGGGATCAAGGCGCCGCACCAGTGCTAGCAGCGCGACCGCCGCCTTGCCGACCACTGCGTTGACGGCAGCGGCGCCGAGACTTCGCAAGCGCCGCGTCGCTGCCCGGACGCTCATCCGATCCGCCCGTCAGAAATTCACAATGATCTTGCCGAACACCTGCCGGTCCTGCAGGCGGGCAAGGCCTTTCTCGAAATCGGCGAGCGGGACCTCGGTGTCGATCACCGGGGTCATGCCATTCGCCATCTTGGCGAGGCTGTCGCGGATGTTCCGCATCGACGCGCCGAACGAGCCCATGATCTTGTATTGCTGCTGGAACAGCTGCATCAGATTGAGCGTGATCGAGGGGCCCGCGGTCGCGCCACAGGTCACCAGGCGGCCGCCGCGCTTGAGGCAGAGCAGCGAGCCGTTGAAGCCTTCGCCGCCGACATGCTCGAAGGCGACATCGACGCCCTTCTTGCCGGTGAGCTTGCGCGTGATCGTCTCGAAGCGGTCCTTGCGGTAGTTGATGACGTGATCGGCGCCCAGCGCCTTGGCCTTGGCGGCCTTGTCGTCGTCGCCGACCGTAGTGATGACGGTGCAGCCGATCGCTTTCGCCATCTTGATCGCGACGGTGCCGATGCCGGAGCCGCCGGCCTGCACCAGAATGGTTTCACCGGGCTTGAGCTTGGCGTTGTCGAACAGCATATGCTCGACGGTCGAAAACGCGATCGGCGCGCAGGCAGCGTCGCGCAGCTTGACGCTGTTCGGCACCGGGATCACCAGCCGCGCCGGCAGGTTCATGCGGTCGCGCGCGAAGCCGTCGACATGGAAGCCCATGATGCCGGCGACGTTCTCGCACAGATTGTCGCGGCCTTCCTGGCAGGCCTTGCAGGTGCCGCAGGTCAGCGCGCCGTACATCACCACCGGATCGCCGCGCTTGAAGCTGGTGACGCCGGCGCCGATCTCGGCGATCTCGCCGGCCGCCTCGGCACCGACGATCACCGGCAGCTTGCGTTTGGCGAAGGCCATTCCGCGATAGCCCCAAAGGTCGAGATGGTTGAGCGCCACCGCCTTGATGGCGATCTGCACCTCGCCGGCGCCCGGGGCCGGCGGGGCAGGGACGTCGACCAGTTCGAGCTTGCGGTCGCCGATCAGGTTGAGTGCGCGCATCGTCACGCCGGCTCGCGGCCCAGCACCAGCGAGACGTTCTGGCCGCCAAAGCCGAACGAGTTCGACAGCACGTGACTGACCTTGGCGTCGCGCGCCTTGTTCGGCACCACGTCGAGCGGGATGGCGGGATCGGGGACCTGGTAGTTGATGGTCGGCGGCAGGCGCTGGTGCTGCAGCGTCAGCAGCGAAAACACCGCCTCGATGGTGCCGGCCGCCGACAGCGTGTGCCCGACCATCGACTTGTTGGACGAAATCGGAATCGACTTGGCGCGTTCGCCGAACACCGCCATTACGCCCATGCACTCCATCTTGTCGTTCTCTGGCGTGCCGGTGCCATGCGGATTGATGTAGTCGATCGCTTCGGGAGCCAGCCCCGCGTCGGCCAGCGCGTTGCGCATGCAGCCGATGATCGGCTTGCCGTCCGGGCTCGAGCGCGTGCGATGGAACGAATCCGCCATCTCGCCGCAGCCCTCCAGGACACCGAGGATCCTGGCGCCGCGGGCGCGTGCGGATTCCAGGCTTTCGAGCACCAGCGCGCCGGCGCCTTCGGCCATCACGAAGCCGTCGCGGTTCTTGGCAAAAGGCCGCGCGGCGCCCTCGGGCGGGTCGTTGCTGGTCGATAACGCGGAGAGCAGCGAGAAGCGGATCAGCGATTCCGGATTCACCGAGCCGTCGGTTCCGATGCAGAGCGCCGCGTCGGTCTCGCCGCGGCGGATGGCCTCGAGGCCAAGCTGGATCGCGGTGGCGCCCGACGCGCAGGCGGTCGACAGCGAGATCGGCGAGCCCTTGGTGCCGAATTTTTCCGCGACGTGGTCGGCGACCGAGGCGATCTGAAAGCGGGGATGAAAATTTGCAAAGCGGCCGGTGGCCGCTCCGCGCAGCGCGTCGTCATAGGTTGCGCCCTCGCCGTTGGTGCCGGAGGCCTCGACCAAGAGTTGACGCTGCGGCCAGTCGATTTCGATCGGTGGTACAGCCAGAAACAGTGGGCCGGGAAAATCGCCGCGACGACCGATCCCGGATTGCGCGATCGCCTCCTCGGCGGCGAGGTCGGACAATCGCTCACACAGGTCGGGCGTGGTGAATGGTTCGACCTTTATGAAGTCGACCGCGCCAGCGATCCGGGTCTTCAGCCCGCCGGTCGGAAAGCGGGCAATCGTCCGGATCCCGGATTTGCCGGCCGTGAGGTTCGCCCAGTTCTCATCCTTGCCGGCGCCGAGCGAAGTCACCACGCCCATGCCGGTGACGACGACGATCGGCCGGCCGGCCTTGTCCCGCTCGGAGGTCATAAGCCTTCTCCCGACATTCGCGGCTCACGTCACCGCTTCGACCAGCGCCAGTCCTTCGCCCCGCCAATGCCCCACGCCGGTCACCATGACCAGCTGCGGTGCGCCCGTCATCGGCTGCTCGAGCCCCGTCGAGTCGGCGGGCGGAAACAGACTACCATGCCGGATCGCCAGCGCGGCGATGCCGACATTCATGGGAAACTGCGGCTCCAATCCGTGCCCGAGATAAGTGCCGGTGGCGCGCACGACAAGTTCGGGATGCTTTTTCAGAAAAGCCCGCTCTTCGCCAGTCGCGGGCTCGGCTCCGGTGGCGCCGGAAAGCACCGCGAGCGCGCCAGGTGAGATGTCACGCGAAATTTCGTCCCACAGTTTGTCGAGGGCTGCGGTAATATCGCCGGGTTGCCGCCGCGAACGGTCGGAGACGACCGCTTTGAGCCGCGCGAACGGCTTCGCGCCGCGTTTTTCGGCATGCGCGCGTTCCTCCAGCACCAGGAACGCGCCAATGGTGCCGAAGGCATGCCCGCCTTTGGGCCCGCGCGCCCAAACCGTCTTGAACTTGTCCTTGAGCATCAGGTCGGCGACTTCGTGAAGCATGATCAGGTCAGGGCGCTCGGCATTGTAGCTGCCGCCCACCAGAGAGATGTCGCTTTGCCCGGCAACGATACGCGACAGGGAAATGCGGAGCGCATCGATGCCGGCCGCCTCTTCGCCCATGAAGGTCCGCGAGGATCCGATCACCCCATGCACGATCGAAATGTTGCCGGCGAGCAGATTGGAAAGCTGCGCCAGGAACAGCGTCGGCCGCAGATCGCTCGTCAGCCGTTCGTTAAGAAAGGTGCCGGGATCCGTGGCCTTCGGCAGGCCGGTCATGACCGCGGCATCGACCGCAAGGTCGCGTTCGCCGCCGCCCGCGCAGATGATCATATCGGTGCGGGACAGGATTTCCGTGTTGCCTTTGATGCCAGCGGAATCGAGCGCCAGGCCAGCCGTGTAGGTGCCGATCCGCTGCCACGGCTCCATCTGCCGCTGATCGCCCTTTTTGGGGATCTGCTTGTCGAAGTCGAGCGGGGTCAGCGGATGGATCAGATAGGGCGGAAACAGCGTGGCATTGGCGCCGGGCGGCGGCGCATTGAGCGCCTGCCAATGGGTTTCCACTCCTTCGCCCAGGCAAGACGCCATGCCGATGCCTGTAATCCAGGCCTCGCGCTCGGCGTCAGCCATCGACCGCGGCCTCGATCTTCAGCCCCAGCCGGGCCGCGGTCTGTTCCATGCTGCCGCGGAAGCCCGGATTGTCGAACGGCATCAGGCGGAACGTGATGTCGGCATCGCAGACCAATTTGCCGGCAGCCCGGATATTGGCCTCGGCGACCGCGAAGCCTGAGCCTTCGTGGTCGAGCCGGCCCTCGATGGTCAGAACCTGACCGGGCGTCGCGAAGCTGCGTAACTTTGCCTCCTTGACGCTCGCCAGGAACGGCATGCGCGCGAAGCTGTTGCGGGCGATGATCAGCCAGCCGCAAGTCTGCGCCATGGCCTCGATTAGCAGCACGCCCGGCATCAGGGGGTAGCCGGGAAAATGGCCCTCGAAAATCGTGCTGTCAGTCGGAATTGTAGCTTCGGCCCGGATCTTCAATTCGTCGAGATTGAGTTCCGTGACGCGGTCAATGAGCTGGAAGTACTCGATACGCATTCGGACTGCGTTCCGCTTTCGATTGACCGACTTACTTTGCCTTGGCGGCGACCAAATCGTCGATACGGCTGCAGAGGTTCTTTAGCACGAAATATTGCTCGGTGGACGCCTTGCCGTCATTGACCTCTTGCGTCCACTGCTCGAGCGGCAGCTTGATGCCAAAGGCCTTATCAATCGCAAACGCGATATCGAGAAAATCCAGGCTGTCGATGCCGAGGTCGTCGATAGCATGGCTTTCCGGCTTGATCGTGTCGCGCTGGATATCGCAGGTCTCGGCGATAATGTTGGCCACCGTGTCGAAGGTCGTGGACATGCAAATCTCTGAATGGGAAGGAGTTTTTCGCTCACGCCGGCCGGGAATGGGGCGCTGGCAGCCCGTATAGCGAAGAGCCCCGTGAGTTTCAATGGAAAGTGCTTGTCCGAACACAGGCAAAGCCGGCGCCTCGCGACGTCGCAAACGGCTGAATTGACGTTGATTTGCGCCCGCTGCTAGCGCGGCGCAATCGGCACATTGACGGGTGCGCAGGTGCTCCTGCCGGTCAGGACGCAGTCCTGTTTCTTGCGCATCTGCGCCATGGTGTCCGCGATCCAGATGCCGATCATGATCAGAACCACGGTCGCGACGATCGCCAAGCCGTTCATCTTCATCCGGTGACGAAAGTCGTCCGGCTCATCGACGCGCTCGAACTTGCCCAGGTCCTCAACCGGAGAGGGCGGCGGCATCGGCGCAGGCCGGGTCGAGCCACGGAGCCGGAAGCGCAGCACCCGTCCTTTGAGATCATCTTTAAGGTCGTCTGGCACGCCGCGGTCCGGGGATGCTCGATCGCACTCGACGAATGAGTCGATCATAACACGGGCACCGCTGCCCTGGCACAACCGTTCTGCAATGCTGTCGTCGGGCACCAGAACCGATTGCAAAGCGCCGGAACTCCGCGGCCTATGGTCGCGGATTGTGCGGTTTCCGGCAATTTTCTTGTCGCCAGGTTCCGTACTGGGTCAAGATCGATGTCGTAACGAAACCAGAAGACGTCATGAAGGCGTCCCTAGGCCCGCGCTCTCGCTTATGGCGACGAGCGCGGAACGATGTTGGGGGGATCGTTTGCACGGGGCGGTGGCGTCGACCTTTGCGGGTCTCGATCTGTCATTGCTGGCGAAGCTTGCTTCGCTGTCCGCTTTGCCGTTCGCGCACGAAGATCTGGCGATCGTCGCGGGCGCCTACATCATCGTGAACAAGCTGATGCCGGCCTCGCTGGTCGCGCTCAGCCTCTACGGCGGCATTGTCGCCAGCGACTTCGCGCTCTACGGCATCGGCGCGGGCGCGCGGCGGCTGCCCTGGCTCAACCGTTTCGCGATCAGCGGGCGCATCGAAAGCTTTGGCGATACGCTTCGCCGCAACATCTTCGGTCTGGTAGCACTGTGCCGGGTGGTGCCGGGCGTGGTGTTCGTCGCCTTCATCGCCTGCGGCTGGGCGCGCGTGTCGCTGGCCCGGTTCACGGTCGCAAGCCTGCTGGTCTCGGCGCTCTATCTCCCGCTGATGCTTTATCTCGCGATCGTGTTCGGCGATGCGCTCGACGATCGCGTCGGACTATGGGCCTGGCCGGCTTTGTTCGTCGCACTCGGCGCCACCGGCTATATGCGAAAGCGTGTGTTCGCGTTCGCGAGCGACCGCGAGCTGGCCGGCGCGACAGAACCGGCGACCCCGGCGGCGCGACCAGCCGATCACCGCGGCATGCCGGCGCTGGAACGGCTGGCCGGACAGGTCGCGCCAGCCGAGCGTATTCCGCCGGCGTTGTTCTACGTGCCGCTGGTTGCGAATTGGCTCTGGCTCGGGCTGCGCCATCGCGGACTGACTCTGCCTTCGGCCTGCAATCCGGCAATTCCGACCGGCGGCATGTGGGGTGAATCGAAAAGCGATTGTCTTGATCAGGTCGCGCCAAGCGAGCGGACCTGGCTCGCCGAGCATGTTGTGCTGCACCGCGGTGCATCGGTGGTGCACGATACCGCACGCGCGCTGCAGCTCGTCGGCGAGGCCGGCATCACGTTTCCGCTGATCGCCAAGCCCGACATCGGCTGGCATGGTCACGGCGTGCAGCGGATCGACCACCAGGCGCAATTGCGGGCCTATGTGGCGAACTATCCGCAGCGCGAGGCGCTCATCCTGCAGCGCTTCGTGCCATACGCCGGCGAGGCCGCATTGCTTTACGCGCGCGTGCCCGGTGCGCCGCGTGGCGGCGTTATTTCGCTCGCGCTGCGCTACTTCCCGCATGTGGTCGGCGACGGCCGCTCGACCATTCGCGATCTGATCCGCAACGACCCGCGCGCGCGCTGGAAGGCGCACCTGCATTTCGGCTTCGACCGCAGCCATCGCGGCCTGTCGCGGCGCGAGCTCGATAGCGTGCCTGGGGCCGGCGCCATCGTTCAGATCGCGACCATCGGCAATCAGCGCGCCGGCGGGCTCTATCGTGACGCGCGGCATTGCATCACGCCGGAGCTGGTGGCGCGGTTCGACGGCATTGCGCGCAGCATGCCGGAATTCCATTACGGCCGCTTCGACTTGCGCTTTGCTTCGATCGACGCGCTGATGCGGGCGGAGGATTTCGCCGTCATCGAGATCAACGGCATCGGCGGCGAGGCGATCGACGTCTGGGATCCGGCGCTGTCGGTCGGGGAGACCTATCGTCGTCTGCTGGCGCAGCAGCGGCTGCTGTTCATGATCGGTGAGCGCAACCGGGCCCGCGGCTTTGTGCCGACGCCCACCATCAAATTCCTGGCTGATCTGGCGCACCAGACCCGGCTGATCCGCCGTTATCCCGCCTCGAGCTAGCCAGAGCCGCGTGGACGATGGGCGGCGTTCGGCCTATAGAACGCCGATGCGACCGTTTCGATTCCGGATTGTCGCGCTGATCGCCGCCTACGCGGTGGCGCTGCACACGCTGCTCACAGCGTTTGCGGTGGTCCTGCCGGCCGGCACCGCGCATGTCGCCGAGTTGTGCGCAGGAGTCTCCGCGGGCGACAGCAGCGTACCGCTTGGCGGACATGACGCCGCCTGCGCCATGGCTTGTGCGATGCTGGGTGGCGCGACGGCGCCGGCTGCGGTGCCCGGCGTGTCGCCGGCGATGCTCGCTGTGGCGCTTGTGCTTGGCCCAACCCTTGGCGCAGAGGCAGCGTCGCAACGCGCCGACGGCCCGCCGCGGGCGCGGGCGCCGCCGCTCGCCTGACTTCGATTGAGCCTTTTCACCCGGTTCCAGCTCCCCCATAGGGAGCACAAGCAGTTCAGGAGTTTTTCATGCGACGCATTGCGATGCTCGCCGCTTTGCTGGCAGTTTTTGCCACCACTGCAGCAGCCCACGAATACAAGGTCGGCGCCTTGGAGATCAAACATCCCTGGTCGCGCGCGACGCCGAAGGGCGCCGCGGTCGCCGGCGGCTATCTCACGATCATCAACACCGGCACCGCGCCCGACCGCCTGATCGGCGGTTCGGTCGCGAACGCCGGCAAATTCGAGATCCACGAGATGAAGCTTGCCAACGGCGTCATGCAGATGCGGCCGCTTGCCAACGGCATCGAGATCAAGCCTGGCGCGACCGTGGAGCTCAAGCCCGGCTCGTATCACCTGATGTTCATCGGCCTCAAAGCGCCGTTCGAGCAGGGCAAGCGCGTCAAGGGCACGCTGACCTTCGAAAAGGCGGGCTCCATCGACGTCGAATACGTGGTCGAAGCGGTTGGCTCGTCGCCGGGGCCGCATCACCACTGATGCGGTCTGTTCACATCGCGGCGTTTGCGGCAACGTGGGCGGCAACACCCGGCGATCCCTGACGGCTGACATCATCATGGAAGTCATCGAAAACCTGCTTCGCGCGATGACGCTCGAGGAGAAGATCGGGCAACTCACGATGGCGGCCCGCGGCGAAGTGTTTCCTCCGAACGAAGCCAGCGAAGCCGAGGTGTTGCACGGCATTCGTGCCGGCCGGATCGGCAGTCTGGTCGGCACCCACGGCGCCGAAGTCACCACCAGACTGCAGCGCGTCGCGCTCGAGGAAACGCGACTGCGCATCCCGCTGATCTTCGGCTTCGATGTGATGCATGGCTACAGGTCGGTGTTTCCGGTGCCGATTGGCGAGACGGCCGCGTTCGACCCGGTGCTGTGGGAGCACACCGCACGGATGGCGGCATACGAAACCCGCGCCGCCGGCGTGACCCTGACGTTTGCACCGATGCTCGACGTCACCCGCGATCCGCGCTGGGGCCGTGTCGTCGAGTCGCCGGGCGAGGATCCTTGGCTCGGAGCGCAATTTGCGCGCGCCAAGGTCCGCGGCTTTCAGGGAGCCGGCATCGGCATGCCGGCCTCGGTCGGCGCCGCCGTCAAGCACATCGGCGCTTACGGCGCGGTCACGGCCGGCCGCGATTATGCCTCGGTCGACATTTCCGACCGGGCGTTGAATGAAGTCTATCTGCCGCCGTTCCGTGCCGCGGTCGAGGCCGGCGCTGCCGTGATCATGCCGTCCTTCAACGATCTCGGCGGAGTGCCCACCACCGCCAATGTTGATCTGCTGCGCGATACCGTGCGCAGGCGCTGGGGCTTCGACGGCGTGATGGTGAGCGACTTCAACGCGGTTGCCGAGCTCGTCAAGCACGGCGTCGTCGATGATGTCGCGCAGGCTGCGGCGCTGGCGTTGCAAGCGGGCATCGATATCGACATGGCAAGCAACGCCTATGGGCTTGGCCTGCCGCTCGCGCTCGAGCGTGGCGACGTCACGATCGGGATGATCGATGAAGCGGTCCGCCGCGTGCTGACCCTGAAGGCGAAGCTTGGCCTGTTCGAGCATCCGTTCGCGCCCGAACTCGACACCGCCGAGCGCGACGCAAAGCTCGTCGCGGCACGCAGGCTGGCGCGCGAGGCCGCCACGAAATCGGTCGTTCTGCTGAAGAACGAAGCGGGCTTGCTGCCGCTCAAGCCGGGGCAGCGCGTTGCCTTGATCGGTCCGGTGGTCGGGGCGGACGGATTGCTCGGCGCCTGGCATGCGGCCGGGAAAGAGGTCAAAGCCGTCAGCATCCGTGAAGCGTTGCATCTGGCATTGCCCCCCGGAGCCCTGTCGTTCGCCAAAGGCGTCGATGTCGAGGGCGAGGATGTCAGCGGCATCGCCGAGGCGGTGCGGATCGCGCGGCAGGCCGACGTGGTCATCCTCTCGCTCGGCGAGCTCGAAGGTCACACCGGGGAGGCAGCCAGCCGCGCGCGGCCGAGCCTGCCGGGCCGCCAGCGCCAGTTGGCGGAGGCTGTGTTCGAAGTCGGCAGGCCGACCGTGGTGCTGCTGTCCTCAGGACGGCCTCTGACGCTGCCGTGGCTGATCGAGCGTGCCCAGGCCGTGATGGTGCTGTGGTTCCTCGGCATCGAAACCGGCAACGCGGTCACCGCGCTGTTGCTCGGCTATGCCAATCCGACCGGCAAGCTGCCGATCTCCTGGCCGCGCTCCGTCGGGCAGATTCCAATCTGCTATTCGGAACGGTCCACCGGACGGCCGTTCTCGGCGACCGACATGTACACCAGCGGATACCTGGATACGCCGGTAACGCCGCAATTTCCGTTCGGCCACGGCCTGTCATACTCGCGTGTGGCGATCAGGAATCTGCGCGCGACGCCTGCGATCGTCGGGATGGACGATGCGATTGCGGTCGAAGCCGATGTCAGCAATGTCGGCGTGATGGCGGGCGAGGAGACCGTGCTGCTGTTCGTGCGCGACGTGGTGGCGCGGATTGCACCCCGCGTGATGGAATTGCGGGGCGTCACCAGGATCAGCCTTGCTCCGAACGCATCCGGCACCGTGCGGTTCGATCTGCCGGTGAAGTCGCTGGCGTTTCCCGCCGGCGATCTCGGCCCGGAGGTTCAGCCCGGCGAATTCGAGCTGATGGTCGGCTCGAGCGCCGAGCCGTCGGCGCTGGTGCGAACCCGCATCACGGTGCGCGGTTAAAGCCGCTAGTCCTTGAACGGCAGCGGCGCGTCGGGCGGAATCTGCGCGCGGAACACGTTGAGCGTCATCGCGATCATGGCGTAGTAGCCGCAGATGCCGATCAACTCGACGGTGCCGCTGTCGCCCAGGAAGGCGTGCACTTTCTTGTAGGCGCGGTCGCTGACGCGCTTGGTCTTGTACAGCTCGCGGACGAACTCGTAGATCGCGAACTCGTCCTTGGCGGCGGATTTCGGCACGCGGCCGGTCTGGATCTCCTTGATCGCCTTCGGGCTCACCCCGGCCTTTTCGGCGATCGGCGCGTGGGCGTGCCACTCGTAATGCGCGCGCCAGATCTGCGCGGTGCACAGGATGGCGAATTCGGACAGCCGCGGCGGCAGCGAGGTCTTGAAGCGCACATGGGCGCCGAGCGCCTGCGCG
>Ga0111538_10010154_pt1 | contig 12531 bp, 7 predicted proteins | sample SoiMethybrSBSTD1_FD_79669 | JGI IMG/M metagenome (GOLD analysis project Ga0111538, IMG submission 79669) | Bulk soil microbial communities from a Populus tree surrounding site in Tennessee, USA - Soil MetaG P. TD hybrid SBSTD1 (version 2)... | ecosystem: Environmental > Terrestrial > Soil > Tree...
GCTTCTTCCTGTACAAGGTCGCACCCGAACTTGGGGCCGAGAACTGGACGAGGGAGCTCCGTCACAACACGATCGCGCCCGACAAGTTCGTTGAGGGCGCCAAAACGTTCCGTCAATACTTTGCTGAAGAAGTCTTGGGCCGATTCGACGATCCGTTTCTGCCTTTCAATGCTCGTACACGAAAAATCTACGACACAGAAAAGTGGATCGGCTACGAAGTCGTGCTCGACGTCTGGCAAGACGTATTCGCGTGGGGCATCCTGCTGGTGCCCAGGGATCTCAAGCCGGGCGAACGACGACCTGTCGTGGTCTGTCAACATGGGCGAGGAAGTCTTCCCAAAGACACTGTGGAGGGGGACGACGCCTACTATCACAATTTTGCCGCGCGCCTCGCCGATCGCGGCTACGTCGTTTTCGCTCCGCACAATCTGTATCGCGGTGAAGATCGGTATCGGTGGCTCAGTCGCAAAGCCAATGGCGTGAAGGCCTCGCTCTTTTCCTTCATCATCGGGCAGCACGATCAACTGCTACGCTGGCTCGAGTCACTGCCGTTCGTGGACGGGAAACGGATCGCGTTCTATGGTCTCAGTTATGGCGGGGAGACGGCGGTGCGCGTGCCGACGGTGCTCGAGCGCTACAGCCTGTCCATCTGCTCGGCCGACTTCAACAGCTGGACACGAAAAGTCGCCGCGACCGACGAACGATTCAGCTTCATGTACACGATCGAGTGGGAAATGCCCTACTTCAACATGGGCAGCACGTTCGACTACGCCGAAATGGCGTATCTGATGATCCCGCGCCCTTTCATGGTTGAGCGAGGCCATCACGATCGCGTCGCGCGCGATCAATGGGTCGCGCACGAGTACGCAAAGGTCCGGTGGCTCTATGCACAGTTCGCGCTGACTGATAAGACGACGATCGAATACTTCAACGGCGGCCACACCATCAATGGCGAAGGCACATTTGAATTCCTGGATAAGCAATTGAGTTGGCACAAGTGACCCCTGACGTAACATACGAGTCCCATGACCGAATCACCGGGTGCGCCTCGGTCGTTTCACGTCACCGTACGAACGCGGATCTCGCGCACTGCGGCGCTCGTCTGTCTGAGCGCCGCGTCGCTGTCGGTGACCTCACCGCAGGCGCAACGCCATCAGCGCGACTGGCCACCCGTCACCGCTGAAACGAAACCGTGGACGCGGTGGTGGTGGCAGGGAAGCGCGGTCGACAAGGCGTCGCTCACTGCACAACTCGAGTCGCTCGCTACGGCCGGTCTCGGCGGCGTGGAAGTGACACCGATCTATGGCGTCAGAGGTGCAGAAGATCGGTTTATCCCGTATCTATCGGCGCGCTGGATGGCGATGCTGGATCACGCGGTTCGCGAAGCCGCACGGTTGAAGATGGGCGTCGATATGGCCACGGGGACTGGTTGGCCATTCGGTGGACCGTGGGTCGGGGAAGATATCGCCGCGCGATCCCTCGTTTACAAGACATGGATGGTCAGCACCGGAGAGCGCCTGACCGAGCCCGTCAAACTGCGCCAGGCACCACTCGTTCGCGCGACTGGGAACCAGGTTCACATTGTGAATGAGGGTGCGCCTGGCGATCCGCCGCGCGGCGTTGCTCCTTCCGCGACGGTCATCCGGTCAGACGCGCGGCCAATTCAAATCACTGACCTCGTCGAGCCGGTGACGGCCAATCGCAATCTCCAGGCACTCGCACTCGAGCAGGTAAAGTATCCACGCGACCTGCCCCTCATTGCCCTGATCGCGTTTTCCGACGGGGGCACGAACGTGGATTTAACGTCGCACGTTCGGGCTGATGGCACCCTGGACTGGACGGCCCCTCAGGGGCGCTGGACGGTGTACGGGCTGTTCGCGGGCTGGCACGGCAAGCTCGTTGAGCGAGCTGCTCCCGGTGGCGAAGGCATGGTCATCGATCACTTCTCGGCCAACGCCATCAGCAAATACCTGCTGCCGTTTACGCGCGCATTTACCGGACACAGGCTGGATCGCGTCCGCGCGTTCTTCAACGACTCCTACGAAGTCGACGATGCGATGGGGGAGGCGGACTGGACCCCCTTGTTGTTCTCCGAGTTCGAGAAGCGCCGCGGTTACGATCTTCGCCGTCATTTGCCGGCCCTCCTCGCTCGCGAGAGCAGCGACGCCGGTGTCCGTGTGCTGGCCGACTACCGGGAAACGATCTCGGATCTGCTCCTCGAGACGTTTACCACTCAGTGGGCAGCGTGGGCCAAAAACCACGGTCGTCAAGTACGCAACCAGGCACACGGATCTCCTGCGAACATTCTCGATTTGTATGCCGCAAGCGACATCCCGGAGACCGAGGGCTCTGAAATTCAGAGATTCAAGTGGGCAACCTCCGCCGCTCATGTCGCCGGTCGGCCGCGGGTTTCCGCCGAAGCGGCGACCTGGCTCGGTGAGCACTTCCGCGTACGATTGGCGGAGGTGCGCGCGGCCATCGATCGGTTCTTCGTCGCCGGCGTCAACCACATCGTCTATCACGGCACCGCGTATTCGCCAGTTGGGGATCCCTGGCCGGGATGGCAGTTCTATGCGAGCGTTGAATTCAACCCGCAGAATGCCTGGTGGGACGACTTTCTGGCACTCAACACATATGTCGCGCGCGCGCAGTCGTTTCTGCAGTCTGGGCGGCCGGACACGGATGTGCTGTTGTACTACCCGTTCTACGAGTCGCTGAGCGTTCCTGGAAAATCGCTTCTGGCCCACTACGGTGGCGCGGCCCCCCAGCCGCAAGGTACCGCATTCGAACGGGCGGCTGGCACGCTGCAAGCCGCCGGCTTTACCTACGATTTCATTTCTGATCGTCAGGTGCAGCGACTCTTGACGAGCAGTGGCCGTCTCACAAGTGACGGGGGAGCGACGTACCAGACTATCGTGCTGCCGTCGTGCCGGTATGTTCCGCTCGAAACGGTTCTCAAGATCCTGGAACTCGCACGCAACGGCGCGACGGTCGTCTCTTTCGAAGGCTGGCCCTCCGATGTGAGCGGCCTGAATGATCTCGACAACAGACGCGCACGTTTCAAGGAAACGATCGAGGCAGTGAGCTTCGACATTCTCGACGCAGACAACGTTCGAGAGGCCGCGCTCGGCCGCGGTCGGATTCTGCAGGGACGCAATCTCGACCGGTTACTCGCCCGCGCGAACGTTCACCGCGAGCCGCTGGTCGACCACGGCCTTCAGTTCACGCGGCGTGTCGACGCGATGGGTCGCGTTTACTTCGTCAGCAACGCGGGCGATCGCGCCGTCGATGAATGGGTGCCGTTCGACATTCGCAGCGATACGGTGGTCGGCTTCGATCCGATGACCGGACGCCGTGGACGCCTGACCCTTCGCGCACGGGAAGGTATCCGCGAGATCTATCTGCAGATACCCAGCGGAGGATCGCTGATCGTCGCCGAATCGCCGGGACGCGTCGATGAATCGTTTGATCTGTTTCGTATAGCCGACGAACCGCAAGCCTTGTCGGGGCCGTGGACGATCCGTTTTCTCAAGGGAGGTCCAAACCTTCCACCACAGCGGCGTCTCGATCAGCTCGTCTCGTGGACGACGTTCGGCCACGACGCAGAAGTGTTCTCGGGTACCGTCACCTATACGACCACCTTCACGCAGCCAACGACCGCCGTCCGCTGGTGGCAGCTCGACCTTGGCCGCGTTGCGGAGAGCGCTCGCGTGCGCCTGAACGGACGTGCCGTGGCGACGCTCATCGGACCGCCATTCCGAGTCGTACTCGATCCGTCGCAGTTGCGAGCCACCAATTCGCTGGAGGTCTCGGTCACCAATCTTTCGGCAAACCGTGTCAGGGATCTCGATGTGCGCGGCGTGAGCTGGAAGAAGTTCTACAACGTCAATTTTCCAGCGCGATTACCCGAGAACCGCGGGTCAGATGGGCTATTCACTGCAGCGGGCTGGGAGCCGATCGAGTCAGGCTTGCTGGGTCCGGTGACGCTGACACCACTCGCGATCCTTCGGTAACGGCAACGGGGGCAGGCGGCCCGTTCGGTCTCAGGCGCGCCGACGGAGGCGACGAGGCTCGGCTGCTTGCTCTTTTGCCGCATCGGCGTCGATCCACTTGTGCGCCCATTCCGCGATCGCGTCGATCGCGGTGACCAGCGATCGACCCTTCTTCGTCAACGAGTATTCCACCCGCACCGGCGTGTCAGGAACGACCGTGCGCGCGACGATTCCTTCCGCCTCGAGCTCCTGCAAGCGGTCGCTGAGCATCCGATCGGTGATATCGGGGATCGCCTCGCGCAAGGCGGCGAACCGGCAGCTCGACCGAAGCAGGACGAAGATGATTGCCCCCGTCCAGCGGCGCCCGATCAACTCGCTGGCGCGGTGAAACCGTGAACACAGCTCCGGCGGATGCGATGAAGAACCAGCCATCTATCAACAGGATACCGCGAACGCATGGAATTATGCAAGTAACTATTTGACATATATTGACTATATTTTATATAGTTACATTCAGAAATGCAGGTGTGGCAAAGGAGTTGGTTATGGATGCAGGCTTGTTGATTGCCCGTTTCGTGTTTGGACTGCTGATGGCCGCGCATGGCACGCAGAAACTATTCGGCTGGTTTGGTGGGTATGGTCTTACCGCGGTATCCGGCTATTTTGAGTCGCTCGGCTTCCGCCCGGGTCGTTTCTTCGCCCTGGTGGCTTCACTGACCGAAGTCGTCGGTGGTGTGCTGGTCGCGGCCGGCTTTTTCGGACCGATTGGTCCGGCGCTGGTGCTGTCGGTCATGATCGTCGCCGCGCTCACCGTGCATGCGCCGCACGGGCTCTTCGCCGCCAGCAACGGCATTGAAGTGCCTTTGCTTTATGGTGCCGCGGCCCTCGCGCTCGGGCTCACCGGTCCAGGTGCCTACTCGCTCGATTCCGCGCTTGGATTGAGCAGCGTGTGGACCCCCGCGATCGTCTGGAGCATCTTGCTGGTGGGCGCCATCGGCGGCGTGTTGAACGTGGCCATCCGCCGCGCACCACAGCAGGTGACCGCGACCTCCTGAGGCCACGGATGAACACGCACCACGGAAGAACACGGATGAACACGGATAAAAACGGGCCACGGAAGAACACGGATGAACACGGACGGTCGCAAACACAGCAACTGCACGCTGAAGACAACTACTCCGTGTCAATCCGTGTTGTTCCGTGGTTAGAAACCTGAGAGCGTGTTGTCCGTGGTCCCTGTCGATCCGTGTTTTCCGTGGGTAGAGACTAAAAGCGTGTTTTTCCGTGGTTGAATTTTCCGTGTTTGTCCGTGGCGCTACTCCGATCGAAGCGCCACGACCGGGTCCACGCGCGCGGCGCGCCAGGCGGGAATCCAGCACGCCCCCATTGCGATCAAGAGAAGAAGCGCGGCCCCGCTGGCGTATGTGACCGGATCGAATCGCGATGTATTGAACAGCAAAGTCACCAGCGCACGGCTGGCCAACAGCCCGCCCGCGACACCGATCACCGCACCGAACACAGTAAGCGACAAGCCCTGACGCAGAATGAGGGTCAGAATGCTCGCGCGAGTTGCACCGAGCGCCGAACGAACGCCGATCTCGCGCGTGCGCTCGGCGACGCTGGTTGCGAGCACGCCATAAATGCCAATCGCGGAAAGGAGAAGCGCGACAACGCTGAAGGTCTCGAAAAGAATCAGCGCGAAGCGACGCTCCGCAGCAGAGGCGGCAAGGAGCGCCTCCATAGTGGCTACCCGCATGATCGGTTGATCCTTGTCCACCGACCAGATCGCCTTTCGGATTTCTGGCGTAAGCCTCGCCGAGCGCTCGCGTGTGCGAACCACGAGCGACATTGGATTGTCCGCGAAGCTCCACTGTTCGGGTGTCAGATAGACCGCGTCGGTTCGCTCCGCCAAGAGCGACGTTTGTTTCACGTCGCCAACGACGCCGACGATGGTGTACCACGGCATCCCGGGGGACCATCCAATGCGAATACGGGTGCCGATGGGATTGGCGCCGGCGAACCTCCGGGCCACCGATTCGCTAACGAGGGCAACACGAGCGCCAGTGGCATTGTCGCGCGATTCGACGAGTCGACCTCGACGGAGGGGAATCCCTATTGCTTCTATGTAACCGGGACTCACGGCGTAACGGAATGCCGGGAATCCTCCCTGCGCGTTCAGGTCTGGGTTTTCAAAGAGAACGCCGTATTCGCTGACGTCGCCGCTGAGGGGCAATTGACTCGTGAACGCCGCCGCTTCGACCCCAGGCACGCGCCGAACGGTGTCGAGCGCGTGCGCAAAGAAACGGTCGGAAGCTGTCTTGTCAAAACGCCTGCCCGAAGTTTGCACCTGCATGGTCAAAAGGTTCGACGACTCGAAGCCCGGTGAAATTGAGAACAGACGCTGCACACTGCGCATCAGCAGGCCGGCGCTCACCAATAGAACGATCGCAAGCGCCACCTCCGCGACGACGAGCACGCGCCGAATCTTGTGGTGGTCGCCAGTGATCCGCGTCGACCCAAATTGAAGGCTCGATTGCAATCGCGTCGTTGACGTTCGAAATGCGGGAATCACTCCGACAGCGACACCGACAACCATCGTGATCACGAGGCCGAAGGTCAGGGCGGCGCCATCGACCTCGATTGCATTGGCGCGCGGAAGAGCGGCAGGAGCAACGGCGACGAACATTCGCAATTCGACTTCCGCGACAATCATTCCCAACGCACCACCGACGGCCGTCAACAACAAACTCTCCGTGAGGAGATGACGGATCATTCGCCCACGGCCGGCGCCGAGAGCGGCGCGAAGCGCAAACTCGCCGCTGCGCTGAGCAGCGCGAGCGAGCAGCAGGTTGATCACGTTTACTGACGCAATCACCAGCATCAATGCGACGGCGCCGAGAATGGCCAGAAGTGCCGGTCGCACTGCAGCGACGACGTCTTCCTTCAACGGGCTCACAATGAATCCGCGTCCGAGCGCCGCCCAAGAGGGGCGTGTGAACTCGGGCAGGGCAGTCCGGGCTATGGTATCGAGCTCGCTGATAGCCTGACCGACGCTTCCATCGGCGCGAACGCGCGCGATCATCCGCAAGTGATGACCCCACTCGCGTCCGTCCGAGGGCACGGCCGGGTTGTATTGAAGCGTTGTCCAGAGTTCAGCCAGGGGGCTCAATGCGCTCTCGAACGTCGCAGGCATGACGCCGATGACGGTGAAGCGATCGTCATCGAGTGTAATGTCGCGGCCGATGATCGCTGGATCGCGATTGAACCGCCGCTGCCACAACCTGTTGCTGAGGATCACGACCTTCGCGCCGTTTGGAAGGTCCTCGGGCGCGGTAAAGTTGCGGCCCATGGCCGGACTGGTCGCGAGAACGTCGAAGTACCGCGCGGTGACACGCTGGCCCTCGAGCCGTTCGGGCTCATCGCGTCCGGTGATGGTGGGCTGCCACGCCTTCATCACCGCGATCGACTCGAGCGTTCGACTGCGCTCGGCAACTTCACGGTATGTGCCGAACGTCACGTCGAGATGCGAACCGTCGACGCCATAGTCCCAGATCGCGAGAATTCGTTCACCCTGCGGATAGGGGATTGGCTCGAACAAAATCGGATTCACGGCGCTGAAGATCGCCGTGCTGGCCCCAATGCCAACCGCCAGAGTCACGACGCACAGGATGCTGAATCCCGGAGAGCGTCGGAGCCGCCGGATTGCATGCCGCACGTCGGATGCGGTGACATTCACGACACTGCTCCAGACCGTCATGCGCATTGGTCGACCTCGTCGTTTGTTGTTGTGCCGATCGGCAATCGGAACAATAGAATTAGTCACAATGAATGTCACGAGGAATGGGACGAAGGGGAGGGCCATGAGAGGAGTTGGCCCTGCGGGAGCCGTTGTCCTGTTGGTTCTCTCTACGAGCAGTATCCACGGAAAGAACGGCATGCCGGCTCAGACGAAGTCACAAGCGGCATCCGGCTGGCGCGATATGTTCGATGTCAACAAGAGCGACCTTCGCCCGACCGGTCGCAACCCGTACATCACCATGCAGCCAGGCCGCGTGCTGAGGCTGAAACACGGCAACGACACGCTGACGATCACCATTCTTGCCGACAGCCAAGAGGTGGACGGGGTCACGACAGGAGTTCTGGAAGAACGCGAAACGAAAAGCGGCAAGCTGGTCGAGGTCTCGCGCAATTTCATGGCAACCGACACAAACACCGGGGACGTTTACTACTTCGGTGAAGATGTGGATAACTACAACAACGGCCGAGTCGTCGATCACGGGAGCGCCTGGCGCGCCGGGGTCGCAGGTGCGAGGTTCGGCTTGATGATCCCGGCAAAGCCGATCGTTGGTCAGAAGTTCTACCAGGAGATCGCTCCGAAAGTTGCGATGGACCGTGTCGAGGTTGTGTCGGTCGACGAGACAGTCAAGACGCCGGCGGGAATCTTCGAGCACTGCGTGCATCTGCGGGAGACGACGCCACTCGAGCGCGACGTGAGCCACAAGTTTTACGCGCCCGGCATTGGGATTATCAAGGACGACGAGTTTGAGCTGGCCGAACGGCCGGCGTCGACGGGCGGACCTTTCGCGAATAGGTGACGGGATTAGGCAACTATTCCGTGCATCACACCGTCTGAGCCTCCTATGACCTCCTTACTTCTCGATCTTCGCCACGCAGCGCGAGTGTTGGTCAAGAACTCAACCGCAACACTCGTCGCCGTCTTCACATTAGCTCTGGCGATCGGCGCGACCACCGCCATCTTTACCGTTGTCTACGGCGTGCTACTGCGCCCCCTGCCGTATCCGGCCTCTGATCGGTTGATGGCCGTGTGGGAAGTGAACCATCGCGGCTCCTATTCAGCGCTTGCCGATCCGAACTTCAACGACTTCCGCGATCGCAATCGATCGTTCATCGCGATGGCGAAGTTCCGCGGCGGCATTCGTTCAGTGACCGCAATGGGAGAGCCGACACGCACCGTCATGGCGATGGTGAGCAGGGATTTCTTCAAGGTCATCGGCACCGAGCCATCGATCGGCCGCACCTTTAGTGTCGACGAGCCACAGGTTGGAGGCGCCCCGGTAGTGGTTGTCAGTCATGGGTACTGGATGCGATCGTTCGGTTCGTCAGCCAGCCTGTCGACGCTGCATCTGCGGATCGAAGGTCGTGACTACAGCGTCGTCGGTGTCATGCCACCAGGCTTTCAATTCCCGGCAAAAGTCGACCTGTGGACGCCGGCGGAAGTCATTCCTGCGCGGACCAGCCGAACGGCGCACAACTGGCAAGCCATCGGCCGACTCCGCGACGACGTCACGATTGCACAGGCAACGAGTGACGTCAGTGCGATCGCCAAGGACATCATTCGAAATTCGTCGGAGCAAGGCGACTACCTGCTGGCAGATGCGACCACCGTGCCTCTGCAATCGTCGCTGACGCGACGCGTCGGGTCGACGCTCTATGTGCTCCTCGGCGCGGTGTTCTTCCTTCTCCTTATCGCGTGCGCGAATGTCACGAATCTTCTTCTCGCGCAGGCGGCCGCACGCCACCGGGAATTGGCGATTCGCCACGCGCTCGGAGCCGGACACTTTCGATTGGTCCGCCAGTTCGTCACCGAGACCGTCATGCTCCTGGCGATCAGTTGTCTGGCCGGGCTCCTGATCGCGCGCCTGGGTACGAGCGCGCTGCTGTCGCTTGCGCCTCAGGATCTTCCACGCCTCGAAGACGTTTCCATGAACTGGGCGGTGCTCGGATTTGCGATGGCGCTCTCGGCGCTCGTCGCGATGGGCCTCGGCATCCTTACCGCAACGCGCGCCGCTCGCCGGGATGCTCGCGAGACCCTGGTGGAGGGCTCGCGAGGGCAGGCTGGCAATGCTTCGAGCCAGCGGGTCGGTCGAGCGATCGTGGCCGCCCAGATGGCACTGACCGTCGTCTTGCTCGTGGGGGCGGCGCTTCTCGGTCGCAGCCTGCAGCAGGCGCTCTCGATCGATCCTGGATTCCGAACCGAGGGCATCATTGCGATGGATCTCGCGATGCCATCATCTGGTGACGCGCCGGAGAAAGCGCGGCTGTCTTCGTTCTATGCAGACGCGTTCGATCGGCTGCGAGCGATCCCCGGCGTCGACGCCGTGGCTGCGGTCAGTGCGGTGCCGCTCGACGGCGGCCTGCCCGACGGCATGTTCGCGGTTATTTCGTCGAAGGATGAACCCAAGACGATGGACGACATCAAGGCACTGTTCCAGCAGAAGGAGAAGTTGGGAACGGCCGACTTCTGCGTGGCGTCGCCCGCGTACTTCCGCGCGCTCGGCATCCCTCTCGTCCGCGGGAGGCTGTTCGAGGACGGCGACGCGGCGAACGCACCGCATGTTGCGGTGATCAGCGAATCGCTCGCGCGAACACGCTGGCCGAACGCCGATCCGATCGGCGCAACGGTCGAGTTCGGCAATATGGACGGCGATCTGCGGCCGCTCACGATCGTCGGCATTGTCGGCGACACGCGCGAGTACGGCGTGGAGCAGCTTCCTCGCCCTACGCTGTACGTGAATCTCATCCAACGGCCGCCATACTCCGCGACCGTCGTCATGCGCTCGAGCGCGGATACGCGCGGGGTCACGAATGCCGCGCGCGCCATCTTGAGAGAGGTGGCGCCCGACGTACCACCACGGTTCCGCACCTTCGAACAGATCTATTCCACTTCACTTGGTGCACGACGGTTCAACTTGACCCTCGTCGCGGTGTTTGCGGGCACCGCACTTGTTCTCGCGATCGTCGGCATCTACGGTGTCATGACCTACAACGTGACACAGCGGCGGCGCGAACTCGGCGTCCGGATGGCGCTCGGCGCGCAACGAAGCCAGGTTCTCCGAATCATCCTCGGCGAGGGCATGATAACGACAGGCATCGGCATCGTCCTGGGCGCCGCCGCGGCGCTTGCTCTCACACGCACGATCCAGGGCCTGCTCTTCGGTGTCACGCCGACCGATCCATTGACCTTCGTCCTCGTGGTTGTGCTTCTCGCATTCGTTGCGACGCTCGCGTCTTATCTGCCCGCTCGGCGGGCGACCGCAGCGGATCCGATGGAGGCGCTGAGGGAAGAGTGACGGATGATTCTGAATTGCTGATTGCTGATTGCGGATTGCTGAATGAAGGGCGTTTATGCGCGACGATGTTGTCCGTGTAGTCGAATCGTATCTTCGCGCAATGGAGTCGGGCGATCTGAACGACGTGCCGCTTCACCCCGATGTCGAGTGGGAAGGGCCCCTCGGTCACTCAATTAAAGGCGCGACGATGCTGCGAGCCACTTTGTCGGTCCTCGCCTCGATTGTGACGCGTGTCACGATAATCCGTCACATCGTCGAGCATGAATGGTGCGCGACGCTGTTCGAACTCAGTACGACTCAGGGCGCGGTGTCGATTTTCGATTCGTTTCAGGTAGTCGATGGACAAATCCGCTCGATCCGTGTCTTTCTCGACCGTTACCCGAGTCCAGGTCTTGCGTCCGGCGAACGTTTGTCATAGCGTTCCCCCTTTGCCCGAAAGGGGGGCCGATGGCGTCTGCTGACTTTCCAAAAACTCCCACCGACTTCTTCGCCTACGCCAAGAAACACGAAGCGGAAATGGTCGACTTGAAATTCGTCGACATGCTTGGCAGCTGGCAGCATTGTTCGTTCCCGATCGATCACCTCGACAACGATACCTTCGACGAAGGTCTCGGGTTCGATGGATCGTCGATTCGGGGTTGGATGGGTATTCATGAGTCCGACATGATGGCAGTGCCCGACGCCACCACGACCCGGATCGATCCGTTTTTTTCTCGCCCGACGGTCAGCGTCATCGCCAACATCATCGACCCGATCAGCCGGAAAGAGTTCACGCGCGATCCGCGGCATATTGCGCGCAAGGCGGAGGCATTCCTCAAAGAGACGGGCATCGCCGATGCCTGTTTCATCGGACCGGAGCCCGAGTTCTTCATCTTCGACGAAGTCCGCTACGAGCAGAACCAGCATCGGGGCTATTACCAGATCGATTCGGTCGAGGGGGCATGGAACACCGGGCGCCTCGAGGAGCCGAACCTCGGCTACAAGCCCAGCTTCAAGGGCGGGTACTTTCCAGTGAGCCCGACCGACACCTTCCACGATCTGCGCGGGGAGATGGTTTACGAAATGCGCAAGATCGGAATCGTCGTCGAAGCGCATCATCACGAGGTCGCAACCGCTGGTCAGAGCGAAATCGACATGAAGTTCCAGCCGCTGCTGGTGATGTGCGATCAGTTCATGTGGTACAAGTACATCTGCAAGAACGTAGCGAAGCGGCATGGAAAGACCGTTACGTTCATGCCGAAGCCGATCTTTGAAGATAACGGCAGCGGCATGCACAGCCACACGTCGCTGTGGAAGGACGGCAAGCCGCTTTTTGCCGGTGACGGCTATGCTGGTCTGAGTCAGTTGGCGTTGTACGCGGCCGGTGGACTTCTCAGGCACGCTCCGGCCATCCTCGCATTCGCCGCACCGACCACGAATTCCTACCGCCGTCTCGTGCCAGGGTTCGA
>Ga0111538_10010156_pt1 | contig 12531 bp, 9 predicted proteins | sample SoiMethybrSBSTD1_FD_79669 | JGI IMG/M metagenome (GOLD analysis project Ga0111538, IMG submission 79669) | Bulk soil microbial communities from a Populus tree surrounding site in Tennessee, USA - Soil MetaG P. TD hybrid SBSTD1 (version 2)... | ecosystem: Environmental > Terrestrial > Soil > Tree...
GAGTGCGGCGCCACACACCAGCCCCACACCCAGGACCATCCTCGTCCATTGCGTCATCACATGCCTCCGATCGACTGATCCACAGATGGAGACGGCCGCAGACGCAAAAGTCCCAGCCTCGGGGTAGGGTACCGCCCATGGACTCCGCCCCCACGCGCCGGACGTACGCGGCCTACATCCTCCTGCTGCTGGCCACGCTCGGCGCGTTCTTCGCCATCCGGCACCTCGGTGCCGGCCTGACCGCCCCGCCGCCGCGCCAGGCCCACTTCGGCACGCCCGCCAGCGCCGCCGGTGCCGACGTGCTCCGGCACGTCATCCTCGCCCTGGCGCTGGTGATCGTGAGCGCCCGCCTGATGGGCGCCCTCTTTCGCCGCTTCGGCCAGCCGCCGGTCATCGGCGAGGTCGTGGCCGGGATCATGCTCGGTCCTTCGCTGCTGGGGCGGGTCTGGCCGGCGGCCGGAGCCTACGTGCTCCCACCCACGGTGGCGCCCTTCCTCAACGTCGTGGCCCAGCTGGGCGTGATGCTGTACATGTTCATCGTCGGCCTCGAGCTCGACACCGACTTCGTGCGCCGCCGGTCCGAGGCCGCCGTCTCGATCTCGCACGCCAGCATCGTGCTCCCCTTCATCCTGGGGGCCGGACTGTCGCTGCTCCTCTACCCGATGTTCTCGACCAGCGACGTGCCGTTCACGCTCTTCGCCCTCTTCATGGGCACCGCCATGTCGGTGACCGCGTTCCCGGTCCTGGCCCGCATCCTCACCGACCGCGGCCTGCACCGCAGCGTCCTGGGGACCATCGCCATCACCTGCGCCGCCGTCGATGACGTGACCGCGTGGTCCCTGCTGGCCCTGGTGGTGAGCCTGGCCAAGGCCCGGCTGCAGGACGCGGTGGTGACCGTGGCCCTGAGCCTCGCCTTCGTGGGCTTCGTGCTGGTGGTGGTGCGAGGCCGCCTGCGCGGCCTGGCCCGGCGGGTCGAAGGCCAGGCCGACCTGGGCAGCGGTCCGATGGCGGCCGTCCTGGTGGTGGTGCTGTTCGCCGCATTCACCACCGAATGGATCGGGATCCACGCACTGTTCGGCGCCTTCCTCGTCGGCGCCGTCATCCCGCACGACAGCACGCTGGCGCGGGCCCTCGTGGGCCGGCTGCACGACGTCGTGGTGGTGCTGCTCCTGCCCGCGTTCTTCGCCTTCACGGGCATGCGGACGCAGATCGGGCTCGTCCAGGGCCTCGGGCAGTGGCTGATCTGCGGCCTGATCGTGCTGGTGGCGTCGGTGGGCAAGTTCGGGGGCAGCTTCATCGCCGCCCGCCTCAGCGGCTTCGGATCGCGGGAGGCGGCCGGCCTGGGAGTGCTGATGAACACGCGCGGGCTCATGGAGCTGATCGTCCTCAACATCGGCCTCGACCTGGGCGTGATCTCGCCCACGCTCTTCGCGATGCTGGTCCTGATGGCGCTCGTCACCACGATGGCCACCACGCCGGTCTTCGACCGCCTGGTCGGTGTTGGACAGGCGCCCCGGACATAGGCGTATGCTCAGGACACCGGAGGGGGACGTGGGCGACCGCAAGGCGCAGGGCGTGGAGGCGACCAACCAGGCCTTCATCCGCTACGACCAGGTGCAGAAGGCGCAGGAGTACCACCTGGCCGAAGGCCACCACGGCGAGGCCTTCGACGAGGACTACCGCGTCAAGACCTGCGACCTCGGCCGCTTCCTGCGCGGTGACGCCGCCGACCGGCGCGCGTTCGCGGCCGAGCTGGGCGCGGCCCTGCACGAGATCGGCTTCGCCATCCTCGAGGGGCACGGCGTGGACGTGCAGCTCTACGACCGGGCGGAGGAGGCGGTCCTCGACCTCTTCACCACCACGCCGCTGGCCGACAAGCTGCGCTACCGCGCCCAGCGCCACGGCTCGGTGAACCAGGGCTACTTCCCCATCAAGGAGACGAGCGACATCCATCCCGACCTGGTGGAGGGCTGGGTGTTCTGCCGGCGGGCCTTCGCGCTGGACGGCACCACGGAGGCCCAGGCCGCCGCCTTCTGGCCGCGGCCGGGCGTGGAGCCGCTCTTCCGGAGCCTGTGCCGCGAGCACGAGCGGCTGATCCTGCCCGTGATGCGGAGCCTGCTGCTCTACCTGGGCTGCGACGCGCACCTCTACGACGCGCGCCTGACCGGCACCAACTTCGGCCTGCGCCTCAACTACTACCCGCCGCTGGGGGCGGAGGACGAGGCCAGCCACGCCGGGCGGCTGCTGGGCCACGAAGACGTGGACATGTTCACGTTCCTGCCCGCCCCGCGCATCGAGGGCCTGCAGGTCCTGAACCGCGCCACCATGAAGTGGGTGCGCCTCGACGCCCCCCCGGGCAGCATCATCCTCAACACGGGCGACTACGTGCAGCGCATCAGCAACGACGTGTTGCCCTCGACCACGCACCGCGTGAGCCCGCCCCGCGATCCCGCGCTGCGCCGGCAGCCCCGCGTCTCGTTCCCGATGGCCGTCTACGTCTGGGAGGACGAGGTGCTGGAGGTGCTGCCCGGCCTGGGCGCGCCGCGCTACCCGCCGGTCAAGGCCATCGAGTTCCACACCCGCACCACCAGCAAGTTCTACGGGGACGACTACGCCGTCCGGGGCTGAGGCCCCGACCGCGGCCGCGCGGCCGCTGCTCCAGCGACGCCTGCGCACGGCCGACGGCCTGGCGGTGGTGGTGGGCATCATGGTCGGCTCCGGCATCTTCCGCACGCCGGGCGTGGTGGCCGCGCAGCTGGGCCGGCCCGGGCTCACCTTCGTGGCCTGGACGCTGGGCGGCGCGCTGGGCCTGCTGGGCGCGCTCGTCTTCGCGGAGCTCTCCACGCGCCATCCGGAGGCGGGCGGAAAGTACGTGTACGCCCGCGAGGCGTTCGGGCCGCGCGCCGGCTTCGTGGTGGGCTGGAGCGAGGCCCTCGGCATGTACTGCGCGGCCGTCGCCGCCCTGGCCGTGGTGAGCGGCGAGTACCTGGCCCGCCTGCTGGGCTGGAGCGCGGCCAGCCCGCGCGCGCTGGGCGCCGGCTTCGTGGCCCTGTTCGTGGCCGTCAACCTGGGCGGCGTGTCGGTGGGCCGCTGGGCCCAGAACCTGGCCACCTCGGCCAAGGTGCTGGGCCTGGCCGGCGTGGTGGTGGCGGCCGCCTTCGCCGGCGACGGCGCGGGCTGGCGCACGTCCCTGCCCGGCGCGCCCGCCGCGGGCGGGATGCTGGGCGCGATGGCCCTCGCCTTCCAGGCCGTGATCTGGACGTACTACGGCTATCCCGACGCGGCCAAGATCGCGGAGGAGATGGTGGAGCCGGACCGCACGCTGCCGCGGGTCTACCTGATGGGCATCGGCCTGGTCACGCTGCTCTACGTCCTGCTCAACGCCGCCTTCCTCTACGTGCTGCCCATGGACCGCATCGCCGGCTCGCAGCTGGTGGCGGGCGACGTGATGGCCGCGCTGTTCGGCGCGCGGGCGGGGGCGCTGATGGCGGGGCTGGCGCTGCTGGTCGTGATGGCGTCGGTGAACGCGAACATCTTCGTCACGCCGCGCGTGCTGTTCGGCCTGGCCCGCGACGGGATGGCCCCGGCCGCGCTGGCGCGCGTCAGCGCCCGCGGCACGCCCTGGACGGCCACGCTGCTGGTGGGCGTGGTGGCCATCGCGCTGGCGGCGACGGGGACGTTCGAGAGGCTCCTGTCCCTGGCCATCATGCTGGTCCTGCTCACGGACGGCTTCATGGTGCTGGTGCTGTTCCGGCTGCGAAGGAGACGACCCGCGGCGCCGTTCCGGGTGCCGCTGTACCCCTTCCTGCCGTCGCTGTTCCTGGGCATCTACGCGCTGCTGTTCGTGGTGTCGGCGCGCGCCCAGCCGCTGCTGGCGGGTGTCACGGTGGCGCTCCTGGGCCTGACCTACCTGGCCGGCGCGATGGCGGCGCGCCCGGATGCCGCCAGGACGCGCTCCTGACGGCCTGATCCCGGGCCCCTGCGGACGGATGGGGGGACTCGCAGCGTTTGCGGGCTCCACGCCGCCAGGGCGCGATTCCTGCGGCCCGGGAGCCGCAAGAGCGTCTGCCGCCCGGGGAAGCACCCGGCACCTCCCTTGCAATTCAAGCGGGCGCCGGCGCTCCAGGTGAGCGCAGCGAGGCCCGCACGTGACGAATGAGCCGACGGTCGATGCCCGATACCATGCGTACTGGGACGCGATCCAGGAGCGGGTGTGCGCCGTCTGCCTCGACCAGGCCGACGACGGCAGTTGCGGCCTGAAGCGGCGCACGTGTGCGCTGGGGGTCCTTCTGCCCCGCGTGGCCGAGCTCCTCTCGCGCGTGCAGAGCACGCGCATGGACGACTACGAGGCGGCCGTGCGGTCCGAGATCTGCCCCGGCTGCGCCGAGCAGGCGCCGGACGGCACCTGCGCGGTCCGCGGCCAGGCGTCCTGCGCGCTCTACGCCTACCTGCCCCTGGTGCTGGAGGCGGTCGAAGACGTGAACGAGCGGCCGCGCGCTTGAGCGCCTCCCACCCGTTCCGGCATCCCGGAGCCGCCGGGCCGCGGCCCGGCCCGCCCACGGTGGACTTCGCCCGCGCCCCCTTCCTCGTGATCTGGGAGACGACCCAGGCCTGCGCGCTGGCCTGCCGCCACTGCCGCGCCTCGGCGCGCCCGGCGCGGGACCCCCTCGAGCTCACGCGCGAAGAAGGCGAGCGGCTCATCGCGCAGGTGGCCGGCATGGGCACGCCCATCCTGGTGCTGAGCGGCGGCGACCCCGTGAACCGGCCGGACCTCCTCGACCTGGTCCGCTGCGGCAAGGCCCACGGCCTGCGCACCGCCACCATCCCCGCCGCCACCGAGGCCCTGACGCCGGAGCTGGTGCGGTCGTTCAAGGAGGCCGGGCTCGACCAGATGGCGCTCAGCCTCGATTTCCCGCGGGCCACGCAGCACGACGCCTTCCGCGGCGTGCCCGGCGCCTTCGCGCGCACCATCGCCGCCGCGCGCTGGGCCCGGGACGAGGGCCTCCCGCTCCAGATCAACAGCACCGTGGCCGCGGAGACGGTTCCCTACCTGGCCGAGATGGCGGACCTGGTCGAGGAGCTGGGGGTCGTGTTCTGGGAGGTGTTCTTCCTCGTGCCCGTCGGCCGCGGCACTGCCCTCAACGGCCTGGCCCCGCAGGAGTGCGAGCGCGTCTTCGACCTCCTCTATCGCACGCAGAAGAAGGGCCGCTTCATCGTGAAGGTGACGGAGGCGCCCCACTACCGCCGCCACGTGGCCCAGCGCGAGCGCCGGGCCGCGGGCGAACACGGGCGCCCGGCGCCGGGGATGGCCATGCCCTCCCTGCTCACCACGTCCGAGGGCCCCGGCCACACCGTCGGCCTGGCGCCGCGCGGCGTGAACGCCGGCAACGGCTTCCTCTTCGTGTCCCACCGCGGCGAGATCTTCCCCAGCGGCTTCCTGCCCTTCTCGGCCGGCAACGTGAGGACCGACGACCTGGCCGGTGTCTACCGCCGGGCGCGGGTCTTCCGCGTGCTGCGCGACCCGGACCTCCTCTCCGGCCGCTGCGGCCGCTGCGAGTACCGGAGCATCTGCGGCGGCTCGCGCTCCCGGGCCCTCGCCCTCACCGGCAACTTCCTGGCCACCGATCCCTGGTGCGCGTATGAGCCCTCCGCGACGCCGCGCCTCACGCCGCCGTGAGGGGCACGCGCATCAGCTCGACCTCGTAGTCCAGGGAGTAGGCGACGAGCTCGCTCTGCGTGGTGGTCCAGGCCACGCAGGCCGCGCCGGAAGCGACCACGAGATCCACGATGGGCGCGGACGCGCGCAGCAGGCGCCGCGTCCAGCCATCGCCCACCAGCGTCAAGGTGCGGCCGTCCCCCTCGAGCGCCACCATGCCCGGCTCGCTGCGCCGGCGCACGTCGCGGCCGACGCCGGCCGCGCGCGTGTCGGAGGGCAGGCGAACGATCCGGTTGCCCCGGGCATCACGGATGCGGATGCGGCCGCCGCCTTCGTCCAGGGCCACCAGGCCGAACGCCGCGTCCGCGGCCGGTCCACCAAAACCGAACCACGCCTCGTGGGCCGCCCCCAGCACTTCCTCCATCCTCATGTCCGAGAGGTGCACCAGCCGGGAGGCGCCGTTGGGTGTCTCCTCCACGAAGACCAGTGCCGCGCCCAGCCGCACGCTGGCCAGGACGTTCGTGGAGAGGACCTTGGCGGCGGGGCCGTCGCCGGTGCTGACCAGCAAGCGGTCGTGGCGGAACACGTGGCGGCGCCCGGACGGCGAAAGCAGGACGTGGCACTCGGCCAGGCGGCCCACACCCGGCACCGCGCCGTACTCCTGCGGAAGGGCGAAGGTGAGGGCGCGCGCCGGTCCCTGGTGTCCGTACACGGTCCATCCGCCCTGCCTGGCGGCCACGAACGCGTAGTCCCGCCGGGCACGGCCGGCCGCGATCACCGACCGGACCTGGGGCACTGAGTACAAGCCAGGCCGGCCCGCGGAGTCCCTGGGTGAGTTCGGGATCCGGTAATAGACCATGCCGCGCGCGCTGCGCGCGAACAGCCGCAGGCCGTTGTCGGAAAAGACCAGGTTGGACTCGGGCCGCGGAGCGGGCGGAGAGCCGGGCCGGAGGGCCGGAACGGGCGCGGCGCCGAACGGATCGCGCAACAACCGCGTCGTCATCGCGTCGTCGGGCAGGTCGAGGGTGACCGACGACAGCCGGCGATGGCCCTCGCGCACCTCGGCCGCCACCTGGCGCCGGTCCGGCTCCAGCACGTCGCTCACGATGAGCCGGGAGGCGGCGATCGCCCCGTCCAGCGCGTCGAGCCGGGCGCCTCCCACCAGCCACAGGTCTCCGCCCGCCGTGGGGCCGCCCAGCCGCACGTTCCATGCGCGCAGGTCGGCCGAGGTCGCCTCCATGGCGGTGCGGGCGTCCAGGAGCTGGTCGACGGTGGCCGGAGTGACCTCGGTGAAGGGCTCCGCCGTGGGCCGCTGCAGGATGCCCCAGGTGAAGGCCGCGCCCGCCGCCGCCGCGCGGCGCGACAGCACGACGAGGGCCGCGATGTGGGCCACCCGGGGCGTGCCGAGCTGCGAGGGGCCGGCATCGAGCAGCACGTGCGACGTGCGGTGGCCCGCCGGCTCGGGCCGGGCCAGGCGCAGGAAGGTGTGCTCGCGGTTGGCGGCGCGACGCAGGAACTCGTCCGGCGCCTCGCTGGCCAGCAGCCATTCGGTGGCGAGCAGCCGCTCGTACGAGCCGGTGCGCGAGAGGCCGTCGAAGCCGTCCACCTCGCCCTGGCCGGAATGGCTCGGCTGCCGCAGGGGGCCGATCACGGGCGCCAGCCGCCGCACCAGGCCGCCCACGGACAGGGCCACCTCGATCGGGAAGATCGCGAGCTCGGCGGACCACGCCGCCAGGGCCGCGGGCAGGCGCGCGGCCGGGCTCATGCCTTCTCCAGCCAGGCCATGAGCGCGCCGCGGTCGAGGGGACGCGCCGCGCCCACGGCGATCAGCATCTCCGGCGCGGGCACCACGGCCACCGGTGTGCCCTCGACCCGGCGCGTCACGGCGGCCTCCAGCAGGGCCAGGGGAACGTCGGTCTCGAGGTGCGTGGGCACCAGCAGGGCGGGCGCGGCCGGATCGCGGCCCAGGTAGACGACGCCGTCGGCCCAGGGCAGGTGCTCCTCGGGCCCGAGCACGCAGAGCGCGTCCGCGGTGGCGGCGCCGCGCAGCCGCGCCAGCTCCTCGCCCTCACGGGACAGGAGGCGGCGGGCCAGGGCCCGGGCCGGAGCGCCCACCGCCACCACCGCCAGGGGCCGCAGCGGCGGCTCCCGGGGGCGCCAGGAGACGGCGACGGTCGCGTCGCCGCCGCTCACGACGGATCGGGAAGCACGGCCAGCGACTCCACGATCGACTTCCGCACGTCGTCGAGGTCGGGGGGAAGGTGCCCGGGCGCGAAGCCGGCGTCGATCTCGCGCACGATGCCTTCCAGGCGGAGGCGCCAGTCGGCCTGGTCCGCCGCGCCGTCGCGGCCGGCCAGGACCTCACGGCCGGCCCGCGCCAGCCGGGCCGCGCGGGCCAGCGGCCCCAGCGAGGCCTCTTCGGCCGCCGCCTCCAGCACGGCGTTCTGCGTCTCGGCCAGCAACGGGGCCAGGCACTCGCGCGCCGTGGCCTGCTGCTCGCGGGTGGGCACGGCCCAGACCAGCGGCCAGAGGTCGGCCTGGGTGGCCACGGCCCTGCCGCCCAGCACCGCCGCCGCCGCGATGAGGCGCTGCGCGCGCACGGCGCGGCGGTCGGAGAGGTGCACGCCGGCCGCGCGCAGCACCCGCAATGCATGGGCGAGATGCGGCCGGACCGGGGCCAGGTCCGCGCCGCGCGCGGCGGTGGCCAGGGCGTCGAGCTCGGCCACGGTCGCGTCCGGCCTCGCCTGGCCGGCGGCGATGGCCCACCCGCCCTCGAGCAGCTCCTCGAGGCGCGGATCGGCCACCGGTTCCACGAACACCCGCAGCAGGAAGCGGTCGGCGAAGGCGGCCAGCGACTCGTCGTCGGGCAGCGCGTTGGAGGCTCCCACGCACACGCGCAGCGGGCAGGCGATGGTGTCGTGGCCGCGGCGGAAGACGCGCTCGTTGAGGATGCCGAGCAGCGTGTTCAGGATGGCCGTCGAGCCCCGGAAGACCTCGTCGAGGAAGGCGAACTCCGCCTCCGGCAGCATGCCGGCCGTCTCCGTGGCCACCACCCCGTCCTTCAGCCGCCGCAGGTCGATGGGCCCGAAGATCTCGGACGGCTCCGTGAACCGCCCCAGCAGGTACTCGAAGTAGGTGCCGCCGGTGGCGCGCGCCATGCGGCGCACGGCCTCGCTCTTGGCCGTGCCGGGCGGCCCGATGACGAGGACGTGTTCTCCGGCCACCGCGGCCAGCGCGATGGCCTCCAGCAGGGCCTCACGCTCCACGAGGCCATGGCCGGCGTGGGCCAGGGCCTGGCGGAGCGATTCGGCGGCGCGCGTCACGGGGGCGGCGGTCGAGCTCATGACGGCCGCATCATAGCCGCACGTCCCGGGCCAGCCACCCGTAGTCCAGGTCGAGGGCCAGCAGGCGCCCGCGATCGTCGGCCACCACCAGCACGTCCGCCATGAAGCGCAGGGCCACCCGTGTCGCGCCGGCCAGCTGCATCTCGGCGCAGAACGTGCCGGTGCCGGTGTGGTGGATCTCCACGCGCACCCCGGCGGGGGCGATCCAGGCGGCGGCCATCCAGGCCTCGTCGAGAGCCACCGGGCCCGGCCGCTCCTCGGGCCGCGCCAGCGCCCGGTGGCGCCACGCGTCGGAGGAGGTCCAGGCCACGAAAGAGGGCCGCTCGCCGCCGTGGCCCGCCGCCATTCCTTTCGCGGACACGGCCCTCACGGCGACCGGTTCCGCGGGCAGGCCGCGCCGCGAGCGGAGCACCAGCGCCGGCATCTCGTAGGACCAGAGCTGGTGCTCCTCCGGGACGTAGACGGCACAGCACGCGCCCGAGCGGGCGATCACGACTTCCTCACCGAGGGAGGTCAGCCCGGGAACGCCCCAGGCGCCGTCGAAGCGCGATCCCCGCACGTCGATGGCCCACAGGTCGCCGGTGCACACGAACCAGCGGGCGCCGTCGTAGGTGGGCGCGAAGGCGTCGATCTTCGCGTCACACCAGTCTTCGGCCGTCCGGCGCACGAGGTCGAGGCGGGAGAGCCGCCAGGCCGCGCCCCGCCGGGCCAGCGCGATGGCGCGGTCACCGGCGTCGGAGAGGACGAGCCGGTCGGCCGGCACGTCGAAGCGGGCCACGAGCCGGTTCTCGCGGGAACGCAGCATCACGCCGGCCTCGCCCAGGGCCACGACCATCTGGCCGTTGGGCAGCAGGCCGGCGTCGCGCACGTCCAGGGTGCCGGCGTCGCCGGCCGCGATGGAGATGGCCAGCCGCTGGGGCTGGCGGAAGAGCGGCTCCCGCTCCACCTTCGGCAGGAGCGGAAGGTCCGTGCGCAGCGCGCCGTCCAGGGCGGCCAGCTTGTGCAGCGTCTCGCCGCGCAGGCCGGTGCCGAACAGGGCGAAGTCGCGCAACGCCGCGCGCGCGGCGGCCCGCGCCAGCGTCGCCCGCGGGAGCGTATGGGGCGGCTCGGCCAGGGCGGTGGCCAGCGCCAGGCGGGTGGGCACGCCGTCCGCCGCTTCGTCTTCCACGATCGCGGCCACGGCCGCCCGGGCCTCGGGAAAGGAAGCGGGATCGAGGATGACCCGGCGCGCGAGCATGGCCGCGCCGGCGGGCCCGCCCTGCTCGATGACGCGGTCCATCCAGGCCACGGCCAGCCGCCGGCCCTCCGGCACCGTCCACACCACGTCCACCGCCGCGCGGTACTCGCCGACCTCGGCCAGCGCGTCCGCCCACAGGAGCCTCAGGGCCGCCGCGTCCCGGTGGCGCTGCTGCTGCTCGAGACGCAGGACCGCACCTGCGAACGCGGCCTTCCTCCGCGCGATCTCCACGGCGCGGTCGGGCCGGCCGGCCACGAACCACTGGCGCACGACCAGCTCCGGCTCCAGCTTGCGCGCTTCCGCCATCTCCGCCGCCAGCTGCAGGCGGCCGTGCCGCTCCAGGAACGCGACCGCCTCCTCGTTCGCGTGGAGGAGCTCGGCCAGGACGAAGGCGGCCTCGTCGATGCGGCCCTGGGCGGCCAGCATCTCGTACGAAGTGCGGTAGAGCTTCCGGAGGTAGGCCGTGAAGTCCTCCCCCATCCCGATGGCCGAGGTCGCGGGGTGGCTGGCGGGATCGATGCCCAGGGTCGTTCGCGGCGTGGGCGTACGCAGCGCCACGCGCAGGCGCTCCCCTTCGGGCCCGCCCACGGGGATCGCGTGGCGGAGGCCTTCGTCCAGGTCGCCGCGCTCCAGCATGTCCACGAGGCGCGCCAGGTACTCGGCCTGCCGGCGGCCGACGACGGCGCTGAGGCGCGTCAGCATCATCAGGCGCGCGCCGATGTGATGGAAGAAGTCGCCCAGGCGCGACATCCATCCCGTCCCGGCGGACGGCGGTGCCGCGCCGGACGCCGCGGCGCCGGCCTTCGCGCCGTTCCAGGCCCTGGTCAGGGCGGGGACGATCGCGCGCAGCAGCGTGCCCAGGAGGCTCGTGCCCGCCCGTGCGCCCCCGTCGCGGCGCCGCCCCGCGTCTTCGAGGCGGGCCAGCAGGCGGGCGCGTTCGGGTGCCGCCGCGGGGACGCCCGCGAGCTGTGCCCGCGCGTCGAACGGCCCGGCGGGTTGGAAGGACTGCGACCCGTCCGGCGGCGGGATCGGCCCCCCCAGCGACTCGGCCTCCGCAACCGCGTAGCCGCGCAGGTCCAGCCAGTCGGCGGGCGAGACGACGGACGCCCTGTCCACCGGCTCGGTGACCATCACGCCGCCCCGGTAGAGTGCGGCTCCGCCCGGCTGGAGACGGGGCTGTCCGGGCCCGGTGGAGGGAAAGGCGACGAGCGCCTCGGCGCTCTCGACGAACAGCGTGCCCGGCGCGTTCGCCGCAGGCAGGGCCGTGGCCGCGGGCAGGACGACCAGCCAGCCCTCGGGCAGCCGGTGGACCGCGGTACCCGGGCGCCAGAGACGCAGCACCCGGCGCCGCGCCGTGCTCTCGCCGCAGAGGTGGTCACCGACCAGCACCGCCCGGGCGGCCACCGTTCCCCGGTGCACCAGCGAACGGGGCCGGAACGCGTGCGCCTGGCTCATCAGCGCACGAGGTGGTACGTCGTCTGCCGCTCGCGCACCCAGGCGACCTTTCCCTCGGCGTCGATGGCCACGTCCTCCTCCTGGGCCGAGCGCACCTCCTGGCCGTTCCACTCGGGCACCGGCGTGCGCGCCTCCAGCTCGACGGAGAACCAGGTGGAGGGAAGGACGGGCACGTCGCCGCGGCCGGGCACGCCCTCCTGCCGGTCCCAGAGGCCGATGAGCGGCCCCGCGCCGTGGCCGTGGTCGCCGATGGGGTGCGAATAGACGGTGCCCTTGAGCCCGGCCGCGTTCATGGCCGCCAGCGCGTCCGCCAGCACCTCGTTGCCGGTGCGGCCCGGCTTCAGCCGCTCCAGGACGATGTCCTGCAGCCGGTTCGAGTTCAGGAGCGCCCGCTTCAAGCCCTCCGGCGCGTCGGTCTCGCCCTCCTTGAGCACGTAGCCCACGTGCTGGGTGTCGGTGGCCAGGCCCATGGCGTAGATGCCGAAGTCGGTGTGGAGGTGGTCGCCGCGCTGGATCACCACCGCCTCGTGGTCGGCGATGACGCTGGCCGCCCCCTGGCCGGGCCGCTGCACCGACACCGAGGGCGGGAACCACTCGCCCAGGCCCAGGTCGTTCACGTGCTGGCGCAGCCACCAGACCACGTCGTCGGTGGTGGTGACGCCGGGCTTGATGACCTCGCTCGAGAACGCGCGCGCGATGAGCGCGTGCGAGAGGGCCATCATCTGGCGGTAGGTGGGCATCATCTCGGGCACGCGGGTGTCGATGTAGTCGAGGGCCAGGCCCTCGGCCCGCACCACGCGCGACGTCCACGGCCCCAGCGCCGCGCCCAGCTGCTCCCA
>Ga0111538_10010158_pt1 | contig 12529 bp, 14 predicted proteins | sample SoiMethybrSBSTD1_FD_79669 | JGI IMG/M metagenome (GOLD analysis project Ga0111538, IMG submission 79669) | Bulk soil microbial communities from a Populus tree surrounding site in Tennessee, USA - Soil MetaG P. TD hybrid SBSTD1 (version 2)... | ecosystem: Environmental > Terrestrial > Soil >...
AATCAGCTATTGCTACGGTAAAATCGATTAATGCTTCTTGATGATCATATAAAAGTGAATTGGATGGCAAACTATCAATGTGGTCAAGGAGATCTAAAGATTCTTGATGAAGAGCTTGATGCAACTGATGTCCATAGCATTGTGTAAAGCGGGTTGTATCATGGCCATATTTATTGAGTAGTTGCTTAACATCATTATTGAGATTGTATGATTTGTTTGCATATCGTAAGGCATAATCACCTTTAGTCATATCATTGAATGTATCTATTCGTTTTTCAATGGCATTCGATAAAGAAGGTATATGTGAGTGATAGATATCACCTAATGCTTTATATTCAGCCTGGTGTTGGGGAAATGTTTTAAATGAATGTTCTCTTATTATTGGTTCTTTGCAAGTAAGGGCTTCATTTTTAAGAGTGCTTAATTGATCGTATAAATAGTGAATCCGCTTTTGTAATCCACGACAATAAGTACCTTTGATTATGTAATAAGCTTTTTGTACAATATTAAGATTTTTTAGTTGCGCATGTAGTTGCTGTATAGTGCATTTATAACTTGAATATGTTTGCGCAAATTTTACAAATTCATCAAACATGTATAAACAGCGTTGGTTTAGTATTTCTTTTTCTGTGTATCCACGCTGAGTAAAGTGATCACGAAATTCCTGAGCATTGTATGTAGGGAAATGAGAACGATGGGAATACGACGAACCGGTTCGAGCATTATTCCATGTATCATTATGCGCATAACCATGATCTGATCTAGGTTCTTTAAAACTCTGATTCCTTTGATTCCCCCAATGTATTGTTGATTGTATGGAATGATATTCTGCGTTTGCAGGTGTGGGTAATAAGCTGGAAAAAAATAGAATAAAAATATGGAAGAGTTTAAAGGCCTTCATTTTTTGCGCTCTCGTTTTTATAAAAATTAGAACTAGTTTAAAAGATTTTTAGCGTTCTGAATATGATAGACTTGCAAATATAAGTCCCGCCGAGCGGTTCTTGATGAATTACTCAGTGCGGGACATTGATAATAACAACGTTTTATGGGCCGTGGCCTGTGTTTTGTCTTTCTACTGGCACAGCATTGCAGTTTCTTGTTTTTTGTAGATTGAGGTGAACGTCGTTTGTTTGTTACCTCTTTTTGTAGGTTTACTTCTATAAGAAGCATGAAGAAGTTGGCAACGCGTGTTTTTTCTTCGAAAGTCAAAACTCTTACAGCCCGTGTTGATCGTAATCGAGCCATAGAATACTTTCGTATTAAAATTCAAAAATGTTTTTATACGGTAGCGTAAAATTGCTGTGATAAGTTATTTGAATTGGATTAACAACTAAAGACAGGAATTGTACGCCATATTACTTATGATCTGCGTGAGATCACGTTCAATATCTATAATTGCGTACATGGTTATTTTACCCCAATTTTCGTTTTACTCCAAATGGGGACCCCATTTTGTGGATATAAAACAATGATGCTATCATTACAACGATTGGTGCAATGATAGCATATAGTGTGGATAAAGCAACTTTTTAGTGAAATTTTATTTCAAGATCTTTACCAAGAACAGCAGCTGCACGATAAAGTGTTAATAAAGTGACTGAAAAATTTTGAGGATTAAGCAATCTCATAAAAGCTGCTCTGCTGGTACCGAGGCGTTTTGCCATTTCTGTTTGAGAGAGTTTTTTCTTTTTCATTGCTTTGGCAACTTGATCAGCTATCACCATTTTTATAGCAGCAAGTTCAGCTGCTTCTAGGGTGCCTTCTTCTTTTAAGAGATCGTCAAAACTTGAGCCAAGATGTTTGTTTTTTGTCATAGTATTTCCTTTATTTTTGTTTATATTGCTTTGCTCGTTTGAGAGCAATTTCTAATTCGTTCTTTGGTGTTTTTTGTGTCTTTTTTATAAATCCATGAAGCAATACTATTATGCCATCATGAAGTATAAAAAATATTCTTGCCTGTTTGTTTGGTAATTTTATTCTAATTTCCATTAAACCACCACCAAGAGGTTTAACACGGGGCATTTCCCAAGGCAAACTATACTGTGGATATTTTATATAACCATCTATTATTTGTCTCTCTTCTTTATTAAAATCTTTTAACCATTCCTTAACAGGTTCCTTGCCCGATGTTTCCTGATAAAAACGAAGATCAAAAGATTTTTTGGTGATTACCATTATTAATTTCCCTTTTTACAATTTTAAGTTGTTATAGTTATTGTATCAAAAATGATACGTTATTGCAAATTGTTTTGTATTTTGGTCCGTTCGTTCATTGTATATTTAACTCTTCAAATAGCGTCTGCATCATACTTAGTGAGTATTTGAAGGGGGCGGTTTGGTTCATGAGAGCGTTGCGGAGTGGATGCCAGTCTTCGTTGCTACGCAACTTCGTCTGGCTCCGCCGGCATAAATGACTTATAATTGTTTTACATGGAGCATTTCATTATGAAGACACTATCTAAAGTATTATTCCTATCACTTACAATTACTGGTTTATCTTACGCTATGGATAATAAGATTGAAAATAAGGTTCAAGAAAAAGAAGACTTATTTTTCCAATCTAACATTGCAAAGTTAAAAAAACCAATTGCAGATTTTGTTGAAGACTTTAAAACATGGCCAAAAGAAGAGCAAGATAAAATAAAAATATTCGATTATGGTTATGTAATTCAAGGCAAACTTGCTGTAGCTGATAAGTATAATGGAAGTATTGGATTCTATCTTGACTGTCGGCTTGATAATAAGCAAATAGGACCGTTTCTCTCGCTAATTGATTATTTAAAAAAACAAAAACAAGCTCAATAAAAGATTCAAAAAAGAACCTATAGCAGATCGGTTATAGTTTAAAAATATAAAAAGGGCCGTTGTAAAACGGCCCTTTTTTTGTTGTCTGTTTTCTGTAATTCCTTTGATTTTATGTGTTTTCTCAATTATTTGTTAAACTGTTGTAAAAATTTTACATCATAAGGAAAACATGAATTATACGCATCATTTTTTGATTGTTTCTTTTTTGTGTACATCGTTGTGCAATGCTATGGAAAATAAAAAACAGTTAAATGTTATCGAAAAAAAATTAGATATTATTGGAGAAATAACAGCGGTTCAAAGACCATTTAAGATACGATCTCTTGGTAACAATTGTATCATTATTGGTGAAGATGAGTGTTGTATTGTGGATCCTATTAATAATCAAAGAATCAAGAAAATCTGTAATGTTATTGAGCGTAGTTGTTGGGAATGGGCAGTTCATCCAAATAATAAAAGAGTAGTATTTTCTCATTTTAATAAGGCGACGCTTTATAATGTGAAAAAAGGGCAGGCAGAGTGGAGTACAGTAGAAGCGGCATACATACAATCTGTTGCATTTAATCCTCATGATAAAGATATATTTTTTTGTTCTCGAAACCAGAAATCTTCAATAACAAAATATAATTATCATACAAAAGAGCGCTTTGATACGGTGACTGATAGGGAATATCACAGTATGACAATGCATTCAAAAGAAAAAATTATCTGTCTAGCAGATTGTGAAGGAGATATTTCTTTATATGAGTTCAAAGATAATTTAGGATTATCATTAACAGGTGGAATTTCTTTACCTATAGATATAGATTATACTTCTTTTTGTAAATATAGTCCCAATGATTCTTGTATAATAGTTGGTAATGACAAGAAGCTTTTTATAATAGACCTACATGATGAGGGCAGAGTTAGGAAGTTTTTACAATGTGAAAAAGGCGAAAGTATCAAAAATATAGCAATTAATCGAAATGGTACAGTTTTAGCAACATTATCTAAGCGTATTATATCGATAGCGCAACATGATTATGAAGATTTAGTTTTGTGTTATTGGGACATTAAAACGCGGCAACTAATTGCTCAGTTGTCAGGAGTTGGTGATGCTAGTGATGGTGATTTTTTTCGTGATGGATTGGAATTTCTTATTGCATTAAGAAATAAATGTATTAGAACGGCGGTGCCTTTTGAAGTATTGTATCAGTTTTTTACAAAAGATGAGTTGTTATATCTTTTATGTGTGTTAAATCACATTAAAGATCAAGGAGAGTTAACGCAGGATACTGTTCATTATTGTATGAAGAATTTGCTTGAAAATTGTAAGCGTTAGATATAATAAGTTTTCTTAATTAATTATTGTGTTGATAAAATTATAATACAAAAAAGAGTCCAGAAATGTCTGGACTCTTTTTTTGTTTAATTATTTGTTTGTTGTATCACCAATTGCTACAGGTTGTTTTTCAAAAAAAATGGGAACAACGATAATATCACGTTTTGATTTTTGTACGCTTGAAAGCACTGCGGTCACCGCGTGACTATTGAGTTTGTTATTGAAAAGCACCCCTTGATTTTGTTCATGAATAATAGTTAAAACATCTATTGGATTATGATTATCTCCTGGCAGTCCTGGTTTTACTTTAAATTCACCACCCATCCAACCATGTATAGGGTCATCTTGTTCGCCAAGCATAAGCACCAGAGAATAATCTGCCATGGGATCATAATATTCACCGGGGTCTTGGTGCCAATCCATTGGATCGCCGTTGTGGCAGCGTTGGAGATATAATTGCGCAAAAACTTCTTTGGGTAATTGCGCCCATTTATGGTTTTCAATGCACTGAAAAATTTGTGGTAAAATTTTGTGTGCAAGAATTTTTTGTATGTTGGGATAGTCAAAAGAAGATTCTGCATTATAGTCTTGAAGTTTTTCATTCACTAATACGCGTATTTTTCTTCTTTCTATTTCTTGCATTTTTTCTGGTTGCTGTGTTTTCACCCAAAATTCACTAAAAATAAGGCCTGTTCTTTTGTCATAGTCTGGGTAACTGAGTCCTTTATGTTCAATTTCATCCATTACATGAGTGAGTGTTGTAATGGTTTTAAATTTGTTAAAGAATGGTTTGATAATTGCAAGTTGTTGAATTTCTTTTTGTTGAGTTTCCATGCATTTATTTGTTGTTACAGTGAATAACAACAATGCACCATATAATTGTTTAAGATTCACGTTAAAATCCTTTTATCGTTTTTAAAAGTCTTCGCAAAATTACAAAACAAAAAAAGAGTCCAGAAAATTTCTGGACTCTTTTGTGTTATTTATCTGCTGTATCACCAATTGCTATAGGCTGTTTTTCAAAAAAAATGTGAATAACAATAATATCACGCTTTGATTTTTGTACAGCTGAAAGTATTGCAGTAACTGCATGGCTATTGCATAGATTATTAAATAAGACTGCTTGATTTTGTTCATGAATGATAGTTTGAGCATTTATTTCTTGTTGGTTATCTGCTGGTAATCCGGTTTTTATTTTGAATTTACCACCAATCCAGCCGTGTTCTGGATCATCTTGTTTGCCAAGCATGAGCACCAGAGCATAATCTGCCATTAGATCATAATATGGACCTGGATCTTGATGCCAATCCATTGCATTGCCTATATGACATCGTTGGAGAAAAAATTGAATAAATACTTTTTTGGGTAATGGTGCCCATTGGTGTTCTTCAATGCATTGGAATGTTTTTGGTAAAATTTTATGTGCAATAATTTTTTGTATGAGTGGGTAGTCAAAAGAAGATTCTGCACTAAAATCGTGTAGTTTATCTTTCACTAATACACGTATTTTTCTTCTTTCTATTTCCTTTATTCTTTCTGGTTGTTTTGTGTTCACCCAAAATTCACTAAAAATACCACCTATTCTTTTATCATAGTCTTGGTAACTGAGGCCTTTATGTTCAATATCATCCATGGTGTGAATGCACTTGGTGATGGTTGTAAGTTTATTAAAAAATGGTTTGATAATGGCAAGTTGGTGAATTTCTTTTTGTTGAGTTTCCATGCATTTATTTGTTGTTATGGTGCATAACAACAGTGCGATGTGCAGGTATTTATAATTCATGTTATAATCCTTTTATCGTTTTTAAAATCCTCCGCCAGGACGTGCACTTAATGCGTTATACAAATCGGTAGGAATTGTAGCAAGTAAATCAGCAACTTTTTTCCAGCGTTTGGTGATATATGCTACATGCTCTTTATTATTTATAGCTTCCATAATATCGCTCATTGCATCATCAAGTGTTTCAACCCAATATGCATAAGGTATTTCTGTGTAGTCTGTATCGCCATTGCTGTTAATCCAACCGGGACATAATTCAGTGACAAAAATAGGCATATTTTTTTGCATAAATTTATTTCTTTCAGCTTCTAAATATCGCGAGCAAAAAGCTTTAGATGCTGAATACGCTTGATGAGTGGCAATGCCGCGTAATCCATCAATTGATGAAAACCCAACTAAGTGGCCATATCCTTGATTTTCAAAAAAGTTAAGACCTGTTCGTGCCAACGCAAAAAATCCAACAACATCCACATTGAGTACTCCCAATGATTTTTTCCAATCGCTATCATCAAAATCACAATCCCAAAAACCGGTAGCAGCAATCACCAGCAGGTCAAGGCCGCCCATATCTTCAATCATTTGATTGAGTCTATTTACTGCATCATCAGGGTTTGAAACATCCATGTAGCTTATATATGTTTGCGTAGGGATTTCTTGTTGTAGTTGTTCAAGAAGACTAACTCTGCGAGCAGTCATGCCAACAATATAACCATCGGCAGCAAGTAATTTTGCAAGTGCTCTTCCCATACCAACAGAAGCACCAATAATAATAGCGCGTTTAGCCCGATAATTGTTTTCACTATATTCGTCATAATAATAATCGTAAATACGATGGCTGCGTTTTTTGAATAAATATGAATTACCAGTGTTATGAGATCCATAGCCGGTAGCTAACCGGTGTGCAATGCACAGTGCTTCGGTATTTCTTGCTTCAGGTGAAGCATGCAAATTAAAGCACATAATATTGCTCAGTAATAGTGCTATGAGTATGATCATTGTCTCCCCTTCTCTATAATGGTTTATTTTTCTTAATGGTGAAAGTTTATGTAAAGTAAGGCGTTAAAATCAATAATTTGAAAAAAGGAAGAGGTTTTTTGAAAGTTCTAAAATTATAACCAGTAGAAATATCTGTTGTATATGTAATCAGGTGCCCATTTGAGTAAACAAGCAACGAGCCACGTTTTTGATGGAACATAGATAATCTTTTTTTTTGCCTTAATTCCTGCAAGAATAATTTTACCTGCTTCTTGCACAGTTATTTCCCAATATGCTTTTGGATCTTCACCTAAGGGGGAATATTCAATTGCAACATAACCAGATATTATATCAGTTACATCTATAGTAATATTATTTTGTATCATATAGTTACGAATTCCTTCCATATAGCATGATATACATGCTTTAGCTGCTGAATACTCTGGAGTGAAAGCATTTCCACGAAGACCAGCGATTGATGAAATGCCTACTAAATGGCCATGATTTTGTTGTTTAAAAAATTCAAGGGCAACATCTGCTATTGCTATAAATCCTTTTGCGCATACATCAATATTACGTACTTTTTGTTGCCATTCTTGCTGAGGACTATTGCCGCTTTGATTGGTTGAAGCTTCATTTATATTATCAAGATTTGGACTTATGCTGATCACCATAAGGTCAAGGCCGTGCATATCATTAATTAATTGGCTTAGTAATTCACGAGCTTGAGGATGAGTAACGTCAATCTGTTTTATGTATGATGGACCCGACAATTCTTTTTGCAAAAATTCAAGAAGTGGTAGTCGGCGAGCGACAAGACCAACTATATATCCTTCTCTACTTAACAGTTTTGCAACTTCTCTGCCCATACCAGAACTTGCACCGATTACAATAGCTTTTTTATGCGCATGAGCATTGCTCGTAATAAAACTTATAATACTCACTATGTATAATATTTTATTTCTTGATAACATTGTTTTCTTTCTTTGTTTTGATAGGTTCAGACCTTGAAGGTTAAGTTACTGAAGGATTTATTTTTTTCAAGCGTTTTATAAGGGGTATTCATATGAGATTATTATCCTGTTTTCTTAGTATATTTATTTTTTTGTTCTTATCATCTTCGCAAAGCATTATTGTTTGTTCCTTTTCTCAAGAAAACAATGCAATGTATAACGGTTTTAAGCAATTTTTGGGTGATATATATAATTATAAATGTGAACAGTTGAGTGGAGGAGTATCCTATAATACGCAATACTTGTGCACGGTGAATGATAAAAAATATGTTGTGCGCGTACTTAAGGAACCACTGCCAACGCGTCATAATGAAGTATCAGTCCATCTTTTTGCTGCGAACAAATTTTTTGCACCAATGATTCATTATTATGAGCATAATGAGGAGTTTTCTTTTGTTATAATGGATTTTATTAATGGGCATACGCTTACGCTTGATGAAGCACATAGATTTGATGTTCTTGATCTTATGGCAGAAAAAATTAGATTGATACACCAATGGGATGCAAGTCTATTACCATATAGTAGTAAAAGAGATCTATTTGCTGAGATAACCGAAAATTATAAAAAAATAAAGAATAAAAATCTTTGTAGCTTTCTTATACCAATTCTTGAAGAAGTGCTGCACAAAGCTGAAATTATTAATCAAAAAGTTAAAAGTGAGCAGCGACTATTCGTGGTTAATCACAACGATTTACTTCCGAGAAATATTTTTTTTACCGGTAATAATATTGTTATTATTGATTGGGAAAATGTTGGTCTTAATGATGTTTTTTATGACTTGGCAAGCTATTCTATGTTTGCATGCTTAAATGATGAAGATGATTTTTATTTATTAACACAATATCTACAACGTTCTCCTTTATATTCTGATATTCAACATTTTAAATGTGTCAAATTGATGTCGAGAGTGTTTGATACTTTTAGTGTTTTTGCATTTTTAGACTATATTTCTGAATCTATTCCTATGGAATCAATTGAAGATTTTATGTATTACCAAAATATTTTTGCTCAAGATTCCAGCATTAATTCGTCTGAATTTCTTTATGCAATGACGCTAGGGCAAATACGAGAATTTTTTAAAGAATATAAAAGGTGTGAGGAGGAGTATTTATGATCAAAAAAGTTACGATGAACGTAAACTGTTACTTGAAAAATTGGAGAACGTGAAGATAAAAGAATAGGAACAGTAATGAAGATAATTACTATTATTGCACTATTATGTATTGCACAGATTCATTATTTGGATGGAATGCAGCTTGCTATAAAAAGGCATGTGGTAAATAATGCTGTGCTCATAAGGCAATTATGTACAAAAAAAGAGCAATTATCACGTGCTGAAAATCAAATAATTGGTAAATTGGCCAGTTCAATTAATACATTGCATATACATAAAAATTATGTGCAACAAAGACTATTAATGCAAAAATCTGTTATTGTACCGACTGATTGTAAAGACCAAGCAGTAAAAGAAAAAGTAGTATTGAGACGTGATTATATAAAAGACTTGGAGACTTCTTTAGATTGCACAAATGAGGTGGCTGATAAGTTAGAGCGGATAAAATCAGAGCTTAATGAAAAATTAGTGGTGTATAAATGCAAATCAATTGCACTAGGAATATTGGCGGGAGCAGGTGTTGCAGGAGTTACTGTGTATAAACCGTTTATAGCGGGAATAGTTGCTGGTGGGGGAATTGCTTCTATAGGGGCACTTGTTTTAATAGCATATATTGGGATTAGCCAGTCTTCGAGGCGGTAAAAATTTAAAATAAAAAGTAAAAAAAATGATGCGATCTGGTAAACTATGACAATAGTTTTTTTATTTTTTTAAGGAGTTTCATGTCTATTAATTATAATTTATTAGTAGGTTCATTATGCATTATTGCCGGTGTGGTAATCATTGTGTTGGTATTGGGAGATTTATTAGTGCGTGTAGTGGTAGGGCTTGTTGCGCTTGCTCTTATTAATTATGGTCTAAAATTGCGTGGGTTGCCGCCATTACAAATGTTGCTGCCATTGATTGTGAGCAGAAAACGTTGGTTCTAGAAAATAATAACATCAGAGAGAGTATATTTATGATGAATGAAGTTCCTTTTGCATTATATATCGGCAGTATTGCGCGCATTTGCGCATTACTATTGATTGGTATTCCATTAGTTAAGTGGCTCAGTAATATTTGTGCTGAATTTTGTAAAAAGCATTTTTCTCAACATGTGGGGGTTTTAGTAGATCACGTTATTTTTTATAGTGGTCTTATTTTTATTGCTGTTACGGTGCTACACGAATGCGGGTTTAATGTTACCGCGTTAATTGGTGCTGCCGGTGTGTTTGGTATTGCCATTGGTTTTGCATCACAGACGAGTATTTCTAATATTATCAGTGGATTTTTTCTCTTATTGGAACGACCATTTTCAGTTGGTGATATTATTAAAAATGATGATATGGTTGGTGTAGTTGAATCGATTGATCTTCTTTCTGTCCGTGTGCGTACACTTGATAATAAGATGGTGCGGTTGCCCAATGAAATGGTTCTCAAGCATTCTTTAATTAATCTTACGTATTATCCGGTGAAAAGAATTGACTGTATTGTATCAGTGAATTATGCCGATGATGTGTCATCGGCGATTAATGGGATATATGACGTTATTAAAAACAATCAGTTGTTTCTGACGAATCCTGCTCCTGTTGTTATGGTGCACAAGATGGCATCGCCTGAATTGAGTAATGAAATAAGATTATATTTTATGGTACGTGTATGGGTTGCTAAGGAGCAGTTTACCACAGCGCCGGCAGTGTTAATGGAACAGATAAAGGCTGAGTTTGATCAAAAGAGAAGTATTATAACTGCAGTACAGGTTAATAATTAATAGTAAGGATTTATTGGTGGATTCAAGAAAAAGTATTGTTGGCGATGCCTTTAGATTTGGATTAAGAACGTTAGCAAAACATATTATTTTATTTTTATTTATTTTATTGACTGTAGCAATTGTTAATCGGGTAGTTTCTATAGCATTTACGTTGTTGTATGTGCAGATGAGTAGTTGGTTTATTGATCAATGGTTTATTGTTTATACTCGATGTTTTTTTGTATTTTATGCTTTGGTAATGTTTTTATTGATTGGTGGCATGTATTTAGGGTTTTATAAAATAGCTCTTGATTTATATGATCGAGGTAAAAGTTCAATTAAAAATTTGTTCTTATGTTTTACACGAGCGCCAAGATTTCTTGTTGCATTGATATTATATTTGGCAATGTTGTGTGCTGGTGCAGTATTTTTTGTTTTGCCAGGTATTTTTGTAATAATTCGTTTTTCATTGTTTCCTTATTTTATTGTTGATCACAATGCAGGGGCTATTGAGTCATTGAAAATGTCATATGAAGTGACCCAGAATCATGGTAGGGATTCTTTTTTGTTATCGATACTTGTTTTGATTATTGTTACATTTTTAGAAATATTATTTGCATTATTTGGTGTTACTGGTTTGGTTAATTCTATGGGCTCTACATTTTTTTCAGTACTTGCTTACGCATTTTTTTACCGCTTATTAGTACCCAAAGCGAATACATCAGGTGATGTTCTTTAAAAATTTTTTGTGGATACGTAGAATGAGCGCAAAGATATTGCAATTTTTTTTATAAACATGGTTATATAATATGTATGTTTATAAAAATGTATAAAAAAGGAGTAGCGAATGAATGGCAGAAAAAGTTTTGTTCTGGATGCGATAGGCTTTGGTTTTAGCTCATTGGTTGAGCATGTGCGGTTGTTTGTGTTTGTACTACTTTCTGGTACAGCCATAGTGACAGTTGTTGTTGGTATTATTGGTGTATTGAATAAAAATTTTATTCAATCGGCAATGGCGGTAAATCAAGAATTTCAGCAATGTGTTGGCACAGATTGTATTTATGCGGCATATGAATCAGGAGCTTCATTGATGGAGCTTGCAACAGCAAATTTCTTTTCGCTGTTGATTTCTGGCTTAATTTTGGCGCTATTTTTTACCGGTCTCGATTTAGGATTTAAAAAAGTTGCTCTGGCATTGCATGATCGTGATGCAAGTTCGGTGCAAGATATGTTTTCTTGTTTTACATTAGCGCCAAAGGCACTTGTTGCATGGATATTATATTCTGCAATGGTAACAATTGGTTGGCTTTTTTTTGTTTTACCAGGATTTATTGCATTACTCCGCTTTGCGTTTTTCCCTTATTTTATTATTGATAAAAATGCTGGGCCTATTGATGCATTAAAAATGTCATGGGAAGCAACCAAAGATCATGTATGGGAAATGTTTGCATTCTGGGTGGCGATAAAAGTTCTTATATCAATTGGTTTCTTTACGTGGTTTGGCATTATTTTGTCATGGCCACTTTCTACACTTGCATATGCATATTTTTATCGCAAGCTTGTTATGGATAATAGAAATAGAGAAGGGTTTGGTGAAAGTTTCAGGACTGTTTAATTTTAATCTTTTAAGGGTACCCAACAGTAACATAGTGAAAGTTGGGTTAAAAAGCTATAGAGCTGTTTAAAGTCGCCGTCTAAATTTTTTTTCAATTTCAGCAAGTGATATCAGCCATCCGGTTGGTCTGCCATGAGGGCAGGAAAATCGGTTGGCTGTTTTTTCTAAGTCATAAA
>Ga0111538_10010159_pt1 | contig 12526 bp, 7 predicted proteins | sample SoiMethybrSBSTD1_FD_79669 | JGI IMG/M metagenome (GOLD analysis project Ga0111538, IMG submission 79669) | Bulk soil microbial communities from a Populus tree surrounding site in Tennessee, USA - Soil MetaG P. TD hybrid SBSTD1 (version 2)... | ecosystem: Environmental > Terrestrial > Soil > Tree...
CGAGGCGCCCGCCACCTCGTAGTCACCAGTCGCTCGCCTGCGGCACGACCCCTCGGGGCTGCGGCCTTCCGCGCCGCACACACCCGATGCCTTCACCACTGAGCCGGGTTGAGACTCGCCGCGAGCGTGGCCCGGCGGCGAGCGGGGAAGCTAGGTGCCGGAGGCGGGGGGCTTGGTCTCGCCCGCGGGCGGGGGGTCGGACGGGGTGTCCGCGGGCGGCGGGTCGCCCGCCGGGGGTTTCGCCGGGTCGGCGGGTGGCGGTGGCGGCTGCTCGGGAGCCGGCGTCGGAGGCTGCTCGGGAGCCGGCGTCGGCGGCGGCTGTTCCCCCGTGGGTGGCGGCGTCCCCTCGGGAGCCGGGGCGGGAGGCTTCTGCTCCGCCGGCGGCGTCTGTTCCGGAGCCGGCGCGGGGGCCGGCTCCGGGGGTGCCTCGGGCTCGGGTTTCGGGTGCTTGCGGATGTCGCCGGAGAGGCGCTTCGCCTCGATGCGGCGGTTCTTGTCGCGCCCTTCCTCGGTGGCGTTGTCGGCGATGAAGTTGACCGGCCCGTACGCCTTGACCACGAAGCGGCGATCCGGGATCCCCTGGTTCACGAGCCAGGCGCGCAGGACCTCGGCGCGGCGCTGGGCCGCGGCGCGGTTCGCCGCCACGCCGCCCTCGTTGTCGGTGTAGACACCGACCTCGAAGACGACGTCGGACCAGTAGTTCGCGGCCTCGATCAGGAGCTGCAGCCAGGCGTCGCTGCCCGGGTACAGCTCCATTCCGTGGAACTTCACGTTCGGCACGATCTGCGACTCGGTCTTGTCGAGGCGGATGCGCGGGCAGCCTTCCTTGTCGATCTTCGCGCCCTTCATCGTGTCGGGGCACTGGTCGATGCCGTCGAGCACCTTGTCGCCGTCGCTGTCCTTCGGGCAGCCCTTCTCGTCCACCGTGGCGCCGGCGACGGTCAGCGGACACTGGTCCACGCCGTCGAAGACGGCGTCGTTGTCGGCGTCGTGCGGGCAGCCCGGGGTCGGGCTGTCGATCGGATCGACGATCGCCCCCTGCGGTGTGCCGGGGCAGCGGTCCAGGCCGTCGAAGATGCCGTCCTTGTCGGCGTCGGCCGGGCAGCCGGTCGAGTCCACGACCGCCGACTTCATCGTGTCGGGGCACTTGTCGAGGCCGTCCGGCACCGCGTCGCCGTCGCTGTCGAGCGGGCAGCCCTTCTCGTCCACCGGCCAGCCGGCGGGGGTCATGGCGCACTGGTCCACCCCCTCCATCACGCCGTCGCGGTCGGTGTCCCACGGGCAGCCGTCGTGCTTGTCCACGAGCGCGCCGGCCGGCGTGTCGGGACAGCGGTCGTTCAGATCGAGGACGCCGTCGGCATCGGTGTCGGCCGGCTTGCCGCCGCCGAACACCCAGGACAGTCCGAAGTTGAGATGGAAGTTGTTGTAGACCTCGCTGACGGCGTACAGATCCTCGAACTCCAGCCGGAACGCCGTGTGGGCGCCGAAGCGGTAGCGCGCGCCGGCGCCGAGGCTGATCACCCAGGCGTCGGTGTCGCCTTCCTGGCTCGAGACGAGCGCCGGGCTCGGCGCCCAGGACAGCTGCCCGAGGCCGAACTGCGCGTACGGCTTGAAGCGGCGGCGGTCGTTGCGCGGGTTGATCGTGAACCGCGCGGTCCACGCCGTGGCGGTCCAGTCGCGGTTGCGGTTGTCGAGGAAGACCGATTCGTCGGTGATGAGCGTGCTGTCGCCGTCCGTGAGCGTCGTCGAGGCGGACTTGTAGTACTGGAACTCGATCTCGTAGGGCGGGGAGAGGTACCAGCCGACGCGCAGGCCGTAGTCGGCGGAGTTGTCCAACTGCAGCTCGTGCCCGAAGATCGTCGCGCCGACGAAGCCGCCGAGTTCCCAGGAGTGCTTGCGCTCCTCGGCGCGCAGCGCGCCGGAGGGCAGCGCCATGAGGACGAGCGCCGACGCCAGGGCGGCGGCGCGGAATGCGATCCGGCTACGCGATCGCGTTGCCTCACGATCCATGCGCGCTGTTTCCTCGAAGTCGCGGCTGTCGAATCACCGTCGACCGGCGGGGAACGGCGACCCGTGTCGGCGGCGCGGGGCAAACTCGTTGTCTGGCATTGAAAAAGCGGCGGATGCTAGCACGTCGTTTTCCGGGCTGTCAACGACGCGACGCCCGGCGGACGGGCCGATCCGCGGAGGCCCCACCGCGACCGGACCGTCGCCGCGGCCTGTGCTATCGTGATGCCCCGACATACCTCATACGGCGCGCGGAGGGCGCTCTTTGCGGGAAGTCTGCCGATCGCGGCCGGCCTACGGCAAGCGGCTGCTGTTCGCGTCCACCCTGTTCACCGGGCTGTTCGTCGCGGATCTGGCCATCCTTTCGAGCCTCGTCTTCAAGGACCTGGGGCGCCAGGTCATCGACCGGGCGTTCAGCGAGTCGTTCGACGCCCTCGAGCCGCGCCCGGTGCCGGTCGCCCCGACGCTGGCGAGCGACGCACCGCCGGGCGCCGGAGGGGCCGCCGAGTGCATCGTCGGGGCCCCGGTCTCCCGTGACGGCGAGGCCCCCTGCCGTCCCGGCTCCGGCGGCCCGGCGCGGCCGACCGGCTTCTTCCGGGCGCTGACGGTGCGACTGGAGCGGGCCCTCACCGACACCCGCGGCCGCGTGCTGTGGCGCGATGTCTGGGAAGGGAGCCTGGCGCGCGACGGGGGGCAGACCGAGCGCCACTTCGAGCCGGGCCACGAGCGGGTGCGCGAGACCTGGGAGGTGGACGGGCAGCAGCGGCCGGTGCTGGCGCTGCGCCAGCCGATCGGCTCGAACGAGATCCGCGAGATCGGCATCCCCGAGGAGCTCATCGAGCGGGAGCTGCAGACGCTCCGGGCCGATCTGCAGCGGCGCATCTGGATCGGAGCCCTCTGCGCCGTGATCATCCTGGTGGTCGCCTTCCTCTATGTGCTGCAGCTGCTGCGGCGCACGCGCCTGCTCGAGGCGCAGGCGCAGATGGACGACCGGCTCGCGTACGTCGGGGGGCTCGCCGCGGGCCTGGCGCACGAGATCCGGAACCCGCTCAATGTGCTGAGCATGAACCTCCAGATGCTCGAGGAGGATCTCGTGCACCGGGTCGGCGCGGAGGGGACCGGGGATACGCGGCAGTATCTCGGCACGCTGCAGGGGGAGATCCGGCGCCTCTCCAGCCTGGTGGACAACTTCCTGTCCTACGCCCGTCCCTCCGCGCCGCGCTTCGCCTCGCGCAACCTCAACGAGGTCGTCTCCGGAACGTGCCAGCTGGTGCGGCCGCAGTTCGAGGCGAAGGGGATCGCGCTGCGCGAGCAGCCGTCGCAGGTCCTGCCGATGGTCGAGCTCGACGAGGGGCTGATCCGCCAGGCGCTGATGAACATCCTGATGAACGCCGTGCAGATCCTCAAGACCGGCGGGATGGTGACGGTGGAGACCGGCATCGCCCCGGACGGCGGCGTCCAGGTCGCCGTCACCGACGACGGGCCCGGTATCCCGCCCGCCGACCGGGAGCGGATCTTCGAGGTGTTCTACTCCAGCCGGCCCGGCGGCACCGGTCTGGGGCTGCCGATTGCCGCGCGCATCCTGCAGGTCCATGGAGGGCGGATCGCGGTCGAGAGCGGCCCGGCGGGACGGGGCGCCCGCTTCGTCCTCCGCTGGCCGCGCCGGCAGCGGCCCGAATCGGGGGCTCTCCCCGGCCCGGTGGCGGTGTCGCGGACGTGAATCGCGCCGAGGCCGCGGAGCGGGCGGAGACGCTGCGCCGCGACATCTGGCTGCACCGCAAGCGCTACTTCGTGGACAACGACCCGATCCTCTCGGACGGCGAGTACGACGCGCTCGAGCGCGAGCTGCGCGACCTCGAGGCGGCCTTCCCGGATCTCGTCACCCCCGACTCGCCGACGCAGCGCGTCGGCGCCGAGGTCAGCGGCGAGCTGCCGACGGTGCGGCACGCCGCGCCGATGCTCAGCCTCGAGAACGTCATGGACGCCGAGGAGTTCCGCGCCTGGCGGGAGCGGCTGCTGCGGGTCCTGGATCCGGAGCGGACCGGCGCCGAACCGGTCCTCTCGGCGGAGCTGAAGATCGACGGCACCTCGCTCTCCCTGGTCTACGAGGACGGGCGCCTGGCGCGCGCCGTGACGCGCGGCGACGGCACGACCGGCGAGGAGGTCACGGCGACGGTGCGTACCATTCCGGCGGTGCCGCTGCGGCTGCTGCGCCCGCTGCCGCTGCTCGAGGCGCGGGGCGAGGTCTTCTACCCCATCGAGGCGTTCGAGGAGATGAACCGGAGGCGCGCGGAGCGGGGGGAGCCGCCGTTCGCCAATCCCCGCAACGCGGCGGCCGGCTCGCTGCGTCTCATCGATCCGGCGCTCGCCGCCTCGCGGCCGCTCGATTTCTTCGCCTGGGGCCTGGCCCGCATCGAGGGGGAGCCGATGCCGGCAACGCACAGCGCCGGGCTCGATCTCCTGAGGTCGCTCGGGCTGCGGGTCACGCCGCGCTCGGCGCTCGTGAACGGACCGGACGGCGCCGGCGCGTACTTCGAGGCGCAGAGCACCGCGCGCGACGGCCTGCCGTACGAGGTGGACGGCTGCGTCTTCAAGGTGGAAGACCTGCGGCTCCAGGAGCGCTCCGGGTTCACCGCGCGGGCGCCGCGCTGGGCCTGCGCCTGGAAGTTCCCGTCGCGCCAGGCGACGACCACCGTGCTGCGCATCGAGGTGTCGGTGGGCCGCACCGGGGCGCTGACGCCGACGGCGCACCTCGCCCCGATCGTTCTCGGCGGCGCCACCATCCAGCGGGCGACGCTCCACAACGAAGAGGAGATGCGACGCCGCGACGTGCGGGAGGGGGACACGGTCCTCGTGGAGCGCGCCGGCGACGTCATCCCGAAGATCGTCAAGTCGTTCCCCGAGATGCGCGGGCCGGAGTCGGCGGAGTTCAAGTGGCCGACCCGGTGCCCGGTCTGCCAATCCGAGGTCGTCCGGGAGGAGGGGGAGGCGATCAGCCGGTGCCTCAACCTGTCCTGCCCGGCGCGTCTCAAGGAGTCGATCCTGCACTTCGCCCGGCGCGAGGCGATGGACATCACCGGGCTCGGGGACGCGCTCGTCGATCAGTTGCTGGCGCGCGGGCTGGTGAAGGGCCTCGCCGATCTCTACCATCTCGACGCCGCGACGCTCGCCGCGCTCGAGCGGATGGGGAAGAAGTCGGCCGACAACCTCATGGCGCAGATCGATCGCAGCCGCGCGGTGCCGCTGGAACGCTTCCTCCACGGCCTCGGCATCCGCTTCGTGGGGGAGCGCACCGCCGAGCTGCTGGTGGATCGGTTCCGGCCCGAGGCCGGTCCGGACGGGGGCCGGCAGGGCGACACTCTCGACGGCATCATGAACGCCTCGATCGAGGAGCTGGCCGGGGCGCGCGAGGTCGGGGAACGGATCGCCGTCGCCATCCGGCAGTTCTTCGATCGGGAGGAGAACGCCGATCTCATCCGGCGTCTCCGCGACGCCGGGCTCAAACTGGCGCCTTCGCCGCGCGCCGCGGTCCGCGACACGGGGCCGTTCGCGGGCAAGGCGGTGGTGGTGACCGGCACGGTGCCGGGTTGGGCGCGCGACGACATCAAGCGGGCGGTGCGGGAAGGGGGGGGGCGGGTGACCGAGGGGCTGTCGCGCAAGACCGATCTCCTGATCGCCGGCGAGGCGCCGGGGTCGAAGCGGGAGAAGGCGCGCGTGCTGGGGGTGCGCATCATGGACGCGGAGGAGTTCCGGAGCGTCGCCGGGCCCGGGGCCGGCGGATCGGGGGAGGCATGACGCGCGGTCAGGTGATCGTCATCGACGACGACGAGGGCAACAGGAAGTCGACCGAGATGGCGCTGAAGAAGGACGGGTACGAGGTCCTCGCCTGCTCCGGAGGGGAGGAGGGGCTGGAGATGCTCAAGGCGCGCGGCGCCGACCTGCTCGTCACCGACCTGCGCATGCCGGGGCTCAATGGGCTCGAGGTCCTGCGGCGCGCCCGGCTCATCGATCCGATGCTCGGCGTCCTGGTGATCACCGGCTTCGGCTCGGTCGAGTCGGCCGTCGACGCCATGAAGCAGGGGGCGGACGATTACCTCCAGAAGCCCGTCAACCTCGTCGAGCTGCGCAAGCGGGTCGCCGCCGCGGTCGAGAAGCGTCGTCTGGCGGCCGAGGTGGCGAGCCTCAAGGAGCGCCTCGAGGAGAAGTTCTCCTTCGGGCGCATCATCGGCTCCTCCCCCGCCATGCAGCAGATCCTGCACCAGCTCCAGCTCGTGGCGCCGACCCGTTCGAGCGTCCTCATCGTTGGCGAGAGCGGCACCGGCAAGGAGCTGGTCGCCAACGCGCTGCACCAGAACTCCCCCCGCAAGGAGGCCCGATTCGTGGCGGTCAACGCCGCCGCGATCCCGCCCGACATCCTCGAGAGCGAGATGTTCGGGCACGAGCGCGGTGCCTTCACCGGTGCGTTGCAGAGGAAGATGGGCACCTTCGAGCTGGCCGACAAGGGAACGCTGTTCCTCGACGAGATCAGCGAGCTGCCGATGGCGCTGCAGGCGAAGCTCCTGCGGGTGCTCGAGGAGCGGTCGTTCATGCGCGTGGGAGGGACCGAGACCATCCGCGTGGATGTGCGGATCCTCGCCGCCACCAACGCCGATCTCGCCCTGCGGGTCGCCGCCGGGACGTTCCGGAGCGACCTCTACTACCGCCTGAAGGTGGTCACCATCACGCTGCCGCCGCTGCGGGATCGCCCGGAGGACATCCCGGTCCTGACGCAGCGCTTCTTCTCCCTGTTCCGGGAGGAGAACGGCCGCCAGGGATTGAACCTCGACCCCGAGGTGCCGGCGGTGCTGCAGCGGGCGCGCTGGGACGGCAACGTGCGCGAGCTGCGGAATCTCATGGAGAGCCTGGTCGTCCTGGCCCCCGCGGGAAGCACGCGCGTCCGGGTCGAGGATCTTCCGGATCCCTACCGGCCGGAGGCGGCGGGCGGCCGCGAGCGTCCTCCGCTCCCTCCACCCGTGCCTGCGGCCATCGCACCAGGGCCGTCGCGGACCATGGAGGAGATCGAGCGGGAGGCGATCCTGCGGGCGCTCCAGGAGACCGGCGGGAACCGCACCCGGGCGGCCGAGATCCTCGGCATCGGCCTGCGCACCCTGCAGCGCAAGCTGAAGGATTACGACCAGGGCACCGACGACGGAGCCGCCTGAGACCCGCTCCCGGGCCGGCGTCGCATCGGGGTCGGCGTCAATTTGGCGCATCCGCCCGCCGCCGGCGACGCGCCGTCCCTCACGGAAGCCTTGTCCGGTGGGGCGTCGCCCGGTTTTCCCCCCGGTTCCGCGTGGCACAACGCTTGCTGTTGCAGCATCCCGCTCATGTCTCTCCGATCCAGGACCATCGTCGTCATCGAGGACGATCCGGCGGCGCTCGCCGCCTACGGCCGCCTCCTCGGACGGCTCGGCCACCAGGTCCTGCTCCGGCCGGCCTCCCTCGAGGCGCTGGCCGACGCCTCGGTCCTGCAAGGCGCCGATCTCCTGGTCCTCGACCAGCAGATGCCCGGGATGTGCGGTCTCGACCTGCTCGAGCGCCTGCGCGCCGGCAGCCCGAACGGCGCCTCCGGGCGCCCCGCCGCCCTGCTCATCACGGCGTTCGCCGACGCGGCGCTGCGGGAGCGGGCCGCGCGCCTCGGGGTCGAGGTGGTGATCGACAAGCCGGTGGATCCGTCGCGGCTTCTCGGAACGGTGGAGAGGGTCCTGGCGTCGCTCGAGGACGGAGCGGCCGCCTCGCCGGAGGCGCGCGGGGGGGCTTTCTTGACCTCGTCGATCGGCGGGTCCTATACTGAAGTTCCTTCGGCAGACACGATTCCGGGCGGGATCAAGGAGCCGCAATCCATGCAGAAGCAGGGTCGATTCGTGACGCTGGCGCTCATCGCGCTGGGGTCGGTCGTCTTCGGGATGGTCCTCGCAGGAGGTCTCAACCTGACGCTGCCGGGGCGCGCGGCCGACGCCGGCCTCGACAGCGGCCGGCCGCTGCACGCCGCGGCGCTGGCGCAGATGAACGCCGGGTCCTCCTCTTCCATTCCCGGCTCGTTCGCCGACATCGCCGAGCGGGTCAATCCGGCGGTGGTGAGCATCACCGCCACCGAGGTCTCGGATCGCTCCTCCCGCAACCGCCCGTTCTTCAAGGGCGACCCGTTCGAGTTCTTCTTCGGCCCGCAGGGCCCGCAGGGTCCGCAGCCGGGGCCGCAGTCGCCGCACCGCCGGCCCTCCCCCGACCAGCAGGACGAGCCGGACATCGAGACGAGCGGCGGATCCGGCTTCCTGATCAGCGACGACGGGTACATCCTGACCAACTTCCACGTGGTCGAGGGGGCGACGAAGATCCGGGTCAACCTCACCGACGACCGGCGCGACTACAACGCCGAGGTGGTCGGGACCGACCCGAGCACCGACCTCGCCCTCATCAAGATCGAAGTCGCCAAGAAGCTGCCGTACCTGTCGTTCGGGAACTCCGAGACGCTGCGCATCGGCGACTGGGTCATCGCGGTTGGCAACCCGCTGCAGTACGAGCACACCGTCACGGTCGGCGTGGTCAGCGCCAAGGGGCGCAAGCTCGGCGGCCTGTCGCGCGACTTCTCCCTCGACTCGTTCATCCAGACCGACGCGGCGATCAATTTCGGCAACTCCGGCGGCCCCCTGGTCAACACCTCGGGGCAGGTCATCGGCGTCAACACCGCCATCAGCAGCGTCGGCCAGGGGATCGGCTTCGCGGTGCCGGCGGTGATCGCCCAGGAGGTCATGACCCAGCTGCGCACGAAGGGGAAGGTGACGCGCGGCTTCCTCGGCATCACGGTCGGCGAGATCACCCCGGACATGGCGGAGGCCTGGGGCCTCAAGGACGATCAGGGGGCGCTCGTGCAGTCGGTGTCGGCGGGCCTGCCGGCCGACAAGGCCGGGCTGCGGCGCGGCGACATCATCGTGTCGATCGACGGCAAGCCGGTCGGGTCGAGCGACGAGGTGGTGCGCCTGATCTCGGCGCGCGATCCGGGCTCGAAGGTCCGCCTCAGCGTCCTGCGGGACGGCAAGCCGATCAACCTCACCGCCGATCTCGGAGACCGGCCGAACAACGCCGCCGGCCAGCGCCCGGGGAGCGGCGACGAGGACCAGGGGCCGGGCGTGGAGGAGAACGAGACCCGGCTCGGGATCCGGGTCGAGGAGATGACCCCCTCCATCCTCAGCGAGCTGGGGCTGCCGCGCGAGACCAAGGGCGTGGTGATCACCCACGTGTCCCGCGTCTCGGAGGCCTGGGAGAAGTCGCTGAACCAGGGGGACGTCGTGGTCGAGGTGAACCGCGTCCCGGTCGCCAGCCTGAACGACTATCGCCGGGAGATCCGCAAGGCCAAGGCGGGCAGCCTGCTCGTCCTGTACGTGATCAATCCCCCCAGCCGCACCGGCGGGGAACCGATCTCGCGCTACGTCACGCTGCGCGTCCCCAAGGAAGAGTGACGCGGGACCCGCGCCGCCGCGCCACGCGCGGCGGGCGGGAGTGTCGCGAACCCACGGCGGGGCCCGGACTTTCCGGGCCCCGCTTTTTGCTATCATCGTCTGCCGCGCGACGCTTGGCGCGGCATCCGAAACCACAATGCCCGCCCGCATCCTGGTCATCGACGACGAAGAGGCCATCCGGAAGTCGCTCCGGATGGTCCTCGAATACGAGGGGTACGAGCTGATCGAGGCCGCCTCCGGCCCCGAGGGGCTCGAGACCCTGAAGCGCGAGGCTCCGGACGCCATCCTGCTCGACATCAAGATGCCCGGCATGGACGGCATGGAGGTGCTGCAGCAGGCCCGCTCCCGCGACGCGCACACGCCCATCCTGATGATCTCCGGGCACGGCGACATCCCGACGGCGGTCGATGCGCTGCGCAAGGGGGCGTACGACTTCCTCGAGAAGCCGCTCGAGTCGGAGCGGGTGCTGGCGGCGCTGCGGAACGCCATCGAGCGCAAGCGCCTGCGCGAGGAGAACCTGCGCCTCAAGCACCAGGTGGAGGCCGGCTACCGCATGATCGGCGAGGCCCCGGTCCTGCGCTCGGTGCGCGAGGCGATCGCCCGGGCCGCCCCGACCTCCGCGACGGTCCTCATCACCGGCGAGAGCGGCACGGGCAAGGAGCTGATCGCCTGGGACATCCATGTCCGCAGCTCCCGCGCCGACAAGCCGTTCGTCAAGGTCAACTGCGCCGCCATTCCCGAGGATCTGATCGAGTCGGAGCTCTTCGGCCACGAGAAGGGGTCGTTTACCGGGGCCACCGGGCGCCAGCAGGGGAAGTTCGTGCAGGCGGACGGCGGCACCATCTTCCTCGACGAGATCGGCGACATGAGCGCCCGCACCCAGGCGAAGGTGCTGCGCGTCCTCGAGGGGGGGGAGGTCGAACCGGTCGGCCTGGCGAAGACGGTGCGCGTCGACGTGCGGGTCATCGCGGCGACCAACAAGGACCTGCCGTCGGAGATCCGCGACGGGCGTTTCCGCGAGGACCTGTTCTTCCGCCTCAACGTCGTGCCGATCGCCTCGCCGCCGCTCCGCGACCGGCGCGAGGACATCCCGGCGCTCGTCGAGCACTTCGTGGAGGCGTTCTGCGTCGACAACAATTACAGCCGGCGCACTTTTTCCCCGGCGGCGATGGTGCGGCTGCAGGCGCGCCCGTGGCGCGGCAACATCCGCGAGCTGCGCAACTTCGTCGAGCGTGTGCTGATCATGGCGGAGGGGGAGACGATCGAGGAGCACGACGTCGCCGACGTCGAGCAGGCGGGGGTCTATCCCGCGGCCGCCTCCCCGTCGCCCCCGCCGATCCCCGCCGGCGACGGGCATGCCCCGGCGGTCCTGGAGGCGATCCGCCCCGCCCCCCCGTCCGGACCAGACCCGGCGCAGTTCGCCACCCTGCAGCAGTACCGCGAGGAGGCCGAGAAGGTCTTCATCCTCCGCAAGCTCCGCGAGTTCCGCTGGAACGTCTCGCGCATGGCGAAGGCGATCGAGACGCCGCGCAGCAACCTCTACAAGAAGCTGGAGCAGTACGGCATCACGCGGGACCAGGTCCAGGAATGACCGCACCGCGCCGCGGCGTGGTGATCCTGGATGGCGTGCGGACTCCCTTCTGCAAGGCGTGGGGCCTCCTCGAGGACGTCCCAGCAGATGATCTTCAACGCTCGCCCCTCGCGGAGGCGATGGCCCGGATCGATCTCGACCCCGCCGAGGTGGACGAGGTGGTGGTCGGCAACATCGCGCAGCCGGCCGACACGACGACCCTCGCCCGGGTCGCGGCGCTCCGGGCCGGCGTGCCGAAGTCGGTCCCGGCCGTCACCGTCAACCGCAACTGCGGATCCGGCATCGAGGCGATCGCCACAGCCTGGGAGCGGATCGAGTCGGGGCTCGCGGACGTCGTGCTCGCGGGAGGCGTCGAGTCGATGTCGCGCATCCCGTTCCAGATGGGGCAGGGCTTCACGCGGCGGGTGATGGGGCTGCGCAAGGCGCGCTCGGCCGGCGCGCGCGCCGGGGCGCTCTTCGGGTTCCGCCGCAAGGACATCACCCCCCGCTCGGCGCTCGAGGTGGGGCTGCGCGACGCGTGGAGCGGCCTGAACATGGGGGAGACCGCCGAGGTCCTGGCGCGCCGCTTCCAGGTCGGCCGCGCCGAGCAGGACGCCTACGCCCTCGAGAGCCATCGCCGCGCCGTCGCCGCGCGCGCGCGCCTGCGGGAGGAGATCGTGCCGTTCTTCCCGCCGCCGCAGCACCAGCCGATCCTCGACGACGTCGGCCCGCGCGAGGACCAGTCGCTCGAGGCGCTCGGCCGGCTCAAGCCGGTCTTCGACAAGCGCTACGGGACCGTGACCGCCGGGAACTCCTGCATGCTGACCGACGGCGCCGCCGCGGTCGTGGTCGCGTCGGAGGAGAAGGCGCGCGCCCTGGGGATCCCGTGGCTCGGGCGCATCCGCGCCTTCGCCTTCGCCGGCCTCGACCCGGAGGTGATGGGGCTCGGCCCGGTGTACGCGGCCCGTCGCGCGCTCGAGCGGGCGGGACTGCGCCTCTCCGACATGCAGCTGTTCGAGATCAACGAGGCGTTCGCCGCCCAGGTGCTGGCGGTGCTCCGGGCGTCCGCCTCCGACGCGTTCGGCCGGGAGGCGCTCGGGCTGCCGGGGGCGCTGGGCCCCATCGACCCCGAGATCCTCAACGTCAACGGCGGCGCCATCGCCCTCGGCCACCCGGTCGGGTGCTCCGGCGTGCGCCTGGCGCTGACCCTCCTCAAGGAGATGGCGCGCCGCAACCTGACGCTCGGGATGGCGGCGCTGTGCGTCGGCGGCGGACAGGGCGCGGCCCTCATCGTGGAGCGGTCGTGAACCACAGCGGCGCGGGGGACGGCGCGTGAATGACGCGAGGGTGCAGCCGCTGATGGCGCCGGCGGCGCAGGAGGACCTGCCGCTCGCCGCGCCGCCGCTCACGGCACCGGTGCGGCTGGAGTCGCGCGGCGAAGGGATCGCGCACC
>Ga0111538_10010160_pt1 | contig 12525 bp, 9 predicted proteins | sample SoiMethybrSBSTD1_FD_79669 | JGI IMG/M metagenome (GOLD analysis project Ga0111538, IMG submission 79669) | Bulk soil microbial communities from a Populus tree surrounding site in Tennessee, USA - Soil MetaG P. TD hybrid SBSTD1 (version 2)... | ecosystem: Environmental > Terrestrial > Soil > Tree...
AGCCGCTCCCGCGCGGAGCGCGGGAGTGCGGCTACCTGAAAAAACGATAGTCGCACACCGCGCCTGCGGCGCGGAGCGACTAGTCGAGCTCGGCCAGGTCAGTCTCGACGAGGAGGTAGAGCGAGCGCAGGAACGTGAGCAGCTCCTCGCGGTCGACGAACTGGGTCATCCAGTCGCGCAGCGTGCGCTCGCCGTCCAGCAGGTTCAGCACCTCGCGTGGCGTCGGGCCGATGCGAAACGCCTCCGGCTCGAGGCGGCCCCGGCGCGTCGCGACGGGCCGGTAGTCGAGCATCGGGTCGAACCGCTGCACGAGCTGCTCGTACGTGAGGTTGACCACGCTGGCACCGAGGATCTCGAACGTGTCGAGCCCGAGCGGGAAGTTCTCCTGCCGGTTGGTGACGCTCCGGTAATAGGCGAACGTTCCTTCGGTCCACGCAAATACGTCGATGACACGATCGCGTACCTGCTCGGACAGCAAACGGAACACGTCGAGCGGCCGCAGCAGGCCGAGCGCGACCAGCGTGTCGCCCAGCTTGCCGTTGTAGTGAGGCAACATGCTTAGCGCCAGATCCAGATCGGCGTGCCCCAGCACGCGTTTGCCGACCAGGTATTCGCCGAAGCGTTCGTTCGCGTTGCTCGAGCTCACCGACTCGGGCGCGCCGCCCGCCAGGAAGATCTCCTTCTGCACGTCTCCGAGCTCGAAGTGGAGCAGGCCGGTCTCGCCGGCAAGCGCGAGGCCGCAGAACAGGCGCATCGGCGTGATGATGCTGACGTCGCCCGCGCTGTCGGGCGGACGTTTCGGCACCGCCGAAACGAACTTTCCGACGTCGCTGTGCGTGGTCGGGCGTCGGCCCAGTCGCGACCGCATCGCCGCCGCGGGCGCGGCGGTTTCGCCGGGTTTTGACACGGGCGTGAAGCCGCGCAGCGACGACGGGTCCGGGCCGTGTTCTTCGTCCTCGGGCCAGCTGCCCTGGCTCACTGCCGCCGCGGTCTCCGCGGTGGGCGCGTCCGACACCACGTCCGAGACCAGCGTCGGAATCTGGGGAAACGGCGTCCCCTCGGCGGCCGCACCGCCGTGGGCAGCCGGCGCGGCGGCGCGCGCTCCGGCCGCCGCTTCCGCCGCCTCCGGCTTGGCGGCCGTGCGCGGCGTCTCCAAGCGGCGCGCCTCCTGCAACAGGCGCGCGGCCGATTCGGGGCTGGTGTCGAACAGCTTGCCCGTGAAGGCGCGCAGGTCGCTGGGGCCGATGCGCTGGCCGCTGGCGAACAGGTAATCGGACAGCTCGTCGCGGAACTCGGCCGCGCTGCCGAAACGGTCGCGCGGACTCTTCGTCAGCGCCTTCCGGACGATGCGATCGAGCGCCTTGGGAAGGTCGGCGCCGTATTTGTCCAGCCGATCTAGCTTCACGTCGCGCACCTTGAGCAACACGTCGAGATCGGCTGGCGCCGAGAACAGCCGTCGCCCCGTCACCAGCTCGGCCAACACGACGCCGACCGCGAACAGATCGCTCCGCGCGTCGATCGGCCGCCCCACCACTTGTTCGGGGGACATGTAGCCGTATTTCCCTTTCAGCGTGCCCGCCTGGGTCTTGGATTCGCGGCGCTGCGCGTGCGCGATGCCGAAGTCACCCAGCTTCACGTCCCCGCGTTTCGAGATGAAGATGTTCGACGGCGAGATGTCCCGGTGCACGATCTGCATCGGCTTGCCTTCCATGTCGCGCGCGTTGTGCGCGTAGTCCAGCGCCTCCAGCACCTCGCTGACGATGAACACCGCGAGCGAACGCGGTATGTGCACACGCTTCTGGGCGGCGACGCGCAGAAGGCCCAGCCCGTCGAAGCCGTCGATGTACTCCAGCGCGGTGAAGTACTGGCCGGCCACCTCGCCGAAGTCCAGCACCTGGACGATCTTCGGGTGCGTGAGCTGCGCCGTCAGCTTCGCCTCGTCGATGAACATCGCGACGAAGTTCGGATCCGCCGCCAGGTGGGGCAGGATCCGCTTCACGACCAGGATCTTCTCGAACCCGTGCGACGAGGTGATCTTGGCGCGAAACACCTCGGCCATGCCGCCCACGGCGAGCTGTTCGAGTAGCGTGTAGCGGCCAAACGCCGAGGGCGCCTTGGGTTGCCCCTCCGTCGCCATGTGAGTGCCGGGGACTATACGATACTAATCGGCGCGCTCGGAGCGGGCTGCAGTCGGCCTGTCGGCGCGGAGCGCTACTGGCGGCGTTTGCCGAGCGCCTTGCGCAGCTGCAACGGTTCTGCCGTCTCACCCGCGAGCTCGAGCGTCCGGTATGCGGCGCGGCGCGCACGCGCCTGGCTCTCCTCCGTCGCCACCGCGGCGACGAGCATCTGCTTCCCCTGCTCGTAGTAGCGCCGCTCCTGCGTCATGATCTCGACACCCAGCAGGCGGGCGCTGTCACCGTCCCCCTTGCGCTCGCAGAACCCGGCCAGCGCCCCGAGCCGCGCCATCGACAGCGCGCGGCCCGTCAGGTAGCCCGCCGACGAGCGCTCCTCGGTCGTCTGCAGCGAGCGCAGGAACGCGAACAGCTTCGAGTAGCCGCCGTCGCGGGGGTCGTATCCAGCCACGCCCATCCCCACCAGGCGCTCCGACAGTTTGCGGCACTGGCGGGCGCTGTCGCCGCACTGCTCCGCGAGCGAAAGCTTCATCTCCAGGTCGTCGCAGTCGGTGATCCAGAGCGCCGCGACCTCCGCCGTTTCGATGGTGGCCTTGAGGGCGAACCGCACCGCGTCGGCGACGTCGACGCCGTCCTTGGCGAGCGCGCCGCTGAGCGCGTCCACGATCCTCTGGATCGAGGCCTGGTTCTTGGTGTCTAGCTCGGCGACGTAGTTTTCGGCGGCGACCATTTGGAGGGTTCTGGGTGGTTATAGTTCGTAAAAAATATGTACGCTAGAATGCTAAAGCGTCGACTGCATCCTACCGATGCATATTGCAGACCCTGCCACAGGTCGGCGTGCATGGCTAGCGAGGGCGCGGCGTTGGGTTCCGAGAGAGTTTGCCTTGAAGTCGGTTTCCATATTCCTGTTCGCTTGTGCAGCCGCGTCGGCCGCGCCCGGTTGCGCAGGCGATGAACTGGATCTGCCGGGCGCGGGCGGGCCCGCCGAAGCCGGCCCGGCGGGGGCCTCGCTGCACGGCGACATGGTGGCGCCGGCCGACATGGACGTCACGACGGTGCGGGGCGCGCTCGGCGACGGCAACGGCCACGAACCGAAGGTGTTCTACCTGCGTTACGCCGACGGCACCGAGACGCACACGGCCAACTACGACGCCTGCACGGGCAGCGTCCCCCGGTTCGACTGCACCTTCGCGCCGACGCTGGTGGAGTGCCAGCGTCAGATCCAGGCGTACCTCGACGCGTGGTATGCCGACTTCAACATCGTCTTCACGCTGACGCGGCCGACGAGCGGCAAGTACTACACCGAGGTGATCACCTCGGGTGGCGGCGCCTGGTGCAAGGCCGAAGACAAGGTCGCGGGCGTCGCGCCGTTCAAGTGTGGGGACCTGAACGGCGGCGTCGCCTACACGTTCCAGGGCGGCCGCAGCGCGCGCGAGACGGCGGTCATCATCGCGCAGGAACAGGCGCACCTGATCGGGCTGGAGCACACCACCAACCCGCACGACATCATGTACCCGACCATCAGTAACGACACCACCGGCTTCGTCGACGACGACAGCGCGGTCACCGGCGATCGTTGCGACCGCGAGAAGCAGAACTCGTACGCGATGATGAAAAAGGCGCTGGGAGAATGGGCCGGCGGACCCAAGCCGTCCCCGTTCGGCTGCATGGAGGACACCGCGGACCCGTTCGTGCGCTTCCTGTCGCCCGGCAACGGCGCCGCCAAGCACGATTTTTCGGTGCGCGTCGACGTGCGCGACGACTGCGACGTGAAGCAGGTCGAGATCCAGGTGATGCCGCAGGGGCTGTCGGCGGTGGCGGCGGCGCCGCCCTACGAGTGGGATCTGACCGGCATCAACGGCGCGCAGACCATCATCGTCACGGCGACCGACGGCAGCGGCAAGACCGGGCGCGCCACCGTCGACGTGACCGCGCCGGAGTCGGGCGAGGAGCTGGGACCGGAGGCCGCCGGCGCCGGCTGCAACGTCGCGTCGGGCGCGTTCGGCGCCGTGGGGTTGGTGCCGTCGCTGGCGATGCTGGTGCTGTTCAGCGGCCACAACCGCCGCAGCCGCCGCCGCAAGGTGGAGGGCGAGCTGTCTCGGTACTAAGAGTGGCCGAGGCGGCGGCGCAGCGCCCACTCGAGCGCGAGCAGCGCGACGTCGAGAAGCAGCAGCGGCGGCGCGGACCAGATCTCGACCGACTGCTGCCGACCCACGCGCACCTCGCGCGACGAATGAATCGCGACGTTGCCCAGCTCCTCGAAGGCATAGCTGCCGCCCGAGGCCTGCGCGATCTCGCGCAGAACCTTGTCGCGGGCAGCGACGTCGTCCAGCTCGGGACCGCCGGCGCGGACCACGAGCATCTCTTGGTGCGTGACCGCGCGCCCGTCGACGGTCGCGCGTCCCGTCAGGCGGTAGGCGCCCGGCGGCAGCATGCCGATGTCGACGTGCGCCTCGCCGTCGGCGTCCGTCCTGGCCTGCAGGCTGCGCATCGGCTCGCGATCGGGGGGAGCGGCGGTGCTGACGACGGTCAGCGTCACCTCGACGTCGGGCGCGGGCGAATAGTCCGCGTGCATCGCCCGCACGCGCACCGCGATCGGCTGGTTGCGCCGGTACTCGAGCCGGTCCAGCTCCAGGCGCAGCAGCGTCAACGCCGGATCGCGCACCAGCCAGCGGATCGCGTTCTCCCAGAAGCGCTGGAACGCGCGGCCGTCGTCCCCTTCGCCCGCCGCCATGAAGCCCCAGTTCCAGCCGCTGTCCGTGAGCAGGGCGAGGGCGCGCCCCTTGCCCGCGTCGGCGGCCACCAGGACGGGCGCCGGCTTTCCGTCGCCGCCCTTCAGCGTCGGGTGCGTGAGCAGGGTGGTGGCGCCGTTGCGCGCCCGCGGCACGCGGTTGATCCCTTCCAGCGGCGGCAGGCGCGCCCATCGGAGATCGTTGTCGCGCGGGTCGAGCAGCAGCGACGTCACGGGGTGCGTGCGTCCCTCCGCCGTCAGCCGCGGCCGAAACGTGTCGGTCGTCAGATCGGCGTCGCCGGCCCCGGTCATCGTGGGCGGCGTGGGCGGCAGCTCGACGGGCAGCACGTCCCGCAGCGCGGTCGCGCCGTAGCCGCCGCTCGTGAACGATAGATCGCCGCCCACCATCGCCAGCGCGCCGCCCCCCTCGACGTAGTCGCGGACGTTGGGCAGGAACGGTTCGACGCCGTAGGGCGCGTAGTTGAAGTTCTGGAAGATCACGATGTCGAACGAGCGCAGCTGGTCTTCGAAGATCTCGTAGGTCGGGAACGGGATCAGCGACAGGTCGTTGCGGTTCCAGGGCTGCTCGTCGGTCTCCGTGCGCAGGATGAAGAACGACACCAGATCGACGTTGGGATCGCGCCGCAGCATCGAGCGCAGGAACCGTTCGTCCCACGACGGCCGGCCCGACAGGTGCAACACCCGGACGCGATCGCGGATCACCTTGAGGGCGAACGATTGCTCGTTGTTGCTCTTGAGCGCCTCGCCCCCGAGGACGGGCGTGGAGATGCGGAAGACGAAGTTGCCGGGGTGATCGGGCAGCCAGTCGAACGCGATCTTCTCCTCCGAGCGATCGCCGCGCAGCACGACGCTGCGGCTGGCGACCGGCCGCCCATCGCGTTCCAGCGTGACCTCGACCTGCCGGTCGGGAAGCCCGGTCTGGCGGATGACGGCCTCGATGCTGGCGGGCGTGCGCACGAACGCGAACTGGTCGGCCAGCACGGCGGCGACCGACAGATCGCGCAGCGACTTCTCGCCCAGGCCCACGGTGTGGATGGGCGCCCCCAGCGCGTCGATCGCCGTGCGCGTGGCCGCGTCCAGCGGGCCCTCACCGATGCGCCCGGTGTCGATGCCGTCGGAGATGACGACGACGGCGCCCAGATCGCGCCCGGCGTAGCGCGCCCGGACGTCGCCCAGCGCTTCGCCGATCCGGGTCGCGTCGCCCCCGGGCGGCTCGCGCAGTGACGCATTCGTGGCGGGCGAGACGTTGTCGCCGAAGCTGAACAGGTCGACCTCGTGGCCGGCCTGCTGCCACGCCGCCAGCCGGGGGGCGGCCCGCTCGAGCATCGCCGCCGCCCGTTCCGCGCGAGACGGTCCGCCATCAGGTGGCCGCACCTCCATCGAGCGTGATGCGTCGACCAGCACCGCCACCCGGTTGGGCAGCCGCGTGACCTGCCGCAGCTCGATCGCGGGCTGCAGCGCGGTGACCAGGCAGGCGAGGACGCCGAAAATGCGCAGGCCGAGCAGCAGGAAGGCGCGGCCGCGCCGCTCCTCGGCCAGGGACAGCATCGACAGCGCGATGGCCAGCGCGGCGCCGATGAACAGCAGCGCGACGCCGATCCGCCCGACGTGCGCGGTCGCACCCAGCGCCAGTCGCCACTCGTTGTAGCCGGCGGGCAGGTGGAACAGCGACGTCACCGGGGCTGCCGCCGCGTCCGAAGGATGTAGTCGATGTGCGCCTGCTCGGTCTTGTAGTCGAGGCAGAGGGCGTACATGACCAGGTTGACGGCCAGCCGGAACGCCTCCTCCCGCTGGTCGTCGCCGCCTGGGACCACCTCGTGCTCCCAGCGTCCGAAGCCGTCGCGCGCCAGCGCGCCGCCCAGATCGTTCTGCGTGTACACCACCGCCAGGCGGCGGTCGCGTTCCACCCCTTCGAGGTGCGGCGCCGCCAGCGTGCGCCCGGGCGCGCCGCGCAGCACGTAGAACGATTTCCACAGCACGTGGTTGTCGGGAATGCGTATCGGCAGCTCGCCGGGGAGCGTCTGGGCGAGCAGGCGGCGCACCGAGTCGTCGAAACCGCCCCCCGCGCGCCCCTCGGCCGAATCGATCAACAAGAAGCCGCCGTAGGTGATGTGGCGGCGCAGCCGCGCGATGTCGACCTCGGAGGGCAGCGCGAAGCGCCGATCGCCCGACAGCACGAGGAACGGATAGCGGAACAGGTTGGGATCGCCCAGCCGGATCTCCGCCGGGTCGGAGGCGGTCGCCACGCTGGTGCGGCGGACGATCTCCCAGGCGAGGCGGCGCAGCGCGGTGGGCCGCGGGTCGGGCAGCCCTGGCAGCGCGAGGCGCGCGAACCGAAACAGCGAGCGCTCGCCGATCGCGAGCGCCGGTCGCGTCCGCGAAAGAGCGAACGACGCAGCGACCGCGCCACCGACGACGCGCCCGACGTCGGCGAGGAACCGGCGGCGCGAGCCACGGCCGTCCCCGATCATGCCGATCCCGCCCGCCATTTCCCCCTCTTCGCCTCGGCTGGGCTTTCTACTAGACTGGCGCCGGCATGCGGGTAGCGGCGATGACTCTCCTGGTGGCGACCGGCCTCGCCACGGCTTCGCCGGCACGCGCCGCGGATGGCGACGCGGCCCCGGCCCCCGCCGCGCTCGAGGCGCCGCCGCCCGCCGAACCGGCGCCGTCGCCCGGGCCGGCCCCGCCCAGCATGCCCCCGCCCGGTCCCCTTCCCAGTGTCAGCCGGCCGCCCAAGGCGTTCCCCAAGCTGCGGCAGGCGTCGTTGCTGCACAAGTACCAGCTCGGCATCGCGATGCTGCCCGGCATCGGGTACCGCGGCATCTTTCCCTACGCGCGCGAGACCAACGACGTGATCCCCTGTGGCCAGCAAGGCAAACGCGTCTGCACCGGTCTGCTCCCCTTCTTCATCGACGTGCAGCCGTCGTTCGGTTTCGCCGAACACTGGGATGTCCTTCTCGACGTGCGCTTCGGGATCGGCACCGACTTCACCACCTCGCACCAGTTCGCGATCGCGCCCGGCTTCCGTTACTGGGTGGATCCGGAGCTGTCGTTCAAGTTCTTCGCCACCATCCAGGGGGTGTACGACGCCACCGCGCAAAACAACGTGGAGGTCAGGAACAACGACTTCGGCATCCGCAACGCCAATGGCTTCATGTTCGAGGTGATGCGCAACCTGGGCTTCTACATCCAGTTCGGGGAGACGCTGGGTTTCGTGCGCTGGCTGCGTTTCGAGATCGATGCCGGCCTGGGTGTACAAGCGCGAATTCCGTGATGACGTGCGCGCCCGAGACCGCAACCAGCGAAGCAGCAAGAAACTTACTCTACTATCAAGGCTCCAATGATCCAGGTGGGCCGATTGGGCCAGGCGGACGTCGATGCGGCGGCCGGCATTCTCTTCGACGCGTTTGGCGCGGCTTACCGCCGCCGCGGCCATGCCCCGCCCTTTCCGACGCGTGAGAGCGCGGCGTGGCTGTGCCGCGCGTACATCGACCTCGATCCGGAGGGCTGCGCGCTGGCGCGCTCCGCGTCCGAGATCGTCGGCGTCGGCTTCGCCCACCCGCGCGGTGCAGTGACCAGCATCGGCCCGCTGGCGTCGCGCCCGGGCGCGCCGGCGGGCGTCGCTCGCGCCCTGATGAGCGAGCTCGGCGGCATCGCGGCCGGTTCCAGCAGCGTTCGCCTGTTCCAGGACAGCTTCAACCCGGATTCCTTCGGTCTGTACACGCGCCTGGGCTACGTCGTGTCCGACGTGGCCCCGTATCTGCTCGCTGAAAAGCTCGAGCCGCCGGCAGCCACCGACCCGCGCGTCCGACCGCTGGTCGCCGCCGATCTCCCGGTCGTCGAGCGTTACGATCGCGCGCGTACGGGTGCCGACCGCCGCCGCGATCTCGCGCTTCTCGCCTCGACCGGCGGGGGCTTCATTTACCAGGCGGAGGCGCGCGGCGAGACGATCGGCGGATACCTGTTTTTCCGCGCGCTTCCCGCGCGCGTCGTCATCGGTCCCGCGGTGGCCGAGTCGGCTGACATGCTCGCCGCCCTGGTCGACGGGGTTGCGGCCAGCTTGCCCGGCCGAGCCGCCGTGATCCGTGCCTCAGCCGCCGCGCCGGCGATGCTCAGGCGGGCGTTCGATCGTGGGTTTCTCGTCGATCACCTCGGGAACCTCATGGTGCGCGGGCCGTATGTGCCGCCCCCGGCGCAGCTCTACGCGCTGTTCCCCGAAAGTCTCTGAACGCCGCCGCGCTCGCGCTGCCGAGCCAGTGACGCCATGGTATGTTGTCACCCGCCTTGTAGCGGTCGCTTGGCCGCGGGCTGGGCCGGTTCATGGACGTTCGCTGCGATCGCTGTCAGACCGAATACGAGCTCGAGGACGATAGCGTCGCCGAGCGCGGTGCGTCTGTGCAATGCACGACCTGCGGGCACACCTTCGTGGTGTCGCGGCGCAAGCAGGTGAACACGCCCACCCCGGGCCCCACGACCGAGATGGCGGCGCCCGCCTGGGTCCTGACGACCGAGGAAGGCAAGACGCACCGGTTCCGCGATCCGACCACGCTGCAGAAGTGGATCGTGGAGCGCCGGGTGGGCCGCGCCGATCGGGTCACGCCGCCCGGCGCCAGCGCGCGCCGGCTGGGCGACATGGACGAACTGCGTCCCTTCTTCGATCTCGTGGATCAGGCCGACCGCGCGGCATCGGCGCGCGTGGCGCGTCCCACCCAGCCCGAGACGCCGCAGCGGCTCAGCGCCGGCGCGCGCGGCTACGCGTCACCCGACGAGGATGACGATGACGTATTGATGAGCGGTCGCCGTTCGCGGGGCGGTCAGCGGGGCCGCCCGTCGCGGTTCGATTCGGACATCGCGGCCGGACTGTCCGGGATGGGAGTCGACGACAGCATCGGCGTCGTGCTGCCGCAGCGGAAGATGGGGAAATACGCCTTCGCCGCTGTCGTGATCGCTGGCCTCATGGTCGGTGCCTGGTATCTGGGCAAGGGGCGGCCCTCCGTCGACGTTGGCAGCACGCAGGCTGCGGCGCCCAGCGCGCCGCCGGCACCGCCGGCCGCGGCGCCGACACCGCCGGCCGTACAGCCCGCCGCCACGCCGCCGTCCGCTCCCGTTCCCGCGCCGGCGACCGCTGTGGCGCCGACGCCTGGATCGCCGGCAGCGCCGCCTTCGCCGCCCGCCGCGGCGCCCGCGCCGCCGCCTGCGGTCGCCACGCGTACGCCGCCGGACGACATGCCGCCCGAGCCGGTGCCGCCGGTCAGGAAGGGTGCCGCACCCCGGGGTTACGAGCAGCTCGTCGCCGAGGCTGACCGGGCGCTGGAGAACGGCAACACCGCGAAGGCGCAGAAGTTCATCGACGAAGCGTTGCGTCTGCAGCCGAGCGGCGTCGCCGCTGTCACCAGCTCGGCGTATCTGCTGCTCGACAAGCAGAAGCCGCTGGCGGCGGTTGGCGAGTTCAAGCGCGCGCTCAACCTCTCGCCCAACTTTCCGCAGGCGTTGTTCGGACTCGGTGAGGCGTACCGATCGGCGGGCAACACGGCGCAGGCGATCGAGGCGTACAAGCGATACCTGGCGGCCTCGCCCGCCGGCTCCGACGCGCCGGCGGCGCGCCGCCAGATTCGCGAGCTCGAGACCCAGCCCGTACGCCCGAACCATTCGGCGACCGCGAACGTCCCCGCGCCGGGCGGCTCCCCGGCCCCGATGCCCGAGCCCGCCCCCCCTCCATAGCCGCGCCGGCGGGGCTAGCTAGCTCGCGACCGGCATCGACGCGTCGACGATGTCGGCGAGCATGTCGACAATCTCGACGATTGACTGCACGGGCGCGGCGCCTTCGACCTGTCCGGCGAACGCGGCGGGCGCGGCCTCGCCGCCACTGCCCGGGTGCGAGAGCTGGTAGCGGGCGGCGCTCCCCTTCCAGATCGTCAGCACACCGTCCCCCTGCTGCCGCTCCAGCCGGCGGCGAAGCTCGGCATCCGCGAGCGGCGCGGCCCCGTGAACGCTGAACTTCTGATCGAACGACGGGTCGCCTGTCTTCACGCGCGGCAGCTTCAGTTTCTGCTCGGGGCTGCGCGCGAGCCAGCGTCGGTGCCGCTCGATGCTCGCGTCGGCCGCGGCATGACCGGCGTTGCCGTAGCTGGCGTCGAGCTCGACGGGTGTGCCGCGCTTGCGCAGCAACTTGATGGTGACCGGCTGGCCGCGGCGGTGCGTCTGGATGCGGCTCACCTCGAGCTCGCCTTCCGCGACGACGACCGCCTCGGGACGCGTGTCGTCGGGCCCGGTGCCGTCGCCCACGCCCGCCGCCAGCCGCCCCACGAACGCCCGCCACTCGGACACGCCGACGCGCGGCACGCTCTGGTCGGTGTAGGGGAGCGCGCGCAGCTCGCCGACAGCGATCGCCACCAGCCCCAGAACCGAAAGACACAGCTCGACGGGCGACGCCTGCTCGTAGCCGCCCAGCGCCAGCAGCACCAGGCCGTAGCCGACCAGACGCATCCCGCCCTTGTCGGCGATCAGCTCGATGGTCGCGAACATCCAGCCGAAGAAGGCGAGCACGTGCGCGACGCCCTCCGCTGACGCCAGCGGCGGCAACTCGAGCCGCAGTCCGTAAAGAGCGCTCGCCTGCATCAGGTCGAAGCGCCCCACCAGCGCGAACACGAAGCCCGCGGTGAGCGCGGCGGCGACGCCCAGCGGAACCTGCCAGCGCCGTTCACGAAACGCGCGCGGCGGAAGCAGCAGCGGCGCCAGCATTCCCGCGAGCAGCAGCGCGATCTCGCCGGCCCGCACCAGCGCTGGCCCGCCCTGCGACAGGCCCCGTCGGATCCCGGCGGCCACGCCGTGACCCTCACCGGCGCGCAGGCTCGCGAACACGACGCCGAGCGCGTGCAGCGCGCCTGGCAACGCGAACGTGGCGACGCCGATCTTGAGCCGAACGGGCGCCTTCGACAGCGCGAACGCGGTCGCCGTCAAGATGGCCAGGAACGCGAAGCAGATCTCGAGGTAGAGGAAATGCTGCGGCAGGATGTGGCCGCTGACCATCGCCCAGCCGCTGACCGCGGCAAAGATCAGCGCGATGACGATCGTCGAGAACCGCATCGCCCGCGGATACAGCTCGCCGCGGCGGAACAGGCCCGCGAACGCGGCGACCATCACGGCCAACGCGAGGAAGGCTGTGAGCTGGAACAGGAACGGTCCTGCGACGCTCACCGCGTGTGTCGTGTGCGACCCGGAGCCCCCCGACGTCAGGGCCGGGCGCGGGAAGAACAGCCGGCCCGCCAGCCGGTTGATGAGGAATTCCAGGAGGGAAACGACGACGAGAAGCGCCGTCAGGTTCCCAGAGCGGGCGCGCCGCATGGCGGATTCCATGGGAGCGGCGGATTATACTCATGCTTTCGCGGGTCAAGGCGTTGCGCGATTCCGTCGATGAGAATCCGGAAGCCTGGCTACCGCCTGGCGTGGCCTTTTGGGGTAGGTTCCCTTCCTACGACCTGTGCTAACATTGGAACCTGGAAGCCCGTGGTTAGCGTGACCGCCAGAAAGATTCGGAATCACGGCCGGGAGCGAGCCTCCCTGGGCGTGGGGCGCACGTATGCTGGTTACCTCATTAGTTATCCGAGTGTCGGCTGGGGCATGGTGATCTTCCGGGATCCA
>Ga0111538_10010162_pt1 | contig 12524 bp, 8 predicted proteins | sample SoiMethybrSBSTD1_FD_79669 | JGI IMG/M metagenome (GOLD analysis project Ga0111538, IMG submission 79669) | Bulk soil microbial communities from a Populus tree surrounding site in Tennessee, USA - Soil MetaG P. TD hybrid SBSTD1 (version 2)... | ecosystem: Environmental > Terrestrial > Soil > Tree...
CGATCGCCTCGCGGAAGACCGAATCGAAGTTCCCCACCGGCTGGTGGAAGTGCAGGGCGAGGACGAGACGGACCGGGGCCGGATCCCGGCGCGGGGTGGCGCTGCCGCGCGACGGCACCCGGCTCACGCGCGCCCCCCCTTGTCCCAGCGGACCTCCACATCGCGCAGCGGCACCGCCACCCCCTCGCGCTCGAGCACGATCGACAGGCGCGCCGCCGCCGACCCCGCGTCCAGGATCGCCTGCGCCGGCACCGACAGCTCGAGGATCTTCCGGGCCCGCGCCCGGACCCCGTCCGGCTCGGCGGAGGCGAGGTCGCCGCGCGCGTCGAGCGCGAGGCGCGACTCGAGCACCGGCCCCTCCGGGACGGCGATCCGCACGCTCAGTCGCGTGCCGGCGAACGGCGCCGCGCCCGGCGCCGCCGGGTCGAGCCGCAGCGACACCTCGCCGCGCGGCGTGACGGCGCAGCGCAGCGCCCCGACCGGCCGGCCGGCGCGCTGCATGGTGCCACCGGCGGCCAGGGTCGCGCCGTCCAGAGGCGCCGCGGCGTACCACTCGAAATAGTCGCTCTCGAAACCGTCGATGGCGGGATCGAGCGAGGGCGCCCGCAGCACGTCCCGCTCGGCGGCGGCGATGATCGGCCAGCCGATCCCTTCCGGCGGAGCGACGCCGGCCGCCTCGCAGGCCTGGCGGAGGTGGCCGCGGAACAGGGCGTCGAACTCGGCGCGATAGAGGTTCTCGAACTGGCCGTCGAGCCACCAGAACCAGTCGCTCCCCTCCGCGGCCCGCAGCGCCGCCCACGCCGCCCGGGTGGCCTGCGGCCGATCGGGATCGGCGAGCACCGGCTGCAGCCGGCGGCGCGTCTCGTCGAGGAGCGACCAGGCGCGGTTCTTCTCCGGCCCGCCGATCCAGGTGCTGAACGACGCCTCGATCCACGAGCCGGCGCGCAGCCGGCGGAGGACGCCGCGGCGCGGGCAGGCGGCGATCGCCTCATCGACCGTCCGCGATTGCACGCCCTCGTCCTTCTCGAGCGCGCCGTAGAGCGCCCGCAGAAAGCCTGCGCCGGCGTCGGGGAACTGCTCCCACGGGTTCTCGCCGTCGAGCGCGATGAGCGTCACCGCCCCCGCCTCGCCGCCGGCGCGCTCGCGCGCCTCGGCGAGAAGCTCCGCCGCCGCCGCGACCGGGTCGAGGCGGCTGTAGACGAAGCCGACGCGGTCGGACAGGTCGTGATCGCGGAACAGGAGCGCGACGGACACCCCGGCCCCCTCGAGGTGCCACGGCCGGTACGGATCGGCGTCGCCGTCGCGCGCGGAGGCGCGCAGCACCTCGACGTCGCTCGCCGCCCAGGCGACGCCGCACCCCGCCATCGCCTCGACCGCCGCGGCCGACACCGACCCCTCCGACGGCCACATGCCGCGCGGCCGCCGGCCGACCTCGGCCTCGACCGCCTCGATCCCGTCCGCGATCTGCGCGCGCGCGTCCTCCGGCGCCCGCAGGCGCTCCGGAAGGACCGCGTCCGGCATCGCGTCGAGCGCGGCGTCCGTGTCGGCGAGCAGCGGCAGGATGGGATGCGCATACGGGGAGGCGGAGATCTCCGCCTGGCCGCGGGCGGCCGCGGCGCGGTACAGATCCGGCAGGCGCCGCAGGATCTCGTCCTGGATCCGGTGGAGGGTCTCGACGTCCTCGCGGGCGAAGCCGCGGCCGCGGCGGCGGAGCGCGGTGATCTCGGGGAAGTCCTCCGCCGCCTTGAAGCCGAACCAGGCGAGGTCGAAGAGCGCCTGGAGGTCGCGCAGATCGCTCAGCGAGAAGTCGCGCCAGGCCTCCGCCGCGCCGCGCCGGCGCCGCGCGTCGGCGCGCAGGCGGAGCAGCTCGGCGTAGCGCGGCAGCGGCCGGATCATCCGCTCCTCCTGCGCCGAGAAGAAGTGATCGACGAGGAAACGCCGCTGCGCCTCGTCCCCGTCGCCGATCGGCACGCGCGCCGCCTCGCGGAAGGTGTCGGTGCCGCCGCGCACGTAGTCGCGCATCTGCTCGAGGAGGGTCGGGACGAGGTTCAGGGTCACGCGCACCGCGGGGAACTCGTCGAGCACCCGGACCATGTCGTGGTAGGAGCGGGCCGCGTGCAGGCGCACCCACGGCTGGCGGCACACGCGCTCCCCCTGCAGCCGGTAGAGCGGCTGGTGCAGGTGCCAGAGAAAGGCGATGGAGACGCGGGGCACGAGGCTCCTGGACTCCGCGGGACGCGCGGGCGCGGCGGGGGCGGAACGTCAGCCGCCGAAGCGCGCCTCGGACGAGACGACGGCGATCCCCTCGCCGCTGACGGTGATGCCGCGCGCCCGGTCCTGCTCGGCGTCGTAGCCGATGACGGTGTCGGGGGGGATGCGGATGCTCTTGTCGATGATGGCGCGCCGGATGCGGCAGCGGCGGCCGATGTCCACCTCCTCGAAGAGGACGCTCTCCGAGACGGTGGCGTAGGAGTTGATGCGCACCCGCGGGCTCAGGACGCAGCGGTCGATGTGGCCGCCGGAGATGATCCCGCCGTTGCAGACGAGCGAGTCGGTGGCGATCCCGGCCCGGTTCGACTCCCGGTCGGCGAAGACGAACTTCGCCGGCGGGTCGTCGCGCCGCGCCGTGAGGATCGGCCACTCGTAGTTGTAGGTGTTGAACGACGGCGTGACGCTGACGAGGTCCATCGAGGCGCGCCAGTAGGCGTCGAGGGTGCCCACGTCCCGCCAGTAGCCCATGTCCGCGTCCGGGGCTCCCGGGACCCGGTTGTTCATGAAGTTGTAGGCGCGCACGTGCCGCTGCTCGTACCAGCGCGGCAGGATGTCGCGGCCGATGTCATGCGTGGAGTCGGCCGTCTCGTGATCGTGCAGCACCGCCTCGCGCAGGACCTCGTAATTGAAGATGTAGTTCCCCATCGAGACGAGCGCCTTCGACGGGTCGCCGGGGAAGGCCGGCGGGTTCTTGGGCTTCTCGAGGAAGCGCGTCACCCGCATCCCCCCGTCCACCTCGAGGCAGCCGAACTGGTGCGCCTCCTCGATCGGGTGCGGCACGACGCTGACGCTGATGTCGGCGCCGCTGTCGACGTGCTCGTCGAGCATCTGCTGGTAGTCCATCCGGTAGATGTGGTCGGCGCCGAGGACGGCGACGTAAGTCGGGCGGTCCCGCTCCAGGCGCTCGAGATTCTGGTACAGCGCGTCGGCCGATCCGAGGTACCAGCCCTTCCCCTCGCCGAACGCCGCCGGGATCACCTCGCAGTACTGCCCGAGGTTCGACGCGAAGGTCCAGCCGCGCGACAGGTGACGGATGAGGGAGTACGACTGGTATTGCGTCAGCACGTGGATGTGGAACAGGTTCGAGTGCACGAGGTTCGACAGGACGAAGTCCACCAGGCGGTAGGCGCCGGCGAACGGCATGGCCGGCTTCGCCCGCCGCCGCGTCAGCGGCAGCAGGCGCCGCCCCTCGCCCCCCGCCAGCACGATGGCCTGCAGCTTGCGCCCCGAGCCGCCCGCCGGCCTCGGCCCGGGCGTCCCGCGCGCGTCGCTTGCGTTCATCGCTCCTCCCACAGGCCCGGATCGATCTCCGGGAAGAGATTGTCGCGGGAGGTGATGGCGGCGAGCGTCTCCTCCGCGCGCCGCGCCTCGCCGTCGCCGGAGTCCCGCCCCGGCCGCGACGCGAAGAGACGCGCCAGGCGATCGAACCTGTCGAGGTGCTCGTGGACCCGCCGCCGGGCGTACTCGGGCGTCGTGCGGTTCTTCAGGATGAACGGCCAGTCGGAGGCCTGGGCGAGCAGCAGCTCGCGCGCCGCCTGTGCGGCGAGGCGGCGACGCAGGTCGGCGCCGGAACCGGGGCGGCCGGAGGACGTGCCGTCGCGCGCCACCTCCTGCGCGAGGCCGGCCATGCGGCGTGCGGCGTCGTGCAGCGGCGGGAGAATCCAGTCGTTGTCACCGCGCAGCCAGACGTCGTGGTAGCCGTTCTCCCCCCACGACGACTCGGACGGGCGGGCCACCTGCGTCACCGGATGCGTCTCCAGGTACTGCGCCGGGCTGATCGCCGCGATCCCCGCGGCCGGCAGCCCTCTCAGGACCAGATCGAGCCAGTCGGGCCCCTCGAACCACCAGTGGCCGAAGAGCTCCGCGTCGTACATCGCGACGACGAGCGGCGGCCGATCGAGCCCATCTTTGAGCCACGCGATCTGCGCCCGGCGGTTGTGGACGAAATCGGCCGCATGACGCGCCGCCGTGCGCAGCGCCGCGGCGCGGCGGTAAGGCTCCTTCCAGTCGGTCCGTCCGGTGATGCGATGATACTTGAAGCCGGTCATGCCGCGCGTTCCCGCCGGGTCGAGGTACGGCGCGACGTAGGCGTGCTCGAGGTCGTAGCCGATGTCGCGGTAGAAGTCGCGGTACGACGGATCGCCCGGGTACCCCTCCTGGCTGCTCCACACCTGCACCGACGACTCTTCGTCCCTCCCGAAGGCGGCGACGCCGGTCGGGCAGAGGAGCGGCGCGTGCACGTCGAAGCGCGGCGGGCTCGTGGCATTGCGGATGGCGTGCGTGTCCACGAAGAAGTACTCGATGCCCGCGTCGGCGACGCAGGCGTCGAGCCCCTCGAAGTAGGCGCACTCCGGCAGCCACAGACCGCGCGGCGAGCGGCCGAGGAGCCGCCGGTGCTCGGAGACGGCCGTGTCGATCTGCCCCCGCAGCGTTCCCGGGTCGAGCCGGTGCAGAGGCAGGTAGCCGTGCGTCGCGGCGCACGTGAGGAGCTCCAGCACGCCGCGGTCCTCGAGGCTGCGAAACACCCCGATGAGATCGCGGTTCCAGGACCCCGTGAAGAGGTGCTGGTAGCGGTGCAGCCGGTCGAAGTAGAAACCGGCGATCGGGCTGAAGTCGGGGTCCTTGCGCGTTCGCTCCACCTCGCGCCAGGCGAGGTGGCAGAGACGGCCCAGCAGCCGCTCGTACTTCTGCATCAGCAGCGGATCGCTGAGCATCGCCAGGAGCGTCGGGCTGAGCGACATCGTCAGCCGCACCGGCACGCGATCGCGCGCCAGCGCGTCGAGCGCATCGAGGATCGGCAGGTAGGTCTCGGTGATCCCCTCGAAGAGCCACTGCTCCTCGAGGAAGAAGTCGCGCTCCGGGTGCCGCACGAACGGCAGGTGGGCGTGCAGCATGAGACACACGTAGCCGGCCGGGTTCGCGAGGCCGAGCGGTGGGACCGCCACCTTCCCCGGCGGGCGCCGCCGGGAGAACGCGTCGTTCGCTGCGAGGATCTCGGTCCAGTGTCCGGTGGACGCGGCGCGCGGCGTCGGCCCCTCTCCGGCGGATCCCGGGCGGGTGGCGTCCGACCAGACGACCCGGCCGGCCGGTGAGGTGACCCGCGCGGTTCGCCACGTCTCCGGCGGTGCGACCCCCGCGCCGGACGGGAACGGACCGGCGCCGGCATCGCGCTCCAGGCGACGGGTGGTCGGCGGCGGCAGCGGCTCCCCGCGTCCGGCGCGCAGCGCGCGGCGATCCATCCAGATCTCGGGGTCGGTCCCCGGCGCCGTGCGCGGGACCGGCAGGACGTTGCTCGCCAGGAGCTCCGCGAACCCGCCGCGCTCGAGCATCCCGAGCCGCGCCCGCACGCGCCCCTGCCGATCCGGCAGCGTCAGGTACCAGGAGCCGGCGCGGAAATCGAACGGGATACGCAGCGCCTCCGCCGGCGTCTCCCCGCCCACGGCTTCGAGGCGGATCTCCGCGGGGCCGGAGGCCTGCTCGAGCCGCCGCCGCAGCGGGTCGTCGAGCACCCAATAGAGGAAGAGCAGCCGGGGCGACACCGGGAGCAGCACGGCGCGGGCCGGCCCACCTGGGACCGGCAGCGGAGGCAACGGCTCGGGTTCCAATCCGACTGCGTGTGTGGCCAAGGCCGACCTTCCCCGGAATGAGGTTGTGGTTCGAGGTCGGAGGATTCTATGCGGGGGTCGGCCTCCGTGCAATTGCGGGAACTGCGCAACGTGCGTCGCTGGCGTCCCCGGGCCGGCGCGGGCTAGAATGTCTTTTCCCATGCCTTCCCAGGATGTCGTCGGCGTCCTCGCGGAGATCGCCGCGACTGCGTCGGAGACCCTCGAGCTGCAGGAGGTCTTCGACCGCGTCGCCGCCTCCATCCGGCGCCTCATCCCGTGCGATCACGTCGGGGTGGTCCGGATCCTCGACGGTGACTGGGCGGTGATGCACGCCACCACCTTCGACTGCGGCGAATCGGGCGGGAAGTGCTCCGATCCGTTCCCGCTCGGCGAGTGGTCGCCGCGCATGCGACCGCGCCCCGGCGCCATCCCCCGCGTCGGCGACGCGCAGACGGAGCTCGACCCGTCGTTCACCGCCGACGCCGGCATCCTGGCGTCCGGCGTCCGATCGGCCCTGTGGGAGCCCTTCCGGCTCGGCGCGTCGTGGACCGGGGGCATCTGGCTGACGTCCCCCGAGGCCGGGGCGTTCACCGAGGAGCACCAGCAGGTGCTGGCACCGATCGCCACCCTCCTCGGATCGGCGGTGGAGCACTGGCGCATCTGGGACGCGGAGCGCCGCCGGCGCGAGCGGCTCGACCGGCTCGAAGAGCCGCTGGGGGCGCTCCAGGAGACGCTCGACGTGCGCGAGGTGTTCGCGCGCCTGTCGGCCTCGGTGCAGGAGGTCCTGCCGCACCAGTTCCTGGTGCTGGTCGAGATCGACGAGGCGGCCCGCTCCTTCAAGGTCCTGGCGCGCGCCGGCGACGTGGACGTCGCCGTCCCGGACGGCCCGATCGTCTTCTCGCAGGTCGAGCTGGACCGCCGCACCCTCGATTTCGAGATCCACCGCGACATCACCGCCGAGATGTCCGCCGATACGCCGCGCAACCGGCTGATGATTGCCAGCGGCATGCGCTCCTGGCTGCGGGTTCCGGTCCGGCTCGCCGGCGGCGAGGTGCGCGGCGGAATCGCCTTCGCGCACCGCGAGCCGGCCCGCTACGCCCCGGCCGACGCCGAGGTGGCGCGCCGCGTCGCCGACCGCATCGCGCTGGCGCTGGCGCACCACCGCCTCTCCGAGGAGGCGCGCACCGCCGCCGAGGCGCGCGAGCGGGCGGAGCGGCTCGAGGCGACGGTCGAGACGCTGACCCGGGCGCTCGAGGCACAGGGGCGCGGGCGCGTCGTCGGCGTCTCGCGGTCCTGGAAGGAGATCCTGACGCAGGTGTCGCGGGTCGCCTCGTCCGGGACGACCGTCCTCATCACCGGCGAGTCGGGGACCGGCAAGGAGGTGGTGGCCCACCTGCTGCACGAAGGCTCGCCGCGCGCGCGGCGGCCGTTCGTGGCGATCAACTGCGCCGCCCTCCCGGATCAGCTGCTCGAGTCGGAGCTCTTCGGCCACGAGCGCGGAGCGTTCACCGGCGCCACCGCCGCGAAGATCGGCCGGGTGGAGCAGGCGGCCGGCGGGACGCTCTTCCTCGACGAGATCGCCGAGATGACGCCGCTGGTGCAGGCGAAACTCCTGAGAGTGCTCCAGGAGCGGGAGTTCCAGCGGCTCGGCGGGACGAGGCCGATGAAGGCGGACGTGCGGGTGATCGCCGCCACCAACCGCGATCTGCAGGCGGCGATGGAGCGCGGCGAGTTCCGCGAGGACCTCTTCTACCGCCTCAACGTCTTCGAGATCGCCATCCCGCCGCTCCGGACGCGCCGCGAGGACATCCTGCCGCTCGCGGAATCGTTCGTCGAGGAGATCGGCCGCACCATGGGGCGGCCGGCGGCCGGCATCTCGCGCGACGCGCGCGAGTGGATTCTCGCCCACACCTGGCCCGGCAACGTCCGCGAGCTGCGCAACGCCATCGAGCGCGCCATCCTGCTGTGCGACGGAGGCCTCATCACCCGCGAGCACCTGCCGGCGGTGGTCGGGCGCCCGGCGGCGGCGCGGGCCGCCGCAGCCGCACGCCACGGCCGCGCCACGACGCCGCGGGACGCCGCAGGGCTCCCGCCGGGCGGCGTCGACCTCGAAGCCATGGAGCGGGAGTTCGTCGAGAAGGCCCTCCAGCAGGTGCGCGGCAACAAGACGAAGGCGGCGCAGCTGCTCGGCCTGACCCGCGCCCAGCTCTACACCCGTCTGGAGAAGTACGGCCTCAGCTAGGAGCCTGTCCGAGTCCTGGACCGCCAGGTCGAGCGCTCAGCGCACACCGTGTCGCAGCCGCTCCGACGCCGCCCGGCTCGCGACGATCTCCCCGCCTTCCTTGAGGACCAGGACGAGCCGGCGCTCGTCGTACGGCTTCAAATGATCGATGGCGTCGAGATTGACGATGTGCGAGCGGTGCACCTGCACGAAGCGCTCCGGGTCGAGCCGCGCCGCCAGCTCCTTCAGGCTGACGTGCAGGAGGAACGTCCCGGCGGGGGTGTGGACCTCGGCGTAGTCCCCCTGCGCCGCCACCCGACGGATGTCGCGCGCCAGGATCGGCACGATCCGCTCCCCGCGCCGCGCGAACAGCCGGGTCAGGAATCCCGGCGCGAAGGCGGCGCGCGCCCGCTCCGGCGCGGACGGTGCGCCGCTCCCGCTGAGCGGGACGACGCGCTGCCGGACGCGCGTCAGGGCTTTCATGAAGCGCTCACGCCCGAACGGCTTGACGAGGTAGTCGAGCGCGCCGATCTCGAACGCGGCGAGGGCGTACTGATCGTAGGCGGTCGTGAACACCACCTCGGGCGCGTGCCGCACCGACTCCAAGACCCGGAGGCCGGTCATCTCCGGCAGCTGCACGTCGAGGAAGACGAGGTCCGGGCGCACCTCGTCGATGAGGGCCACGGCGCTTTTCCCGTCGGCCGCCTCCCCGGCGATGGCGATCCACTCGACGTCGGCGAGCCAGACGCGCAGGTTGAGGCGCGCCTCCGGCTCGTCCTCGACCAGCACCGCGCGGATCAGCGCCTCGCTCACGGCGTCCCTCCGATCGGCACCGTGACGGCGGCGCGGAATCCGCCGAGCGGTGACCGGCCGGTCTCGAGCCGCGCCGCGTCGCCGTAGAGGGCCGACAGGCGGTCGCGGATCAGGCGCAGCCCGATGCCGGCCCCGGCGGCGCGCCCGTCCGGCCGCGCGGGCGCGTCCCCCCCGTCGTCCTCGACCGCCAGCACGACGGCGCCGCCGGAGCGGGACGCCGTCACTTCGACGCGGCCCCCGGCGGCGCGCGGCGCGATGGCGTGGCGCACCGCGTTCTCCACGAGCGGCTGCAGCGAGAAGGCGGGCACGACCGTGTCGAGGAGGCCGTCCTCGACCGTGAGGCGCACGTGCAACCGCTCCCCGAGCCGCAGCCGCTCGAGCGCCAGGTAGCGCTCGACGAAATCCCACTCCTCCCGCAGCCGCACCTCGTCGAGCCCCTGCGACTGGACCCGCAGCGCGTAGCGCAGGACGTCCCCGAGCTGCTCGAGGGCCGCCTGCGCCGAGGCGGGGTCGCGGCCGACGAGCCCCATCAGCGTGTGCAGCAGATTGAGGATGAAGTGCGGATTGAGCCGCGCCCGCAGCGCCGCCAGCCGCGCCTCGGCCGACAACACCTCGGCACGCGCCGCGCGGCGCGCCTGCTCGACGGCGCTGCCGATGGCGCAGACGGTCGCGTAGACGAGGATCGATCCGAACCCCTTGTAGACGAACCCGGCGAACGGCGGCAGCGCCGGCCACGCGCCGTTGAAGATCCGCCGCTCGAGGAAGAACTCCCCGAGATACAGGAGCGTCGAGCCCAGGACGAACAGCCCCCCGCCGGCGAGGTGGTGGAGGGCGAAACGCCAGGCCGGGACGCGCCCCCACAGCGCGCGGCGCGTGTGCCGGAGCGCCAGCGGCGCGAGGACGCAGTCCGGCACGACGCCGAGGACCGCCGACCGCATCGCCACCCAGAAGGTCAGGCTCGAGGTCATCAGGATGGCCGCGAGCGAGATCGCGAAGTAGGCGAGACAAGCGATCCCCCACGCGACGGCGCCGCCGCGACTGCCGGTCCACGCGGCGGCGGGGCGCACCGGACCTCGATGAGCGTCGTCCCCGTGCGGCACGGCGCATTATGGCCTCGAACCCTCTGCCCTCCGACGCCGTCCACCGTCCCGTCCGGCCCTCCGCCCGGCCGATACGGCCGTCCGCCGATGCCCCGGCACGGCGGGGCTCCGGCGCCGGTAGGGTCGCATCACAGGAGGTGCGACATGCGACTCTCGACCCACGCGGCGCTCGTCTGGTTCCTCGTCATACTGGTGCTCTTCGGCATCACCGCCGCCGCTCCGGCCGGCGCGCGCGCGAAGCCGTCCGCAACCGCGGCGATCGACGACTTCGAGGATCGGAATCTCGTCGGCACATCCGGCCTCGCCTGGGTCCCGCTCGCCGACGATCTGTTCGGCGGCGCGACCCGCATGCGTCTCGAGCCGCTGCGCGGCGGGGCGTCCGGATCGAAGGGGGCAATGCGCCTCACCGCCACGATCGGCGCGGGGCCCGGCTCGGTCGCCGGCGCCTGGATCTCCATCGTCCCGGGCGGCCGCACCGCCGACCTCACCGGGATCGACGGTGTGCGCCTGAGCCTGCGGGGCAGGGGCGACGTCCTCGTCGGCGTGCGGCGCGGCGGACCGATGGGGGGCGTGAACTTCATGACGGCGGTGACCGCCGGGCCGGAGTGGCGGACGATCCTCGTGCCGTTCGCCGATCTCAAGCCGCAAGGTCCCGGGCTCGAGGCGACCGCCTGGGATCCGCGCGACGGACGCTGGCTGGGGATCACCTCCCCTCCCGGCGCCGCCGGTGCGTTCGAGGTCGAGGTGGACGACGTCGCCTGGTATGCGAAGGTCCGCGCGCCGGTCCCCGCCTGGGACCCGAAGGAGACGCCGACCTTCCGCGCGCTCGAGGCGGACGACCCGGCGCCGCTCTCGGGGCTGGCGTGGCGTGAGCTGGCGCGCGATCCGGAGGGGGATGGAAAGCCCGGCCTGCCGGACGCACGGGCGCTCTTCGTCGCCCCCGACCCGCACCGCCCCCTCACCTGGGTCCGGATCGATCTCGAGGGGGGGATCCCCGCCGCCTGGATGGGGGTGAATCTCGTTCTCGAGACCGACGGCGATCCGTCCGATGGATCCGCCTGGTGGGGAAACGACAAGACGTTCCGCTTCGATCGGCTCGTCACCGCCTGGGTCTTCACCGTGGACCGTCACTTCGAGGGATCGGTCGGCATCGTCCCCTCCGACCAGGCTGCGGCCGGCCTGGTGACCAACGACGAGCAGGTGCACCTGGCCCTCGACCGTTCCGCCAGGCGGGTCTACCTCGGGGTCCCCGCCGAGGTCCTCGCGGCCCCGGGGACCCGCGCCCTCGCCGCGGTCGGCTCGGCCTTCGTCTTTTCCGACGATCTCCCGGCCGCAGGAGGGGTGGAGGTCGGGTCACCGGGCAGCGGCACGGCCGGCGGTCGATGATCCGGACGCCTCGCCTCCGCGGCCCCCGACGGCCCGGTCCCTGTCCGACAGGTGCGGGCCGATCGGCAATCTGTCGATTTCTCCGCATTCTGCTCCCCCGCGACTCGTTCCACCCGCCGTGGCGGCCGCGGCCCCCAACTGACTCTGGATCAAGCGCTTGGACCATCCCTTCCGCTTTGTGACAAAGGTGGCACGGCCTTTGGTTAAGGGAACCGGCGGAAGGAGAATGGCGATGAGTCAGAGAAACGTGGAGCGGGTGATTGGAAGGCTGGTGACGGACGAGAAATTCCGCCGCCGGTTCGAGTCCGACCCGGTGAACACCCTCGAGGAGATGTCGGCCACCGGGGCCGAGTTGACCGATGTCGAGAAACGGGCGCTCGCCGGGCTCGACGCGCGCCTGCTGGCGCGCTTCGCCGACGCCATCGACCCCCGTCTCCAGAAGATCTGCCTCACCGAGGAGCGGACCGATGGTCCCCTGCCCCACTGATGGAACGGGCGCTGCGCGTTCAACCGGAGAGAGAGTGACATGTTGAAGCGGATGATCATCATGCTCGCCGTCGTGGGGGGACTGCTCTCCATCATCGGCTTCGTGAAGTACCGCCAGATCAGCGCCGCCATCGCCGGCGGCGCGTCGTACCAGCCCCCTCCCGAGGCGGTGACGACCGTCATGGCCGGCGCGGCCGAGTGGGACCAGACGATCTCCGCCATCGGCTCCGTGACGGCGGTCCAGGGCGTCACCGTGAGCGCCGACCTGCCCGGGATCGTGCAGTCGATCGCCTTCGAGTCGGGCCGGCCGGTGAAGGCGGGGCAGGTGCTCGTCCAGCTCGACACCAGCCAGGAGAAGGCCCAGCTCGCCTCGGCCGAGGCGAGGCACCGCCTGGCGCATCTCGATCTCGAACGCGCCCGCGGATTGCGGGACGAGAAGGTCGTCTCGCAGGCCGACCTCGACGCCGCTGAGGCGACGGAGGTCACATCCGAGTCGGCGATCGCCGAGATCAAGGCCACCATCGGACGCAAGACGATTCGAGCCCCGTTCACCGGCATCCTCGGGATCCGCCAGGTGAACCTCGGGCAGTACCTCAACGCCGGGGACCCGATCGTGCCGCTGCAGTCGTTCGATCCGATCTA
>Ga0111538_10010164_pt1 | contig 12523 bp, 11 predicted proteins | sample SoiMethybrSBSTD1_FD_79669 | JGI IMG/M metagenome (GOLD analysis project Ga0111538, IMG submission 79669) | Bulk soil microbial communities from a Populus tree surrounding site in Tennessee, USA - Soil MetaG P. TD hybrid SBSTD1 (version 2)... | ecosystem: Environmental > Terrestrial > Soil >...
CCCGCGGATCGACCAGGCCGAGCACGTGCGTCGCGAAGAAGAACGCCATGTCGAAAGGCGGGTCCTTCCGCATGAGGACCGCGTCGAACCAGGAGAGGGGACGCGTCGCGCTGTCTCGGAGGGTGGGCAGCTGCCCGGGCTGGGCGCGGATGCCGCGCACCTGCGCCTGCGGGACGGAGCGCTCGACGAAGAGATCTTCGATGCCGCAGTAGAACTGCTCGTGTGTACGCCGCTCGCCCTCGCACATGAAGGCGAAGGTCGTGTCCTTGTCGACGAGGATCCGCGCGGGCGGATCCATCACATAGAGGATGCGGAGCGGGCTCCCCATGGCGCGGGGATGCTAGCCGACTCGTTCCGATGACGACAGACGCCCCACGTCGCCCCAGCGGTGGAGGCAGAGGGCCGCCGTCACGATGGCCGCCGTCTCGGCCCGGAGGATGCGGGGGGCGAGGGCGACCGTCATGAAGCCGGCGTCCCGCGCGGCGTCGACCTCGTCGGCGGCGAAGCCGCCTTCCGGCCCCACGACCGCGATCGCGGCGGCCGCCGTCGGCGGCAGCGCGTCGAAGGACGCCGTGCGCTCGCCCTCCCAGGCGAGGACGCGCAGCGGCGGCCAGACGGCGCGGACGAGCGCGGCCAGCTCGACGGGTGCGTCGATGGCCGGCACGTGCGTCCGCCCGCTCTGCTCCGCCGCCGAGGCGGCGATCCGGCGCCAGCGCTCGAGCCGCGCGCCCCGGCCGACGACGTGCCGCGACACGAAGGGTGCGATCCGCCGCACCCCGAGCTCCGTCGCCTTCTCGACGACGAGGTCCATGCGCTCGCCCTTCAGCAGGGCCGGCGCGAGCACGAGATCGAACGCGGACTCGCGGTTCGGGCGGCGCGTGGCGACGATGACGCCCTCGGCGGCCCGCGCCGCGACGCGCGACAGCTCGACCTCGTGCTCCGCGCCGGCCTCGTCGAAGAGGACGAGGCGTGCCCCGGGCGCGAGGCGCAGCGTGTGGAGGTGACGGAGGGGCGCGCCGACGATGCGGACGCGCGGGGCCTCGGACGCGGCGTCGGGGACGAAGAGCCGGAGCATCAGGACGCGCGCCGCAGGACGAGGGTGCACCAGTCCTCGTCCCGATGCTCGGCGGCGATCCGCCAGCCGCGATAGGCGGCCGCGACGCCGGGCGCCTGCGACGCGAGTAGGCCGGACACCACGAGGCAGCCCCCGGGCTCGACGCGTGCGGCCAGCGCCTCCGCCTCGCGGACGAGGACGTCGGCGAGGAGGTTCGCCACCACGAGGTCGAAGCGCGCGGCGAGGTCCGCCGCGGTGCCGGCGACGAGCGCCACGCCGGCGGCGCCGTTCCGCGCGAGGTTCTCGCGCGCGAGGGGCAGGACCTGCGGATCGCTGTCGATCGCCACCACCCGCGCCACGCCGAGCCGTGCGAGCGCCAGGGCGAGGATGCCGGAGCCGGTCCCGACGTCGAGCGCGCTGCCGATACCGCCGGCGCCGACGGCGTTCTCGATCGCCTCGAGGCAGCCGCGCGTCGTCGCGTGCTGGCCGGTGCCGAAGGCCATGCCCGGCTCGATCACGAGGACCTCGCGTCCCGGCGCCGCGGGGACGTCCCACGGCGGCGCGACGAGCAGCCGGCGCCCGACGGACACCGGCCGGTGATGGCTCCGCGCCACCGCCGTCCAGTCGAGCGCCGACACGGCAGAGGTCTCGATCGTCGCGGGCCGCGCCGCGGGATCGAGCGCCGCGAGCCGGTCGAGGTAGCGTGCGAGCCCGTCCACCACGCGCGCCGCGTCCCCCGCGATCGCCGCCTCGAGACGTACGCGCCCGGCGGCGCCGTGCCCGTCTCCCTCGACGATCGCCGGCGCGCCTTCCTCGACGAGGAAGCTCGCGGCGACGTCCGCCATGTCCGCGTCCACCTCGACGCACACGGCGGTCCAGCCGTCGGCCCGGGATTCCATCCGCGCTCAGTATCGCACACGCGCTCCCGCGGCTCACATGCTCCCGGTGTCGCCCATTGACGCGCGCAATGGACGTTCGTTATGGCGCCGGATGCGTGCGGCCGATGGTGATCGCGCATCGGGGGGCGAGCGGGACGTGTCCGGAGAACACGATGGCCGCGTTTCGCCGCGCGCACGAGCTCGGCGCGCACATGATCGAGCTCGACGTGCAGCTCACGCGCGACGACGCCGTCGTCGTCCTGCACGACGATACGCTCGAGCGGACCACGACCGGGCTCGGGCCGGTCGGCGCGCTGAGCCTCACCGCTCTGCGCGCGCTCGACGCCGGCGCCTGGTTCGCGCCCGCGTTCCGCGGCGAGCGCGTGCCGACGCTCGAGGAGGTGCTCGCTGCGATTCCGCTGCCCGTCAACGTCGAGCTGAAGCCCGTCGGTCCCGTCGCCGCGAGCCTGGCGGAGCGCGCGCTGGCGGTGGTCGTGGCCGCGGGGGCGCTCGACCGGGTCGTCTTCTCCTCGTTCGACCGAGCGGCCGTCGAGGCGCTACGCGCGGCCTCGCCCCATGCGGCCATCGGCATCCTCTGGAGCGAAGACCCCGTTCCCGAGGGTATTGCGGTGGCGAGACGCGTGGCTGCCAGAGCCTTGCACCTCCGCAAGGCGGCGGCGACCGCTGCCGCCATCCATGCCGCGACGGATGCGGGGCTCGAGACGCGCGTCTGGACGGTGAATCGACGGGATGAATTCGACCGGCTCGTTGCCGACGGCGCATCCGGAATCTTCACCGACTACCCGGAGCGATTCTTGCAAACCGTCCCGCCGCGGTGAGGCGCAATCACGCGGGCCTACGTCAGTCCTGCGGTGCGGAGTTCGCCTTGACTGGGAAGGGCTTTTCCCTAATGGTTCGGACCTCCCAAATCTGGGGTACCCCGGGAACCACCTGGGCCCCCCGTGTGTGGGGAGGGGGTGAGCCCGAATCATGGCCGGGGTCCGCATCAAGGAGAACGAGCCCATCGAGAGCGCCATCCGGCGCTTCAAGAAGCAGTGCGAGAAAGCCGGCATCCTCGCCGAGCTGCGCAAGCGCGAGCACTACGAGAAGCCGAGCGTGCGGCGAAAGAAAAAGGCGATGGCCGCGCGTAAGCGGGCATTGCGCCGCGCGTCCCGTACCCCCGTCTGACGCCGCGCCGTCGCCGGCGCACCGCACGCGCGCTCCGCTGCGAAGGAGTTGCGCGTGAACCCGATCGACCTGCTCCTTCTGGTTCTGCTCGTGCCGTTCGCCGTGCAGGGATGGCGGCGCGGGCTCTGCCGTGAGGGCTTCGCGCTCTTCGGTATCATCGGCGGCCTGATCGTCGCGGTCGCGACCGCGCCGGCGGTCGCGGGCGCGATCATCGCGGCCGGCAAGCCCGAGCTGGCGGCATATCCGATCGCCCTCGCCCTCGTCCTCCTCGCGGCGATCGTGGTCGCCCGCGGCGTCGGCGCGCTCGTCGCGCGGGCGATGCGGGCCGTGTTTCTTGGCGGGCTCGACCGCGCAGCGGGGATTGCCTTCGGCACGCTCAAGGGTGCCGCCTGCCTCGGCCTCATCCTCATCCTGCTCGAACGCTTCATGTCGATGCCGACGCAGATGGCCATCGAGGGATCGGTTCTGGGTCCGACGCTCATCGGAGTCGCGACGAGCGTGCTCGACATGGGGCGCGAGCTCAGCGCCGTAATGAACCGGGTCTAGGCGCGGCGCATGGGGGGGCGCATTCCGGCAGAGGCGATTCAGCACATCCGAGAGCGGGCGAGCCTCATCGAGGTGGTCTCGGACGTGGTGACGCTGCGCAAGCGCGGCCGGACGGTGGTGGGCCTCTGCCCGTTCCACACGGAGAAGACCCCGTCGTTCACGGTGAGCGAGGAGCGCGGCTTCTACCACTGCTTCGGGTGTGGCGAGCACGGCGACGTCTTCGGTTTCGTCATGAAGACGCAGTCGCTCGCGTTCCCCGAGGCGATCCGCACCGTCGCGCAGCGCTTCGGCCTGCCCGTGCCCGAAGGCAGCGAGTCGGAGCGCCGCGGCGGCGATCCGCTGCTCGCCGTGAACGCCGCGGCGGCCGCGTTCTTCCGGAAGGCCCTCGCCGCGCCGGCCGGGGCCCGCGCCCGCGCCTATCTCGCGGAGCGCGGCGTCGGCGACGACATCGCGGCGCGCTTCGGGCTCGGCTATGCGCCGGGTGCCGGGGACGCGCTCGCGCGCCAGCTGCGCAGCGAGGGGCACCCCGTGGAGCACGCGCTGACGCTCGGGCTCGTCTCGCGCCGGGAAGCCGGCGGCGTGTACGACCGCTTCCGCGATCGCCTCATGTTCCCGATCGCCGACGCCACGGGGCGCATCGTCGCCTTCGGGGGGCGCGTGCTGCCGGGCCGTCCGAGCGCCGGGGATCCCCCGCCGAAGTACCTCAATTCGCCGGAATCCCCACTCTTCCACAAGGGACACACCCTCTACGGCCTGCCGCAGGCGCGGGACGCGATCCGCCGGCGCGCGCGGGCGATCGTCGTGGAGGGCTACCTCGACGTGATCGCGCTCGCGGAGGCCGGGATCGAGGAGGTCGTGGCGCCGCTCGGCACGGCGCTCACCGCCGACCAGCTCCGCGTGCTCCGCCGCCTCTGCGACTCCGTCGTCGCCTGCTTCGACGGCGACGACGCCGGCCGCCGCGCGGCGTCGCGGAGCTTCGCCACCTTCGTCGAGGCGGGACTCTGGGGCCGCGGCGTCTTCCTGCCGGCGGGCGAGGATCCGGATACCTTCGTCCGCCGACACGGACGCGAGGCGCTCGACGCGCTGGTCGCGTCGGCCGAGCCGCTCGTCGACGCGTTCCTGACCGACCTCGCCGGGCCCCGCCGCGATGCCGTCGCGCGCAACGTCGAGGCGGCGAAGGAGGTGGCGCGCATCCTGAAGCGCGTGCGCTCGCCGCTCGAGTTCGAGGTGCTGGTCCATCTCGCCGCCGAACGCCTGCGCGTGCGGGAGGAGCTGCTGCGCGGCGAGGGGTTGCCGGCGTCCACCGAGCCCGCCGCGGGCGCCCCGGCGGCGGGCGACCGCGCCCCGGGTCCCGACGAGCGGCTGGTCGAGATCATGGCGATGGATCCGAAGCTCCTGGCGCGCGTCGTGGCGGAGGACGTCATCGCGGAGCTCGATCACCCGGCCTGGCAGGGCGCGGCCGAGGCGCTGGCGGCCGCCGCGGGAGACGAGGAGCGTGCCGCCGTGGTGCGCGGCCTCCCGCGGGCGACGCAGGATCGCATCGCGCGGCGCATGCTCGCGGACGCGTCGGAGATGAACCACGAGGCCGAGGCGATCGGGTGCATCGCCCAGATTCATGCACGCAGCACCGACCGCGAGCTGAAGCGCCTGCAGGAAGCCATGCGCTCGGCGGAGGCACGAGGCGACGATGCCACGGCCGAAGAGGCGCGGCGCCGTTTCTGGGCGCTGAAGACGCAGTCGACGGAGAAAGCCCGAGGACAGAGGAGCCAAACGTGAGAGCGAACCAGGCGACGAAGGAAGCGAAGAGCCACGCCGTCGGTGGAGGCGCCGCCGCAGTCGCGGCCGAGCCCCTCCGCGACGAGGGAATCCTCGTCGAGCTCCACGACGACGACGCCGACGAGCCGCGCCCCCTGGCGGCCGACGACGAGGAGGACGAGACCCCCGTCGCGGATCGTGCCGCCGCGCCGCAGGATCTTCCCGCCGCCCCGAACGGCGCCGATCCGGTACGCCTCTACCTCCGCGAGATGGGCACCATCTCGCTTCTCACGCGCGAGGGCGAGGTGGAGATCGCCCGCCGCATCGAGGAGGGTGAGGACTCCCTCGTGCGCGAGGTGCTGGGAACGACGCATGCGCTCGTCCACGTGCTCGGGCTCGCGGAACCGCTTCGCGCGGGGACCGTTCGTGTGCGCGACCTGATCCAGGACGAGCGCGAGGAGCCCGAGGAGGACGCCGAGGTGCAGGAGGACGACGAGCCCCTCCGGCGCCGGTTCCTGGCGCAGCTCGGCCGCATCCGCCGGCTCGCGCTCGAGCGCGCCGAGATGGAGCAGCGCCTCGGACGGAGTCCCGGCCGCCGCCGGCCGGGCGGCAAGCTCGCCACCCAGTGCGCCCGGCTCGAGGTGCGCCTGCTCACCGCGATCCGCAACCTCGGCCTCAACCGGCAGCAGATCGAGCACGTGCGGGGCGGCCTCTGCCGCGCGCTCGAGGGCATCCGTGGGCTGCGGGCGAAGATCCACGCGACCGAGAAGGTGCTGAAGCGCCCGCTCGCCACCCTGCTCCGGCTGACGCACGGACTGGTGCCGGGGGCCGAGACGGAGGTCGACGCGGCGGCGCGCGCGCAACTCGAGCGCGCCTGCCGCGAGTTCGGCCTCGGCGCCGAGGAGCTGGTCGCGCTCGGCGAGGCGGTGCGCAGCGCGCGGCGCACCATCCGCGAGATCGAGCAGGAGGTGGGGCTGAACGGCGCCCAGCTCGAGCGCACCGTGGCGGCCATCCGGTCCGCCGATCGCCGCGCGGGCACGGCCAAGCAGGAGCTCATCCAGGCCAATCTCCGGCTGGTCGTCTCGATCGCGAAGCGTTACGTGAACCGCGGTCTGCAATTCCTCGATCTGATTCAGGAAGGAAACATCGGCCTCATGCGGGCCGTGGACAAGTTCGAGTACCAGCGCGGCTACAAGTTCTCGACGTATGCCACGTGGTGGATCCGGCAGGCGATCACGCGTGCCATCGCCGATCAGGCGCGGACCATTCGCATCCCCGTCCACATGGTCGAAACCATGAACAAGCTGGTCCGCATCTCGCGCTCCCTGGTGCAGGAGATGGGCCGCGAGCCCACGCCGGAGGAGATCGCGGAGCGCATGGACCTGCCGCTCGAGAAGATTCGCCGCGTGATGAAGGTGGCCAAGGAGCCGCTCTCCCTGGAGACGCCGATCGGCGACGACGAGGACAGTCACCTCGGCGACCTGCTCGAGGACAAGTCGATGCCGTCTCCCACCGAGGTGGTGATCGGCCTCAACCTGCGCGATCAGACGCGTAAGGTCCTCGCCACCCTGACCCCCCGCGAGGAGCAGGTCCTCCGCCTCCGTTTCGGCATCGGCGAGCGCTCGGACTTCACCCTCGAGGAGGTGGGCGTCCGGTTCGCGGTCACCCGCGAGCGTATCCGCCAGATCGAGTCGAAGGCGCTGCGGAAGCTCCGGCATCCGATCCGCGCGCGCCGGCTGCGCGGCTTTCTCGACGGTTGACTTGCAGAAGCATCCGTTCGGTGCTTGACTCGCGACCGCGCGGGCCCATAGCTCAGGTGGTCAGAGCTGCCGGCTCATAACCGGTCGGTCGTGTGTTCGAGTCACACTGGGCCCACCGATGTTCAGTCGCGCAGAGGGAGCCCGGGTGAACGAGTCGAGAGGGTCTGAGTGAGGTCGCAGATCGAGCTGCTTGCCGAGGTGCAGGTGATCGATCAGAGCCTGCGCGTCAAGACGCTCGAGTTGGCCGAGGGAGAAGGGCGCGTCGCCTCGTTGACCGAGGCCACCCGCGCACAGACCACCGCCGCGACGACCGCCCGCGCCGAGCACGGCGTCCTGACCGCCCGCCAGCGCGACCTCGAGGTCAAGCTCGGGGCTGCCGAGGCCAAGCTGAAGGACCGCCGGATGCGCCTCACCCGCATCCGCAACGACAAGGAGCTCGGCCTCGCCAAGCGCGAGATGGAGATTCTGAAGGACGAGGCCTCGACGCTCGAGACCGAGCTGGTCGGCGTCATGGAGCAGGCCGAGACGATCGGCGCCAAGGCCGACGGCCTCGAGGCGGAGCTGGCGAAGCTCACCGCCGAGCGAGATCGTGAATCCGCGGAGCTGAAAGAGAAGACGGGGCGCCTCAGCAGCGAGATCGAGCGCGAGCGTGCGGCCCGCACCGAGCTGGCCCAGACCCTCGAGGAAGACCTCCGCCGCCGCTACGAGATGATCTTCTCGCGACGTGGTGGTCTCGCGGTGGTCGAAGTGCGGGGCGGCATCTGCCTAGGCTGCCGCATGCACGTGCCGCCGCAACTCTTCAACGAGATCCAGCGCAACCTCGAGCGCGTCTTCATCTGCCCGAGCTGCCAGCGCATCCTGTACTTCAGGGTCGAGGCGGCGCAGGCCAACGGGTAGGCGGCGGTCGCGGCGGGAGTGCCCGCGCGGCGAACCCGTCGTCGCCCTGAGGGCGCCGGCGCGCCCCTGGTCGCTGCGGAGGGCTCGCGCTCCCTCAGGGCTTCGGGTCTCGCCGCGCGGGCACTCCCGCCGCGACGGCTGGCGCTAGGCGGCCGGGCGCTCGCCGTCGCGTTTGGCTTGCAGGAAGCGGGCGATCTCAGTGGCGATGGCGTTGTGGCCGGCGACGTTGGGGTGGCCGTTCATGCTGTCGTCGTAGGGCTGCGCGGGGGATGCGCGCAGTGCGTTGAGCAGGTCGATGTGCTCGACGCCGAGGGCGTCCATGTCGGCGATCACGGTGCGCTTGAGAGCCTCCTCGTCGGCCACGAGGTCTTGGAGGAGAGCGTGCTGGGAGAAATCGCGGATGCGGCCGGCGAAGACGTTCTCCTTGGTGGGGATGAAGGCCACGACCAGGCGGACGCCGGCCTCGCGGGCGCGCGCGGCCATGCGCGCGAGGGAGCCGCGCATGACGGCGAACCCGGCCTCGATGCGCGGATCGCGATAGTCGACGACCGTCCGGCGATACGATGCCGTGAGGATCGTGTGCCAGTCGCCGTCGTCGTAGGCGGAGGTGAGGGCGCGCTGCTTCGGTGAGAGCGAGCGCCACCTCGTCTGGACGTCGCGGGGAGCGCTCGACGCCTCGGCTCGTTCCCCCCGCTCCGAGAGCCTGCGCGAGAGCGTACTCGCGACGTTGTAGAGCCGGCTGTACTCCGACAGGAGCCGCCGCGGCGTGCCGAGCGAGCGGCGCTCGACCGTCGCCGGCTCGAACAGGGTCTGGCCGGTCGTGGCGAGGGGGGCGCTCTTCTCGAGCTTCTCGCCCTCGCGTAGCAGGTCGCTCGACGTCAGCGCGCCGATCTCGGGATTGAGCGTGGCGAGCCGGAAGGCGTCGTAGATGTCGTTCCCGAAGTAGACGGTGACCAGAACCGCCCGTGGCTGCAGCGACAGCGCCCGGTCGAGCTCGAGCCAGTAGTGGGCCGTTCCGAAGTTGGGCGTCGCCATGCTGTAGACCCGCGTGCCGAGTCGGCGCTGGAGCGCGGGGGGCCACGCCTCGTCCCGCTTCACGCCCGTGCCGTACGTCTGCGAGTCTCCGAGCGCGACGACGTCCGCCCGCTCGGGCCGTTCGGCGTTCCGGTACCCCCACTCGTCGTGATCGGGGTAGTCCGCGTTGCCGTGGAGCCCGAGGCGCGCGTCCGGCACGAGCGGCTCCGGACCGTGCCCGGTCACCACCGCCTCGATCCTCGGGCTCAGGCAGAGGAGCTGCAGCGCCACCTCCACGACAACCACCCACACGGCGAGCATCGCGACCACACCCCGCGCCCGCCGCGCGAGCGTGCGCCGTGTGCCGTCCACGTCCCTCACTCGATGTAGCCGAGAGCACGCAGCGAGTCCTCGAGCTCGCGGCGCTGGTCCGCGTTGAGTTCGTTCTCCAGCTGACGCGCCCGTGCAGCCGTGTCGGCGTGCTGCATCGCGCGCGCCAGCCGGGTGGCGAGGTATGCCGCGCGCACGTCTTCGCGCGCGGCGAGGTCGTTCGCCTCCTCGGGGTCGCTGGGCATGTGGAACAGATGCAGGGACGTGCGATCGCAGCGCAGCTTCCAGGGTCCCTCGCGCACGTACCACTCCACGTCGCTCGCATCGACCGCGCCGGTCTTCATCAGCCGGGCGCCCATGGCTGCGGGCGGCTCGGTCGGATCTTCGTCGGCCAGGAGGCTCCGCCCCACGAATTCGGGCGGCTGTGCGATGCTGGCCAGGTCGAGAAGCGTCGGTGCGACGCGAGCCAGGCCGACGGTCTCCGTCACGCGAAGACCCGTGGCCATCCAGGGCAGGTTGAAGATGAGCGGCACGTGCAGGAGCTCTTCGAAGAGCGAATGACCGTGGAAGTAGCGGCGACCGCCGCCTTCTCCCAGTGACTCGCCGTGGTCGGCCGTGACGACCAGGATCGTGTTTTCGCGGAGCCCGAGGCCATCCAACGCCTCGATGAGGCGGCCGATCTCGTGGTCGGTGTACGCCACCGCGTCGTCGTAGCGCTCAGGATGGATGCGCTCCAGCACCTTGCGCGTGACGGACGGGACGTCGAGGGGGACGACGATCGGCGTCGCGCCGGCGCTGAAGCGTCCGGCGAACGGTGGAGGCACGACGTCGTAGCCGTGCACGTCGATCGCCTGCACAAAGAGAAAAAAGGGTCTTCCGGACTCGCGGCGCAGCCACTCGAGCGCGTGCGCATGCAGCTCCTCGGCGGTGGCGTTTTTCCCCGTCGCCTGCGAGCGCACGATCGTATAGGCGTCGAAGCCGCGCTGGAGACCGAGCGCGCCGGCGAGCGAGTAGTTGGCCTGGAAGGCGGCCGTTCGGTAGCCCGCGGCCTGGAACGACTCGGCGATGGTGCGATTGGGCAGCTCCCGGCTCTGCCGCAGGTGCCCCCCGAGCTCCCAGGCATGGCGCGACGCGAACAGCGTGGGGATCGAGGCGAGTGTGTTCGGCCCCCCTGCGTACGCGTCCATGAAGACGATTCCGCGGGTACCGAGGGCGTCGAGGTTCGGGGACGTCGGCCGCGAGTGTCCGTACAGCCCGAGGCGGTCCGCGCGCAGCGCATCCACCACGTAGAGCAGGACGTTCGGCCTGCCTGCAGGTGGCCGCGCGCTCGCGTCGAGGATCGGCGGTGGCGGTTCGGCTGATCCGACCACGTGTGGCCGGAGCCAGGTGAGCGGACGGGCAGAGCGGTTGAGGAGCCGCAGGCGCACGGGGTCGTCGACGGGCCCGCCGAGCGCGACGTGCCACTGGCCGCGTCGTGTGATCGGTAGGTGGCGTTCCGGCCCCCGGGTCGCGAGGAGGGTCACGTCGAATGCCTCGCGTGGTACCTCGGGCGCGAGGTCGAAGATCAGCTCGCTGCGCGCGGGCAGCCGTACGTAGCAGTCGATCGGGCGCTCGGAGTCCTGGGCCAGGAGCGGTCCGGCCGCGGGCTCGCGGAACGACACGCAGCGGCCGGGCTCGGTCAGGTCCACTCGAACGTTCGGCGGTGGACTCCCACCACACCCCACCAGCGCTGCCGTCGCGGCCGCGAGGACGAGGGCGCCGCCGTACCGCTTACATGAACGCCCCCCCTTCCCGCCGAGCCGCATACTGCGTTGGCGTTCTACGTGAGGTGCGGCGGGCGGGACAGCGCCGGGCGCCCCGAGTCGCGCACGCCGTCCGTCGGAGGAGGTCTCTAAGCCGGATTCTGGTCTCTCGCCCAATTGACGAGAGCAGCAGCCATTCATCTGGTCCCCCGGTTGCCCGGGGGTTCGAGCGACCGACCCGAGGGAACGGACGGGCCATCCGCGACCGGCCGAAGCCGGTCCTCCCTCCTACACGGTCTTGCTCCGGATGGGGTTTGCCGAGCCCGGTCCTCACGAGCCGGGCTGGCGAGCTCTTACCCTCGCCGTTTCACCCTTACCGCTCGCCTTTCGACGAGCGGCGGTCTGCTTTCTGTGGCACTTTCCCCCGATCGCTCGGGGCCGCCGTTAACGGCCATCCTGCCCTGCGGAGTCCGGACTTTCCTCCCGTCGCGAAGCGACGAGCGGCTGCTCGACCTCCTCCGACGCACGACGCGCGTCGTGTGATGATTTTCGCCAAATCTTGTCTTGACAGCTTCGAGTGTACCCACCTATAAGCCGGCCCGCGTGGTGGGTGCTTGTGGGAAGGTGTGGGGTGTAGTGGAGCATACCGGACGGATGTGTGGGATGCACCACGCGCGGCACGCCGATGTTTTTCGGGACATACGCTCACACGGTGGACGAAAAAGGGCGGGTCGCCATCCCGGCTCGCTTCAGGGAAGAGCTGTCCAGGCTCCAGGACGAGCTCATTTTCGTCACCAAGTGGAAGCGGCGCGAGTGTCCGTGTCTGGACGCGGTCCCGGCATCCGACTTCCTGAAGCTGCAGCGGAAGATGCGTCGTCATCAACGATTCGAGCAGAAGCGTCAGACGCTCGAGAGCTTCTACATCGGATCGGCGCAGGACGTCAGGCTCGACGCGCAGAACCGCCTGCTCATCCCACCACAGCTGCGCGAGTGGGCGAAAATCGGCCGCGAGGTGATGCTGGCCGGGGCCAACGACCGGTTCCGCATCTGGAACAAGGAGCTCTTCCATCAAGTGGACCGCGAGGACGAGCAGGCGCTTTTCGAAAACGCCGATTTCATGAATGAGTTGGACCTGTGAGTCAAACGATCCGCTGAGCCGGCGCCGCCGGACGGCGGGAACGGGGGCGGGGGAAACGGGTGAAGGCGGCGAGCGCTGCCCGACAGCGCCGGATCGAAGAGGCGCCGCCAGTGACGGACGAGACGGACATCGGGCCGGTGGGCGCTGCCCATGTGCCGGTGATGGTGGGGGTCGTGGTGGAGTGGCTGCGCCCCCGGCCGGGTGCCCGTCTCGTCGACGCC
>Ga0111538_10010167_pt1 | contig 12521 bp, 7 predicted proteins | sample SoiMethybrSBSTD1_FD_79669 | JGI IMG/M metagenome (GOLD analysis project Ga0111538, IMG submission 79669) | Bulk soil microbial communities from a Populus tree surrounding site in Tennessee, USA - Soil MetaG P. TD hybrid SBSTD1 (version 2)... | ecosystem: Environmental > Terrestrial > Soil > Tree...
ATGCACCAGCGCTGACCGCCGTCCTCTCGGGGTGGCGAATCCATCGGACACCATCGCGACGACGGCATCGAAGTCGGCGCGCGACAGCGCGCGATACGGCCAGGCTCTGCGCGTCAGCGCGAACAGATCATCCTCGCTGCACCCGGTGCAGGACGTCTCGGCGGTCATTTGCTGTGCGAGCACGTCGAGCGGCGCATCGTGCAACACGATCGCGTCCAGCTCGCCGCGGCGCGACGCGCGAAGGAGCGCCGCGCACTCGACGAGATCGTCCAGCGACTCCGGAAACAGCCGGCCCTTGGGCACGCCGGCGATCGAATGACCCGAGCGTCCGACCCGCTGCAGCAGCGTCGCGATCCGGTGCGGGGAACCGATCTGACACACCAGGTCAACGTGGCCGATGTCGATCCCGAGCTCGAGCGATGCGGTGGCGACGAGCGCCTTCAGCGAGCCGCTCTTCAACCGGTGCTCCGCGTCGAGACGCCTCTCCTTCGACAGGCTGCCGTGGTGGGCGGTAACCGATTCGTCGCCAAGCCGGTCGGCCAGATGTCGCGCCACGCGTTCCGCGAGTCGCCGTGTGTTCACGAACACGAGCGTCGTCTTGTGCTCGGCGATCAGGGCGGCGAGGCGATCGTAGTACTCGTCCCAGACCTCGTGCGCCATCACCGCGGTCAGTGGTGAGGGCGGCACCTCGATCGCCAGGTCCATCGCGCGCCGGTGTCCCTCGTCGATCACGAGGCAGTCGCCGCGCGTGTCGTCGTTGCCGACCAGGAAGCGCGCGACCTCTTCGATCGGTTTCTGCGTGGCCGAGAGGCCGATGCGCTGCAAGCGCGGTCGCAGGCGGTCCGATTCGGCTCTGGGCGCCGTAGCGCCAAGCGCGGAGGCGGCACAGACGGCCTCCAGCCGTTCGAGCGTCAGCGCCAGATGCGAGCCGCGACGCGTGCCGATCACGGCGTGAATCTCATCGACGATGACGGTGCGGACGCTGCGCAGCATCTGCCGGCTGCGTTCGGCGGTCAGCAGCAGATAGAGAGACTCGGGCGTCGTCACCAGAATGTGCGGCGGCGTTTTCAGCATCGCCGCCCGCTCGGACGAGGTCGTATCGCCGGTTCTCACTGCCGCGGTGAGGCGCGGCATATCGATGCCAACTTCCTCACCGAGCCGGCGGATGCCTCTGCGCGGCTCGGCCAGGTTCTTGTGGATGTCGGCGCTCAACGCCTTGAGCGGCGAGACGTAGACCACGCGCACTTCGTCGGCAAGCGGCGACGCGCAGCCTTCGTGGACCAGCTCGTCGATCGCGGTCAGGAACGCGGCGAGCGTCTTGCCGGAGCCGGTGGGCGCGGCGATCAGTGTGTGGCGGCCAGAACGAATGGCGTCCCATCCTCGTCGCTGCGCAGAGGTGGGCTCACCAATCGATTCAAGGAACCAGCGTGAGACGAGCGGATGGAAACCGGGCAGCATGATCGGAAGCCGGGTGAGTTCGTCCATCATATCGCGTCGCTGCGCTTGACGCAGCCCAGGGAACCATACTAAATATTTAGTACTAAATATGACGCGCGTTACGTCGATCGCCCTGCTGACTGTGTCCCTGTCGTCAGTGGCGCTCGCACAGCAACCAGTCAGGCCGTCAGCCTTCGAGGTGGCCACGGTCAAGGTCAACGCATCGGGACCTGGTCCGTCGTTCGGATTGATGCTCCTTCCCGGCGGACGGGTGTTCGCCCAGAACGTCGCCTTGCGTGACCTGATTCGCGCCGCGTACGCGCTCGAGGATTCGCAGCTCGAAGGCGTGCCCGCGGCGATGCGGTCGACACGATTCGACGTCGAGGCACGAATCGGTGGCGACGCCACGATCGACACGGCGCGGACCATGGCGCGGACGTTGTTAGCCGAACGGTTCCGTCTAGTGGCCCATACCGAAGCCCGGCAGTTGCCGATCTACGAACTGGTTATCGCGAAAGGCGATCGAGCGCGCGGACGAGGTCTGCGCGCGTCGGGGAACGAATGTGCGCCGGTGACACTGCCCGCCGGCATGCCCCCGGCACCTCCCCCACCCGCCGGCGCCGGCATGACGATCATGCCGGGAGGCTTTCAGTGTCCAAGCGGTCTGCTCCCGGGGCATCTCTCGTTGAGAGGCCTCGACATGACCGCATTCGCCTCCCTCCTCTGGCGTCGGCTCGTCCAACGCCCGGTGTTCGATCGCACCGGACTCTCAGGTCAATTCGATATCGATCTGACGTATCTCCCCGAGTTGGAGAGCATCAATGGACGGCCGGCCAGTGAGAATCCGTCGCTGCCCGCGCAGATTCTCGGAGCGCCGTCGATCTTCACCGCACTTCAGGAACAGCTCGGGTTGAAGCTCGAGTCATCGCGTGGGCCAGTGGACGTCCTCGTCGTCGATCGGGCGGAGCCGCTCATCGAAAACTGAGGGCACAATAGCGCCGATGGCGCTGCTGTTCGTGGCTATCGGCGCACTGGTCACCGCTCATTTCGCGCCCTTCCCGTTCCTGTTCGACATCACCGACGACACGGTGTGGCGCATGCCGCGGACCGAAGTGCCCACGGTGTACCTCACCTTTGACGACGGCCCGAATCCGACGGCGACGCCGGAGCTGCTCGACGTCCTTGCGAAGCATCAGGTTCGCGCCACGTTTTTCGTCATCGACAAGCACATCACCCGCGAGACCGTGCCCATTGTGCGCCGCACCTTCGAAGAGGGCCACGCCGTGGGCATCCACTGGCACTCACGCGAGCTGATGTTCAAGCGGCCATCGTATGTGGCGAGCGCCATCCAGGAGGCGGCGGCGAAGTTGGAGCTGGGAACCGGCCATCGGGCGTGCCGCATCTTCCGTCCACACGCCGGGCATCGCAGCATTCCGATGCTCATGGGCGCGGCGCGCGCAGGATTTCTGGTGGTCGGCTGGAGCTGGATGGCGTTCGACTTCAACTGGTTCAAGCCACGCAACGCCGACGACCTCGTGCCGCGTCTCACTCGCATCGCGTCCCCTGGCGACATCATCGTGATTCACGACGGCCACCACAAGAATCCGCGCGCGGATCGGCGCTATACCATCGAGACGGTCGATCGATTGATCCCCGAGCTGCGTCAGCGTGGCTTCGAGTTCGGGACGATTTGTCCGTAGCGTTGGGGTGGTTGGCGGATGGGCGTTGGGGACATTGGGAGTTGTTTTAGAACCCGACCCGGAACCCGAAGTCGGACTGCCACTCCGGCCGAGGACCGTCGAGCGAACGAATCGCCGCGACCTCGAACGGAAGACCACCCGCGTTCAATCGGATGCCGCCACCGATGCTGCTGATGCCGGTGACGCCTTTGCGGTGAGCGACGTCCACGCCAAGGGGCCGTGCCCCCGACCAGACCAACCCGCCATCAGCAAACAGGAATGCATCCGCCGGAAGCCATCCGTATTCGAGCTGCCGCGAGAAGATGCCCCACAGCGGGAACCGGATCTCCACGTTACTCACCAGTAGCCGGCTGCCGAGCAGTTCCTCACCGCAGACGCGCGTCGGATCGGGCGGGCAATAGCGCAGATCCAATCGGTGTCCGCGCACGAAAGAGGCGGATCCAAGGAAGCTGGACATCAGCCGCGGGTCGTCGCCATCGGGGCCGTATCGCGCCGAGTGAAGCACGCGCACGGCGAGCGAGTATGGCTTGACCGGCATGAGGTAGCGGCGGTAATCGGCGAGCAGGCGCACATACGAAAGATCACCGGCGGCCGGTGCAATCTCGAGGCGATAACGAGACCCGAGCAGCGGACCGGTCAGCCCGAAGGCCGTCGTGTCGTGCACAAGCGCCGCGCTCACTTCCCCAACCGTCGTGGGGTCGCCACCAGACGAGGTGATGCGCTCGGTGGAAAGGACCTTCCCGGTCGCCGCCGACGAAATCTGCGAGCGCAAGTCGCGGTGATACATCGCGTGTCGCACGCCGGCGGTCAATTCGAGACGAAGACCGCGGCTGAAGGGATACGCCAGTAGTCCGGCCATGCGCAGCTGCACGCGCTGGAGGTAGTCACTCTGTTTGAGCAGCGCTGTTGCGCCGTCGTGCTCGATCTCACCGAAGCGCCGGTACCGACGCAATCCAGGCTCGAGCTCGCCAATCGCGCCCCAGTTCCACCGCCGTTCCTGGTTGAGGAACCTGAACTCGAATGCCGCGTCGCGCAGCCGGTTGCCGATCTGCAGCGCCGCGCCGAGACGACGCTCACCGAGCATGTCTCCGAACATCATCGCGCCGCCCGCCCGCACGAAGGTGCCAAACGGTCCGCCGCCCGAGCTCATATACGGCTGTCCGATTGTCTCGAGCGACATCCGCGATGTGTACTCCCGCGTGCCGAGTGTCGCGATGTCAGGCAGGCCAGTCTGCTGATCGGCCCTGACGCGATCCACGAGACCGCGCGAGGCGACGACGTCCTGCGTCGGCTTCGCGGCCGGGACCGGCGCCGGCATGGTGTTCGTGCGAACCGTTGCCGTCGCCACATCGAAGACCACCAGTTGAGGCCGGCCGCGCTCGTAGAGCGTGTACGCCGCGACGGGCGCAGCGGCGGCGACCGACAACGCGGGACTCGTCGGCGTCACTCCGCTGACGCCGGTGTGCACGCTGGTCAGTTGTTCGACATGCGCGTTCTGCGCCGACTCGAGCACCACACGATACACATTTGCGACCCCGTCTCCATCACCGACGAAATAGATCGCATCGTCGGCGAGCGACCACTGCGGGCTCAGTTGTGCCCGGATGTCTCCAACCTCCACACGACGGACGGTGTCGGTCGCGAGATCGAACAGCGCCAGCTGCGGCCGCCCGAATGTCAACGACTCGAAATCGCCGTAACGTTCGGTGACGAACGCAATCGTGTGCCCGTCGTGCGACCAGGATGGCTGCAGGTCAGCGGGCGGATCATCGGTGAGCTGGCGAAGGGTGTTCGTCGAGAGGTTGAACAAATACAGATCGGCAAATCCGCCGGACAGCGCCGAGAAGACGATCGACTTCCCGTCGGGAGACCACGTGGGGGTGAGCACCTGCCCGAGCTGGTTGAACACTAATTCGCGGCCCTCCTTCCCCTCGCGCATGGGCATCAGCATCAGCGTGGCGTGTCCCTGACGCACGGCTGGGAACGCAAACCAGTCTCCTTCAGGACTCCACGTGCCAGTGGAACGAAGTGCCTGCAGACTGTCGAATCGCGCGCTCGCGGCCGTCGTCGCCAGCTTGCGAATCACCTGTCCGCCCTTGACATCGACGAGGAACAGATCGAGCGACAGTCGATCGCGCTCGGAGAAAAACACCCCGAGCTTGCCATCCGGGCTCAGCGACGGTCCGAGCTGCATGCCGCTGCGGCTCCACAGCTCAGGGCGATCGGTGCCACGCGGTGCGCCATAGACGCGGAACACGCTGCGACGCCACTCGACATGCAGTGTGTCGAGATCGACTCCCGTCGCGTAGCGCATCCGATCCTGAAGGCGCCGGTGCTTCTTGTCCGGCTTCAGCGCTTTCTCGACGACGTGGTCGCCAAACCGGTTGCCGAGATACGACCAGAAGGCATGTCCGTATTGATATGGCGACAGTTTCCGCGCCGCCTCGCCTTGCTTCCGCGGCAGCCGATCGGTGCGCGCGGCATCGCGCAGCCACAACTCGGACTCCGCATCGACGGACCCGCGGGCCAGATACTCAGCCATGCCTTCAATGAACCATAACGGTTGACCGGTGCCACCGCCATGCCGGCGTGCGATGTCGAACTGGAAGGCATGCACCAGCTCGTGACCGAGCACGCGATCGGTCTCGGCCATCGTCGGGGCAAAGGGCATCACGATGCGACGACGCAGCGATTCGGTGACGCCGCCGACCGAATCAGGCACCAACCCGGAGATGACGTTCGTCTGCGAGAACTCGGCCTGGCTGCCGTAGATCACCAGCGGCTGGCGACGTTCGAGCTGGTGATTCAACACCGTAGCAATGCGCGCGTACCAACGTTCGGCGAGTTGCGACGCGATCCGCGCCGCCCGCTCCTCTCGCGGGTAGTAGTAGATGTCGAAGTGCTCGCTGGTCAGGATCTGGAAGTCGAAGTCGGTGTATTCGACTTTATTGCGACCGAAGTACTGCGCGTAAGCCGGCGGAACGATCGCCGGAATGACGAGCACCGCGGACACGAGGGACAGACGAAGCACACCAATAGCGAGAGCATGGTGCTTGCGCATGGGGGTACGACCGAACGAACGAGTGGACGCGAGACGAGACGGCAGGAGGCCGTCCGCTTGGAAGAGTTTTCTAACTTAGATGTGGGAGCGAGTCAAGCAGAAGTGAAGCGTGCCGTAGCTGTCGTACGAGACGTGAGGTGCGGAACTCTCGCTCCACACCTCACGGGAGGCGACTACCACCGGAAGGTGACGCCGACCGAACCGCGCCAGAAGTCGAAATCGCTGAGGCCGAGGTCAAACTCGTTGTCGTTCGAGTCGTCCTCGAGCGAACGGAAGTAGCGGAGGTCGCCGCGGATGCCGACGTTGTCCGTAAACTGGCCGTTGATGCCGCCGCCGATGTTCACGCCGAGGTCGTTCCGCGTCACGTCGTCAAAGAAATCACCGATGCCACTGACACGGCTGCGGATGATACCCAGACCGGCTGAACCGTAGGGACGGACGCCACGTCCCGGAGGCGCACTGATGAGTAGGTTGCCCATGAACGTCGTCACATTGCTGTCTCCGAACTCGAAGTTGGCATCGCCGACGGTATTCTCGAAAAAGTTCGGCGACCAGCCAAAGTCGAACTCAAAGCCCACCACGCTCGGGTTCCACCCAATCGTGGCACCGAAGTCGATCCGCTTCTCGACCTCATCATCAGTGTCGTCGAAGTCCTCGAAGTTGGCGCTTCCGCCGAAATTCGCGCCAACAAATGGTGAAAAGAACCAGCCCTGCGCATTCGCGGTCGCAGGCACCAGCGCGAGTGCGAGGGCGCTGATGATGAGTAGTTTGCGAAGATGCATTCGTACCTCCTCCGTTAGCTCGAGAGCTCAAGACTCCGGGGATGGTTAGTGCAATCGGAATGCCCCGGCCGCGAAATACCGCGGCTGTTGCGGAGCTGCGAGCTCGTGCGTGGGCGGATGAGCGCGAGGACGAGGTGGATGCGACGGTTCAGCTAGAGCTGATGCAGGGCGCGTCAGCTAGAGCTGACGCAGGGCGCGCATCGGATCCAGGCGAGAGCTTCGACGCGCCGGAATGTAGCTGGCCATGAGCCCAACCATAGTCAGCAGGATCGCCGCGCCAACGAATGCGACCGGATCGAACGGGCTGATACCAGCCAGGAAGGTTCTGAAGAGCGGAGTGAGAGCGAGCGAGGCAAGAGCCCCCAACGCCACACCTCGAGCGACGACCTTCAGTGCCCGGAGCAGCATCTCCTGCCGAATGCGAGTACGCGAGGCGCCGAGCGCCATGCGGATACCGACTTCGGCGGTGCGGGATGCCGCGACATACGTCATCACCCCGTAAAGTCCAATCATCGCCAGCAGAAGTCCGATCGCGCCCATGGCGCCCATGAGCATCGTGCCGAGTCGTCGCATATTCATTTCCAGGCTCGTGGCACTGCGCAGGGTCTGCGCGCTCACGGGCACCGTGGCGTCGATGCTGTCGATCGCGCGCTGCACCGCCCCGACGAGTCCGTCTGGCGACGAGGTGCGAGCGTGGATGATGAGGCTCCGCGGGCGTTGTGCGAACGGGTAATAGATAACCGATTGCGGCGCTTCGCCGATGGTGCCAATCCGGTGATCGCGAACGACGCCGATGACTTCCGCGTTGGATTCGTCCTCGGTCTGCACGTGCTGACCGATCATGTCCTGCCCGGGAAAGTACGTCTTCGCAAGAGTCTCATTCACGATCGCAACGGCGGAGCTGCCGGTTCGATCTGCGCTGCCGAACTCACGCCCTTTGAGCAGGCGAATGCCCAGGGCGCGGAAGAAATCAGGTCCAACACTGTAGGTGGACGGACGTGTGCCTGGGATATCGGTACGGCCGGCGGGATGAAAACTCCTCAACAGCGAATCGCCGCCGAGCGGAACGAAATTGGCCACGCTGGCCATTGAAATACCGGGAACCTGCGCGATTCGTTCCACCAACGTCTCCGCGAACCGCGCGCGCGCCTCGCCTGCATACTGCCGCTGGTCGAGGCCGAATCGCGCGACGATGCCGTGGTCGAGATCGAAACCGAGATCGGTCTGGCCGATCTGGATTTGACTGCGAACGAAAAGCAGCGTGGCCACAACCAGGAACAGCGACATCGCCAGTTGGCCGACCACGAGCGCCTGCCGCATCCACGTGCGCGGAGTGGCTCCGTCGCCGCTCTGTCGCACATCGTCAACCACGCGTGCCCGCGTCGCCCTGAGCGCGGGAAGCACACCACAGATGAGCGTGATCAGGAGCACGAAAGGAAATCCATACGGGACGATGCGCGCATTGAGCGCTATGAAGTTCCGCAGCGGCGCCATTTCCGACGGGAGCGGCAGCCAGTTCACGGCATATACGATCGTCAGACCGAGCACTGCACCCGTCATCACCAGCAGCAGGCTCTCGATCAGCATCGCCTGCACGACGCGGGCGCGTCCGGCACCAATCGCAACGCGGACGGCAATCTCGCGCCGACGTTCGGTCGCGCGGGCCATCAGCAGTCCCGCGACATTGACGCACGCGATCAGGAGCACCAGAGCGCCGGTCACAATCATCAACGTCCTGGCTGCGTTGTATCCCATTTCCGCGCCGCGGAATTGCATCGCCTGGGCCGGGAAGACGCGCGCCGAACGGCCCCTTGCGGTCAACCGCTCCGGATAGGCTCGCTCGAGCGACGCGACGAAACCCGTCACCGCAGTCAGCGCCTGCGAGGCCGTGGCGTCCGGCTGCAGCCGCGCCAGCACGCTCAAACTGGGAGTGCCTCGGTCGTCGAGTGCGGAGAGCGTCAACCGGCTGACCGGCACATAAATCTGCGGACCGATCCAGCCGAACACGGCGCGATAGTCGTCGGGCAGCACACCCACCACGGTGAACGACTCGCCGCCCAGTACGAGCGTCTCGCCGATCGCGGTTGCGTCTCCGCGCATTCGCGCTCTCCAGAACGGCGCGGTCACAACGACAAGACGGGGATTGCGTTCAGGTGCGGCCTCTGCCGGGGTGAAGGTCCGTCCGAGTTGCGTGCGCACGCCAAGCAGGTCGAAGAAGTTGGCGGTCACCACCAGCAGGCCGGTCGGCGTCACGCGGCCGCCAGTGCCCATGTTGAGGCTTCCGGCACGGAAGCCCAACGCGTCGGCGAAGATGCCGCTGCTCTTCAAATCGCGATAGTCCTGATACGAAAACTGATTCGCGTAGCCCGGCTCGACGCCGACCACTCGCGTCGGGTCCACCATCGTCGGCTCGTGACCGTAGACGGCGCTGCTGACCATGAACAGGATGGTGTTGAGACCAATGCCGAGGCCGAGCGACAGGGCGCTGACGACCACCAGGCCGGGACTGCGGCGCAGGCTGCGCATACCATGGCGAATGTCCTGCCACAGGGCATCGATCCACGGGGCGACCCACTCCGCGCGGGCGTCTTCGCGCGCCAGCGTCGTATTCCCCATGGTTCGGTGCACCGCACGCTGCGCGTCGGATGCGGACACGCCGTCGCGGCGCATGTCCTGCTCGGCCATCTCGCGATGAAACCGGAGCTCCTCATCGAGCTCGTCGGCGGCGCGGCGCCCACGTAACCAATACCCAAGCCGGCGGAGAAAGGCAGACATTGAACCCTACGCCTCGAGGACGCGTTGAATCGCGAGGACCATCTGGTCGAATCCCTTGCGTTCGATCGCCAGACGCTTGCGCCCTGCGGGTGTCAGCGAGTAATAGCGGGCGCGTCGATTGTTATCGGACACGCCCCACTCGCCGGTGATCCAGCCGTTGACGAGCAACCGCTGCAAGGCGGGATACAACGAGCTCTCGCCCACCTGCAGGACGTCTTCGGACGTGACGCGCAGATGCTGGGCGATGCCGTAGCCGTGCATCGAGCCGCGCTGCAGCGTCCGCAGGATCAGCAGGTCGAGTGTGCCGGGCATGAGCTCCGGTGCGTCGTTGGTTGCTCCCATCGTCTATCGATGGAGAGTATCTGTCGCGGCGGAATCGATGTCAACTCCAGTCGACAGACGATGGGTGCCGCGCGCCCGCGGGTCGCAAACTGGACAGGAGCGCCTGTACGAGCGAGAGTAAGCTTTTACATGAGCGAATCAGCGCCGCCGGTCGTCGCATCTGGAGCTGAGCCGGTCGAGGACGTCCTGCACCTGCTCAGGACGCGTGTGCTCCTTGTGGCGCTGAACGTCCTGGCCGTCGCCATGCCGCTGGTGTGTCTGCTTCTCGTCGTGCAGGCGTACCGGGCGGGCACACTGGCACTTCTGACCATTGCACTGGCCTCTTGGGCCCTGATCTTTCCCGTCCTTCGCCTCGTCCGCCCATGGCTGGCCTTTCGCACATCGGCGCTCTTGCTATTGGGCGTCATGCTGATCAGCGGACCAATGGTCGCACTGCGCGGCGGCCTCACAGTCGGCTACCTCGCTTTCAGTGTGCTGCAGATCCTGCTGGCCACGCTGTTCTTCGGACGACGGGGGGCGTTTGTTGCGCTCGTGGCTGTTGTACTGGTGACCGTGACGAGTGGCGTGCTCGTCGTCCAGGGTTACATGCCGCCGATGTCCCTCGAGCTTTGGGATCCCATGAATGCGGCCGTGTGGGTTCGAGAGACCGTCATCATGACGCTCCTGGGCGTCGTGATGGCCACCACCGAGCTGTACGTCGTCGAACGCCTGGCGCACCAGGTCGAAGTGCATCAGAATCTCGCGGCTCACGAACGCGCGCAGCGTCTGGCACTCGAGCAGTCCGAGCGCGATCGTTTTCGCGAGCGCGAGCAGCGCGAGCAGGCGCTGCGCGCGCTGGAACAGTCACGCCGCATCGAAGCGCTGGCCAGGATGGCCGGCGGCGTCGCGCACGATTTCAACAATGCGCTCACGGTCATCGTCGGCGGTACCGAAATGGCGAAGCTTCGCCGCGATTTCCCTGGAGAAGTCGAGGAGTGCCTCGACGAGGTGCTGCGCGCGGCTGGCGGCGCCGCCGATCTGTCTCGGCGCCTGCTCATGCTCGGCCGCCAGCACATCTCGAAGCCAACCCCGACGGCGATCGCGAGCCTGGTGGATCGGCTTCAGACTCCGATGCGACGCATACTCGCCGACGATATCCACCTGGTCGTGAACTCGCCCGCCGAAGACGCGATCGCGATGGTCGATGAGCCGCAGCTCGAACGTGCGCTGCTCAACCTCGTCATCAACGCCGGCGATGCGATGACCCGCGGCGGCACCGTGACGATTGGCTGGCGCGTCGAGGACCTGGTCAGCGCACCCAACCTGGCCGACGGCAGATACATCTCGGTCAGCATCTCCGACACCGGTCAGGGCATGGACCGGGAGACACTCGATCGGATCTTCGATCCGTTCTTCACGACCAAAAGCGACAAGGGCGGCACCGGGCTCGGCCTGGCGACCGTCTATGCCTTCACCAAGGAATCACACGGTGCCGTGGACGTGACGTCTGAGCCGGGCACCGGTACGACGATCACGATTTGGCTGCCCGAAGCGCGTGGCGTCCATCCGCCGGCGCCCACACCGCTCGCGGCGCAGCCCGCCGTCGCAATGGTACCCGCCGGCGCGCGCGTGCTCGTCGTCGAAGACCAGGAAGATGTCCGGGCCAGCATGTCGCGAATCCTGTCGCATCACGGCTTCGAGGTCATTGAAACCAGCGACGGAGACGGCGCGTTGCGGCGACTGGCTGAGGACCAGGCGTTCGCGTTGATGTGCATCGACGGCGTGATGCCCGGCCAAAAGACGGCCACGGTGATCGAACGAGCCAGAGAGCTGGCTCCATCGATGCCGGTCCTGGTGTGCTCGGGCCACGTGCAGGAGGAACTGCTGCGCCGCGGCATCGCGACTGGCCGCTACGCATTCCTGTCGAAGCCGTACTCGTCGCAGCAATTGCTCGCCAGCGTGACGCAGGTGCTCGGCTCGCGCGGCGATTCCACAGTCGCCGCCCCGCCCGCGGCGCCATGAACGTCGATCCTGTGGTCGCCCGACGGCAGGAATGAGGCGCATGCACGCCCTGCTCCAGTCGTGTTACGCTGCGCGCCCATGGACTTTTTGATCACGCAACGGGTGCGTAGCGCCCTTCATATTTCAGCGATTTGTGCTGTGCTGGTCGTGGCACCGGCAGTTCCCGCCGCCGCTCAGGCCAAGGGTTCGGCTGAAGCCGCGGCCGCGAAGCGTGTCGATCCCCACTGGAGGGCACCCCGAACCGCCTGGGGTCATCCCGATCTCGAAGGCATCTGGACAACCGACGACATGCGCGGTGTGCCGATGTCGCGCCAACAGCAATACGGCACTCACCTCTATCTGACCGACGAGGAATTCGCGGCTCGCGCCAAGCAGCGCCAGAACGCCCGCAGCGTAGACGACGCCAGGACCGGCACGTTCCGC
>Ga0111538_10010168_pt1 | contig 12520 bp, 9 predicted proteins | sample SoiMethybrSBSTD1_FD_79669 | JGI IMG/M metagenome (GOLD analysis project Ga0111538, IMG submission 79669) | Bulk soil microbial communities from a Populus tree surrounding site in Tennessee, USA - Soil MetaG P. TD hybrid SBSTD1 (version 2)... | ecosystem: Environmental > Terrestrial > Soil > Tree...
CCGGTTGCGGCGGCGAGCTCCGGTGAAAATAACGACAGAATCAGTTGGTACCGAAATGCCAGCACGAAGAGGACGATAGCTGTCACCGCCAACAACCCTATGACGAACCAGATCAAGGTCAGACCTTCGAACCCACCGAACAAAGCCTCGATCAAGTCTTCGCTGGGCGTCAGGACGGTTCCAATGGCCAGCGCGGCGGTAAAGATCACTCCGATGGCGACATCCGTCGTCATCGTGGCTCTGTTTTGCAACTGCCAGATCAGGACCGTTCCCAGCAGCAAGGCGATGGCTGCGCCAACGAGCGGATTGACCTTGAGCAACATCGCCACACCCAGCCCGGGCAAGGCGATGTGCGAGACGACGTCGCCGGCCAGGCTCATTCGTTTCATGAGCGCGAAGCTACCGACGAGCCCGGCGGCCAGCGCCGTCAGTACGACCAGAATTACTGAGTATGTTTCGGAAGTTGTCACGAGCGCATAGGAGCGGGCCGTCTGTTCTGGCGAATTTGAATTCGTCTCATACGGAGATCAACCACCCGCTACCGCAGGTGGTTCTGATGTAAATTATCCTTGTGATCGTGGTGATAGAAGCCCATTGGCTCGCCGTATAACTTTTCCAGCACGTCCGGAGAAAGGGCTTCGCGCGGAGTGCCAAAACAAACCCTCTGCCGGTTCAGGCAAAGCACATTTGTCGCGTAGCGAAACACAAAGCTCAAATCGTGCGACACCATTATGCTCGCCAGATTGCGCTCATCCTGTAATCGATGGATGAGTTCGTAGATGTGCTCTTCCCCGGGCTCATCGACACTTGCCGTGGGTTCATCAAGCAGCAACAGATTCGGCTTTCCAATTAACGCAAAGGCGATCAGACCACGTTGGAACTGGCCACCGGAAAGATGGCCCACCGGAGTTTCTAATAGTTCCCTCGTCAGGCCGATGCTGTTCGAGACTTCGTTGAGATCAGCCGGCGGCACTTTCAGGGTCCGGCACTTCGCGCGAAACAGATCTGTGAAGGTCAGCGGCAGGTGGATGTCCGCGTCAATTTTTTGCGGCACGTAACCCAACCGTACTTCCGGCGCCCAAACGATTTCGCCCGTGTACGGAGTCAGATTCAGCAAAGCTTTTAAGACGACGGTCTTGCCTGCTCCATTTGGACCCAGAATACTCAGGCGCTCTCGCGATCCCAGGTCGAAGCTCAGATCATCGACGATCAGCTTGTCCTCAATCCGAACGCTCAGATTCTTAACCGTAAGCAAATTCACGTCGGAGAGTCTTAGCACGAATACCGCGTTGTTGGAAGCAGAGGCAGGGCCGAGTGGTGTGCTCTTCTCATCGTAACGTTTTCTCCAGCCCAGGCGTTTACGCCTGGGTGAGAAACAGCGGCGCTATTAAAGCCCCATTAATGGGGCTTTTGAAAACTATCGCCTTTCATTCCCCAGGCGTAAACGGGGTGTGTCAGAACCGCGAGCGATAGCGACCGGATCAGGAGGAACCGCGAAATTCATCTCGGCCCGGTTCGCTCTAATATCTTTACCGCGAGGTTTCGTTGTTGATTCGGGAAGGCTTCCTGATCCGGTCGCTACCGCTCGCGGTTCTGACACACGCTCTAAACGCCTGGGCTACGGAAAAGTCATTCAAAGTAGGGGCACCACCCAGCGCCATCAGTGCCATGGCCTGAAGTTTGCTCATTTCGCAAATGTCTCACACAGAATTGGCCATCTGAGACAGTTCGCGACGCAGAACATGACAACCGTGTTCTGTTAGCAGACGAATTCTTCATTCTAATTTTGGCACGGAGGGTAATCATGAAGGAGAAACAACTCAACGAGCTTTTGTATCAAGCGCTCGAAACCGAGTTAGGCGGTGTTCAGATCTATACGACCGCGGTGCGTTGCGCTGAAAACGAAGACTTGAAGGAAGAATGGGAAGAGTATCTGGAGCAGACTCGCAACCACGTGCGAATCGTCCAGGAGACAATGGAAACAATGGGGCTGGATCCGCAGGAAGAGACGCCTGGACGAAAGGTCGTGCGTCATATCGGCGAATCCCTGGTTAAAGCGATGGAGATGGCTTTGGAATCAGGTGAAGCAGGCGCCGCGCAGCTGGTGGCTTGCGAGGCGGTGTCGCTGGCCGAGACCAAGGATCATTTGAACTGGCATCTGATTGGCGAAGCCGCAAAGAAACTGACTGGGGAAAACGCCAAGGCTTTGAAGGCCGCCCACGAAGAGGTCGAGGACGAAGAGGACGAGCATCTCTATCACACTAAAGGGTGGACCAGAGAGCTGTGGCTCGAGTCTCTGGGCATGAAGGCTGTACTACCACCACCGGAAGAAGTTAAGGACGTGAAGACCGCGATCGGGGCTGCCCGCGCCGAGCAGGCACGCGCCCAGATGGGTTAGAGACGGACTGGTTGATGTGACACATGAGAGGGCCGAGGACCAACGGCACAGCAGTGTGGTCGCTTGTAGCGATTTAGAGAAAGCGCTGCTTGCGTCTAAACGTTGGATCGGCCCTCTTTCTCTAAGTACCACCACGCCGCGGAATGGCTAAACAGGCAGCCGCAGAGCGGCGACAGATCTGTAGCCCATGGCGCAAGCCACGGGATCAGGGCCAACACGACAACTGAGCCGCAGAGCGGCGTAACGCGGGACAGAAATCGACCTTTCTGTTACGCCCCTCCCGGGGCTCTTGTGTAATGGGTGACGGTACCCACGGCTAACGCCGTGGGCTACAGATCTTTCGCCGCTCCGCGGCTTTGCTTCGTGACTGAGACTGCAACGATGGCAAACTGAAAACGTTTGCAATTTACCTCGATTCGCCTGAGATGCGACGCTTGACCGTGTGGCACATCAAATTTACCTTTCTCTTGCGCGCCTCCGGACTTTTGATAACGGGATCTGTTTTGATCCCCCGGAAAACACGATTGGAGATAAGTAATGCCTGCGAACGCTGTTTCTCTGGCCGAAGAATTTTGGAAATTGATGATGACCAATGACTTTCGATCGGTCGGCTCGATCTTAAGCGATGATTTCGTGCTGGAGTGGCCACAGTCGAACGAGAGAATCCGCGGGCGCCACAATTACGCGACCATGAACGAAGAATACCCGGCGCGTGGCCGCTGGCAATTTACCGTCCACAGAATTGTCGGAAACCAGTCCGAGGCCGTCAGCGACGTTTCGGTCACCGATGGAGTGGAACACGCCCGGGCCATTACTTTCTTCAGCATCCGCGAAGAAAAGATCGCGAAGATGATCGAGTTTTGGCCTGACCCCTTCCCCGCCAGAGACAATCGTAAACATCTGGTCGAGCTGATCGAATCTGACCAAATTAGCCGCGGATGAACGCAGACAGTCGCGGATCAGAATTCATTACTGTCAACCCGAGGGAGCTGTCGGACCTATGTTTTCACGTTCCGGCACCAATCTTTTTATCCGCGTTTATCCGCGGCCAATTCGTTTTCAATCTTTCGCCCCGGGCGTTATCAAATTCGCGCCTTCTGCCGTTAAGATGCCAGCATGCATCGCGAACCGACGTATCGAGCAGCCCGAACCGTAGCCGCCACTGTCGAAGAACATTTCTTACGTCACTTCGCTCAGGCCACCAGCCGTGGCGAATTGCACCTGGCCCCCGCCCCCGACGCGCACACCATCGAAGCGATCATCGACGCCACGTTCTGGGCCAGCTTCCGGCCGGAGGAAGGCCGCTTTCCAAAAATCTCGCTGGCGTTTCTGCCGCCTGAACAGGCGGGCCAGCCTCTGATCTTTGAAAACAGGTTGGCGGTCACCTCGGACACTCTGACCAAACTCGCACCGGCAGTTGAGCGCCCGGGAGTTCATCTCGGCGTTTGGCGCGACGCTGAAGACGTTTATGTCTGGGGAGCTACGCGCACCATTCCGAGTCTCGGTTTCGTACTTGAGGACGTTGAGCCCGGACTGCTGGTCATCAAGCATCGTCGCATCGACGGCTTCGGAAAGTTTGCAAACGTCGCAGTGCTCAAAGGCGAGCAGACAAAAATTGTGGACGAAGAGGCGGCCAGTCTTCCGGAATGTCCCGATCTACTCAAATCTCTGCGGGCGTTTACCTCTCCGGCAACCTGGGATGATTCCGTAAACGTGCTGGTTCAGCTGGCTGCTTCAATGCGAGCGCATGGTCATGGCGGCACTTTGCTGGTCGTACCTGACGGAAACGATGCCTGGAAGGAATCGATCATTCATCCGATTACTTATTCCGTGACGCCTTCCTTCTCAAAACTCGCTAAGCTGCTCGAGAAACGTCCGCAGCTTGATGATGAAAGCAACTGGCTCGCTTCATTAAACAAAGTGGTCGACACGGTAACCGGGCTGACTGCTGTTGACGGAGCCACACTAATGTCGAATGGATACGAGGTGCTCGCTTTCGGCGCAAAAATCAGGCGCGGGCACGGCCGCCAACCAGTCGAGCAGATGATGCTCACCGAACCAATCGTCGGCAACGAGGCGATTGTGATTCCGCCGGTCCAACACGGCGGCACGCGTCATCTGTCCGCGGCCCAGTTCGTATATGACCAGAGAGATTCACTGGCGCTGGTCGCTTCGCAGGACGGACGCTTCACGGTGTTGGCCTGGTCGCCGTGTGAACAGATGGTCCATGCGCATCGCGTCGATGTGTTGTTGATGTGAGTTGTAGCCCGCGGAGATCACTGCGTAGCGCGGCAGAGTTAAGCCCAAGGTGAGGCTTTTCGAGGGCATTCATATAGTTGACTCACCTCAGTGCCACCCGAAGGGTTGCTGAGGTGAGTCAACTATATACTGGCCTTTGCGGGCCCTGGTTAATGATTCGTTGGAGTCGGCGAGCCGCTCCGCAGCTCGCTGAAACTCGCATCTGGCGCGAATCAGAATAATGCCATCGACCATCGTGATGTTGGATCATCCAGCAAGTGCCAACGCTCAGCGCAGATCCTTGTGGCCATGGGTTTATGACGCAACCGATTCTTCTTTGTCGTGGTTTGAAATGGAATCTGGAAGAGGGCTGGCCAACGGTGAAAAACTGGCGATGATTGCTACTGCTTTGAAATTGCAGAAGGTCGTCCGCGAGCGCTTCCACCCATGAAAGGAAAGCGCTCGCAAGACGACCTTTGATGAAGAACAACGTCGGGAATGGCCTGCCTAATTACCGTTTCCCACGGTTCCGGCAATGCCCTTGTTCCTCATCAGTCTGATTTCAACGCGGCGGTTCTTGGCTCGTCCCTCCGCGGTTTTGTTTTCAGCTGCCGGCTCAAGTTGTCCATACCCGAATGGCTGAACCAGGCGCTGCATAGGCATTTTGTGCTTAGTCACAAGGTAATAAATTACGTTGTTGGCGCGGGCTTCGCTCAAGGTTCGATTTCGCGCAGTGTTGCCGGTCGAATCAGCGTAACCGATCACTGCCACAACCCACCCTTTTTTATCTGGTTGATCTTTCACCCATGCGGCAACTCCATCAACCGCCGCCCGTGCCTTTGGCCCAAGAGTCGAGCTGTTCGTAACGAAATAAACCGTGATGGTCTTAATCGGATCGTAGTCATCGAGACCGTTGATGCGATTATTCGCATAATCAGCAGTATCCTGCGCCTTCTTTGCATCAACTCGAGCCTGATTGGCGACGGCTGTTGTCTCGGCCAGCTGTCCAGCTAAACGCTCTTGCTCTTCCTGTTGGGCCTTTAGTTTCGCATTGGTCTCGGCCTCAATTGGATCGAGGGTATTTTTTAGCGCCTGCGCCGTTCTCAGATCCTGTTCGTCAAACCGAATATCGTCGGCGACAATTTGGCCTTCGGAATTCCCTACACCATCAACTTCCAGTCTGAGGCCGCGCAAAATATAGGTTTGGCCATATTCTTTCGACCCGCGAAAAAGACCTTGCTTGTGACTCTTGACCTCGGTCGCCGGAGTCATGATGACTACAGTCTGAGCGCCGCCCATCGTGTCACCCATCATGAACATCTCGCCCTGGCGCTTGGTCACCACGCCCCTGAACTTTTTCACTTTCTGGCCGTTTCCAACCTTGTTGACGTTCGCCTCCTGAGCGAACGTATGTACGGCACCCGCAAACATGAATGCGATTGCCACGGTCGCGAGACCCAGGATTTTGTATCTAACGTTGTTCATCTCTTACTCCTCCCCAAATGTTGTGCAAAGAACGAGCCGGCTGTTCTTCGCGTGGCTGTCGAATGAACCTGGATCGCTCCAGGGGGCTTTCAGCGGACGGTTTTTCGGCTCAATTAATTGTCTCCATATTCACAATTCTGAATACTGTCATTTCTGACAGGTGTCGCGCTGTCCGAAAGGTCAGTGGTTCGTTTTCTTTTTGTCCGGAGGGTCTTGATATCGCTTTTTCCCCACAAACGTCAAGGATTTTCAGTAGTAGGGTAATCTGTGTTTGCTCGCCGACGAGGCGGTAGCCCGACCGTAAGAGAGCTCGCAGCGGGCGAACACGCCCGCTCTTACGGTCCGGCTAATGGCACCGCTCCGCCACTAAAAGGATTTTCGCTACCATCCCGCGCCTGTACCAAAATCACCGGGATTTGAAAAAAAGTCATGTGCCCGGGCCGGGCTTGGCATTAGAATCATCGCGAACGGAGATTGAATCCAAACTCAGCGCCTTTCCAGAGAGCAATAGTGGTCAACCTCGACATCCTGATCGATCAATTCCGACAAACTTACGGAAAGCCGCCCCGAATATTTTCGGCGCCTGGAAGAGTGAATCTGATTGGCGAGCACACGGACTATAACGAAGGCTTTGTGCTACCCATCGCGATTAACCGGCGCACATACGTCGGGGCCGCCCTTAACGATTCTCGGGTCGTGCAGGTTCAATCACTGGATCTGAATGAAGCTTCCGCTTTCTCTCTGAACCAACGAGACGGTTTGCACACCCAAAAGTGGCCGAAGTGGTTGGCCTATATCGCGGGCGTCGCGTTCGAACTCCAAAACCGCGGCATAAATCTCTCCGGCGCAGACCTCACCATTAGTTCGGACGTTCCGCTGGGCGCCGGCTTGTCTTCCTCAGCAGCGCTTGAGATTTCGGCCGCCGCGGCGTTCCTCGCACTCTGCAATGAATCTTTGGATTCGACAGACCTGGCGTTGACGGCCCAGAAAGCCGAGCACGCCTACGTCGGCACTCTTTGCGGAATCATGGACCAGTTAACGGTTAGCGCAGCGCAAAGGTCCCACGCCCTCTTAATCGATTGTCGTTCCCTTGAAGTAAAACCCATCGATCTGAATCTGCCGGGAACCACGGTGGTGATCTGTAACACGAACGTCAAACACGAACTGGCATCCTCCGCTTACAACCAAAGGCGCCAGGAATGTGAGGAGGCAGTAACAATCCTGCGCCGGTACCTGCCAACGATTAGCGCTTTGCGCGATGTCAACCCCGGCGAGTTGAAAGAGCACGCTAAAGAATTGCCAGATGTGCTTTACCGGAGGGCGCGACACATCATTACCGAAAATGCTCGCACGCTCGAGGCAGCGATCGCCCTCAAAGATGGCGACGTCGAGAAATTTGGCAGACTGATGTCCTCATCGCATGCATCTTTGCGTGACGACTATGAAGTAAGCAGCGCTGAGTTGGATTTGATGGTTGAACTCGCCGGCAACAGCGAAGGAGTTCTGGGCGCCAGAATGACCGGCGGCGGTTTTGGCGGTTGCACAGTCAACCTCGTGCGAGCTGAGACGGTGGAGTCTTTCAGCCGATTCATTACCGATGAGTATTGGGAGCGAACCGGGATTGAACCGCACATCTACGCGGTCGAAACGGACGACGGAGTGAAAGAGATGAAGTGAGCGCGGTACGCACGCCTCCGGCTCGGTACGCACGCCTCCGGCGTGCAGCAAGAATCACTCTCGATAAAAGCACACCGGAGGCGTGCGTACCGATTCAACCCAGCAACTCAAGAAGTTGATCAATCAGCGGCAATTGGCTGGCGAGGATCTTTCTCCTGGCCATCTCAGGCGCGAACCACCCGGCGCGATCAACCTCGGGGAATTCCTGCATTTGCCCCGAACGGGGCGGCCATTCGCATTGAAAGCTGTTGCTTCGCAAACCAGCCGGATCGAAATCTCCTTCGATGGCCCAGGCAGAAACGATCTTTCCGCCCGCCTGCTTGACCGGTTTGAGCGCGAAGTATTCGCCGACCGGGGGATCACTTCCAGTCTCTTCCCGGAACTCGCGTCTGGCCGCTGCCAGCGCGTCCTCATCATCGATAAACTCACCCTTCGGAATTGTCCACGCGCCATCATCTTTTTTACGCCAGAATGGGCCGCCCGGATGAACCAGGAAGACTTCGACCTCGGACCCTTGAGAATTCCGCCGGAACAATAGAAGACCTGCGCTTTTTTTTGGCATGCGTCTGTTCCAGAATAATCCAGGCTTGTAGATACTGGGAGCGCGGGCGCCTTCGCCCGCCACTCTCGCAACTCAATCTTTGGGATTTTAGCGCTTTCAACCGTTCGCGCTTCGCGCTCATTGCGGGCGAGGGCGCCCGCGCTCCCAGTGTTGGGGCTCATTTCAAATCAGATCGATCTTTTTGAGCAAAGCCGCTTTCCTGCAAGGCCGACTTAAGCGACAATCAATCGAAAATTTACATATGGTCATCATACTCATGGGGGTTACCGGATCGGGAAAGACCACTGCCGGGCGCCAGCTGGCTGAGTCACTTGGCTGGAAATATTTCGATGCTGACGATTTTCACTCTGCGACGAATGTCGCAAAAATGAAGCGCGGTGTGCCGTTGAATGATGAGGACCGAAAACCCTGGCTCGAATCTCTGCAACGACTCATTCAAGAGAGGCTGGCGAATGATCAGCCGGCGGTTCTGGCTTGCTCGGCGCTAAAACAAATTTATCGCGACGTTCTAATCATTGATGAACGGGTGAAACTGGTGTACCTCAAAGGCGATTACGATTTAATTAAGGGGAGACTGAGCGCCCGCAGCAATCATTATATGAACCCGGCATTGCTGGAGAGTCAGTTTCAGACGCTGGAAGAACCCACGGGCGCCTTGTGCATTGACATCCAGTCGCCGCCGGATGAGATCGTCGGCACAATCAGAACGCAATTTGAGGTTTAGAATTTCTCCGTGCCTCTGTGGGTCTCTGTGACTCGGTGGTGAAGAATTGTTCTAGTATCGTTCACCACAGAGTCACAGAGATCCACAGAGGCACAGAGAAAGACATTAAGTTTAGAGAAGGACCAATTGGAAACTACAGCCAGCAAAGCAGCCCGTGCATACATCGGTAAAGGGTCAGCAGACTCTGACCTCTCGCCCGCTGAGCTGCGCGAGATTCTTGAGGAGTCTCTCATGCAGGTCGCTCCCGGAGCGCGCGTGCTCGGGATCATTCCGGACAAGACCCGCGATGACAATACCGACGTGCTGTTTCCGTTTGCGGCTGAGATTCTCTCGGCCCGCTGCGTCGAGCAGTTCGACGCCTTGGTCGCCCAGGGCACTCATGTGCCGATGTCTGAGGATGAAAAGCGATCGAAAGTTGGCTTAGGCCACGGCAGTTCACTTCACGGCCTCGGACAGATCTTCGATCACCAATGGAATGTTCCGGAAGAGTTGACCACGATCGGGGAGTTAAGCGCGATAGAAGTTTCGCGGCTAACTGGCGGATTGATCAGCGACGCAGTGAAGGTGAATCTAAATCGACTTTTGGCGCCCGGAACCTATGACACGATTCTGATTTTCAGCGCGACCGTCCCGCATGAAGTTGCCGGTTTTGCCGGCGGCGCAAAATATTTTTTTCCCGGCGTTGCCGGTCCCGACCTGACCCACGCGACCCACTGGCTGGGCGCTCTGGCCAGCATCGAAAACGTGATTGGCCGCGTTGAGACGCCGACTCGTCACATGATCGAGGCAGCTGCTGATTTCGTTTCCGCGCAGATCATCACCCTGAATTCCGTGGTGACGCGCGACGACGACAACCTCTTGCACACGCACGCTTTGTTTGCCGGGGACTTTCGTGAAGCATTTCGCCGCGCTGCCGAAGTCAGCAGCCAGGTCCACATCAAGTACACAGGCCGCAAATACAAACGCGTCGTGGCGCTGCTCGACGAGCATTACGACGAACTTTGGGTGGGCGGCAAAGCCAGCTACAAACTCGGAGGGATCATCGAAGCGGGCGGCGAGTTGATCATCTACGCTCCGCATCTGCACTCCATTTCTGAGACGCATGGAAAGTTGATTGAAAAGTACGGATACGCGCCCCTGGACCGCGTGCGCGAGATGGTCGCGCTCTCAACTGAGTTACAGAACAATCTGGCGGTCGCAGCCCATTTGGCCCATGTCTCATACGCCGGCCAACGCGACGAGCAGGGACGAGTTGTGCCCCGTTATCGCATCACAATGGCTTCGGCGCTCGATGAAGAAACCTGCCGGCGCGTTCACCTGGGGTTCATGGACCACCGTCAGTTCCGGCGTGAGGATTATGAAAACGATCCGGAGACGCTGGTAGTTGAACGGGCCGGGAGGGATCTGTACCTGGTGGCGCCGCAGTAAGAAGATTGAGTTCAAGACGGCCCATAGCATTGGCTCCGCCACTCTGATTCGCGGCAAGTCTGCGACTTGCCGGCAAGCGCTCCAATTTTTCTAAGGGTCTCCGACGACCCGCGGTCATAGACCGGTCACTTTAGGAAAAGCTTTTCGGCAAGTCATAGACTTGCCGCGCATCCGAGTGGCAAAGCCATTCCGCGAGGACCATCGAGAATCATAGCTGGCGCTACTCCAGTCTCAAGACAAGGCGCCATCTCACAGACTTACCCGGCGTTAGTTGCAGGTCGCGCGATTCGTAAATCATTTGGAGGGGTATCGGACCACGAGCACTGCGCCCCAGCGCATCGTCGCCGTTCGCTTTCAGCGAAACAGTCAAAGGCCAGTCCGCGTTGACCGAGATTCCGAGACTCGTTTGACCAAACTTCATTCGATCCCAACGAACTCCGGCTTTGAACTCAACCTCAGCGGTTGACGCAGTCGTGGGAATTGCCAGCCACCAGCGGCGCACCTTCACACTGTTAGTTACCTTTAACTCTTCATCACGGGTCAAAGTCTGGTTCGTTAGCCGCCAGGTGACTTCGGTGGTGACACGAGCATCCGCCAATTCACCAGGTTTGCCGCCTACCACGGCCCAGCGCCGCCACACTGCGCGGAGAGTTTGGCCATCGCCCGCCGGCTCAATTTCGTCGGCGCAGTCGCCGGCGACCAAAACCCGGCCATCCTCCAGTTCAATGAAGGGAACCAGCGATGGGTAGACCTGTTCGACAGGATTGGCCAAACCTCTGAGACCGTGCGGCGCCGGCAGATAGTCCGCCACGCCCGGCTTTGGTCCGGTGGTAAGAGGCAGAGTGAAATAGAATGGTCCCTGCCGCACCAGCCAAACTCCGGCGGGCCGATCGCCGCGACGAAAGAAAACAAATCTATGAAGGTCCCGTCTGGCGATCTCTGACGGGAACGTCAGTATCTTGTCCCGCACCAGACCTTCCATGAATCGTTGCTGGGCCAGCGCTGCTTTGCCGAGAATGCTGACGGTCTGTTGCCATTCACGCTCGCGCGTGATGTAGCCGTAATTGCCGCGGCCAAACGCAAAGATCGAAAAGCCGTGGTGCTTGTCGTTATAGTCGTTTCGAATCCAACGCCAGGCCTGATAGTAAGCGCCGGCCAGTTGATCCAGCGGCGCGGGGCGAAATTCCCGATGCTTCGCCAGAAAGCCGACAATCTCCATGGTGTCGGCGTAGCTGATCAGACCGACACTTCGTCCCCAGGCATAACCATAACCATCAGGCTGGACCAGGTCCCACCATAGCCGCATCTGTTCTGTCAGCGTCGGCCGCAACGCCTCCAAAATGTCTTTCCGGTCAGCCGCTTCGGCTGCCTCCCAAACAAACCGCGCATACTCGTTTGAATAACGATCGAAGCGGCCGGTGGGCGGTGCGTCATCCGAAAAGACGCCGCCGTTAGCAAAGGGCCGCGCCGCGCGCGTGATTACCCCGTCAACCAGCGCGCGATCTTTCAACAGTCCGAGTTGATAGCTAACGCTGGCGATGCGCGCCGCCACCCCCAGATAATTTTCCGGCAGATTGATCACCTGCTGTGTCTTTGGATCGTAGAAGGCCGAGACGTCAAGAAACTTGAGCCATTTTTCCCGGTCCTGTTCCGTGAGATTTTGCCAGACCGGATTCGACTTCAAATCGAGACCAAACAATTGCAAAGCCATGACGCCGTACAATTGCGAGAACCGTGTTCCCTTCAGACGATATTCCAGCAAACCGATCTCGCCGACTTCGCGCGGCAGGTCATGACTTCCCACCGTCTGCTTGCCAGACATACGCGCGTAGGTCCCCAGCGCGTACATGAAATTGCCCCAGGTGTATTCGCCGGTTGTTTGGGAATCAAAGACTTTGCCGGGAGCCGGATCGTAAGACTTGATTTGATCCAGGTGGGCCAGGAGTTCTTTATCGAGAAACTCCCTGACCTCTTTATCAAGCGATGATGCCGCGATCGTCGAAGTTTC
>Ga0111538_10010169_pt1 | contig 12520 bp, 12 predicted proteins | sample SoiMethybrSBSTD1_FD_79669 | JGI IMG/M metagenome (GOLD analysis project Ga0111538, IMG submission 79669) | Bulk soil microbial communities from a Populus tree surrounding site in Tennessee, USA - Soil MetaG P. TD hybrid SBSTD1 (version 2)... | ecosystem: Environmental > Terrestrial > Soil >...
AAGTTGCCGTACCAATAAGCGCGCCGGCCCCACGATTCATCCAAGGTGTCTTGCGAGATCATCTTGGCTTCAGAGTAGAAATCCATCTCGTTCTGGATGTCGGCGCCTTCGTAGAGATTGCCGAAGATGAAATTGACGTCGCGCACGCCGGATAGAGTCAGCGGCATATAGTTGTAGTGCAGCAAGCGCACCGGCTTGTCGCCCTGCATGTTGGCGAACTGATGCGCGTAATTATGCGGCACGAGGAACATGCTGTGCTTCTGCCATTCGAAGGTTTTCTTCGGCCGTTTTTCACCGGACCAGATAGTCGTGAGGCCGCGCCCTTCGACGACATAGACGATTTCGTCGAGGGCGAATTTCAACGGAGCTAAAGTTTTTCCCGGTGGAATTTCCGTCACCCGAGCCGAGGTGATGCCTTCCTGGCCGACAAGCTGGATAAAAGCAGAATTACACTGGCGCGCGTCCCACCAACCTAGCGGTAGCGTCCTCAGATCCTCGATGTAATAGCCGCGATGAATGGGGATGCCCTGGACTTCCATCCAGTCATCGTAGGTAAAAGTCTTAGCCCACATTTTTCGTTCTGTTGGCATCGCCTTCGACATGACCGCGTTCCTCCCGGATAAATTGTTCTGTCAATTCATATCATCATTGAAAATCGAAACAAATCGACCGCAGGACGCGGCGGCGCAACGGCAAATTCGTCCGCAATCTACCTCGAAAAACAAAGGCCCCGCATGCAGCGAGGCCTTTTAACAGCAAAGGAACGAATCAGAACTCAGCTAATCGGCATGGGTCGTCGGAAACATCAGCGACTTGACGGTGACGGGAATGACTTCGGTGATGCCCAAGCATTCGCCGATATCGATGTAATCCAAGTCACCGACTTCGATGCCGTCGATAGCGATGATATCCCGCGCCACATGGCACTCATCTTTGAGAATACCGCCGAGCGACTTGGCGATGTCGAGGTCCAAGGTCAGATAGAGTGGACATTTGGGATCGTCGGCGTCTTTGAGAATCTGCGCCACACCTTCGGCAATCCGCCTTACGGACTGATAATCCGGCACACCGCTCACGGTCAGAGACAGAGCCAAGCCGGACGTGAAACGGGGCAGATCGAACTTACGCAGCGCCTGTTTTAGCGCTTCGCTGACAGATTCGCCGTCGCGAATCGGCGCTTGAATTACCTTAAGACCATGGATAGGCAGCGCTTTTTCGTTGGAAACGTAGCTCGTGTTGCCGCTCGCCTGGATCGTGTATTCGCCGGCGCCGATGACCGTAGCGCGGATACCTTCGATGGGTTCGCGCAATACGTCCTTTGGTAGCTTTTTGAGATACTCGCGCATGTTCTTGCCGAGCACCGGCCCGATATCGCCGTAGGCTTTCGGGTCGCGATCATAGACATGCTCGGAAACGCCGCCGGAGAAAACGATGTGTTGCACCTGCTTGAAGCCGCGATAATTGACGAACGGCGGGGTCACCATCAGCGAACTCGCCATCGCGGAATGAGGCCCTTCTTCGATGATCTCGAAGAGAATTTTCGCCATGTAAGCCCCGAAATCTTCTTTCATCTTATCGGTGATCTTCTGACCGATTTCGACTTTGTAGCCAACCTCTTTCATCATCGTCCGACCGGCATCTTCGATTCGGGTGATCTTATCCTCCTCGTCAAAAGCGATCAGCCGCGCGCCCACGTTGATCGACGCCGTCTGGGCCACCACGCCGTCTTCAACGAGTGAAAATTTCGTGGTTCCACCGCCCATATCGACGTTGAGCACGGTTTTGTGTTCGCTTTTCGACAGATCCACCGCGCCACAGCCGTAGGCCGCCAGCAAGGCCTCATGGTTGTGACCCGCGGCAGCGCAGATGAACTTGCCGGAATATTTGGCGAAGTTTTCGACGATCGGCTGGGCATTTTCTTTCTTGAGCGCCTCGCCGGTGATAATCACCGCGCCGGTGTCGACATCCTCAGGCGTCAGGCCGGCTTCCTTGTACGCCGCGTGGATGAAGTCGTTGACCTTATCCGTGTCGATCTTGGTCGCCGAAATGTAAGGCGTCAGCATGATCGGCGAGCGATAAAGCACCTCGCGGTTGGTGACTTTGAATTTGCCCGACAGCGACGCACCTTCGCGTCGCAAGGTGATATGCGAAAAAATCAAGTGCGATGTCGACGACCCTATATCGATGCCCACGCTCTTGAGCGAGAACATCTCGAGTCCTTCGATATCGGTGACGATTTCGTCTTCCCCAATAACGAAATTATCGGGATGGTCATGATCGTAAATATCATCGTGCATGAGTTTGCCTCGGTCCGCCATTCTTTGTGTCCTTCATAAATAGGAATCCCCGCTCGCTGGAGCGGGGATTCCATCAACCAACTTTTAGGAAATTCTAGCTGTTAAAGTTATTGTTTGCCCATCGCTTTCGACCACTCGTATTCGGCGTTCGAGTAACATTCGGCCGGCATCTCGCTCTTGATGCCCCGTTTGGCCAGTTCTTCTTCGAACTTGTTTCGGATAAAAGGATCTTCTCGCGGATATTCGATCTGATCCTTGGCGCGGTCCTCGACCTTTTCCGCATGACCGTGGAATTGCATCGGCGGATGCAGCGCCAAATAGCGCGCCATGTCGCCGCCTGCGTTGAAATGCTGGTGAAACCATTTGTCCGGCGGCGTGATCATGCTGCACTCGTGCCACGGACAAACGATTTTTTCTTTGCCCTCTTCCCACATGATCGAATAGCCTTCGCCCGCGGGGATAATAATTGCGCGGCCGGGGCCGTGACGATGCGCCTTCTTATAGGTCTTCGGCGCGAACACAGACATATGCGCGGTCAGCTCGGAATTCGGAAACTGCATGAACACGCTCTTGCCGCCGGCGCCGCGCCGCTCGTTGGCATCGAGCTTGTTCCAAGCGCGCATGTCCGGAAAGAAGTTGCCGTACCAGAACGCGCGCATGCCGAGCCCTTCGTCGGCATCCTTGGCTTGCACCATCTTGGCTTCGGAGTAAAAGTCGCCATCCGACACGGTCGTTTTCGGTTCGTAGGGATTATTGAAATACATGTCCGGTTCCGGCAACGCCGACATCGCCATCGGCATATAGCTGTAATGAAACAACCGGATCGGTTTGTCGCCCTGCATATTGCTGAACACATGCCAATGATTGCGCGGCACTAGAAACATCGAGTGCTCTTGCCACTCGAAGTTCTTTTTCGGCTTGCCTTCATTCGCCCAAACCGTGGTCAAGCCACGGCCGGACAAGACGTAAACGATTTCATCGAGGGCAAATTTCACCGGCGGCAGCGATTTTCCGGGAGGGACCTCCGTGACCCGCGATGCGCTCACGCCTTCTTGCCCGAGCAGCTGAATGAACGCCGCTTTACAGCCGCGCTCTTCCCACCATTCCAATTCAATCGTGCGTAGATCTTCGATAAAATAACCGCGGTGAATTGGAATTCCCTTTGACTTCATCCATCGATCATATGTGAATTCTTTGCTCCACATGGTAATGACGGGTTCTTGTTTGGCTGCGTCGGCCATAAAATTTCCTCCTTGGTTCCTTATCTCTTACCTTCTTGTTTCTTTGCTGGCAACCTGTAGGCGCACGAGCGCTCTTTTCAATGCCGACTCGGTCGCCTGTCGATCTTTTTCTTCCAGATTCACTTCGGCCATTATCTTTTCGGCGCGCTCCTTGGCGTGCTGCGCACGCGCTACATCGATTTCGCCGGCAAACTCCGCCGACGGCGCCAGCACGGTCATAACATTATCCAAAACCTCCGCGTAACCGCCGCTCACGGCGAGCTCTTTCTTCGTGGCTCCCTGTTTGTAGGTTAACTCGCCGGGCACAAGCGTCGACAAAAAAGCAATATGATTGGGCAGCACGCCGAATTCGCCCAATTCGCCCTGGGCGGTTACCTCATCGACGTCCTCATCCAGAACCAGCCGGGTCGGCGTCACCACTCTAAGTCTGATCTTGTCTGCCATTACAACTTCCTAGGCAACAGGCATGAGGCAATGGGCATTAGCCTCCCGGCCTGGAATTTCCTTTTCTTACTATTGCCTGTTGCCTATTGCCTGATGCCTTCTCAACTCGCCGCCATCTTCTTGGCTTTTTCGACTACCTGCTCGATCGTGCCGACCATGTAGAAAGCCTGTTCCGGAATATCGTCGTGCTTGCCGTCGACGACTTCTTTGAAGCCGCGGATCGTGTCTTTCAGTTCCACGTAGGCACCGGGCGTACCGGTGAACGCTTCGGCGACGTGAAACGGCTGCGACAAAAAGCGTTGGATCTTGCGCGCCCGCGCGACGGTCATGCGGTCTTCTTCGGACAACTCATCCATGCCGAGAATCGCGATGATGTCTTGCAGATCTTTGTAGCGTTGCAAAATCACTTGTACTTGCCGTGCGACGTCATAATGCTCTGCGCCGACGACCAGCGGATCAAGAATGCGCGAAGTCGAATCGAGCGGATCCACCGCGGGATAAATTCCCAACTCAGCGATCTGGCGTGAGAGAACGGTGGTGGCGTCCAAATGCGCAAACGTCGTTGCTGGAGCTGGGTCGGTCAGGTCATCGGCGGGAACGTAAATCGCCTGCACCGAAGTAATCGAGCCTTTGTGCGTGGTGGTAATGCGCTCTTGCAGTTCGCCCAGGTCGGTCGCCAAAGTGGGTTGATAACCGACAGCAGAAGGCATGCGGCCAAGCAACGTCGAAACTTCCGAGTTCGCCTGAGTGAAACGGAAGATGTTGTCCAAAAACAGTAAAACGTCGCGGCCTTCATCGTCGCGGAAGAATTCCGCCAAGGTCAGCGCGGTCAAAGCGACGCGGGCGCGCGCGCCAGGCGGCTCGTTCATCTGCCCATAAACCAGCGAAGCTTTGTTGATAACGCCCGACTCTTTCATCTCCAGCCAAAGATCGTTGCCTTCGCGGGTGCGCTCGCCGACGCCGCCGAAGACCGAATAACCGCCGTGTTTCATGGCAACGTTGTTGATCAACTCCATGAGGATAACGGTCTTGCCTACGCCGGCGCCGCCAAACAGGCCGATCTTGCCACCGCGAGCATAGGGGGCGAGCAAATCGACGACTTTGATGCCGGTTTCGAACGATTGAACTTTAGTTTCCTGATCGACGAATTCCGGTGTCGGGCGATGAATCGGATAGCTCTTCTTGGCATTGACCGGGCCCATTTCGTCCACCGGCTCACCAATGACGTTGAGCACGCGTCCCAGTGTTTCTTCGCCGACGGGAACGGTGATACCGGCGCCCGTGTCCATGGCGTCCATGCCGCGTACCAACCCTTCGGTCGTGTCCATGGCAATGCAGCGTACGGTGTTTTCACCCAAGTGCTGCGCGACTTCCACGACCAGGTTCCACTGCTGGTCGCTGATCGCCGGGTTGGAAACTTTCAACGCGTTGTAAATCGGCGGCAGCGAAGCTTCGGAGAACTCGATGTCGACGACTGCGCCGAGAACCTGGGTGATTTTCCCCATGCCCATATTTTTGAAACCTCCAAAATCGTGTTCGTGCTCGTGATTCGTGCCAGTCGGATCATTTCCCGATCAGGCACGCGTTTCACGATTACAAAATTTCGCTATTTCAACGCTTCCGCCGTGCCGACGATTTCCATCAGCTCGCGGGTGATCGACGCTTGGCGCGCTCGGTTCATCTGCAAGGTCAAACTGCCGATCATCTTCGCGGCGTTGCTGGTCGCCGAATCCATCGCGGTCATGCGTGCGCCGTGTTCGCTTGCCGTCGCTTCGAGCAGCGCCCGCTGCATGGCCACGTCGGTAATCCTCGGCAAGAGACTCGCCAACAGTTGTTCGATTCCCGGCTCGTATAAATATTCCGTAAGTTGCTGCGCCTCGGTATCGCTGGTTTCGCTCAATGCTACGGGCAGTAGCTTTTCCAAAGTCGGCACCTGGGAAAGCGCTGAGCGAAACCGGCTGTAAAGAATGTAAACCGCGTCGGTCTCGCCGTTGACAAAACGGGCGATCAGTTTCTGACCGATCTCGGCCGCCAACTCGTCCGCCGGTGTAGCCAAAATGTTCAGATAGCGGTCGACGATAGTCGCTCGGCGGCGGCGAAAATGATCCGCGCCTTTCCGGCCAACGAGAGTTACTTCGACTTCTTTTTCGACGTTTTTCCGAATGAAGGCTTCCGCCGCGCGAATCAGATTGGCATTATAACCGCCGCACAGCCCGCGGTCGGAGGTGAACAAAACCAGCTGGATCTTTTTTTCCTCACGCGCTTGCAGCAGTGGATGAGCCTCGCTTGATACCCGAGCGGCGACATTTTTCAAAAGCTCAGTCATTTTTTCGGCATAAGGCCGCGCCGCCACCGCCGCTTCTTGCGCGCGCCGCAGCTTGGCTGCCGAAACCATTTTCATGGCTTTCGTGATCTGCTGGGTGTTGCGCACCGAGCTGATCCGCTTTCGTATTATTTTTAGTGTCGCCATAATTCTGAAACGTTTCTGGCTTCTAGTTCCAGGTTCCTGGTTAACGGGGAACTAGAGACCTGAAACTAGAAACTACGCTTTGAATATCCCTTTGAATTCTTCCAGCGCCTTGTTCAGCTTGGCGCGCAGATCGCCGTCCAATTCGCGCTTCTTGAGAATGTCAGCAAAGATATCCGGATGCTTTGACTCGATAAACGAATAGAGCTCCTGTTCGTATTTCTTTAGCGCCGTCAGCGGCAGCTCGTCGACGAAACCATTGGTGCCAGCGTAAATAATGAGAATCTGCTGCTGCACTGCCAGCGGCTGATACTGTCCTTGTTTTAGCAACTCGACGAGACGCGAGCCGCGGTTGAGCTGGCGTTGCGTCGCTTGATCGAGATCGGAGCCGAACTGGGCGAACGCCGCCATTTCACGATACTGCGCCAATTCGAGGCGCAGAGTGCCGGCAACTTGCTTCATTGCCTTGATCTGGGCGTTGCCGCCAACCCGCGAGACTGAAATGCCGACGTTGATTGCCGGACGCACGCCGGAATAAAAAAGATCGCTTTCCAAAAAGATCTGGCCGTCGGTAATCGATATAACGTTGGTCGGAATATAAGCGGAAACGTCGCCCGCTTGCGTCTCGATGATCGGCAGGGCCGTCAGCGAACCTCCGCCGCGGGCGTCGCTCATCTTCGCGGCGCGCTCAAGCAGGCGGGAATGCAAATAGAAAACATCGCCGGGATAGGCTTCGCGTCCCGGCGGCCGGCGCAGCAGCAAGGAAAGCTGCCGATAGGCGACGGCGTGCTTCGATAAATCGTCGTAAATCACCAAAGCATGGCCGCCATTGTCGCGAAACTGTTCGCCCATGGTGCAGCCGGAATAGGGCGCGATGAATTGCAACGGCGCCGATTCCGACGCGGTCGCCGCTACTATGATGGAATACTCCATGGCACCGGCCTCTCGAAGTCTATCGACGACCTGCGCCACGGTGGAACGCTTCTGTCCGATGGCGACGTAGATACAGATTACGTTGCCGCCCTTTTGATTGATGATGGCGTCGATGGCGACAGCGGTCTTGCCGGTTTGGCGATCACCGATGATCAGCTCGCGCTGGCCGCGGCCGATGGGGATCATGCCGTCGATCGCTTTCAAACCGGTCTGCAGCGGCTCTTTGACCGGCTGGCGCGCGACAATGCCGGGCGCTTTGAGCTCGATACGCCGACGCTCTTTGGCATCGATCGGTCCACGGCCATCGATCGGTTCGCCCAAGGCATCGACCACGCGGCCGATAAGCTCTTTGCCCACTGGCACTTCGGCGATGCGCCCCGTGCGCTTGACCGTGTCGCCCTCTTTGATCATGTGCGTCTCGCCGAACAGCGCGGCGCCGACGTTGTCTTCTTCGAGGTTGAGCGCGATGCCGAAAATATTATGGGGAAATTCCAATAGCTCGCCGGCAGCGACTTTATCGAGTCCATGGATGCGCGCGATGCCATCGCCGGTCGACAGCACCGTGCCGATTTCCTGGATCTCAACCGTCTTTTCGTAGTCGCGAATCTGTTCTTTGATGATCCGGCTGATCTCCGCTGTGCCGATTTCCATGTTCAGACTCCTTAGTAGCCGCGCACGATGCGCTGTTTCATGTTTTCAAGCTGCGTACGAATGCTGCCGTCGTAAATTTTTCCTTCCAATTCGAGCAGCAGGCCGCCGAGCAAGCTCGCATCGGTTTCCTGCTGCAAAACCACGTCTTTGCCCGAAATGCTGCGCAAACGATCGTTCAATTGGGCAAGCCGCTCAGGCTCGAGCGCACTCGCGCTCACGACCTTGGCGTCGATCCGCCCTTTGGCTTCATTGAGCAGTCGGCGATAGCAACTGACGATGCCCGGTAAATAAGGCAGACGATCGCGATCCAAAAGTAGAGAAAGGAAATGACTCGTCAACGCCGAAAGTTGCTGGCTTGCGGTCACCTGATTGAGAATCTTTTTGCGTGCCTCGATCCTGAATGCCGGATTCGTGAGAACCTGCTGCAGATCGGAACCGCTGTAGGCCGCGTAGAATTGCTCGACCTCTTGGCCGATTTTTTCTTCTTGGCCACCATCGCGGGCCAATTGAAAAAGCGCCTTGGTGTACCTGCGACTTAAGCTGCCTTCGATCATCGACTCTGTCCGATCGTGTGAATGAAATCGTCCACGAGACGGTTCTGATCGGCGCCGGAAAGATTGCGCTCGATGAGTTGGCGCGCCGTCGCCTCGGCCTGATCCGCCATTTCTTCGCGCAGTTTTTGCCGGGCCATTTTTACTTCCTGCTCGGCCAGAAAATTGGCGTCTTCTTGAATTTTGATCGCAGTCGCCTGAGCCTCGCCGACAAGTTTTCTTTTTTCTCGTTCGCCTTCCTCGCGCAGCGAAGCATGAATCGACTGAACTTCTCTATCGAGACCGGACAATTTGGCGCGGTATTCGTTCACCAGCGCCTCGGCCGCCTGTTTTTTAGCGGCGGCCTGGCTGACCGTGGAAACCACTTCGTCGTGGCGCGACTTGAGGAAATCTCGGATTAGCGGGAAAGCAAACTTGACAATGATGAAAGCGTAAATGAGAAAGTTGGCGAGTGGAAACCAAATGTCGTTGATCGACGGCGCGTGATGCTCGGCTTCGGCCGCCGCGGATGCGTAAGCCTGGGCCGTCGTGAAGAATTCAAGCACGCTCACGCGACCTTCCTTCCGAGCACTTTACTGACCATTTCTCCGGCAACCGTCGCCGCTTCGGCGGCGGCCAGCGCCTTTTCTCTTTCCAGCGCCAGGCTGATCTCGCGCCGCGCCTGTTCAAGTTTGCTCGCGGCTTCTGCGCGCGCTTGCCCTAAAATTCTTTCGCGCTGTTGCCGCGCCTCTTGTAAAATGGCGTCCTTGGCAGCATAGGCGGCCGTCTGTGCTTGCGCGATTTTTTCCTCGTATTGCGCGCGCAGACGCGCGCCTTCATGTTCCAAGTCGGCGGAATCGTGCTCGGCGCCGATGGTCCGGCGCTCGCGCTCTTCGAGCAGCTGCAAATAAGGCTGGAATAGAATCTTATTGAGAATCAGCCATAGGGCGACGAACAGAATGATCTGATAAAGAATGCTGAGGTCTAATGAAATCATTCGTCAACTTCCGCTTTTGACTCTGCCGGCGAGTGTCGTGCTCGCTTGGGCGAGGCAAAAACCAAGGCCCCAATAATTAAAAAAACCTACCTTCGATGATGAACGTAGGATCTCGGGATGGAAAAAACGGCGAACCGAAGTCTAATTTTTCAAATCGGCTTGCAGCTTTGGCGCTTGAACCGCCGCAACCTTGTCCGCACCGACACTTGCTGAACTAACGAACCCGCCCTTTTGCTTTGCCACTCCCATGGCGCAGTTACCATCAAACACCACGCCCTCGCTGACGATCAAACGAGGAGTGTCGACGTTGCCGATTAACCTTGCCGGTGTCGCCAATTCCACTTTCTCTTTGGCGGTCACGTTACCTTCGACCTTGCCGCGAATAATCACTGCTTGAGCAGAGATCTTGGCGCGGATTTCCGCGCCCTCACCGATGGTCAGCGTCCCTTGGCATTGAATCTCGCCATCGACTGCGCCATCGATTCTAGTGGGCCCCTGAAAACTCAGTTGGCCGCTCACCCGGCTACCTTTATAAAGGTAAGCCACCAATCCCGGTTCAGCGGGCTGAGGTGGCGCAACTTCCTTGGCCGCAACGACGGGCTTGGGCTCGGGAGCCGCGGCCAGCGGCGCCGGTTCGGTCACCGGTTTTGGCGCTTCCGAGATTTTTTTTGGCTCTGCTTCCGGAACTTTTTTGCTCTCAGGGCTTCGATCAAACCAAGCCATTATTGCACCCCCCGTTTGGGCAGAATTTGCTATAACATCCAGAAAACTCATTGTCAAAACACGAGACCCGAAATTTGGCCGTAAATTGGCTGGCGGAACTGCAAAATGACCACACCGCTCGATCTTGGCATAGCCTTGCCGGCGCGAGCTCGAGCCATCTATCGCTGAACGCTGTCATCAGTGAAATTTCCCGGTTGACTTGACCCACATTTCGACTTTGTTTAGCTTATCATGTCAATTATGCAGCATCGGCGCGCAATTTTCACCATTCTTCTTTTGCTATCGTTTCTGAGCCCAAACTGGGGTGCCGCGCAAACGCTTTTGCGGGTCGCAACTCCCGGCGCGCTCACCGGCGCTCTGCCGATTTATCTTGGCGCAAAAAAGGGCATGTTCAGCAAGTATGGCCTCACCGTCGAGGTCATCGCTACCCGCAACGAACAAATGAACATGCAGGCGCTGATGTCCGATAGCGTGCAGTTTCTCACTTCGAGTTCCACGGGACTTTTCTACCTCGGCAAACAAGGCTTGGACGCGGTCGGGCTGGCTTCGTGGAACAATTCCTCGCCATACAGCCTTGCCAGTCGGATCAAGATAAAAGAGCTGAAGGAGTTAAAAGGCCGCAAGATCGCATCCAGCGGCGCCGGCGGTCGCGCCGATGCGTACATTCGGTTCATGCTCGCCCAGGTCGGGCTCGACCATCGTACCGACGCGCTGATCATACCGCTTTCCGGCGGCTCCGCGGTACGGCTCGCGGCGGTGGTTTCGGGCAATCTCGATGCCACGCTCATCTCTTCGCTGCAAGGGCGCCAAGCCGAGAAACTCGGGCTTACCGTGATCCCGGTGCCGCTTGAATATATTTGGGGCATCAACATCACGCGCCGTTCCTTCATGAGCAAGAATCGTGGGGTCGTTAAAAATTATCTGCGTGGACTCGCCGACTCAGTGCGGCTTATGATGGCGGACAGAGCTTCGACCCTCGCCGTGATGGCGCAAGTGCTGAAAATCGATGATGCCGACAGTCTGGAATACGCTTATAAAACCATGCGAGCTGATTCGCGGCCCGACCTTTTTCCGACCGAAGAAGCCATCGTCAACGTGCTGCGCACGATGAGCTATGAGGACCCCGCTTTCGCCTCGATCCCGCCGTACAAATTTTTTGATCTATCGCTGATTCAGGAACTCAAGGGCGAATCACGCTGACCGGGAACGGTTCAAAAGGAGCGCTCATGGGATGGCTTTACTTACTTCTGATCACTTGGATCATTCTGGCCGCGACCACAGCCCAGGCCGAACCCGTGCGCGGCGCCTATCCTTCCGCCAACGTGCAGTTCCTGCCGGCGTTCGTCGCCTTGGAAAAAGGTTTTTACAAGCGCGAAGGGCTCGACGCCGAGCTGATCTCGGTGCGCAACGCCGTCACCGCCGTGCAGGCGCTGCTCGGCAATCAGATACATTTTATCTTTTCAGTCGGGCCGCAAATGCCGTCTATTTGGGAAGGCGCCGAGATAATTTTGCTCGCGCAAATGATCGGCCGCCCGACTTTTTCCATGGTGGTCACTCAAGACATTCAAAAAGTGACTGATCTTAAAGGTAAAAAGATCGGCGTCAGCTTCGGCGGCTCGACTTTCGCTGGGACCAAAGCGCTGCTCGAACTCTACAAGATGAATCCGGAAAAGGACGTGCAGTACGTGAGCATTCCCGGCAGCCAGCCGAAGATCGCCGCCATGCAGCAAGGAATCATCCAGGCGGCGTTGCTCGCGCCGCCGTCCGATTACGTCGCGATCAAAGCCGGCTTCAAGCGCCTGATCAATTTAGCCGACCTTTTCAAGGACACTTCTTTCAGCGGTCTGGCCGCCACCGGCAAAACGATCAGAGAGAATCCGCAATTCGTCAAGCGCATGGTGCGCGCGATCGTGCGCGGCGTCATCCATAGCCGAGATTATCCCGAAGATGCGATTCAAACCATGATCAAACACTGGCACATGGAACGCGACGTGTCGGTGGACGCATACAATTTAGTAAAAGAGGCCTTGATTCCCGTGCCCACCGAAAAAGGCGTCGAGCTCATGGCGCACTGGCAATCCGTTGCTTTGAACGTGCAACCGAAGCGGCCGGTGCGCGAATACATGGACTTGCGCTTCGTCAAAGAAGTTATGGTCGAATTGGAAAAGAAATGAGGAACTCATGTTAGTAAAATCATTACTCGTAGCAGCATTGCTTCTCAGTGCATCGATTGGCTC
>Ga0111538_10010170_pt1 | contig 12519 bp, 8 predicted proteins | sample SoiMethybrSBSTD1_FD_79669 | JGI IMG/M metagenome (GOLD analysis project Ga0111538, IMG submission 79669) | Bulk soil microbial communities from a Populus tree surrounding site in Tennessee, USA - Soil MetaG P. TD hybrid SBSTD1 (version 2)... | ecosystem: Environmental > Terrestrial > Soil > Tree...
GCCCGAGGGCGCCGGCTCGAACGGCCCGAACGAGCTCGCGACGCTCGCCAAAGCGCTCGGCGTCACCGGCGAGCGCCTGCCGCGCGGCAACGGCCGGCCGAAGGACGGATCGTCGCCGGTCATCGCCGTCGATCACCAGGCGTGCATCCTGTGCGACCGCTGCATCCGCGGCTGCTCGGAGGTCAAGCAGAACTTCGTCATCGGGCGGGCCGGCAAGGGCTACGGCGCCGGCATCTCCTTCGACACCGACGTGCCGATGGCCGCCTCCACCTGCGTGGGCTGCGGCGAATGTATGGTGTCCTGCCCGACCGGCGCCTTGACCAACAAGAAGGTCGTCGACGTGGATCTGCCGTCGGGCCAGGAGATGAGCGCCGACGAGCTGCAGCGGCTCGACATCTTCAAGCGGATGTCGGGGACCTTCCTCGACCTCAACCGCGGCGCGGTGGTCAAGCGCACGTTCCGTCCCGGCGAGATCATCTGCCGCGAGGGCGACTTCGGCTCGACGGCGTTCTACATCCTCAAGGGCAGGGTCGAGGTCTCGATCGCCACGCCGCTCGGCCACAGTGCCGCGCGGCGTCCCCAGGATCGCGGGCGCAAGAGCTTCTTCCGCAAGCTCACCGAGCTGGTGGCGATGGAGCCGGCCGGCACGACGACCACCACCGCGGCGCGCTACATCCCCATCGACGCCTCCGTCGACCTCGAGCTGTCGAACCCGGTGGCGCAGCTCGGCAGCGGCGACCTCTTCGGCGAGATGACGTGCATGAGCTTCTACCCGCGCTCGGCCACCGTGCGCGCGATCGAGGAAGTGGAAGTCCTCGAGATGCTGCGCAACGTGCTGCAGATGCTCCAGAAGGACAAGGTGTTCAAGCACGAGCTCGACCAGCGGTACCGCGAGCGCGCGCTCGACACGCACCTGCGCACGGTCCCGATCTTCGCGGGCATGGACAACGCGCTGTTCGATCAGCTTCGCGACCGCGTCGAGCTCGTGCGCTTCGAGCCCAAGCAGGTCGTCTGCAAGCAGGGTGAGGTGGCCGACAGCCTCTACCTGATCCGCATCGGCTTCGTGAAGGTCAGCCAGGACTTCCCGGGCGGCGAGCTGGTGCTGCGCTACCTCACGCGGCCGGACTTCTTCGGCGAGATCGGCCTGCTCGGCCAGGGCCAGGGCGGCGGCGACACCGGCGACCGCGGCGAGCGCACGGCCACCTGCACCGCGCTCGATCACGTCGAGGCCGTGCGCATCAAGGCCGAGGACTTCCACGCGCTCATGCTCCGGTTCCCCGACGTCCAGGCCCGGCTGGCCGAGGAAGCCCAGCGCCGCCTCGAGGAGGATTCCAAGCGGCGCCAGTCGATCGGCACCGTGCCGCTCGACGACTTCCTGAGTCAGGGGCTCATGGAGGCCCAGAACCTCCTCGTCATCGACCTCGAGCGCTGCACGCGCTGCGACCAGTGCGTGCGCGCCTGCGCGGACGCGCACGACGGCGTCACCCGCCTGGTGCGCGACGGCCTGCGCTACGACAAATACCTGATCGCGACGTCGTGCCGCTCGTGCCGCGACCCGCTCTGCATGGTGGGCTGCCCGGTCGGCTCGATCCGCCGCCACCCGGACTCGCTGGAGATCATCATCGAGGACTGGTGCATCGGCTGCGGCCTCTGCGCCAACCAGTGCCCCTACGGCAACATCAACCTGCACCCGTTCAACGTGATGGGAGACGATCCGGAGCACACGGGACGGCGCCGGGCCATGGTCCGCGAGAAGGCCACGACCTGCGACCTCAGCCGCGACTACGCGGAGCCCGCCTGCCAGTACGCGTGCCCGCACGATGCCCTCAAGCGCATCGAGCCGCTGAAGTTCTTCGGGATCCCCCAGTGAGGGACGCCCGATGCTGATCGACAGCTCCCATCGCAAGTGGATCGTCCTCTGCGTGGTGGTGCTGGCAGTGTCGACCGCGATCTACGTGCCCTACGTCCGCCACGCGCTCAACGGGCCCAGCGGCGGCAGCGTGGTCGGCCTCACCTTCGGCATCATCGGCTCGATCCTCATGGTGTTCGCCGGGGTGCTCGGCGCGCGCCGCAAGGTGCCCATGTGGCAGATCGGGCGGGCCACGTTCTGGATGCGCGGTCACATCTGGCTCGGACTGCTGAGCTACCCGCTCATCCTGTTCCACGCCGGCTTCGGCCTGGGCGGCCCGCTGACCATCGCGCTCATGGCGCTCTTCACGATCGTGATCGTCAGCGGCATCTTCGGCCTCCTGCTGCAGCAGGTGCTGCCGCGGCTGATGCTCACGCGCGTGCCGCTGGAGACGGTGTACGAGCAGATCGACTCGATCGTGGGGCAGCTCCGTGCCGAATCTGACGAGCTGGTGACCGCCGCCTGCGGGCCGATCGGCGGACCGGCGCCGGCGCCGGTGGCGGCCACGGTGACGGCGGCGGAGCGCCGGGCCGGCGGCGGCCTCGGCGAGCGCGGCTCGCAGACGCCGCGCTCCACGGCGCGCGCGCATCCCACGCCGCTGCCGCCCACGCCGGATAGCGCGATCCTGCGCGACACCTACGTGCGGGAGATCCGTCCGTTCCTCGATCCGCACGGCTCCAGCAACGGCATCCTCGGCAATCCTGGCCGCGCGCAGACGCTCTTCCGCGAGCTGCGCACGGCCCTGCCCGCTCTGCTGCATCCGACCGTCGGCGAGCTGGAGGCGACCTGCGAGGAGCGCCGCCAGCTCCGTGACCAGAAGCGCCTGCACCACTGGCTGCACGGCTGGCTGCTGGTCCACGTGCCGCTCTCGCTGGCGCTGCTGCTGCTGGGCGCCTTCCACGCGATCATCGCGCTGAGGTACTGATGGCCGGCCCCGCAGACCCGCGCTACTCGACGAAGGTCCGCGCCAAGCGGATCGCGCTCAACTACTTCAAGCGCTCGCACCCGTTCCGCCGCTGGCGCTTCATCCTCTCGGTGGCCGCCCCGCTGGTGGCTGCGCTGTGGCTGCTGGTCTACGCGGGTCAGGGCGACCAGCGCATCTACAACAGCGGCACCGTGTCGACGGCCCACCAGATGTTCGAGACCGACTGCAAGGTCTGCCACGGCCCCGGCCCCGCGCCGGGCGCCGTCACGCTGGCGGCGTCCGCACCCACCGGCTACTGGGCGCGCGTGAGCGACAACGCCTGCACCGCGTGCCACGCGGGGCCCCAGCACCATCCAAACGAATCGTTCACCCCGCCCTGTGCGAGCTGCCACGTCGAGCACAAGGGCCGGGCGCGGCTCATGGAAGCGGCCGACCAGCACTGCACGCAGTGCCACAAGGACTTGAGGACGAAAGACGGCCAGCCGACCGCCTTCCAGAAGAACATCACGTCCTTCCGCCAGCATCCCGAGTTCGCCGTGAACGTGCGCGACGGCGCCAAGGTGCAGCGCGTGCGTCTGGACGCCAAGGCCGAGGTGCGCGACACCACGCCGGTCAAGCTCAACCACGCGCGCCACCTGAAGGCCAATCTCAAGGGCATCGACGAGGTCATCAAGCAGCTCGGCGCGACCGGCGTGGTGAAGGTCAAGGACGGCCAGGCGCTCGGCTGCACCTTCTGCCACCGGCCCGACGACAACTGGCAGTACATGCAGGCGGTGACCTACAAGCAGCACTGCGCGGTCTGCCACGACCTGAGCGCCGGCATCGGCGACATGATCGCCCCGCACGACAAGCCGCAGCTCGTGCACGCGTTCGTGCGCGGCGCAGCCGGCGAGGCGTTCGACGCCTGCCAGTCGATCCCGAAGGGCGACGCGGGCAAGCCGCTGCGCGAGAAGTGCGAGGGGCTCGGGCTGGCCGCGGCAGCACCGGACCCGGCCGTCGAGGAGCCGCGAGGACGCCGGCGCGGGGGCGGAGACGAAGCCCCGGCGGCGCCCGCGCCCGAGGAGCGGCCGGGCCGCCGCCGCACGGGCGCCTCGCTGCGGATGCCCGACGGCCTGCGCGGCGCCTGGCTGCGCGGTGGCACCGACATCGTCCTGGCCCAGAACATCATCCTGGCGCAGGACACCCCGCGCGGCGGTCGGCGCCGCGGCGAAGCCGCGGAAGAGGCGCCGCCGGCAGATGCCCCGCGCGGACGCCGCCGCGGCGGCGACGAGGAAGCGGGCTCGTCGAGCGGCGGGGGCGGGGGCGGCGGCGGCGCGAGCGCGGCCTGGGTCTCGCAGCAGCTCAGCGGCGCCGACAAGAAGTTCTTCGGCACCAAGGAGGACGGCTGCGAGAAGTGTCACGTGTTCGACCGCGCGGCCGGCACCCCGGTCCCCGAGGTCATTCCGCCCAAGATTCCGGCACGCTGGCTGCCGCACTCCAAGTTCGATCACGGCCCGCACCGGCCGGTGGGCTGCGCCGAGTGCCACAAGGCTGCGGCGAGCAGCGAGACGAAGGACGTGCTGATCCCGGCGGTCACCGCCTGCCGCGACTGCCATCAGCCCAGGGGGGGCGCGCGCAGCGGCTGCGTGGAGTGCCACCGCTATCACGACAAGAGCAAGGAGCGCGACGCCGACGGGCCGTTCAAGGTGCCGGCGCTGCTCTCGGGAGTTGGCCGGAAACACTAATTCGGCTAAGATGACCGCCACTGTGAGCTACCTCACCCGAACCCCCGGCGTGCTCGGTTGTGGCTTCATCAGGCGTTCACTGCTCGCTGCTCTTGTCGCCGTCGCCTTGCTGGCGCCGGCCGTCGTCTCCGTTCAGACGGAGCCGTTCCTCACCGCCCAGGACGTGATGGACATCACGCGCACGGCGGCGACCGCCATCAGCTCGACCAATATCATCGTGGCGGTGGTGGACCGGGCCGGCAATGTGCTGGGCGTCTACCTCGGGCCGACGGCCACCGCGGGTGACGTCATCACGGGCGGCATCGTCTCGCTGCTCTACCAGGGTGGCGCCCCGGTGCTCGCCACCGATTACGCCGTGGGCCTGGCCCGCACGGGCGCGTTCTTCAGCAACAACAACGCCCCGCTGTCCTCGCGCACGGTGCGGTTCATCAGCGGTATCCACTTCCCGCCCGGCATCTTCAACAAGCCGCCGGCGGCCCTCTACGGCATCGAGAACACCAACCGCGGCTGCGACTTCGGCGTGGCCATCGCGGGCATCCCGCGCGCCACGTCCCTGAACGGCGGCGCCTGCGGCGGTGGCGCGGGCTTCGCGGGCTGCGGCACCGGTATCGTGACCGGCAAGGCCGACATCTTCGACAGCGATCCCGGGGCCGTGGACGGCGGCGGCGTGCCCGTCTTCAAGGGCGGCGTCCTCGTGGGCGGCGTCGGCGTCGCCGGCATCGGCATCCCGCACAGCGCCACCGAGTTCGCGGCCTTCGTCGGCAGCATCCCGGGCCCCAACTTCGGTCCCCGGCCCGCCGCGCCCGGCGTCATCTACCTGGACGGCGTCGCGCTGCCGTTCGTACAGAACGTCCTGCGCCCACCGGGGTTCGGCCCCGGCGTGTTCGTGGCGAACTTCATCGTCGCCCCGATCGACAGCCCCAACGGCGCCGCCGGGGTGCCGCGCGGCTACCTGATCGCGCCGGTGACCAGCGGCGATGGCCGGCTGACCGCTCAGAACATCGGCACGGTGATCTCGCGCGGCATCGACGAGGCGCGCCGCACGCGCGCAGCGATCCGCCTGCCGCTTGGCACCACGACGCAGATGGTGTTCGCGGTGAGCGACCTCGCGGGCAACATCGTGGGGCTCTACCGCATGGAGGACGCGACGATCTTCTCGATCGACGTCGCGGTCGCCAAGGCGCGCAACGCCGTGTACTTCAGCAGCCCCACGCGCGATCCGCGGGACATTCCCGGCGTGCCGGCGGGGACCTCGGTCACCGCGCGCACCATCGGCTTCGGCGCCCAGCCGCTCTACCCGGCGGGCATCGACCAGACGCGGCCCGGGCCGTTCTTCGGCGACTTCGTCGTCGACGTGGCGACGCCCTGCTCGCAGGGCTTCCAGGCGGCCAACGCCAACCAGAGCGGGATCGTGTTCTTCCCGGGCAGCATCGGGCTCTACAGCGGCACCACGCTGATCGGCGGCATCGGGGTCAGCGGCGACGGCGTCGAGCAGGACGACTTCGTCACGGCGGCCTCGGTAGCGCAGATCAACTGCCCGCAGTGCGCGCCGAACTGGACCGCCCCGCCCTCGATCCGCGCCGACCGCGTGATCATCGGCGACGTCCACCTGCCCTACTTCAAGTTCCCGAGAAACCCGGAAGCACGGTAGCCCCGGAGGGGGACTTCGCTCCCCTCCGGGTTATTTGCCGAAGCGTTTCAGCAGGTCGCGGATGCCTTTTTCGGCTTTGTCGGGGGCGATGAGGGAGCTGGGGGCGACGCGGATGGAGGGGGAGGAGGTCGTGCCGGTGATCTTGGCTTTGATCTCGCCGCGGTTGTGGGTGACGGTCATGTCGAGGTTCAAGCGGTTGCTGGCCAGGCCGTAGTCGCCGGCAATCAGGACCTTCATGACGCGGCTCGTGTAGAGCAGGTCCTTCGTCGTCGCCGTCCCGCTGGTGATCTGGTAGGTCCCGGTGATCGAGTCGAACTCCAGCGGTGAGTTGAACGTGTCGGCCGGCACGTCGGCGGACAGCAGCGCCGAGATCGCGCCGCCCACGCGCACGACGCTGCCGATGAGCGCGAGCGCCTGCGAGCCGACCACCTTGCCGCGGCCGACCTTCAGCTGGCCGGGGCCCGTGAGCGTGTTCAGCATGTCGGCGGCGTCGAAGGCGAGCCCACCGGTGAGGTCGAGCGGTCCGGTGATCGCGTAGCCCTGGCAGAGGTAGTCGACCAGCACCTTCTCGAGCGGCAGCGTCTTGATGCCGAGGTCCGCGAGCTGCACGTGCACGCCGCGGCCCAGCGTCACCGTGAGCTGCGTGGTGACGGTGCCGTCGGCCAGCGCGGCCGTCAGCGGGCGCGCGGTGAGCCGCTGCTCCTGCCAGCCGACGTTGAGCTTCAGCGAGGGCACCGTGAGCGTCCGCTCCTTGGGCGGCGGGCAGCTCGGCTGGGTCTGGGTCACGGCCAGCGGCGACATCTGCGCCTCGCCCGTGGCCGTCGGCGCGCCGACCGTACCGCCCAGCGTCAGGGCCGCCTTGAGACTGCCGCCGATCTGCGGCGTCGGGCCCACGGCGGCCGCGGCCAGCGGCTTGACGTCCTTGCCCTCGACCGCCACCTTGCCGCGGAGCGCGGCCTCGGTGATCGGCTTGCCCGGGGCGAGTCCCACCACGCCGTCGCTGATCTTGAGCGCCAGCGCGCCCGGCTGCACCTTGGCGTCGCCCTTGAACGCGAGCTGGCTCGCGCTCCCGGTGATCGTGACGTCCACCCCTTCCAGCCGGTACTCCGACGCCGCGCCGCCCTTGCTGCGCGCGACGTAGGTGACGACGCCGCCGTCCAGGGTCACCCGCGAGATCGCCAGCGCGCCGCCGGCGCCGCCGCCGGACGAGCGCCCGGTGTCGCCCGGCGGCCGTCCGGCCTCGCCGCTCGGCTTGGGGCCGCTGCCGGTGCCGAGCGTCGAGATGTTGAGCCGGCCGTCGGCCGCCTGGACCACCGTCACCACCGGCTTGTCGAGGACGATCTCACCCAGCTCGACACGTCCCGTGAGCAGCGGCAGCAACTTGAGCCGGATGCGCCCGGTCTTGAGCCGGAGGAAGGGCGCCGTGCCGAACTTCGGGTCCTCGGCGACCTCGAGGTCGTGCAGCTCGACGGCCGGCAGCGGCAGCACGCGCAGCGACACGGAGCTGAACTTCACCGGCCGCCCGAGCGTCTGGGTCGCGTTGTTGGCGATGTACCCCTGGATGCGCGGCGTGTCGACCAGGTACGGCACCGCCATCACGGCGGCGATCGCCAGCACGACGATCGCCGCCACGACGCCGAGGACCCACTTCATGGCACGAGGAGCACCTTGCCCGTCGTCTTGCGCCCCTCGAGCGCCCGGTGCGCCTCGGCCGCGTCCTTGAGGGGGAACTCGAACTCCGTCCGCAGGCGCAGCTTGCCGTCGCGGATCCAGCCGAGCAGCTCGGTGGAGCGCTGCACCAGCTCGTCGCGCGAGGCGATATAGGCGTTGAGGCTCGGGCGCGTGAGGAACAGCGAGCCCTTGGCGCCGAGCTGGGCGACGTCCAAGGGCCCGATGGGCCCGCTCGACTGCCCGTAGAGCGCCAGCATGCCGCGCGGGGCCAGGCAGTTGAGGCTCTTGTCGAACGTGGTCTTGCCGACCGAGTCGTAAACCACCTGCAGGCCCTTGCCGTCGGTCAGGCGCTTCACCTCGGCCTCGAAGTCCTGCGAGGTGTAGAGGATCACCTCGTCGGCGCCGGCCTCCCGCGCGAGCTTGGCCTTCTCCTGCGTCGAGACCGTGCCGATCACGCGCGCCCCCCGCATCTTCGCGATCTGGCACAGCAGCAGGCCGACGCCGCCGGCGGCCGCGTGCACCAGGCACGTGTCGCCCTGTTTCAGCGGGTAGGTGCTGGCAGCCAGGTAGTGCGCGGTCATGCCCTGCAGCATCGCGGCGGCGCCCTGCTTGGTGCTGAGCCCCGCCGGCAGCTTCACCAGGCGCGCGGCCGGCACCGTCGCGTACTCCGCGTAGGCGCCCGGAATGCCCGTGTAGGCGACCTTGTCACCCACGGCCACGTCGGTGACGTTCGGGCCGACGGCGCTGACCGTGCCGCCCGCCTCCATGCCGAGTGTCATCGGGTACTCGCCCTTGTAGGCGCCGGTGCGGAAGTAGACGTCGATGTAGTTCAGCCCGGCGGCGTCGACCTTGACGACCGCCTCGCCCGCCTTGGGCGAGGGTTGCGGCGCGTCCTCATACTTCAGCGCTTCGGGACCGCCGGGAGCGTGAATGCGAACGGCTTTCATGCGAGGCCCTCCTGCGTGGGGTGATGTGACGGCGTGCGAGCGGATTATACCCCTCAGAGCAGGGGCGCGGGCAGCCGTGCGCGTGCACGCGACGACCGTCAGCGCATGCTGGCCAGGTCGATCGTGAACCGGCTGACGTCGCGGCCGTCCGCGTCGGCGACCACCAGCGCCACCTTCGCCCGACCCGTCAGATCCTGGATCGGGAAGCCGTACACGCAGCGGGCCATGAAGGCGCCGTCGTCCTGGCGGACGGCCGTACGCTCGTTTTGCACGAAGCTGGCCTTGATCTCGCGCTCGCCCGCCACGAGCCGCGGCACGTAGAAGCGCGCGAAGTCTTCGCCCCTGCCCTTCAGGTTCACCCACACGACGAGGCGATTGACGTTCTCCTTGACGACGCGGTCGACCTCGGCGGGCTTGAGCGAGTCGTTCTTGAAGGCGGCGTGGCGCGCCGCCACCGTCAGGCGATGGAACGGCGTCAGCACCATGGCGGTCTCGCCGCCGCCGTTGCTGACGCGCCACTCGTGGTCGAACGTCTCGGTGCTGACGCTGCGCTCGCCCGTGCGGATGGCCGCGCGCTTGTCGGCGTCGGTCAGCGTGAACGACGCCGCCATCGCCTCGGTGCCGACGGCGAGCCCCGCCACCATCGACACCAGGAGCAGCCCGCGCCTCACTTCGCGGCGCCCACCACGACCCGGTTGAAGGTATCGGGCGCGAAGAACTTGCCGGCCACGCGCTGCACGTCGGCGGCGGTCACCTTCGCGATGCTGGCCTTGTACCGGTCCGCGTAGTCGAGGCCGAGCCCCTGCTCCTCGATGGCGACGATGAAGTCGGCCACCTTGGCCGTGGTGTCCAGCCGCAGCGGGAAGCTGCCGATCAGGTAATCCTTGGCCAGCCGCAGCTCGTCGTCCTTCACCGGCTCGCGCGTCATCCGCACCAGCTCCTCTTTCAGGATGGCGTCGACCTTCGGCACTTCCGCGGTGCGCGTTTGCGCCGAGATTGCGAACGAGGCGCCGTAGCGGCCGGGCGAGACGTAGCTGTACACCGCGTAGGCGAGGCCGCCCTCGTCGCGCACGCGCCCGTAGAGCCGGGAGGCCGAGCCGCCGCCCAGCACGTAGGAGGCGACGGCCAGGGGGAAGTAATCCGGATCGAGCTGCCGGACGGACTGGCGGCCGAGCATGAGTGTGGCCTGTGACAGCTCCTTGGTGATCGTCTCGCTCTTCGGCACGCCACCGGGCCGGGCGGGCGGCACGCTCGGCGCCGGCGTGGCGGGCTTGGCCCAGCCGCCGAAGCGCTTGAGCACCTCGCGGCGCGCCTCGTCCACGGTGACGTCGCCGACGACGGCCACGATGGTGGTGTCCGGGCGGGCGTGGCCGCGGTAGAAGCCGACGACGTCGTCGCGCGTGAGCTTGCCGACCGACTCGATCGTCCCCTCCACGGGCAGGCCATACGGATGGTTGGGAAAGACGACCCGGGCCAGGGCACGGCCCGCGACGGTGTTGGGGTCTTCCTCTGAGCGCTTGATGGCGGCCTGGATCTGCGCGGTCTTGCGCTTCAGCTCGTCGGGCGGAAACGCGGGCGCCAGCACGACGTCGGCGAGCAGGTCCATCCCCAGCGTGAGATCGCGCTTGAGGATGGACAGCGAGGCCGTGAGACCGTCACGGCCCGCGCCGGCCTCCAGGCTGCCCCCGACGAACTCGATGGCCTCGTCGATCTCCGGCCCCGTGCGCTTGGCGGCGCCGCGCGTGAGGAGCGCACCGGTAAGATTGGCGAGGCCCGCGCGTTCGGAGGGCTCGAAGGCAGCACCGGCGCGCAGGAAGACGCGCGCGGCCACGATGGGCACCCCCGAGCGCTCGGCGACGAGGAGCACGATGCCGTTGGGCAGCACCTCGCGGTGCGCGATCGGCGCCGCGCTTGCCGGCGGCGCCGGCGCCAGCGTGAGCGCGAGCGCGACGAGCAGGAGCAAAGCCAGCGGACGTGCAGCCGTCTTCATGGGCTTCAGTCTAACTGCTTCCGGAAGCGCAGGACAGCCAGCGAGAACACCACGGCCCCGAAGGCCGTCAGCGGCAAGAGGTTGGGCCACAGGTACTCGAGGCCCACCCCCTTGAGCACGATGCCGCGAACCACACGCAGGTAGTACGTGAGTGGGATGACCGCGGCGATGTACTGGGCGCCGCGCGGCATGCCCTCGATGGGAAAGAGCAAGCCTGAGAGATAGATGGAGGGGAGGAACGTCAGGAACGCAAGCTGCATGGCCTGCGGCACCGTCCGCGACGCCGCCGAGACCAGGATTCCGACGCCGAGCGTGCCCATCATGAACAGGAGCGACAGCGCGTAGAGCAGTACGAGGCTGCCGCGGATCGGCACGTCGAACACGAAGTGCGCCACCAGCAACGCCATCGTCATCTGACCGTAGGCGGTCATCAGATTTGGAACGATCTTGCCGAGCAGGAGTTCCCAGCGGCGGATCGGGCTGACGATCAACGCCTCCAGCGTGCCCTTCTCACGCTCGCGCACGACGGACACCGCCATCGCGGTGATGGTGGTCTGCATGAGCAGCGCGCCGATGAGGCCCGGCACGATGAAAATGGCCGAGACGAGGTCGGGGTTGTACCAGGCGCGCACGCGGAAGTCGAGTGGCGGCGCCTCTCGCTTGAGCGCGACGCCCTCGGTGGTCTCGGCCAGGATGGTCAGCGAGCGGTCGGCCGCCAGCGCGGCCGCGGCGTTCATTGCCGAGGTCGCCACCTGCGGATCGGAGGCGTCGACCACGACGAGCACGCTCGCCCGCCGCCGGCTGAGCTGGCGCGCGAAGTCGGGCGGGATCACCAACCCGACTTTCGCCTCGCCGCTGTCGAGCAGCCGCGTGAGCTCCCGCTGCGAGGTCGCCCAGTGCCTGATGTCGAAGTACTGGCTGTTCTCCAGCGCCTCCAGCAGGGTGCGCGCCTCCACGCCGCCCGACTGGTCGAACACGGCGGTGGTCACGTGTTTGACGTCGGTGTTGATGGCCCAGCCGAAGATGAACAGCATCGCCACCGGCACGAACAGCGCGAGCGTGAGCGCCAGCCCGTCGCGCCAGAGCTGGATGAACTCCTTGGCGATGATGCCGTAGAGACGCGACGACATGGGCTAGGCGCGGCCCTCGGCCAGCGCGCGCAGCTGCTCGCGCACGCGCCCCTTGCGCTCCTTGTCCACGAACGACACGAACAGGTCTTCGACCGAGGGCTCGACCGGTACCGCCAGGCTGACCGCGACGCCGCGCGCGCGCAGGAAGGCGGCGACGGCGTCGGCGTCGGGGCCGCCGGGCACCATGATCAGCCGCAGACGCGCACCGGCGCGCACGACTTCCTCGACGGCGTCCCAGTCGGCGAGCACCTCGGCGGCCGCGCGCGGGTCGGCGGCGGCCACCTCGACCACCACGCGGCCGAACGCGCCGCTCTTGATCTCCGCCGGGCTGCCGGTGGCGATCAGGCGGCCCTGATAGATGAAGCCCAGCGAGTCGCAGAGCTCGGCCTCGTCCATGTAATGCGTGGTGACCAGGATGGTCGTGCCCTCATCGGCCAGCCGGCGGATGAGGGCCCAGAACGTGCGGCGCGAGACGGGATCGACGCCGGCGGTGGGCTCGTCGAGGAAGATCAGCCGCGGGGCGTGTACGAGGGCGCAGGCCAGCGCCAGGCGCTGGCGGTAGCCGCCGGAGA
>Ga0111538_10010171_pt1 | contig 12519 bp, 12 predicted proteins | sample SoiMethybrSBSTD1_FD_79669 | JGI IMG/M metagenome (GOLD analysis project Ga0111538, IMG submission 79669) | Bulk soil microbial communities from a Populus tree surrounding site in Tennessee, USA - Soil MetaG P. TD hybrid SBSTD1 (version 2)... | ecosystem: Environmental > Terrestrial > Soil >...
CCATGAATGCGCTCTCCAGATGACATTCGTCCCGTACGGAGCCACGGCACACGAAGCCGGCAAGGGACGACAGATCTTCGGCGCGCGACAACAAGACCGAAATGCACTTTGTTTCTATGAAATGTGCCGATGACAGCGATAGCGATCCCGGAGAGAGAACCCATGAACGACGTCTTGGATACGCCAGAGCATGCCGGGCCGATCGTTGTTGTGGACGACGACCCTGCCATTCGAAAGGCTTTGGGACGCCTATTGTCCGTGCTGGGTAACCGCGTATGCCTATTCGACTCCGCGGAGTCGTTTCTATGTGCCGTAGAGGCTCTCCGCCCCATGTGCATCATTACGGATATTGACCTCGGCGATATGTCGGGGCTTGACGTCGCTCGCGAGCTGTATGAGCGCGGATTGAACTTTCCTCTCGTCTTCATCACCGGGTCAGAAAGTGAAGCGGTCAAGGAACGTGCCCTCGCGCTGGATTGTGTCGCGTATTTGCGGAAGCCCTTTAGCGACGCGCGTTTGATGGACGCGGTTGCGAAGGCGATGCTCGAAGCCTCACATCGTTTAGGGCGGTGCGATGCCTTTCGCTCTCGCCAGGCTGCCTGATTGCCAAGGTGATAATACAAGCCTGAAAATGCGAGAAGGATCGGACTTGGGGCCTAGTCCGGGGCGACGCTCAAGCTAACCAAGCTCTATGTCGGGGCGACAAGCTGCGCCCGCACCTGCGATTAGTCGATCGAGGACAAGCTTCCCGCGCGCATCCGAGACGGGGAACAACGACTAAGGACCGCGCTCGGTCGACCCGTTGCGGTTTCGATAGCCTTTAGCAATTTGTCCTTCGCGATCGGCTTCACGAGGAAAGCCACTGCGCCGGCGTCGGTGCAGCGATCGCACGTGCCGGGTTCATCTTGAGCCGTCAGGACGATCGTCGGAATTCGTGGTCCGCGACTGTCCAGATGGTGCTGAAGCTCGAGACCCGTCATATCGTCCATTTGCAGATCCAGGATCAAGCAGTCCGGCACGCTTGTCTTCAGGGACTCGAGGAACTCACTCGCAGAGCCGTAGGCCTGAACACGGTACGAAAATGTCGCGATAAGGCGAGCAAGCGCTTTCCGTACCGATGCGTCATCGTCAAGAACCGCGATGGTCTCTCTTTGAGGAGACAGCCCTACGTCCGTCACGGGGCGGCCGTCAGTTGAATGTGGCTTAGTAGCGAAATTCCAATCATAGTTCCCCCTCCCTTGCCTGTCGCAAGGGTAAGTCTTCCGCGCTGACCGGCGCCTCCCTCAAGAATTGATGCTCTCCATACTGTATCGCCACGCGCGCGGGCATAGGACCAAGGTCCCATTGCCAAACGAATGCGTGCGTGAGTTGCGGTTTGAGGTGTTTCGTGCGCGGCGGCACGGAACTAAGGCATCCGGTGGTTGTGGAGCAACTTTTGACCGGATGAGCCGGGTCGCGCATGCGCAAGCAAGAACCTCGGGGGCGGGCTCGGTGGGCTCCTCGTGGCCTCAAGCCTACCAGTAGCCGCTGATAAAAACCTGGCCCGCGTCGACAAGACGAAGTGACAACTTCGGACATATCAAGCGTGTTGTTGGCCCCTCTGGCGGGCTTGGCAACTGGGACGCGGATATGGCGGATACGATTGGGATCGTCGAAGACGATCCATCTCTGAGGACAACGCTGGGGCGCCAGTTGTCGGCATTGAGCTATCGGGTGCAGCTGTTTGCTTCCGCTGAAGAGTTCCTCGCCGCCGCGTCCACCGTCCAAGCAAGCCTGCTCCTGGTCGACGTCGATCTTGGGGGCACATCTGGGCCATCTCTAGTTCACCAACTTTCATCAGCTGGCTTTAGATTTCCTATCGTGTTCATGACCGGCTCGTACGATGAAAAGATTCGAAAAAAATGCATCGAGTTGGGTTGTGTCGACTTCTTACAAAAGCCATTTGAAGAGGATCGCCTGATAAGAGCGATCAGAGCCGGGATAGAATCGTCGGGCGATTTGCAAACCTGAGGGAGAAATGCGCGGCCCCTTGGCCCACATTTCTCCCGCATGACCAGAGCGTTGAGGCGCCGGCTAGCTCGACGCGGTGTCCTGCTCGGGATGCGCTCGCCGGTGGTCGAGTTCCCGGCGGATCAGGCGCTGCAAAATCAGCCGCCGCACACGGCGACGCAGGTGCCGAAGCGTAGCGCCACGCCGTCCGGCGCCCCGACGGAGAATTTCGCTCAGGTCGCCGTTGAGATCGCCCGCGGTCTCTTCGATCGCATCGGTGACACCTGCTGCGTAAGCCTCCTCGATAGCGATACTCAGCTCGTCCACCTCAGGTACGTTCGCCAAGGTGGTGATTTCGTCGTCCGATATGTCATGACGCTTCCCACGCGAATCGAGCATCTCCAGCTTGATCACATCTCCGCCGGGAACTCCCAGTGTCACGACCACCTGCTTCGTCTGAGCGTGCTTTTTCTTCGCTGCCGGACTGAAGTGCAGCGGTCGATAGGCCGCCCTATTCCTTTTACCCGCCATTTCTTAGTCGCTCCATGAGTGTATGGCGACGTTTCGCCGTCGGCAGCCGATTGAATTGGCAGACCTCCGGGCAAGAGCGCGGGGCAGAGGCCCGCGCTCTTGGCCAAACTAGCTATGCACGTTCGCGGATCTTGCGGGCGACGCCGAGACGGCGACGCTTGCGCTGGCGCGCTGCCGCGACAACGAGGGGACGGATATGGCGTTCGTCTTCGCCTTCCTCATCCTCGTCTTCGTCTACTTCGTCGTCTTGCGCTTTCCGCGCGAGTGCCGCGCCGAGCAGAAGACGGCGCCGCTTGCGACGGCGTGCCGCTGCGATTAGGAGGGGGCCCAAGTGGCGTTCGTCCTCATCGTCCTCGTCGTCGATATCGTCATGTTCGCCGTTGTGCCGCGCGAGTGCGACGCCCATAAGGAGTCGACGGCGACGCCGACGGCGAGCCGCGGCCGCTAAAAGCAGACGGCCGAGTTCACGGTCCTCTTCTTCCTCGTCATCGTCTCCCTCGACATCGTCGTCCTCGGTCTTGCGCGTAAGAGCTAGGCCCATAAGCATTCTGCGACGTCGGCGACGTCGCGCCGCAGCTGCCAAAAGAAGTCGGCCCAGCTGCCGGTCTTCTTCGTCATCATCTTCTTCGTCGTCGATGTCATCATTGTCATGCGCCTTGGCGGCCATGGCCAGGCCCGCGAGGCGACGGCGGCGGCGACGGCGCACAGCTGCTGCCAAAGCGAGGCGGCCGCGGTCGGAGTCCTCCAGACCATCGATGCCTTCAAATGCTTCCTCGGGCATTTTCGATTCCTTCCTTGAGGGTTTGAGAGAGTTGAGCGGTGCGACCAGATGATCCCCGCCGGAGCAACGCTAGTGCGCTGTTCGATTCCCCTTCAATTGGACCATGGTCCAATGGGACCAAGGCCCGACGATAAGAATGCGATTTTCGGTGAGCGTTTTCCGGCGTGCTTTGTTGCCTTGCGAGAAGCAAGAGCGAGAAAGCTCGACATGGCGCAGCAGAAAGTGTTTGGCATTGGCCTTTCGAGAACCGGAACGACTTCACTCACAGAAGCGCTGAGGATACTCGGGTATCGGGCAGTCCATTGCCCGCTGTCGATTGTCACATTCAATGGCAAACGACTCGGACTGAACACTCGTGTCGTCGACCAGTACGATGCATTCACCGACTCACCGGTCGCCGGCGTCTACCGCGAGCTCGATAAGTCATATCCCGGATCCAAATTCATCTTGACCACGAGGCCTATTGACAAGTGGCTCGCTTCGATCAGGCGAATGCGTTTGAGTTTCGTGCTTCTCGAGGCCCTTCCAAAAGTAAGGGGCCTGGCGAAGGAGATTTGCGGTACGGCATCATTCTTTGACGAACCGGCCCTTCTCCGTGCGTATGAGAACCACGGAAAATCGGTGCGGGATTACTTCGGAAGCAGGGCGGGCACCGACCTTCTCGTGCTTGATGTCAGTTCAGGAGATGCTTGGGATCGGCTGTCTAGTTTCCTCGGCCATCACAGGCCCTCAGGACCTTTCCCGCATTACAATCGCGGCTACGCCACGACCTTCACAAACATGCGCGATTTGATTCGACACAGTTGGCCTCTGATCTGAACCATAGATGGAGTGGCGCGCAGAGCCGTGATACGGAGCATGTCCTACATGATCAGCTGCCGAGAGAAGCTATATTTGACGGAAAACTGGAAGCGGGCATCGTCCGCCGACCGTCCGTCGTTGTCGGTGCGCTGTCCCCATATCGCTTCGAGGCCGACCAGGAAATTCGGCGTCGGCGTGTAGAGCAGATTGACCGAGGCGTACTCGCCTCTGTGGTAGGTCGTCGGTCCCTGCAACGCCGTGTTGTCGACTTGCGTGATACTGTAGCCGATCGAGCTCGACCAGCGATCGCTCCAGTAATGATCGAAGTAGAGCAACGCGCCGACGAGCGGTACTGCCTTGGCTGCGGCATCCTCCAGTGTGCCGTCCGGTGCGAGATCCATCCCACCATCGTTCATGTAGCTCGCGATACCGTGGCCGAATACGACCTGCGCCATGAGCTTGTCGCGCTGGAACACATTGACGTGCGTCGATAGGTTGACGCCCCATCCCGTGTCGCTGCCGTTGGGCTCGCCGTCGGGGCTGCCGATTGTTTCAAAGCCGACGCGGCGCACAATGCCGCCGATCTGCGCATGCCCCCAACCGGCGTTCAAGCGCAGCTGGGCGGTGAAATCGGGCAACTTCTCATCGTTGCGAATGTTCTCGCCGAACGCTGGGTCGAATTGGCGGATGAGGCCGGCGTCGACATCGTTGCCCGGGCGCTCGATGGCAATAGCAAAGTGGCCGCGTGTGCTTCGCCAGGGCGTCCAGCGCAGCTGAACGTTGCGATAGAACACCATTCCGGTTGGGCCCCAATATTCGATCGTATTGGGGAACACGTCGCCGTCCATGAACAGGCTGTTGGTCTGGCCCGCGAGCACCGATTGCCATTCTCCATACATATGCCGGAGCCGGATCGTGGTCTGGCCAGCGTCGACGCCGACGCCGAAAAAGTCGAATTCGAAACGGAAATTGAGCGGACCGTAATTCTCCCCGATCGGCACATTGCCCTGCACGCCGAAGCGGCTTTGCTTGACCGAGATGCTCGATTGACCATCGCCGCCGAAGGTTCCGGGTTCGGTCGGAATCTTGGAAGGCCGAAAGGCATCGTCCCAGGCCGGATCCATTCGCTGCGTATCGATGCTCGCGTCTGCCTGCGCAAAGCCGTAGATCTCGAAAGACATCTTGGCTTGTGCCCAAGCGACGGAGGTCATCGCATCGGCAGCAAGGATCCCTGCGGTTGCGCATAGGCAACCGAAAGCGCGCGAGGCCAGCATTGTGTTCCCCTTTTTGAACGCGAAATCGCTTCGCAGTGCTCTGCGAAGGAGAGCCAAGTCTGAAAGCCTCACGTGGTCAGGCGGTGCGGAGCCTCAGCTGGGCAGTTGTATTTCGTCGCGAGATTGGAAAAGCCACAATTGGACCTTGGTCCTATTCATGGAACTCAATGTGTGACTTCATCCGTGTACGTATTATGAAGAGCGACCGGTGCAACACTACAATCGAAAGATGGATCAGAGCTGCAGCTGGAGCCGGCTTTGGAAAAACGCCGTGCCGCCCGTGATGCCGAAGCGGTCGAGCACGCCATAGCCGGTGACGAATTCGAGGCGCACGTTGTCGGACAAATACCAGTTGACCATCGGCGTAACGCGCCAGAAGCGGCCGCCCTGGATGTTTTTCGAGTCGAGATCGGCGTAGGACATTCGCAGCACAAGTTCCCATGCGCCGGGCCCGCCCTCAAAAACAGTTACGGCCGGTGATGTTCGTTCAAAATACGCGCCACGCAGGTTGTAGGGCTTCGTCTCTCCCGTCAGCAGATACGAGACGAAGACCTCGCCGCCATGGAAGAACGGGTCATCCTCCTCCTCGGAGCGGACCTGGTTGAAGAAATACTCCATGCCGAGCGTAAAGGGTCCGGGACGGTAATAGGCCTCGACACCGAGTGTGTATGAGTGCTCTGCGGAGAACTGGCCCGTATCGATGGCGTAGGATTGGGCCTGAAAGGCTTCGGGCTTGGAGCGGTACCTTAGGAACCCGTCATTCGAGGCCCCCGAACGCACCTCCAATGCCAAGTGCAGAAGCCCTCTGTCCGTTCCGGTGTTGGGCAGCCACACCGCGCGAGCGGCGAATTGATTGTCGTTTTTGTTGAATGACTCGTTTTCGGATAGGGAGTCGCCGAACCAGCCGAAATTGTACACGAACTTGCCGCTCGGAGCGTATCCCGACCACTTGATGCCGTCTGCGAGGATCGGCAGAAATGCGTCGTTGATCGCGGCGCGTTCGTTGGTCCAGCCCTGATAGCCGACCATGATCTTGCTTGTCGAGAAGCCTTCCTTGGTTCGACCGATGAATATGCTGCCGTAAAGTTCGGGAACCTCGACCATGAGACCGGTCTGGCGGAAACTCCATTGGTCCCGCCCTTTGTCGTACATGTAGCCGATCGTGTAGCTAAAACGTGGTGCAAATTTGAATTGCCCCTTGAGCAAGAGACGAAAATCGCGCAGGTCGCCCTTGTCGATGAGCGTCATCTGGTCCTTGCTGTTTCCGTCTTGTCCGTAGCCGGCCAGGTCCCAAAGGAACCCGCCGCCTAACCGCGCGGTAATGAAGCGCCCGTCGTATTCGTTCCAGCTGATGAGCCTGCGTCGTGGCAAGTCACCTTCGGCCTCGGCCGCGTCGAGCATCGTGTTGATAGTCGGATCGGCCGCGATAGCGGGATTGAGAGCGCTCATTCCGCCCATCTGTTGGGCATGTGCGACGTAGGGAACGATCAGAAACAGAGACGCGGATGCGAGCAGCTCTGCGGCGCGACGAATGCAACGTCGGCGCTGCGTCAGGCAACTGTTCGCTCTGCCGACTACCAGCATGTGATGTGAAAGATTCCCCAACGTAAGGAGTACGCTCAAGCTATGGTCGAGCAGACGGTTCGGGCTATTGGACTTTGGTCCAAGAAGGGACGCTTAAAAAAAGGGAGCGAGGTTGATACAACAACCTCGCCCATCAAGGTCCTTCCGGGAAATTTGACGCTAATACGTGTCGTACAGTCTCTGAAGATCGGCGTTTGAGCGCTGCTTGAGCAGTGCGAGCGCCAAGAGGATCCGAGCCTTCTGGGGATTCAACTCATACGAAGCGACGAAGCCGAGATCATCGTCGTTGAGCTCTACGTTCCGGCCGACGATACCGGTGGGAACGCGGCTGCTCCGGACAACTTTGACTCCCTTCTTCGCAGCCGCCGCTGCGGCATCGACCGAAGCCTTGTTCATGTTGCCGTTGCCCACACCGGCGATGACGATTCCCTTGGCGCCGCCCGCGACAGAGGCGTTGATGAGGCCGGGCGACATGTCGGCATACGCCATGATCACGTCCACGCGCGGGAGTGCGGTTACGTTCGAGATGTCGAACTCGCTCTTCGTCGTGTGTGGCCAGGTTGGCGTGTTGAAGAACTCGTTCTTGCCGTAGCTTGAGATCCCGACGACACCGCGGATGGGCGACATAAACGTGTCGACAGCCGTCGTGCTCGTCTTGGTCAAGGAATGAGCCGCGTGAATTTGGTCGTTCATCACGACCAGCACGCCTCGACCCTTCGCATTGGGATCAGAGGCAACCGCAACGGCGTTGTAGAGATTGAGCGGTCCATCCGCGCTCACGGCCGTCGAGGGCCGCATCGATCCCACCATGACCACCGGCTTGTCGGTCTTGACCGTCAGATTGAGGAAGTAGGCGGACTCTTCCATCGTGTCCGTGCCATGCGTGATCACGATGCCGTCGACGCCCGCCTGAGGCGCGAGTTGGTTGATCCGCTTGGCGAGTTTCAGCAGGATATCGAACGAGATGTCTTGCGATCCGACATTGGAGATTTGCTCGCCCTTGACGTTGGCGACCTTACCGATGTCTGGCACCGCGCCAAGCATGGCATCGATCGTGACGGCGCCGGACGTGTATCCGGATTGCGTGCCGGTCGCGGCGGCTCCTGCGATCGTGCCGCCGGTCGCCAGGATCATGATATTGGCCTTCTTTTGCTGGGCAAGCTTCGCCTGAGCGCTCGCCACCTCTTGCGCGGGCGAGGGGTATGCGAACGCCAATGTCACCGCCGTCATGACGGCGAACCAAACGCTACGCGGTGTGAACACAGGATCCTCCTATGAGCCGATTTTCACGATGAGCTACTGATTCGGCTGATTGTTTGCGCTTCGCTCGTATTTGCTCCTGTCCAGGTTTGCGAGCTTCACCGGATCGAGCAAATCCCTGATCTGCTCTTCGGTAAGCGCATTTTTTTCCCGGATGATCTCGAGCAGACCCTTGCCCGAGCTATAGGCTTCCTTCGCCAGTTCGGTCGCCCTATCGTACCCGATGATTGGATTGAGCGCCGTGACGATGCCTACCGTCGTCTCCATGTAGCGCGCCAACACTTGTTGGTTGACCGTAATGCCTTCGACGGCCTTCGTACGGAAGGTCGAGGCGCCGTTGAGAAGCAGTTGTTGGGACTCCAGTACGGCCAGGCCCTCAATCGGCTCATAGGCGTTGAGCTGTAGCTGGCCGCTATGCGCAGCGAATCCGACCGCTGCGTCGTTGCCCATCACGCGAAAGGCGATGACATTCACAAGCTCCGGAATGACCGGATTGACCTTGCCGGGCATGATCGACGAACCTGGTTGCAGTTCGGGAAGATCGATCTCGCCCAGGCCGGCCCGTGGGCCCGAGTCCAGAAGGATCAGATCGCCGGCGATCTTCGAAAGTTTGATTGCGACGCTCTTGAGCGCCGAAGAGTACGCGACAAATCCCTGCTGGTCCCAAGTCGCCGCGAACATATCGGCGGCTGGCACGATTGGCTTCTTGGTTAGGCCGGCGAGTTCGCGGGCCACCGCCTCGGGATAGCCTCTCGGTACGTTGATGCCGCTCCCTATCGCGGTTGCGCCCATGTTGACGGAGTAGAGATATTTCTCAGAGTCTTTCAGGAGCTGGATCTCCGCCTCCAGCGAAGCGGCGAAGGCGTGGAATTCCTGGCCGACCGTCATCGGAACGGCATCCTGCAACTCCGTCCGACCCATCTTCGGGACTTCGAGGTACTGATTGCCCTTGGCGCGAAACGCGTCGGCAAGTTTCTCCAGCTCCGCAATCAATTTGTCATTGCGCAGGAGGAAGGCCACCTTGATCGCGGTGGGATACGAGTCGTTCGTCGACTGCGACATGTTCAGGTCATTATGCGGATCGAGATACTGGTACTCGCCCTTCTGGTGGCCCGAGAGCTCGAGGCCGATATTTGCCATCACCTCGTTGGCGTTCATGTTGGCCGATGTGCCCGCCCCGCCCTGATACCAATCCACTTTGAATTGATCGCGATATTTGCCCTCCATGATCGCCTGGGCGGCTTTTTCGATGGCTGCCAAACGGTCCTGCATCATTGCGCCAACTTCGGTGTTGGCGCGCGCAGCAGCGACCTTCACGATCGCGAAGGCATCGATGAACTCGGGATATGTGCTCATGATGACGTTGGAAATTTGGAAATTTTCCAGAGCGCGCGCGGTCTGGACGCCGTAATACGCATCGGCCGGCACCGCCTTCTCACCCAGCAAATCCTTCTCTGTGCGCGTAGCCCCCGACGTGGTTGCGGCTGCGTTATCGGACGGCGTCTGCGTCTGCTGTGAAGCTGCATTATCGGACGGCGTTTGCGTCGGCTCTGAGGATGGCGTTTGCGTCGGCACTGAGGATGGCGTCTGCGTCGGCTCGGAGGAGGGCGTCTGCGTCGGCTGTGAAGACGCGTCCTGGTCCTCATACTGCTCATACTGCACTAAGGACAGCTGAGGGTGCCCGTGTCCGATTGCCTTCTGACTGTGCGTTGCGGTTCGACTTTCGGACAGACGCGAGTCCGAATGCGCATAGACTAGAGCGGCCGACGATGAAAGCATGAGCGTCGCGATAAGCGCCGTCCGCCTGATGCGCGAAGATGAGAGTGACGAGGCGGCAGGTTTCGTTGCGTTGGGCTCGTGTGACATGGTGGCCTCGTCCTTTGTCTTGGCAAGATTTCACTAGACGACTGGGTCACCCACCCGAAAGTTGGACCTAGGTCTACCGTATTGCACCGCCTAGACTTTTTAAGCGATGGCTTCACAATGCCAGACATTCAGTATACGGATGTTATAGGACTGGCCCGCGGCTCGCTCTCTCATGTGCGCTGGACTGGGCCGCGTGTCTAACTCATTCGCTGACCCGCGAGCTTGATGGCGCGATTTCACAATTGGACGAAGGTCCAATTGCCGTCGCTCTGCCCTTATGGCGCACTTCCAAAGTCAAGCTTATGGCTCCCACGCAAATGGCGTCTCGGAATTGACCCGGGACAGACGGATTCCATTGTCGCCGATGCGTCCCGTGCCGCATCGGTCGCCGATGTAAGTCCGGAACACGTGGGAGTCGGTTGGTCAGGGCGTCAACGCTCTGATGACCATTCAACGCGGTGGGGTTCAGGATGTTACATCCAATCAAAGCCAGCCTTGCGGGGATTGCACTTTCGACCGTCGTTGGGACCGCTGCCGCTGCGGAGATATGCGCGCGAGCCCCAGATCTGATTGCGCTACAGGTGGCAGCTCTTCAGCAACGGCTCATGGTTGCGGCGCTCACGTGTAACGAGGCGGCCCTCTATAACCGATTTGTGACCTCTTACCGCAGCGAACTCATCGCATCAGACGACACATTGAAGAATTTCTTTGAGAGGTTCGGTGGGGACGGCACCGCTCAATACCACTCCTTCAAGACGAAGATGGCGAATTTGTACTCTGCGCTCAGCAACACGGATGCGGGGCAATTCTGTGCGGCAGCACGCGCGTCGTTTGTTCCTGCATTGAGTGCGCGAAACAAAGACTTGGCGGCGTTCGCTGCGTCCCAGCCTTCGTTTGTGGACGAGCCCTATACGCAATGTGGGCAGAGCATCGCGGGCGCGTCGATGATTGCCGGACCCACGATTTCTCCACCGATAGGGGTGAAGACGCGCTCCTTCGGGACGAACGGCTACTCCGAACGTTCGTATTCCCTGCAACCTCAAGATCGCCTCACCCCGAGCGTCAGACTGCGGCAAGACGTCGAGCCGCATGCGGCGCCTTCCCCTACGCCTAATGTCACTGATGGAAATGATGACTCGGGCTTGTATTGCTACCCGTCGACGGGTTCGTGGATGCGTTGCTATCGCGTAAGCGACAGCAATCCGCGCGCCCTCACCCCCTATTCCTTTGAGCGGAATCCCAATCGCCCGGACCTCGGGCGCGCGGGTGGGCGCTCGCAGTCACAGAGGAGGAATTATTGATGAGATATGCGGCATCGTGGATACCATCAGCGCTTTTTGTCCTCGGCGCCACCACGAGCTCGTTCGCTGCTTCAGATGACGGAGCAGTGGCTCAGGACACCGCAGTTACGACCGCGAAGGTGCCCATTTCGATATTCGGCCAGAAGCTGACTGGCGTTGATGGATCTACGATCGAGATGGTCACTACGAAGGACTCGTTCTGGCGCGAAATGGCGACTGCCGATGGAGCGCTGCAGAAATTGAACTTTGCATATCTCAACTATGCTCTCGGAACTGTCACGAATGCTCGGGATGCGTCTCGAGTGACCGCCGTGTTCCGAGCGACCAAGCAGGAGATATTCATCTACTATACCGACGGGTCTACGGAACGGCTCGCTCCGAATAGCGGCGGCGGTCTGTCGATCGAAACGAGGTCACCTGGCGGCGCTGTTTCGTGCAAGTCATTCTATGACGAAGGTCACGTTTTCGGCATTGATGAGCGTAAGGCGGCGCTCGCCCAATTCGCCAACCGTCTTGGGATCACGGACTCCATTGACAAGTCGGCGGCGCAGTCGCCGTGCCCAGCCATTGCCGAACTATCGCTTCTTCCTGTCCCACCGATGACCACAACCTTAAAAGCGGGCGAAACGGCAGAGCCTCTCCTCATGGATATGGCGATGCCGCACCCAGGCATCGTCCCCGCCATCTCGTCCCCCGTTTCAACGCCACCGTCACTCGGTAATGGCGAGATGGCGGCGGCAACCGCACAACCCTTAAGTACCATTCGGGCCGTCGTTCCGGTGAGCCCGCCCGTCGGGGAATTCGGCGAGGTAAAGCAGAGCGCCAACACCGCAACGGCCGAAAACTTGTCGACACCGGGCGGTGAGAAAGAGGCTACTGCTCCCTCCACTCTGGCCAATGTCCAGCCATCGCAGCTACAGCCAATCGACAAGATGGCAGGCAACGGGGACGCCAATGAACCCCAAGCGACAAACCTGGAGCCAACCGAGGAGCAAGCGGGAGCCTCATCCTGTCTGGTTGTCGAAAGCGATGGCAAGCATTGGGGCTTTAGAAACCGATGCCGCTACGATGTGCAATTTGCCTACTGCACCATGGATGATGGAAATCCCCTGACATCGTGCCGCGAGGGCTC
>Ga0111538_10010173_pt1 | contig 12519 bp, 15 predicted proteins | sample SoiMethybrSBSTD1_FD_79669 | JGI IMG/M metagenome (GOLD analysis project Ga0111538, IMG submission 79669) | Bulk soil microbial communities from a Populus tree surrounding site in Tennessee, USA - Soil MetaG P. TD hybrid SBSTD1 (version 2)... | ecosystem: Environmental > Terrestrial > Soil >...
GATGCGCGATCTGCCGAAAGCCCCCCGGCAAGCGTCGCCTTCACATCGACCACTGTCACGAGACAGGCCGCGTTCGAGGACTTCTCTGCACGGGCTGCAATACCAGGCTCGGTTGGTGGGAGAGGTACCAAGACCAAGCCTTGGCCTATCTCTCTCTCTCTAACCGCATCGTCTGGTAGCGCATGACGAACGTCCTGCACGTCGTAGGTGACGCCGCCACAGACGTCTACGCCGTCAAGAACACGCCGACGCTACCGGCGCTCTGGGTCTCCGCCTACGTCTACTGGGTCGCGGACCTCCCGGGCAACGGTGACAACAGCTCCGCCTTCTTCGCCTTCAACACCTCAGCCGGGGACGGCGTCGGCCATCTCGCATGGGTCAGGAACGACCCCCCACGCGGGCTGGACATCAGCGCCGGGTTCAACGGCCCCTACGCCGTCCCGATCAACACGGGTGCCTGGCGGCTGATCGAGTTCTGGGGCGAGAAGGGCAACCCCGCCGACACCGAGCTATGGGTCGACGGCGTGCAGCAGTCGGTGACGACCTTCACCGTCAACCTGCCGCTCGACCAGCTCGGCGTCTCTTTCGGGGCGTACTTGCCGGGCGGCTGGGAGACCGGCTACGAGTTGTACATCGGCAACATCCGGATCGGCACCACCCGTGGGGCGGGCGACCTCTGGGGCGGCGACATTTCTGCTGGGATCGGCGCGTTCGACGCCGCCAACCCGGGTGCGGGAACGCTGGAGGTGATCCCCGATCCGACCGGCACCCTCCCCAGCCGCGAGCTGGGCGGGGTGATGTGGGTGGGCACGCTCTGATGGCCGTCCGCGAGTTCAACGGCACCAGCGACCGGATCGTCGTTGACAACGGCACGCTCGGGACGGTCGCAAACTCGGCCTTCTCCATCTTCATCCTGGTACGCCCGACGACGCTGAGCGCGGGCGAGTGCTACGTCTCCTGCGAGACGGGGGCCGTCGACGTGTTCGGGTTCTTCGACAACGCTGGCGGCGGCGGGCAGGTGGCGCTCGGAGACACGAACGAGTACATCACCGGCACCGTCGGCGAGACCGCAGCCGCGTGGCAGCTGATGGCGGTGACCTGGGCTGGCCCGGGCACCACCCCTCGCTTCCATCGGAAGGAGCGCGGGACGGGATCGTGGACGCACCAGGATGGCTCCGGTGCGTTCACCGGCTCCGCCACGGCGATCACCCAGATCTCGTTCGGGACGGTGCTGAACGGCAGCTTCTCGTCGTGGAAGGACATGCGGCTGGCGGTGGCGGCGGTGTGGAGTTCTGCGCTGACGGACGGCCAGATCGAGTCGATCGAGACGACGCCCGCCTCGCAGACGGTCTACGACCTGAACCCGGTCAGCATGTGGGAGTTCAACCAGGCCGCGATCACCTATCCCGTCACCGACGCGATGGGGAACGGGGCGAACCAGACGATCATCGCGGGCACCACCGTCGTCACCGGGGCCGACCCGACCGGCTGGACGTTCGGTGCGGTCCCCGACCCGTTGCGCTCCAGCGTCGGCTTCGGGGCCTCGGTCGCTGCCGGTACCTCGATCACGGTGACGAAGCCCACCGACGCCGTGAGCGGAGACAAGATCTGGGCCGTGATCGTCAACCAGAACACGAGCAACCCGGTCACCGCCCCCGACGGCACCTGGACACAGCTGGAGCTGATCGAGATGACCGTGCCACAGTCGAACTCGCTGACGTACTGGGAGAAGACCGCCGGGGGATCAGAGCCTTCGACCTACACGTTCACGCAGACCGACAGCTGCCACTGGGTCTCGATGTGCATCGCGGCCGGTGGGGGTACGGTCACCCGCTACAACCAGGACGCGGGCACCGACACGACGGGGCCGGACCACGCCTCCGGGCTGATCTCGACCACGGCGGCAGGAGACCTTGTCCTCTACTTCTTCGGGCAGGACAACGCCACCTCGCCCGGGGCGTGGAACATCGGCACCTTCCCTACCAACCTGAGGCTGCTGGGGCAGGTGTGGGGAAGCGACTCGCAGGGGATGGCGGGCTTCGTCGAAGTGCGCGCCGCTGCGGGCAGCGGCAACGCCGAAGCGACGCAGACGACAGGGGGCGCGCCCACGCGTGGCTCGGTGTGGGTCGATTGGGCAGCGCATCTAACCGCTGGCGTGACGAACGCCCTCGCCTGGATAAGAGCCTAGTTCACTAGTGACGAAGCTGCTAGGGTCAGCCCGTGGCCGGGCTAAAGCTCGATCTGGGATGCGGGCAACGGCCAACGCCCGGATTCAAGGGCGTCGACATCATGCCGGGAGAGGGCGTCGAGTACGTCCACGACCTGTGGGAATACCCGTGGCCGTTCAAGGACCGCTCCGTTCGCGAGGTCGTCTCCAACCACCTGATCGAGCACATCCCGCACTACCGTCCCGACTGGGGCGGTGTCGACGGCTTCTGGATGTTCTTCAACGAGCTGTACCGGATCTGCGCCAAGAACGCAAAGCTCACCTTCACCTGTCCTTACGCGAAGGGTGACCGTGCCTTCTGGGACCCGTCACACACCCGCTACATCCACGAGACGAACTTTTACTACCTCTCACCCGAATGGCTGGAAGCGCAGGGGTTGCAGCACTACCCGGTCAGCTGCAACTTCGAGATCGTCACGATCGACGGCCTGGGGGTGCCCGACGAGATCATGAACCGCAACGCCGAGATGCAGGCGCAGGCCCGCAGCTACTACTGGAACGCGGTCACCGATCTGTCCGTCCAGCTCAAAGCCATAAAATGAGCGCATGTCCGTCACCAAGTCAGAAGCGCTGTTGGCCGCGATCGCGATCGCGTTGTGGGTCTGGATTTTGTTCGGCGCGAACTTGATCGACTAGGCAGCGTCCGCCGCACACTCCTAGAATGCGCCCATGCTTGGCCCTGGCCTGCCCGGCTCCACGATGGAGGCCTTCTCAGAAGGGTTCCCCTGTGGACTAGTCGGGACGATCGGGGTCACGATCGACGATGGCAACGGCAACAACGTGTTGCCGCGCACGACCGCGAACATCCTTCAGCTTGAGTGTGTCGCCGACATTGCGGTGTACCGCTATCTGGGCGTGTTCCCAGACGGGACGGCGGAAGGCCCCTACATCCTCACCTGGGATGACACGGTCAACCTCGCCACCGAGGAGATCACCGTCTCCACCGACGCGCCGGTTGTTCCTTCCGGCGTCGGTCCCTGTGCCTCCTGGATCGAAGCAGCTGACGTCGTCGCCTGTTGCTCGGGGACAGAGCTTGACTCGGACAATGCCGAGTCGCTCGAACTCGCCGCACGAGTCGCCTCGGAGCTGCTGTTTGAGCTTTCCGGCGGCAAGTTCTCCGGTCTCTGCGGTCCGATCACCGTTCGTCCTTGCCGTGACAACTGCTCCTGCTGGGGTGGGCAGCGGCTTGACTACGTCGAGGCGGGGGGTTGGCGCTGGCTGTGGGGCGGCAGCGAATGGAGTCACGGAGCCAGCTCCTGCGGCTGCGGCTGTCTCTCGCAGGTCAAGCTGGCGGGCTACCCGGTGCAGGGCGTTAGCCAGGTCAAAATTGACGGCGAGGTCGTGCCCCCGTCCGAGTACCGGCTTTACCAGAAGCGCTACCTGACGCGGATGAACGGCGAGTTCTGGCCCGCCTGCCAGGATCTCTCGCTCGAAGACGACCAGCCGGGAACGTTCTCGATCTCCTACTGGTACGGCCGCACCCCCTCCGCGCTCGCGGAGGCCGCTGCCGCAGCGCTCGCCTGCAACATCTTCCGTCTCTGCGCCAGCGAGGGGGCGGGCGACTGTGCGCTCCCGACCGGTGTCACCCGGCTCACCCGCCAGGGCGTGACGATGGACAAGTCCGCCACGATCGCCTGGTTCTACGGTCAGCAGGGCGACAAGGGCTGGCGGACAGGGATCCAGATCGTCGACAACTTCCTCAACGCCTACGCCCCCTATGGGATGCGGCGACCACCGATGAACTACAGCCCCGACGGGCGAAAGTTCGCCAAGCAGCTCAGCTAATGGGGAAGGTGATCGTCAATCAACAGGCACTGGAACAGCTCCTTGGGTCGCGCACAGGCGCTGTCGGTCAAGAGATCGAACGGCGTGCGCAGGAGGTTGTGGCTTTTGCCCGCGAAGAGGTTGAGTCGGTCATGCACCGGAACCCCGGCTGGGGAGACGTGGTGGATTACGCGATGGAACATGAGGTCGTGGCGGTGATCGGCTTCAAGGACTCCCCGCCCGAGGATCTGCCGCCGACCTACACCTATCTCGGGAACAAGGAAATCCGCGAAGGTCGCTTCCTGGAGCGGGCGCTCTGGCGTGAGTTCGGCTAATGGGCGAAGGCCCCGGCGACCTGCACGCTCTCGCGGTCGAGTACCTCGCTGCCTGCGTCGCAGCACTCGACACGATCCCTGACTACGAGACCGAGCTACTGGGGGCGCCCCTACGGTCGCTGGTCGCTCCTGGCCCACCGGCCTTTGACTGCTGCGACCAGCTGGCGGTGCACGTCGCCCCGATCACGGAGCGCGAGGTCGTCAAGGGCAGCAACATCAACCAGGTCAACCTGATCGTCCACATCACCCGTTGTGTGCCGATGCCCGATGACGATGGCAACCCGCCGCCCCCGTCGGAGCAGCAGGCAGCGGCGGCGCAGATCAACGCCGACAAGTGGGCGCTCTGGAACTACCTGCACATGCTGATCGAAGACGGTCTACTGTTCGAGCGCTGCTGCGGGGTGCTGTGGGGGACGTTGTCCCCGTTGACCCCGAGCGGTGGTTGCGGCGGTTCACAGCTCACCCTCACGGTGTGCTTCGACGGGTACGAAGCGGTGCCCTCAACATAGAAGCCGCCCTCGGGGAGGACGGCTTCGGATAACCCTCAGGGAGGGACGGTATGAAGAGTTTTTCGGGAGAGAAGGATCGCGACTTCGAGGTGATGGGGGAGGCCTTCCGTTGGGTCTATCCCTACTGGGAGGACATCGCCGACCAGTTCGACCGTGACGACGAGAGCGACGAGGAGAAAGAGGCGACGGAGACGAACGGCAACGTCTCGGTCACCGTCCGCTCGACGCTGTCTGACTTCATCCACAGGATCGAGCTGTTCATCGACCCCGACTTCAACGACGGTGTCAATCGTTGGCGGAAGCTGACGAAGCGGCGGAAGGACCCGATTCCGCACACGCAGTATTCGGCGATCTACCAGTACCTGCTGGAGGTGACGTCGCGGCACCCTACCGATCCATCCTCGCCCTCGGAGGATGGGCAACTTCCAATCGAGCCTACGTCAGTGGCAGGCTCGTCCTAGCCGGTCATGATCCGTCCCGTGTCCAGTTCCGGCATGTGCTTGATCTGGTCACGGCGCTCGTCATCGAGGTGTACCAGGAGCTGGGAATGAAGTTCGACGAAGCAACAGCAGAGCTGGCCGGGAAGCTGCTTGACCCGACCGACCCCGAGGCACCGAAGAAGCGCGTCCCGACGCCGTCGCAGGAGAAGGCGTCGATGGCGATGCTCCAGTCGATGATGGGCGGCTCCAACTTCAAGGGACCACGCGGCTAGATGTCCGAGTTCATCGCATCGGCCGAGATTGCGATCATCCCGAACACGCGGGAGTTTCGCAGCCAGCTGAAGCGCGAACTCACGGACGCGACGAAGACCCCGGTCGCGATCAAGCTCAAGGTCGACGCGACCGGGTTCGAGCGGCAGCTGCGCGGCGCGGTTCGCAGCGTCACCCAGAATGTCAAGGCCGAGGTCCTTGTCCGCGCCGACATCACCGGATTCGAGCGCGACCTGCGCACCAAGGTCCAGGCCGTCGCTGAGCGGGTCTCCGCCAACGTCAAGGTCACGGCAGGGACAGCACGGCAGGCAACGACCGGCGGGGGAGGAGGGACGCCCCGCACGAGACGCCCGACGCCGGTCCTCTCGGACACCGGCAAGCCGCTGTTCGGAGCGGCGGCGGCAGCGAAGACAGAGGCGCGTGCGCGTGAGAAGGCGGAGCTGGAGGTCATCAAGAAGATCCAAGCGGCCGAGATCAACGCTCACGCCGAAAACATCGCTCGTGACCAGGCGCGGGCAGCGGCGGACGAGAGGGCAAGACTCAAGGTTCTTGCGGACCTGGAGAAGCAGGGTCTTCTCTCCAGCACCGGCAGGCCGCTGACGGGTGCCGCGCGCGACGCGAGGCTGGAGGCGCAGGCACGGATCAAGGCCAACGCAGATGCGCTGAAGCAGATGCAGGCCGACGAGATTGCCGCGCACAAGGAGGACCTCAACCGGGCGCGACGCAGGATCGCCGCCGAACGTGCCGCGCAACAGGAGCTTCGCAGGAACGCGCTGAAGGGCCAGGCGGGGGTCGTCGAGGACCCCGAGCGGCTCGCTGCCAGAGCGCAGGCACGAAAGGTGCTGACCAGCGCGCAGACGGCGGCGATCACGATCGACAACGCCGAGATCGGCGCGATGAACAAGCTGGAGGCCGCAAGGGCGAGGGAGGCGGCGGCACAGCGACTCGCGACCGAGGCAACGGTGGCACGACAGACGGCCGAGCGGCTCGGCCTGAGGACAACGGCGGCAGCGATCGCACTCGAAGAGGAACTAGCGCTGGCGCGTCTCGCATCCGAGCAAGCGACGCTACGGTCGGCACTGGGCGAGGAGTCGCTTGCCAAGCGACGCTCCTTCTTCACCCGCGCGATCGGTGCCCAGTCGGCAGCCTTTGCCGGTCTCCGTGGCGCGGTGCTTGCCGCCAACCCCGCCTTCATCGCAGGCACCGTCGCCGCGATCGCGTTTGGCAAGGCGATCGGCAGCGCTGCCGCGTTCGAGAGCCAGCTGAACGTCTTCCGGGTTACCGCCGGGGCAACGGCAGAAGAGATGGAACGGGTCGCCGTAGCATCACAGCGGCTCGGACGCGATGTGACGCTGCCGGGTGTCGGTGCTGCCGACGCCGCCGAGGCAATGACCAGCCTCGCCAAGGCCGGACTCAGTGTCGAAGACTCACTCGCCGGGGCACGAGGTGTGTTGCAGCTCGCGACCGCCGCCGCGATCACCAACGCCGAAGCAACCGAGCTGGCCGCATCCGCGATCAACGCCTTTGGCCTGGCCGGTGAGGACGCCGTCCACGTCGCCGACGTGTTCGCCAACTCGGCCAACCTGGCGCAGGGGTCGATCCAGGACGTCGCGATTGCGCTCCAGCAGGCCTCGGCGGTCGCACGTCAGGTCGGTGTCTCGTTCGAGGACACCACCGCGCTCCTCACCCTGCTCGCCCGTAACGGCATCCGTGGCTCCGACGCCGGTACCTCGCTCCGTGTCGCCTTCACCCGCCTGATCGCCCCGACCGCTCAGGCCGCTGAGGTGCTCAGGGATCTGAACGTCCAGGTCCGTGACGCGCAAGGCAACCTCCGTCCCGAGGTGTTCTCCGACATCGCGGTCGCGATGCAGGGGATGAGTCGGGCGCAGCAGGACGCAAACGCAAAGATCATCTTCGGCGTCGACGCGCTGCGAGCGTTCTCGATCATCTCGCGTGAGGGCGAAGGCTCGCTCAACGCCACCCGCAACTCGCTCGGTGAGCAGGGCACCGCCGCCGAGCTTGCCGCCGCCCGGATGGCCGGTCTCACGGGCGCGGCCGAGAACCTCAAGAACCAGCTCTCGGCCCTGGGTCTCGCGTTTGGCTCGCTGGTCACCGGTCCGATGGCCGAGTTCACCAACGCGGTCAGCGGCATGGTTGGCACGCTCAGCCTCGCGCTCGGTGGGATCGGTGACCTCGTCAAGGGCGCGAGCGGACTCGTCGACCAGTTCAAGGATCTGACCTCGGTTGAGATCGGCGGCTTCACCGTTGGCCCTGCGCAGGGAATCCTCGCGCCGCTGGAAGGGGTCAAGGACGCCAACGCGTTCATCCAGAGCCAGTTCCAGAAGAGCATCCGCGATGCCCGCGTCGAGGTCATCGCGATGGTCGGCGAGTTCAACAAGGTCGGTGGAGGCACCCAGCTCAACACGACGGTCAAGAACCTCAAGAACCTCCAGGCCGAGCTACAGGGCGGTAACAAGGAATCACAGGATTTCGCCAAGAGCATCGGCGCGCTGATCAAGCAGATCCAGGACGACAGCGCGGACGCCGACGTCGACCTCGGCGAGATGAAGCTGGAGATCCCGCCCGAGCTGCTGTCGGGCGAGCCTGGCCGTCTCGCAGCGAAGGCGTCGAAGAAGGCGTTCCAGGACGAGATGAAGAAGCCGTTCGAGGTCGAACTCGACCCGGAGTTCAACCTCGCCGCCCGCTTCAAGCAGCAGGGCATCGACGCGTTCGCGGATGCCGCCGCCGCATGGAGGCGCGAGGTCGCAAAGGGAATGGCCGCGATCGGGCAGGAGATCCGCGACTCGACCGGTCGTCTCAACGTGCTCGCCGGAGAGGCGCTCCAGATCGAGATCGCGGGGGGGCCAAACGAGCTACAGCGGCTGCTGCGCAATACACGCGCCGCCGTGCCGGAGCTGCAAAGGCAGGTCGACCTTCGTCGCCAGCAGCTAAAGCCCGGTCAGCAAAGCTCGCCTGCCCTGCGCGATGCCCTCCAGGCGATGAAGGACAACAAGGACAAGCAGGACTCGATCATCGCGGAGATCCAGGGGATCGCGCAGAAGGCACAGGACGACGCCGACAAGGCGAAAAAGGAGATCCAGGACAAACTCGACAAGGCAGACCAGGCGCTGCTCGACTCGTTCGCCCCGGCCGAGCGGAGGGTGGAGCGAAGACAGACGATCGCTGCGCAGACGCCGGGCGTGCAGGATGACATCGCTGCGGCGAAGGCGCGCAAACGCCAGCTGCTGACACAGATCAAGGTCATCGGCCAGCGATTCAACGACACCAAGGCGGCAGCGCAGCTGATCTTCGAGCGCCGCCAGGAGATCCTCGACATCGAGGAGAAGATCGCGAACGACACCAAGACCGCGCGCGACCAGATCACCGAGACGCTCAACAAGCGGATCGAGCTGGCCCAGCTCCAGGGTGGTAAGGGCGCGATCCTGAAGGCGATCGACCGTGCGATCGCCGACGCGAAGAACAGGGTCAAGAACTGGAAGAAGCTGGGGCTGGTGCTGCTCGACGAGCAGATCGCGCTGGCACGGCTCGTCAAGTCACGCAAGGACTTCCTCAAGGATTTGACCGGTAACGAGTCCCCCGACGTGTTCGTCGATCGCATCTTCCGCGAGGCCGTCGACCAGTTCCGCCGCTTTGGCTCCAACATCTCCGTCGCCGGACAGGGGTCGGGGATCATCTCGCCGCAGGGGGCACGCGGGGCGTTCGCCTCGATCCTCACGGGCGGCGGGCAGAACATCCCCAACCTCAACGAGTCAACCGCGCAGCGCACCCGCGAGGCCAGCCTTGCCGAGGAGCGCAAGCAGACCGGTTACCTCCAGATCATCGCCGGGGGACAGCGGACACGGTTCGTGAAAGGCACGCCACTGCCACCCGAGGAGACCAAGGTCTCGCGCGACGTCGCCGACAAGGTGCAGAAGGGTCTCTAGATATGCCTCCCTCTGACTGGAACGTGCCCGCCACGCTCGCCTCGGTGTACGGCGATCTGGCGCTCAACGCCGCCACGGGTGACCGTTACATCCTGATGCGCGAGGGCTGCGATATGTGGCAGGACGTGCGCGCGCAGCAGCTCAACGTCCCCACCGAGGACGGCTCGCTGATCCAGGAGCGGTTCGTGACCGGCACCCGGCTGGTGCTCAAGGTCGGGCTGTGGTTCAACGACGAGCCAGCCTGCTACGAGGATCTGACCAGGATGGTCGACACGATCTCAAAGCACGCGCAGAGCATGGTCAAGGCGGCGTTCGCGGGTCGTTTCCTGTGGGACCCCGAGGGCGACGACATACGCCTCCTCGACTACATGCAGATGTCCGAGCGGATGCAATGGGATTGGTCGCAGATCGTCCCCCAGGTGACGCTGACGTTTGACTCGCCGTTCCCCTATGCGATCGACTTCACGCAGCTTTCGACGGGGGCAGGGACGCTCAACAACGTTGGCAACACGACGATGTTCCCGGTCTTCCAGGTCACGGGCGGTGGTGCGTTCACGCTCTCCAACAACACCACCGGTCTCTCGATCGTGTTCACCGGCAGCTACTCGGGCTACGCGGAGATCGACACGTTCCGCAACACGATCTACGAGAACGGGGACGGGGCAAATCTCAAGGACGGGATCGACGTCGAGAACTCCGACTTCTGGGGTCTCGTCCCTGGCAACAACTCGGTGTCGATCTCCGGAGGATCTGTCACAGTCCTCTGGCAGGCGGCGTGGGTGTAGAGGAGGACTGATGCTGACATCGGGAATGCTCGACATGAGCAGGAAGGAACGAATCGCGGTGGACACGCTGCTTGAAAAGCTCGGCGAGCCAAAGGCGGGCATCTCCCGCCGCGACCCCGGCGAGACGGGGCCGATCGTCGTCAAGGTCGAGGGGAAACGGTGGGAGATCGGTCCCGGCGGAGAAACGGCGGAGGCCACTGATGGCTAGCGCCCCCTATCCGCTGACGATGAAGAACATCCTCGACAAGGACATCGACTTCCTTGTCGACGACATCGTCGCGATCCTCTATGACGGCGTCTTCGACGCGGCCGACCACTTCATCTCCGATCTGTCGGGAACGATCAACGATCGCTCCGCGCCGCTGTCGGGGAAGACGACGACCTCCGGGGTGTTCGATGCGAATAACGAGACTGTCACCACCGTTCCTGCCTCTACCACCGACGCCGTCATCATCGCCGCCGATCTGGGTGCTGACTCGGCCTCACCCGTGGTGGTGTATCTCGAACTGGCAGCGCCGTTCGTGCTCGGGTCCATTTCGGACGTCTCGATCGTCTGGAACGCGCTCGGCATTTTCGAGCTAGCGGCCTGCTGATGACGGTCTGCACCACATGCGGTGAGGAGGTCATTGAGGGAGAAACACGGGCGGGAGCGAAAATTGCGCTTGACGCAGAGCCGCGCCCGCTGGGGATGCTGTACATCAGCAGCGTTGACGGCAAGGTCAGACCGTGGACGGAACACACGGGCAGGTCGGTGCCTCGCTACCAGTCGCACAGCTCGCGCTGCCCGAACTCGGAGGAGAAGACATGAGACACGAAACGGTCGTGACCGAGGTGCCAGCCAAGGAGCTGGAGAAGATCCTCAAGGCGCGGCACAAGCAGCGCTGGGGGGAGAAGCACCCCGAGCTACCGCCGATGCCCGCCGGGCTGGGGATCGAGCAGCCCGAGTATCAGGAGCCGGAGGAGTACCCCGAGGACGGCTGGAAGGAAATGCTGGAGGGCCTCGGTGACAAGGGCTACAACGCGACCTGCAAGTGCGGCTGGGAAGCGAACAACCCGCTTCCGAGCAAGGAAGCAGCCGAGGAGAACGCCGAGGCACACATCACTTCGATTTACGGGGAGGGATAGTGGCTGACATCAAGACAGGTTACGGCAGCTCCGGCCAGGTACTCACGATCACGCTGACCTCCCTGGCCGACAGCTCCACCGCAGGACGCGAGTCGACCTCCGTCAGCAACACGACGGACAAGTTCCTCGACGTTCTGATCCAGGGCAAGCTGAAGCCGCAGAACTCCGGCTCCATCTCGGCCCCGAGCGCAGCGTTCGTGTACGCGTACGCGAGCGCCGACGGTGGCTCCGACTGGCCGGACACGGTGACCGGCACCGATGCCGCGATCACGCTCAACAACCCGACGCAGCTGAAGCTGCTCGGGGCGATCTACGCCGCCGCGATCAACACGCAGTACAAGGGCGGGCCGTGGTCGCTTGCGGCGCTGTACGGCGGGCGGATGCCGGAGAAGTGGGGCATCGTGGTCGTCAACGACATGGGCACCGCGCTCTCGGCGACCGCAGGCGATCACGTCTTCGAGTGGCAGGGCATCTACGCGACGGCGACGTAGGTGGCCCGCGATATTGCAGCGAGCAGCAACATCCTGTTCAGCACGGACGTTGCTGCCGTCGACATAACGGGTCGCTTCATCACTGTGTTCTGCTGGATCAATCCGGACTCCACGTCCGGGGACGTCGGTCTGATGACGAAGGCGAACTACAGCTCGGGCGACGTCCAGTACGTCATGGGCTTCGCCCCCAGCGTGTTCTTCCAGATCGGTGACTCGGGTGGCTTCGACCAAGCGAGCGCGGGCGGCTCGTTCGCGCTGCCGACCGGCATTTGGACTTCGGTCGCAGGGGTCATGAACGGCAACGATCTGCTCGTCTGGCGTAACCCCGGCAACGCGGTGGGGCTGGCAACCACTGCCCGGACGATCCAGAACACCGGCCAGAACTTTGGCCTCGGCGTTCGCAACGATGGTGGCGGGGGGCAGTACGACGGCAAGATGGCTCACGCCGCGATCTGGGATGCCGCCCTGACCCGTGACGAGGTGATGCGGCTGCACCAGGGCTGGCTGCCACCGCAGATCCGGCCGGGGAACCTGAGGGCGTACTGGCCGTTGGACGGGTATGCCTCCTCAGGCGTCGCCCGTGACGAGTGGAAGAATGGCGCGCCGTTGTCGATGAACGGCACCGTCAC
>Ga0111538_10010174_pt1 | contig 12518 bp, 11 predicted proteins | sample SoiMethybrSBSTD1_FD_79669 | JGI IMG/M metagenome (GOLD analysis project Ga0111538, IMG submission 79669) | Bulk soil microbial communities from a Populus tree surrounding site in Tennessee, USA - Soil MetaG P. TD hybrid SBSTD1 (version 2)... | ecosystem: Environmental > Terrestrial > Soil >...
CGGCATGCTGCTGATCAAGGCGTGGAATCCAGCGCAGGTGCGCTTCGAGCTGGATAAGCTCAACTGGATCGGCAGCATCAGTCGCGAAGTCGGGGTTGTGTTGGCGTGGCATACGGCTCCGCATCGCAGGGCGCAGGATCTGTTCGAGAAGGAGCTGATCGTCGGGGGCACGACGGGCATCGACACCGAGACCACGCCGCGGCTTCTGAACGCTGTGCTTGGAACGAAATTCAGAATCGTCGCCGGCTATCCCGGCACGGTTGAGATCGCGCTCGCGATGGAGCGGGACGAGGTGCAGGGAATTGCCGATTGGGCGTGGTCGAGTCTCAAGTCCGTGCGGCCGTCCTGGCTCGCCGAAAAGAAGGTCAACATTCTGATGCAGTCCGCGTTGCAGCGCGACCCAGAGCTACATGGAGTTCCTCTGGCGTTGGATTTTGTGAAGGGTGACGCCGACCGGCGCGTCATGGAGCTCTACCTTACTCAGAAGACAGTGGCGCGGCCCGTGATCGCGCCGCCCGGTGTGCCGGCTGATCGGATATCAGCTCTACGTCAGGCCTTCGCGGCGCTGGCGCACGACAAGGATTTTCTGGCCGATGCGCAGAAATCCAATCTCGACGTCTCGCCCGTTTCGGGTGAGGAGGTCGACAGGATCGTGGCGATCATCGCTTCGGCCTCGCCAGAGACGTTTCAGCGGCTGGGCAGCGACATCGCGGCAGCCAGATAGATTTCTCACTTCAGATCAAGCGCCACATTGCTAGCTTGGCCGCGTCACCCGCCGCAGGGTGACATTGATCCGCCCGCCCTCGGGCAGCAGCGTCGAGGTGCCGGGCATGATGCGGTCAACGCCGTGAAAGGCCAGCCGCGCCTCACCGCCGAGAACGAGCGCATCGCCGGAGGCGAGCTTGAGCGAGCGCGTCGGATCGCTGCGCTTGTGCCCGCCGATGCGAAACAGACAGGTGTCGCCAAGCGAAAGCGAGACGACAGGCGCGGCAAAGTCAATCTCGTCCCGATCCTGGTGCAGTCCCATACGGGCGTCGGGACCGTAGACGTTGATCAGGCACGCTTCCGGTGGATGCGGATAGCTCGCCAGCGTCTGCCATGCCGCAAGCACGATGTCGGGAATCGGTGCCCAAGCGTGGCCGGTATCCGGGTGAAGAGGCTGATAGCGATAGCCGCGCTCGTCAGTCACCCAGCCGAGTGCGCCGCAATTGGTCATGCGCACCGACATCGGCTTGCCGCTCTTCGGCATGCGCGGGGTGTAGATTGGCGCCTCGCGCATGACGTCACACAGCGCCGCGACCATCGCCTCCTGGTTGCTGCGGTCGAGATAACCGGGACATAAACGAAGCCCTGAATGAGGTCCGCTGCCGGTCACGAAAAAACTGTCTCCAGGGCTCTTCAAATGGTCGATAAGCAAATGTAGGATGCCATCCAACATTGACAACTTATCTGATTATCAGGGAGGACCGCATGAAAGTCTTGACGATCTCGGCTGTCACCTTGTCCGTGCTGGGCTTTGCGAGCGCCGCCCAGGCGCAGCAGCCAGGCGGAAGACTGTTCTTCGAAGGCGACGTGATCCGCGGCAACCAGCCGGGCGCACCGGGACCCGCCTGCGTACTTAACAATCAGTTCAAGCGCCTGGAAAAAGTTGTCTTCCGCTTCCGCATTCTCGATCAAAATGGCAATGCGCTCGACGCCAGCGGGATCAAGAGTCTTTTCGTGGACGTGCCTGGCGGCAATACGAAATTGCAAGCGGCGTACGGCCCGCATCCGGGCGGCAACAACACGCCGACCGACTATTTCTGGACGGCCGCCTGGATCATTCCGGAGGGACATCCGGCCGGCACGTTCGTATACAAGGCAACCGTCACCGACCTGCAAGGCAACACGCAGACTTGGGAGCCGTTCAAGCGCGTGACCTCACAATTCCAGGTGGCCGATGCCTCGGTCACGGTCACTCCGCCGCCTGCCAAGAAGTAATCGAGCGGAAGGGAATGTCATGATACTCGGCGTCGTAAACCGGCGAATGATTGCGCTTGCCTGCGCGCTTACGCTTTCGTTTGCATTCTACTCGTCCGCGTTTGCTGCGCCGCGCGCTGCCGAGCTTGGTCCGGAGGTCGCGCTGGGAGAGCCGTCTGGTGGCTATGTCGGGCGGCTGAGCCTCACGCCGGCGCATGGTCCAGTGGGCACGCCGGTGACCGTCAGCGGCGAGGGTTTCCCCGCCGAGCAGGAAGTGCAGCTCATCTGGACCACCGTGACGGGAAGCTGGAAGGTGACGGTCGCCGAATATCTCGGCCGACAATTCACCCCCGTTGCCTATCAGATTGGCAAGGTGAAGACCGACAAGGATGGCCGCATTGCCACGAAGTTTGTGGCGCCGGAAGACTTCGGCTTCATGCATGATGTCGTGGTGCAGCAGGGCACGCGGGTCCTCACCCAGGCCGGCTTCAGCATCGACATGACGATGAAGCTTCTGCGCGAGAACGGGCCCCTCGGGACCGAGATTCCAGTCGAGGTCCAAGGCATCGGCTGGCGGGAACTCGAAGGGAGCTGGGTGCTGGTCTACGACAACAAGTACACGGGCTTCGCGTCGGCGATCACGACGAGCGGAACGGCGCGGTTCAACGTGCCGGCCACCGGTCATGTCGGGCTGCATGTGCTTGAGATCATTCACACCGATTTCGGCTCACCCTATCGCAACATGCAGCAGTCGCCGGCGCCCGACCGGCCGCAGTTCAAGGTCAATTTCACGATCACGCCGGGCGCGCCCATTCTACCGCCGCCGCCTGAGCAGCAGGTGCAGAAAGAGGTGCGCATGCTGCCGCCACAGGGTGAGCTCGTGGCGACGCCGACGTTCGGGGGCATCCATCAACCGGTAACGGTCAAAGGTACGGGCTTCGAGCCCGGCCAGACCGCGGTCCTCAACTGGGCAACCGTGACCGGCAATCGCATCAGTGGCGGCGGCTGGGAGGAGCGGTCCCGTCCGATCGCCGAGGCCAAGGCTGATGCCGCCGGCAATGTGGAATTCCGCTTCAGCGCGCCCGACGATCTCGGCGGATCGCACGGGCTCTGGGTCGATGCCGGCGGAAAGCGCAAGACCGGGACGTTCTGGATCATGCCAACCGCGCTGCCGCTTGATGTGGCGCGCGGGCCGGCCGGCACGACATTCCGGATTCACCTCAAGGGCGTGGGCTGGAGCGAGACCGCCAACATCTACACGCTGGCCTACGACAATGCGACCTCGGGCTATGCGTGCGGATTCAACAGCCAGGGCGACATCGAGATCATCATGCAGGCGACCGGCGAGCCGGGCTGGCATTTCATCGATCTCTATCCGGCGATCTACAAGGGCAAGGAAACGCGCCCGAACAACTATCGCCTGCCGCAGCTCACCTTCGCGGACGACCATCCGGGCGAGGACTTGCCGCGCTTCCGCTTCGCCTTCGAGGTGACACCGGCGACCACGACCGGGCAGGGGCAATAGCGCTCGGATATCGCTTCCCACTGCTGTAGTGGGTCGAATGCTGGCGCCTTCATGCCGCCAGCCGCCGGCACGCGACCGCCTTGGCTCGCTGGCCCAAACTGGCGGCAACTGCGCAGCAGCAATGTGCAGCGATCACTTATCTCGCTGAATTGACTCGGCCGATCGCACTGCAGCATCCTTCGGCGGCGCCTGACAATCCTGCGGCGCACCGCAAAACGCGCTTAAGTCCCGTTAACGCTCCTGTGGAAACTCTCCCCTTCGCGGGCTCGCGGATTTGTGAACTGCCGCCTTGCGGCCTCATATGGCCCTCCTATATGAGGCTGGACGCCGCGGGGGCGGCGTTTGACGTGTAATTTCAGGGGGTCGGGCGAGGTTTCCATGCCCTCGTGCATGACCTCCGTCCGGGCGCCGTCTCGGGCCCGGCCGACCCGCCGTAGCGAGGAAGGATAGAAAGCCTATGGGCAAAGTCATCGGCATCGATCTCGGCACTACCAATTCCTGCGTTGCCGTGATGGAAGGCTCCGCTCCAAAAGTCATCGAGAATGCCGAGGGTATGCGCACAACGCCCTCGATCGTGGCGTTCACGGATGAGGGCGAGCGGCTCGTCGGCCAGCCGGCCAAGCGCCAGGCGGTCACCAATCCGGAAAAGACCATTTTCGCGGTCAAGCGCCTGATCGGCCGGCGCTACGATGACCCGATGGTGGAAAAGGACAAGAAGCTCGTCCCCTACAAGATCGCCAAGGCCAGCAACGGTGACGCCTGGGTAGAGGCCGATGGCAAGACCTATTCGCCCTCGCAGATCTCCGCCTTCATCCTGCAGAAAATGAAGGAGACTGCGGAAGCCTATCTCGGGCAGAAGGTCGAGCAGGCCGTGATCACGGTCCCGGCCTACTTCAACGATGCCCAGCGCCAGGCCACCAAGGACGCCGGCAAGATCGCGGGGCTTGAGGTCCTGCGCATCATCAACGAGCCGACGGCGGCGGCGCTCGCCTATGGCCTCGACAAGCAGAAGGCCGGCACCATCGCGGTCTATGACCTTGGCGGCGGCACTTTCGACATTTCGATCCTGGAGATCGGCGATGGCGTCTTCGAGGTGAAGTCGACCAACGGCGACACCTTCCTGGGCGGCGAGGACTTCGATATGCGCCTCGTCAACTATCTCGCCGACGAGTTCCAGAAGGAGCAGGGTATTGATCTTCGCCGCGACAAGCTTGCGCTGCAGCGGCTCAAGGAAGCGGCCGAGAAGGCCAAGATCGAACTTTCCTCCACCACGCAAACTGAGATCAATCTGCCGTTCATCACGGCCGACGCGTCCGGTCCCAAGCATCTGACCATGAAGCTCACCCGCGCCAAGTTCGAGGCGCTGGTCGAGGACTTGGTGCAGAAGACGGTCGATCCCTGCCGGCAGGCGCTGAAGGACGCCGGCCTCTCCGCCGCAGAGATCAACGAGGTGGTGCTGGTGGGCGGCATGACCCGCATGCCCAAGGTGCAGGAGGTTGTGAAGCAGCTGTTCGGCAAGGAGCCGCATAAGGGCGTCAACCCGGACGAGGTGGTTGCCGTCGGCGCCGCCATTCAAGCCGGCGTGCTGCAGGGCGACGTCAAGGACGTGCTGCTGCTCGACGTGACCCCGCTCTCGCTCGGCATCGAGACTTTGGGAGGCGTGTTCACGCGCCTTATCGACCGTAACACCACGATCCCGACCAAGAAGAGCCAGGTGTTCTCGACCGCCGAGGACAACCAGGGCGCGGTCACCATCCGGGTGTTCCAGGGCGAGCGCGAGATCGCGTCCCACAACAAGATGCTCGGTCAGTTCGACTTGATGGGCATTCCGCCGGCCCCGCGCGGCGTGCCGCAGATCGAGGTCACCTTCGACATCGACGCCAACGGCATCGTCAACGTGTCGGCGAAGGACAAAGGCACCGGCAAGGAGCAGCAGATCCGCATCCAGGCGTCGGGTGGTCTCTCCGAGGCCGATATCGATCGCATGGTCAAGGACGCCGAGGCGCACGCCGAGGAAGACAAGAAGCGCAAGGCCGAGGTCGAAGCCAGGAACCATGCGGAGGCGCTGGTGCATTCGACCGAGAGGGCGCTGGCCGAGCATGGCTCGAAGGTCGGCGAGCCCGAGCGCCGTGCGATCGAGAACGCGATGGCCGACCTCAAGGAGGCGCTCAAGGGCGACGACGCTGAGGCGATCACGGCCAAGACCAATGCGCTTGCGCAGGCTTCCATGAAGCTCGGCGAGGCGATGTACAAGCAGGCCGGCGCTGGCGGTGACGCCTCCGGCAAGAAGGATGACGTCGTCGACGCGGAGTTCACCGAGGTCGACGACGACAAGAAGAACAAGAAATCGGCTTGATGCAGGGCGCTCTGATGCGGACCGCCGTGCACGGTCACCAGCGGGGTTAGCGCATGGTCCGGCGAAGTGGAAATCGGTTCGCCGGCGCGGCGCATGCGCCCCTCGAGGCGTCTGGAGCATGGCCCAACCAGTCGGGCATATGCTCCGGCTATTCAGGCTTCAGTCGGCCAACACTCCGCACGCGCGATGGTGGTGGCGTCGTATCTCAGCAAGTCATCAGTGCTCGGTCCGGTTTGGCGCTTGGCTAGCCAGGAACTTGGCTAGCCAGGCGGCGGCCGGACCATTAGCTCTTTCGGTGGCACAATCTTTGAAGCACCATGAACGATCAGGTAAAGTTCGGCGCTGGCGCTACGAGAGATTCGATGGGGTGGGAAGCGGGGATGTCCAAGCGCTGCTACTACGAGGTCCTCGAGGTCGAGCGCGGCGCCAACGACGCCGACGTTAAGACCGCCTTCCGCAAGCTCGCGATGAAGTGGCATCCCGATCGCAATGCTGGTGACGCCTCGAGCGAGCAGCGCTTCAAGGAGATCAACGAGGCCTATGAGGTTCTGAAAGACCCCGACAAGCGGGCCGCCTATGACCGGTTTGGCCACGCCGCCTTCGAGCAAGGGATGGGTGGTGGCGCGCACGACTTCGGCCCCGGCTTCGGCTCCGCCTTCGCGGATATCTTCGAAGGCATTTTCGGCATGTCCGGTGGGCGCGGGCGCGGCAATCGTGCCGAGCGCGGTGCTGATCTGCGCTACAACATGGAGATCACGCTCGAGGAAGCGTTCGCGGGCAAGACCGCGCAGGTGCGCATTCCGACCTCGGTGTCGTGCGAGGCCTGCTCCGGCACCGGCGCCAAGGCGGGCACCAAACCAAAAACCTGTCCGCATTGCGGTGGCGCCGGTCGCATTCGTCATGCGCAAGGTTTTTTTACGCTGGAGCGCACCTGCACCGGGTGCCAGGGACGCGGCCAAGTGATCGAGAGCCCGTGCCCAACGTGCTCGGGCTCGAGCCGTGTCACGCGCGAGCGTACGCTCTCGGTCAACATTCCGCCCGGTGTTGAGGACGGCACGCGCATCCGCCTTGCGAGCGAGGGCGAGGCCGGCGTGCGCGGCGGGCCGTCCGGTGATCTCTACATCTTTCTCTCGATTACGACGCACGCGTTTTTCCAGCGCGACGGCGCTGATCTGCATTGCCGCGTGCCGATCTCCATGGTGCAGGCTGCGCTCGGCGGCGAGTTCGAGGTGCCCACCATCGACGGCGCCAAGACGCGTGTCAAAGTGCCGGAAGGCACTCAATCGGGGCGGCGATTCCGCTTGCACGGCAAGGGTATGCCCGTGCTGCGCTCGCGCCAGACCGGCGACATGTACGTGCAGGTGGTGGTTGAAACACCGCAGAAGCTGACCAAGCGCCAGCGTGAATTGCTCAATGAATTCGAGAAGTTATCATCGCAGGAGACGCACCCTGAATCCGCCGGATTCTTCGGCAAGATGCGGGAACTTCTGGGCGGACGGGCCAACTCGGCCTGACCGGCGATGGAACACTTGACCCCCACGGCGGGTAGCCTTACCGATGATGAGCACTGACCGATGACAACCAAGCGACAGTCAGATGACTGTTGTGTGTATCGCACGCGAATGACAGTCACCATCTCGGTCATTTTGTAGCGTCAACCGTCCAATGCCGATCCAGGCTCTCCAAGTTCTCGAACGCAAGATCGAAAGGCAGATCAGGCTTTTCGAGCTCAAGAATCGTGCGCTTGGCCGCAAGCTCGAGCGCAAGATCGCGACGCAGAAGGAGCGCATCGGCCAGAAGTTCGACGCTCACAAGCTGCGCATTGAACAAAAATTCGATGCGCAAAAGAAGAAATTCGAATCCCACATCCGCCGCTTCGAGCAGAAGAACGGGATTCGCATCGATGACGAGTTTCGTTTCTTTCGCAACTGGATGGAAAAGCCGCTGTCGATGGGCGCGGTGACGCCGTCCGGCAAGGCGCTCGCCCGCACGATGGCGGAATACGTAGACCCGCATTCGGACGGCCCGATTATCGAGCTCGGTCCCGGCACTGGGCCAGTGACCGAGGCGCTGGTGGCGCGCGGGATTGATCCGGCTCGCCTTGTGCTGGTCGAGTTCGACCCGATGTTCTGCCGGCTGCTGCGCAAGCGCTATCCGCAGGCGACCGTCGTACAGGGCGATGCCTATCGGCTGCGGACGCTGCTGACGTCGATCCTGCACCAGCCCGCCGCCGCGGTGGTGTCGGGTCTGCCTTTGTTCACCAAGCCGCTCAAGATGCGGCTTCGCCTGCTGCAGGAGGCCTTTGGCCTGATGGCAGGGGGCGCCCCGTTCGTGCAGTTCACTTACGCCGCGGTGTCACCCATCCCGCGCCGGCTCGATCGTGTCCGCTCACAGGCTTCCGAGCGCATCTGGACCAATATCCCGCCCGCGCGCGTGTGGGTTTACCGGAAGTATTGATCCGCCGGGGGTGGCGCCAGCTAAGCAACCTGGCCCCGATAGGATTTCCAATTGATCGACGCGTGCCGTATTCTCCGTTCGTCCCTGCGTCAGCGGGAGCACAGGAGTCGCTCGCTCCAACAACTCGATTGGCCGCTCTGAAGCCTCGCTTGAGCGGAGATGAGCGGCAAGCCTGGATCGTCCCTCACGTCTTGTTTGGTTTCTCATGTCCTCCCCGCGAATTCTGGTCATCCCGGGCTCCCTGCGCACCGGGTCCTTCAATGTGAAGCTAGCGGCGCTCGCCACTAAGGAGCTTGCGCTCGCTGATGCCGACGTGACCCGCATCTCGCTCGCCGACTATCCGCTGCCAATCTATGACGCCGACCTCGCCAAGTCGGACCTGCCGCAAAACGCCATCAGGCTCAAGCAGCTCGTCGGCAACCATGGCGGTATCTTCATCGCGAGCCCGGAATACAACGCGTCGATCCCGCCGCTTCTGAAGAACGCGATCGACTGGATCTCGGTCGTACGCGAGCGCGACGAGCCGCAGCTCTACACCTTCCAGAACCGCGCCTTTGCGCTCGGCGCCGCCTCGCCCGGCCGCTCGGGCGGTATGCAGTCGCTGATCACGCTGCGCCAGGTGCTGGCGATTGGCTGCCGGGCGTTCGTTGTGCCGGAGCAGGTGACGATCCCGAATGCCGGCGAGGCCTTCGATATGAGCGATGAGCTCAAGGATGCGCGTGCGGCCGCGCAGCTCAAGCTGGTTGTGCGCAAGCTGGTCGACTATGCCCGCATGATGGGGGACCGCTGACATGCTCAATCCGCGCGATCGTCTGATCGTAGCGCTCGACGTCTCGTCCGTTGCCGAGGCGGAGGCGCTGGTCGCGAAGCTCGGCGAGGCAGTGACGTTCTACAAGATCGGCTACCAGCTTGGCTTTGCGGGCGGGCTCGCGCTGGCGGAGCGGATCGCCAAGAGCGGCAAGCAGGTGTTCGTCGACATGAAGCTGCACGACATCGGCAACACGGTTGCGCGGGGAGTGAAGAGTGTGGCGCGGCTCGGTGCGAGCTTCCTCACCGTGCACGCCTATCCGCAGACCATGCACGCAGCCGTCGATGCGCGCCGCGGCACCTCGTTGCGCATTCTGGCCGTCACCGTGCTCACCTCCTACAACGATGCCGATCTTGCTGCCTCCGGCTACGACTTTACGGTGGCTGAACTTGTCGCCGAGCGCGCCGCGCAGGCGCGCGACATCGGAGTCGACGGGCTCGTCTGCTCGGCAGCGGAAGCCGAGATCGTGCGTCCGCTCTTGGGCCCCGGCATGGTGCTGGTGACGCCCGGCATTCGCCCGATGCAGGCCGACGCCGATGACCAGAAGCGCATCATGACACCGGGCGAGGCGGTCCGCGCCGGCGTTGATTATCTCGTGGTCGGCCGGCCGGTGATCGCGGCCGGTGATCCGAAGGCGGCCGCCGAGGCGATCGTCGCGGAGATCGCGGCGGCGGCGTGAGGGCGCGAGTCCGAAAGATCGTCATCGTTGTGCGATCGTTCGCCGTGACTTTGTGGGCATGGTTACGAGTGCTGTTTTGACAGGTCCTTGGCGACCTCGCCGATTCTTCAAGCTGATCGCAGGCGCGAGTTTTGCCGGCGCCGCTATTCTGATTGGTGGCGTCATTGCGGTCGGATTGTTTCTCTCCGCACCTGCACGCGCGATCGTGGGTGCTGCGCCGGCAGATATTCCGGTCGAAAACGTCTCGATTGCATCAGCCTCGGGCGCGACGCTGCGCGGCTGGCTCGTGCCGGGGCGGCCAGGTGCCGGCGCGGTCGTGCTGCTGCACGGCGTGCACGCCAACAGGCTCTCGATGCTGCGGCGGGCGCGCCTATTCCATTCCGAAGGCTTCGCGGTTCTGCTGTTCGACTTCCAGGCGCATGGCGAATCGACCGGCACGCGAATCACCTTCGGGCATCGCGAAGGCCAGGATGCGTCGGCTGCGATAGCGTATTTGCGAACGCGGCTGCCGGACGAGCGCATCGGCGCGATCGGCAGCTCGCTCGGCGGTGCAGCCGCGCTGCTTTCGCCCGCGCCGCTTGACGTCGATGCGTTGGCGCTCGAGGCGGTTTATCCGGACATCGGCGCCGCGACGGCAAACCGCATTCGCGCCGTGCTCGGCCCGGTCGCGGGCGTCGTTGCGTCGCCGGTTACTGCGCTGTTCGAAGGGCTGCTGCCGCCGTTTCTCGGCGTGAGCGCGGCAGACCTGCGCCCGATCGATCGCGTCGCGGCTGTACGGGCGCCGATTCTGCTCGCTGCGGGCACCCGCGATGATCGCACCTCCGTTGCGGAAGTGCGAGCGATGTTCGCGCGCGCGAATGAGCCCAAGCGGCTGTGGCTGGTCGAAGGCGCCGGCCATGTCGATCTCGAAGGCTTCTCGCCGGCCGACTATCGCGACCACGTGCTGGCGTTCATGATCGAAACATTGCGTCGATAGGCCGGGCAGGCTTCTGCGCGGGCGGGTCCATCATTCGATGGACTTTGGGATACCGGGCCTTTGGTACGAGCCGTCATCTCCAAGCCCAATCATCAGGAGGATGACGTGAAGTCCGTTTGCAAGGTCGGGTTGTTGTCGTTGGCGATGGTGGCGATCAGCCTCGGTCTGGCCCAAGCCCAGAGCGGGTCGCAGCGCGAGCGGCCCTATTCGGTGGCACAGGCGCCGGGCATGCCGGGGACGCTGTGCTCCTATCGGAGCCCGCAAGTGTGCCTCGCCGGGAATCTGATGGTGTGCCGCTGCGCGCCCAACGCGATCTCGGGCTGCCGCTGGGCGCATGCTGGCCTGCGGTGCCGATGACCTGACCAGGGCTTAAGCCCTCCGGCCAAGAACCTTTGTGCCTCACGGGCTTAAACCTGTCTGACGGAGGTTGCCCCCTGATGAGCCCGGCTATTCGCTGGGCTCCTTTCCTTGCTCCCGCCGCCCCGCTATATCCCGGCACAACGGGAGATGTGCAGTCATGGCCGACATGCGGCTGATCGTGGCGGGCGCGGGCGGGCGCATGGGACGCACGCTGATCCAGGCGATTGCGGCGATGCCGGGCGTCTCGCTCGCAGGCGCGGTCGAGGCTGCGGGCGCAGCCGTTATCGGGCGCGATTCCGGTGAGTTGGCCGGGCTTGGGCAAAACGGCATTGCGGTCACGACCGATCTCGCGCCGCTGCTGGCCAAAGCGGACGCGCTCATCGACTTCACAGTGCCGGCCGCGACCCGCGTCTTCCTGGAGCTGACTGCCGGCCGCGTCCATATCATCGGCACCACCGGGCTCACCGCCGAGGACGAGGCGCTGATCGCGCAGGCCGCGCAACGCGCGACCGTGGTCAAGTCGGGCAATATGAGCCTTGGCGTCAATCTCCTGGCCGCGCTGGTCAAGCGCGTAGCAAAGACGCTCGACCAGGATTTCGACATCGAGATCCTGGAGATGCACCACGGCAAGAAGATCGACGCCCCGTCGGGCACCGCACTGATGCTGGGGCGCGCGGCGGCCGAAGGCCGTGGCGTGGACCTTGCCAAACGCTCGGTGCGCGGCCGCGATGGCGAGACCGGGTCTCGTCGTCCCGGCGACATCGGTTTTGCGGCGCTGCGCGGCGGCACCATCGTGGGCGACCATAGCGTGATCTTTGCCGGCACCGCTGAGCGCATCGAGTTGTCGCACAAGGCCGAGGACCGCATGATCTTCGCGCGCGGTGCGCTCAAGGCAGCGCTGTGGGCGCGCGGCAAGGAGCCGGGACTCTACTCGATGGCCGATGTGCTGGGCCTGAAGGACATCTGACTAGACGCAGGTGAGTAACGATCAAAGGAAAGGCCAATGACTGACCGCCTGCTTGTGCTCGTGCGCCATGGCGAGTCCGAATGGAATCTGACCAATCTGTTCACCGGGTGGAAGGATGTCGACCTCACCGAGAACGGCGTGAAGGAAGCGCGCAACGCCGGCCGCAAGCTCAAGGCGCAGGGCATCCGTTTCGACGTCGCCTACACCTCGGCGCTCAAGCGTGCACAGCGCTCGCTCGATCTCATCCTGGAGGAAATGGGCCAAAGCAGCATTCCGGTGATCAAGAACCTGGCGCTTAACGAGCGCGACTACGGCGATCTCTCGGGCCTGAACAAGGACGATGCGCGTAAGAAGTGGGGTGAGGAGCAGGTCCACATCTGGCGGCGCTCCTATGACGTGCCGCCGCCCGGCGGCGAAAGCCTCAAGGATAC
>Ga0111538_10010175_pt1 | contig 12517 bp, 8 predicted proteins | sample SoiMethybrSBSTD1_FD_79669 | JGI IMG/M metagenome (GOLD analysis project Ga0111538, IMG submission 79669) | Bulk soil microbial communities from a Populus tree surrounding site in Tennessee, USA - Soil MetaG P. TD hybrid SBSTD1 (version 2)... | ecosystem: Environmental > Terrestrial > Soil > Tree...
GGAGTAGGAGTTGGTGATCACCGCCATCATGATGAGGCCGGGGGCGATGAACTGCATGTACGGCACGCCGTCCATGAGCCCCACGCGCCGCCCGATCAGACTACCGAAGATCACGAAGTACAACGCCGAGGTCACCGCCGACGGCACGATGGTTTGCGCCCAGATGCGGATGATGCGGCTGTACTCACGGATGATGATGGTCTTGAGACCGGTCATGCGCGCCTGGCCCAGCGCCCTGGGTGAATCGGCCGCGCTGGTCACTCCCGGAGCGTCGGTCGTCATGACGCCTTCGCCCCGGCCGTCTTCCGCGTACTCTCTGTTTGTCCGGCTTTCGCCGCGACGTCTCTGCGCCCGGCCTGCGCCTCGACCAGTTTCATGAACATCTCTTCGAGGCGATTGACCTTGTTGCGCATCGAGAGCACGCCGATGCCCTGCTCGGTGAGCTTGGCGAACACCTCGTTGAGGCTCTGTTCCTTGGAGACTTCGACTTCGAGGGTGTGCTCGTCGATCAGCTCGAATTCGTAGCCCGGCACCTGCGGCACGCTCGAAACGGCCTCGCGCAGGTTGAGTACGAAGGTCTCGGCCTGCAGCCGGCGCAGCAGGCTCGACATGCGGTCGCGCTCGGCAATCAAGCCGCCGTTGATGATGGCGATGTTGCGGCACAGGGTCTCGGCTTCTTCGAGATAGTGCGTGGTAAGGATAATAGTGGTGCCGCGCGAGTTGATGCCCCGCAGGAACTCCCACATCGAGCGGCGGATCTCGATGTCCACGCCGGCGGTGGGTTCATCGAGGATCAGCAGGCGCGGCTCGTGTACCAGCGCACGCGCAATCATGAGCCGCCGCTTCATGCCGCCCGAGAGGCCGCGCGCCATCTTGTTGCGCTTGTCGGAGAGCTGCAGCAATGACAGGTATTTTTCGGCGCGCTCGCGCGCCAGTTGACGCGGGATCCCATAGAAACCGGCCTGGTTCACCAGGATGGTCTGCGGCGACTCGAACTGGTTGAAGTTGATTTCCTGCGGAACGATGCCGATGCAGGCCTTGGCGGCCTCGAGTTCGCGGTCGAGATCGTGGCCGAACACGCTGACGCTGCCGCCGGACTTGTTGACCAGCGAGGTCAGGATGCCTATCAGGGTGGTCTTGCCCGCGCCATTTGGCCCGAGCAGTGCGAAGAAGTCTCCCTGCTCCACGTCGAGATCGACACCTTTGAGAGCCTGGACACCATTCTTGTAGGTCTTGGTCAGTCCGCGAATCGACAGTGCGTGCATGTTGTGACGATGAGCCTTCCCGCGCCGAATTCAATCGTTCTTTTGGGAGAGCGGCTTCCTGGAGATATCGCTCACTTGGGAACGGCTTCGTCCATCACGCCCTTGAACACGCCATCCCAGAAGGGCGCGGCCGGGTTCTCTTCGCATCGCCCGGCCGCCTCGCGCAAGGCCTTGGGTGCCGCCTTCCAGATTTTGACATCGACGTAATCGCCGGCTTCGGTGCGCAAGGTGACGTACATGGAGGTGGCAATACGCGGCATGAACTCGGTGGCCGCGGCATCGCCCGCCTCGGCCCTGATGAGATTCCATTCCCAGACGAAGTCCGAGCAACGCATCCGCTTGATGCGCTCCTTTTCTTTATCGGTGAGTTGCGGGTCCGGCTTGGCCGGAACGGGTTTGGGTTCGGCGGCCGTCGACTGGCGCAATTCCACCTTCATCTCGATGCTGGCTTCCACCGGCCGCCCGGCAGCGTCGATCGCGGGCCGGAAGCGCGCACTCTGCAGCACCTTGACGAGTTGCGGCTCGAAACCCGATTCGGCGGTCATCTCCGTGATGAGGACCTCGCGCACACGCCCGTCTTCACCGACTCGCACCGTCGCAATGGCGTGGCCGGCGAGCTTCTTCTGGCCGATATTGATCTTGGCAGTGGATGCGGCCGCGATGACCTGCGGCTCACTCGGTCCGGTCTGGGCCATGGATGCCGCGGGCAGGAGAATCGACACGATGAGCGCAATTCCTGCGCGTGCAGTCAGTGACATGTATTGGCTGGCTCCGTCTGTCGCTATTGCCCACGGCCGCCGCCAGTCCCGAACCGGCACCCGCCCCGTGGCGGATGCCGGTGTGCATCCTGACTGGTTAGAAGCCGCGGGTTGCGCGCAGTGCACGCCGCGCGTCCACGAATCCGAATCCGGTGTCGAAATCGAACCCTTCGGCATTATCGACGCGTTGCGGCCCGATGTCGCCCCCGAAATTGCGCAGCTTCATGTCGTCCGCCGTCAGGCGCAGGACCCAGAAAATGAGGTCAGGAGTCAGCTTCCTCGGGCCAAAGAAGCGCTTATGCAAAGCGATATCGCGCTCACGCTGGTCCAGCAACAGGGCAGCCACCGCCGCCACGTGCGGCGCGGATGCCGAGGTGCCGAAAAAGTTCGGGAATCCGTCGGGTTCGGTGGTCCCCGGGACCTCGAAACTGAGGTCGAAGAAGAAGAACGTGGTGTTGCCACCATCCGGCCCGGTCACGCCCGGCTTGATGCGGATCTCCGGCGCATGGAGCCGGTGGCCGTTCTTGCCGAAGAACACCGGGGTGCCCCCCGCCGACGAGAATGAGTTGAGACAGGCCGGCAGACACTGCGGGCGCAGCGGGCTGCCCCATTCCTCGGTCTGATACCAGGCGGCAGCGCCGACTGCCTCGGCGCCCCTGGCGTTGGCATGGCCGTAGACCGTGCCGCTCGCCGTATCGAACTCGTTGACCGTGTAGACACCGGCATCCAGGTCGAACCACACGTACTTGATGTAGTTAGGCGCCGGCCCCTCGAACAGCTCGATGCCGAGCTGCACTTCGACGTCTTCGTCGCTGAGGTTCACCATGATCGGAACTTCCACGGCGTCGCCATCGATGTTCGCGTCGAAGCCGGGAATCTGGCACACCAGCTGGTCGGGATCGTCGGTGCAGATTTCAACGGGCTCGCCGCTGGCATCGTAGAACCAGACGTCGATATCGCTGTTCGCGCCGCGCTTGCCGTTGGCCGACAGTGAACGCTGGTCCCACTGCACGGACAGCAGGGTCACGGAGCCCGCCGAAGCGGTGGCGCTTTGCAGGCTGTCGACCGCAGCGCCCGGGGCGAAGTCGTGGCGCCTGCCGGAAATGCCGGCGTCGTTCGACAGGCGGAAGCGCGATGCATAGGAAAGCCGCGCGTCATTGCCTGCCGAGGAGAAATACGCCACGCCGTCGTGGTGCACGTCGTCCACCGCCTGCGCGATGATGCCGTCCTCGAACATCGGCTCGGCGAAGTAGATGATGTCATCGACGATGACCTGCGAACCCGCGTCGGCCAGCGCACGGATGCCCGCGGCGAAATCCTCCTGGCTCACGAAGGCGGTATAGAACGCCTGTGGAGAACCCGGCGCGACGTCGTGGATGAGCTGCATCATGGCGCGACCTTCGTCGGAACAGTCGCTGCTCGGCACGTCGGAGAGATCCTTGAGCACCAGCACGTCGCGCGGCAGATCGTTGCTGGCGATGTCCTGGGCCGCGCGCGTGAACGGCGCGCCCGGCTCGAACGCGCCTTCGGCGCAGTCGTAACTGTCAGACAGGACGCCGACGCGAATGCCATGGCCATTCACGCCGCGCCGGGCGCGCGCCAGGTCGGAGCGCAGCGACCGGTCGCCCTGCGAAGTGACGCTTCCGGCGCGCGCCATGGCCAGTGTCGGGCGCAGGAACTTGAGGCCGGGTGTTGCGGCCATGTCGCCCAGGGCGGCGATGGGTGCGCGGCCCGAGACCGCGGTAGCGTGCAACGTGACGTTGGTCAGTCCCTTCGACACCAGTTGCGCGCGCAGGCTGGCAAGATCGTCGCCATAGGCGCTGATCGATACGTATCCATCGCTCGCGCGAAGGGCCGGCACCTTGCGCGTGAGCGCGCGGGCAACGTCGGATCGTGGAATGCGGCGCGCCGCCGCGCGTTGCAGGACCGAAAGACTGGCCCCCAGCTTCGCGCCGTTACCCGTCTTGGCCGCATTCTTCGCGGCGATGGCCTGCTGGCGCGTGGCGCTGCTCGCGCCCATCGAAAAAAGCATTGCCACGGCGGCGAATGCCGCGATGGCTGACTGTCGGTTGATCATGGTGCTCCCCGTCCAGATTGGTTGGCGGGCTCCGCCCGCACGATTGCCATGGGTTGCACACGCCCCTTTCATCCTTGAAGGCAGGCTTACCGGAAAAGGCTCCGGCGAAAAACGCGTGTGGTGTTCACGGAGGATGCCCCGCGAGAGTTTCCGCAGCAAGACGCGGTATTCCTCCCAACAGCAGTTCGTGCAGACGTCTGTCGGCGCCGGCTGACGATGCGACGAGCAGCTCGCGCCAGAATCCGTGCTGCTGGGCCCAACGCGGCCGCAATCCATCCGCATTGCGCTCCGCGGCAGCCTCCAGCGCAGTGAGGGAACACGCAGCCAGTGATTCCACCGCGTCGATGGTGACCCCGAACACCAGGCACGCGGCGCGCGGACGACTGCGCGCGAGATGCCAGCCGTACACCAGCATGCGGCGCGTGACCGAACGCGCCGCAGCAATGTCGAAGTACGCCGGCTCGCACCTGTTCTGGTCGCTGACGCCGCGCGTGCGCAGTTCCAGCCAGCGCGGCGCCGAAGCGAAGCCGGCGTCGAACAGCGAGAAGGGCGCGGCGGCCAGTCTGCGCACGGCCTGCACGGACAGCGTCGCCCACTGAGCGCGCAAGGCGGTGATCAGCGGCGGAACCGGGACCGCGCAATCCGCCTCGGCGGCGCGCACGGCTAACAGCCCGAGACACTCGGCGTTGAGCTCTGCCAGTGGCGCCGGATCGACGCCCTGGGAAGGCAGCCAGTGGCGCGCTTCGTCGCGCGCCGGGGTACCCGTGCGAGTCGCCATGTCATTCCTCCCTGTACGCGCGAGATATCTTGCGCCGCACCCCCTTGAAAGTCATTTCCAAATTTGGGAAATTTTTCCCAAAATTCCGGATAACAAGACAGGGCTGCAGGGAAGGCTATACATGCGTATTTCAGACGATCGTTACAGCCGGGACCGGCTACGGCTCGACCTGGCGCTGCGTTTCATCCACCACGAGGCGCGCACCCACACCATCCGCGCGTGGACCGGGCTCACGGATGACCGCATCCGCAAGCTCTACCGGACCTATCTCTTCGAGGCCGGCGGTACCACGGTGGCGCGCCACCGCGGCAAATCGCCGCGGCAGGCGGCATTCTTCACGCGCAGCCTGCGGATCCGGCGCGAGGCGGCGGTCTTCGCGAGCGTCAGCAGCCTGTTCGGGCTGATCACGCCGCAGTCCATCACGGTGGATCGCGGCACCCAGCCACCCCCTACCGTGGCGCGTGGCGCCCTGCTGTGCGAAGCCTTCGAAACCTATCGCGCCCTGGTCGAGGAGCCGCTGATCTCCTTCGAGCACGCCGTGTACCTGGTCGGGGCGCTCGATTGCGGCGATGAACTGCGGGTAGCTCACTGCCGCGATTGCGCGGGCGTGCTGGTCACCGACCGGCTGACCCTGCGGGCGGCGATCTGCAACGATTGCGCCGCCACCAGGAACTCGCCGGCCGACACCAGCTCCAGAGGGTGAGACGGCGGGGAACCCCTGCCGCCACGCGGGTGGTAGATTTGCCCGCGTGAGCATCCGACCCACGCTGTTCCACGGTCAGTTCCTCGATCGGCGCGCCGAGCTGCGTGACGACCCGCAATGGGTCGGTGCCGCACGCGCCGACCCGGAGACGCGTTACGTGCTGGGGGCCGGCGCCGCCCAGCTCGTGACCAGCGGCGCGAGCCTCGAGATCGCGTTCCTTTCGGGCGGCCACCCGCTGGTGGCCGCGGCCCGCGACGACGCCCTCACCTTGTTAGGCTGGTTCCGCGGGGCGCGCTGCGTGCTGGTCGAATTGGGCGAACCAGCCGCGGCGCCCGAATTTCCGTCCGGCACCGAGCTCAGGGAGCTGCGGCCGCTCGCGCCGCTGCTGCCTCCCGACTCCGCCTCGCTGCTCGCCTACGCGCGCGCGCTGGGCCTGTGGAAGGCGCGGCATCGCTTTTGCGGGACCTGCGGTTCGCCGAATCTCCCCGTGCGCGCCGGCCACGTCATGCGCTGCAGCCGCGAGGGCTGCGGCAATGAGACCTTTCCGCGGCTCGATCCGGCCATCATCGTGCTGGTGACCGACCCGAGCGGCGAGCGCGCCCTGTTGGGACGGCAGGCGTCGTGGCCGGCCGGGCGTTACTCGACCATCGCCGGCTTCGTCGAACCTGGCGAGAGCCTCGAGGACGCGGTAATCCGCGAGGTGGCCGAGGAGACCGGGGTGCAGGTGTCCGCGGTGGTGTACGACTCCTCGCAACCCTGGCCATTCCCGTCGTCGCTGATGCTGGGATTTCACGCGGTGGCGAGTAGCGAAGCCATCACGCTGCGCGACGGAGAGCTCGAAGACGCGCGCTGGTTTACCCGCGCCGACGTGGCCGCGGGCCATCCGGCGCTGCCGCCGGCCGGCGCCATTTCGGCGCGTCTCATCGACGCCTGGTACAGCCAACCCGGCGGGCCTGCGCGGCGCTGGTAAACCGCCATGTGTTTGTTAGTCCTTGCGTGGCGCTGCCACCCGCGTTATCGCCTGGTGATCGCTGCGAATCGTGACGAGTACCACGAACGCCCCGCTGCGGCGCTCGGGCCATGGAACGACGCCACCGGCATCGTGGCGGGCCGCGACCTCACGGCCGGCGGCACCTGGTTTGCCATCGACCAGCAGCGGCGCGTGGGCATCGTGACCAATTTCCGCGAGTTCGGCCGCCGCCGTCGCAGCGCTCCTTCGCGAGGCGGTCTCATCCCGGCCTATCTCACCAGCGGCGCCACACCCGGCGAGTACCTGCGGGCGCTCGAAACCGATGCGCCGGGCTATGCGGGTTTCAACCTGCTGCTCGCAGACCGCGACGCGCTCTGGTACGCCTCCAATCGCGCCGACCAGTTCGCACGCGAGCTGTCAGCGGGCGTCTACGGCCTGTCGAACGAATTTCTCGACACACCGTGGCCGAAGCTCGTGCGGGTGCGCAGCCGCTTCGAGGCGGCGCTCGCCGATCCGCGTTTCGATGAGCGCGGGGCTCTGACGGCCGAGCTGTTTGCCATGCTCGCGGACCGCCAGACTGCGCCCGCGGAGTCGTTGCCTGCCTCGGAATTGCCTCCGGAATGGACTCGCAAGCTGTCGGCGCCATTCGTGCTCGATCCGGGTTATGGCACACGCTGTTCGACGGTCCTGACGCTATCCGACGACAACTCTCTCGACATCTGCGAACGCCGCTTCGATGCCCAGGGCGCCGCGGCCGGCGAATCTGAATACGCGCTGAACGCGGCCGCGTGACGTCGCGATCGCCGCGGCGGTGGTGGCGTGGTTCGCACGGGCGCGCGGAACCCGCGCACCGACTGACGACTCTCATTAGAATTCCCCCTCTTCCGCCCGTAAGCGGTGACATGTCGACGTTGTATAACAGCCATCGCACGCGCCTCCCCGCGATTACGTTGCTCACGTTGGTTGTCGCGCAATTCGCCGCTCCCGCGTTCGCCGGCATCGAGCTGGAAGTCCGTGGCGTCGGCGAGGATATCCGCGCCAACATCCTCGCCTACCTGTCGTTCGAGCGTTACAAGGCCTCCGACGATCTCTCGCCGGAATTCGTCGAACGTCTGCAGGAGCGCAGCGAGCGCGAAGTGCGGGCGGCCATGCGGCCCTTTGGCTTCTACGAACCGACCGTCACCTCCGAGGTGCAACGCCAGGGAAGCAGCGGCGAACAGAACTATCGCGTCGTGATCAACGTGGCGCCGGGGAAGCCGGTCATCGTCGACAAGGTCGAAGTGAAAGTCACCGGCGCCGGCGCGACCGACCCGGTGTTCACCAGCATCACCAATGACCTGCCCATCCAGAGCGGGGATCGCCTCAGCCACACTAACTACGAGGCGCTGAAGGGCGGGCTGCTGCGCGCCGCGGCCACTTACGGTTATCTCGACGCACGCATGCTGCGCAATGAGATGCGCGTCGATCCACAGAGCTACTCCGCCGACGTCGCGATCGATTTCGAGACCGGAGAGCGTTACAAGTTCGGCAAGACGACCATTCGGCAGGACGCCGTCGAGGAGCCACTGGCGCGCCGCTACCTGCGCTACCAGGAGAACGACTCATTCAACGCCAACGAGCTGCTACGGACGCAGTTCGCGCTGGATGACAGCCTGTACTTCTCGACGGTGGAAGTGCTGCCCGCGGACCGCGACCGCGAGAACCACATCGTGCCGGTCGTCATCGTGGCCGAGCCGAATCGCAAGCACCGCGTGCAGTACGGTGTGGGCTACGGGACGGACACGCAGGTACGCGGCACGATTGCGTGGGAAAACCGGCGCGTGAACACCCGCGGGCACCGCTTCCGCACGGAAATCAAGGCCGCCGCAACTGCGCAGTCGCTGGATGCGCGCTATATCGTGCCCATCGGCGACCCGGCCACCGAGAAGTTCACGCTGCAGCTCACCGGCGAACACGAGCGCCGCGCCGACGTCGACGACAACACCATCGACTTCATGCCGAACATCACCCACGTACGCGGCTCCTGGTTCGGCGACCACCACTGGCAGCGCGTGATGTACGTGGAAGTACTGGATACACGCTCCGAGTTCGTCGAGTCGGGCCGCATCGACGAGCAGACCTTGCTGATCCCCGGCATCAGTTTTGCGCTGGTGCCGCGCAACTATCTCGGCGAGGCGCTGTTCTCCCGCACCCTGTACACCGAGCTGCGCGGCTCGCACAACGCGCTGGGCTCGGATGCGGACTTCATCCAGGTGCGCGCACAGGCCGAGCGCGTATTCGATTTCACGTTTGCGCCCAAGTGGCACGTCTACATGCGCGCCGAAATCGGCGCCACGGCGGTTTCCCGCGCCAGCCACCTGGCGCCTTCGCAGCGCTTCTTCGCCGGCGGCGATCGCAGCGTGCGTGGCTTCGGCCTCGACGATCTCTCGCCGGTGGAACAGGTGTTTGACGGGAACGGAGATCCCGTGCTCAACGAGGATGGCACTCCCAAGCTAGAAAAGACCGGCGGCAAACACCTGTTTGCCGGATCCGTCGAGCTGATTCGCGACCTGCCGAAGAACCTGGCGGTGGCCGTGTTCTTCGACGCCGGCAATGCCTTCGATGCGTGGGGCGATCCACTCATGCACTCGGTCGGCGTCGGCATGCGTTTTCGCCTGCCCGTCGTGTCGGTGGGCATCGACGTGGCCCAGGCACTCACCATTCCTGCGGGCAGCTCCGAACGGCCGGGTCCGCGCCTGCATCTCAATTTCTCGCCCAAGTTGTGATGAAGCGCCGGCTCAAGATTGCAGCCCTGTCGTTCGGGTTGTTTGTCCTGCTGGTCCTGTCTTTCCTCGGCTGGATCATTTATACCGAGGCCGGGCTGCAATTCGCTGTCGCGCGCCTGCCCGAGAAGCTGGGCCGCGTGACGCTTCGCATCGAGGATGTGCGCGGCACGATTGCGGGCGGCTTTCGCGCCGCGCGCGTCGATGTAAACCACGAGCGCAGCCACGTGTACATCGAGAACGCCTCGGCGCGCGTCAACTTCTGGCCGCTGCTGGTGGGTCGCATTTCGGTGCGACGGGCGGATGCGGATCTGGTGCTGGTGGAGGTCAAGCGCCGGCTTCGCCCGCCACCCGATACGACCCCGCGGTTTCTGCCGAGGCTGCTGAGCATCAGCGCCGAGCGCGCCACCGCGAAGAGCCTGGTCATCGTCGCGCCCAATGGCAAGCGCGTGGAATTCAGCGCGGTGAACGGCGCCGGCGTCGTCGGCTCCAGGAGCATTCGCATCTTCGAGGGCAACGTCGTCTACGGCGTGCTGCATACGCGCGCCATGGGCGAGTTGCGCGCCGCCATTTCCATGAAGCTCAGCGGTGAATCCACCACGCGCATGATCATCGAAGGTCAGCCGGAGTGGCTGGCCGACGCGAGCTTCGACGGCGACCTCGCGCGACTGCCAGTGACCGGCAAGCTGCAGACCCCGTTCCGCGCGGATTTCCGCGGCGACCTGCTCGACATGGCCACCAATTTCCACTGGCAGGGCAAGGCCGAAGTACACAACTTCGACCTGCGCGCCTTCGGCGCGGGCGGAGCGCTCGGCATCGTTTCGGGCACATTGGATATGGGCGGCGAGATGAATGCCTTTCACGCACGCGGACCGTTGCTGGTTCCCGGTCTCGGCGCCGGACTCTTCGACACGGTCTTCGAAGGCGACTATGCCGACGCCAGGGTCAACGCGACGCACTACGAAGTGAATCACCGCGCCACCGGCAGTCACGTGGACGGCGCCGGTACGATCGAAGTCGTCGACAACGGGCCGAAGCTGGTGCTCGCGGGCAAGTGGGGCGAGGTGCGCTGGCCACTGGCGCAACGATTCACCGCGGAGAATCCGCAGATCTTTTCGACGCCTTCCGGAAGCTACACGCTCGAGGGCGTATGGCCCTATGCGCTCACGGCGCGCGGCGACCTGTACGTGCCGCAACTCGACCCCATGACGTTCGCGATGCGGGGCGCGCTGTACAAGGATCATCTGGCCGTCGACGAACTCGATCTCGGCGCCTTCGACGGGCGCGCACTGCTCGCAGGCAATGCGCGCTGGAATCCGGACGAGAGCTGGGCACTGGAAGGCGACGTGCGGGACTTCAATCCCGCCGAGCTTCGTCCCGGATTCAGCGGTGCACTCAATTTCCGCCTCAAGGCCAGCGGCGCCCCGTTTGGCGGGGACAATCTCGACCTCGCTTTCAGCAATCTGTCCGGCAAGCTGCGCGGTAGTCCGACCGGCGGCGGCGGCCACATCATCATGCAGGGCGAAGACTGGACATTCGATAGCGTGCGCCTGCACGCCGGCACCACCCGCCTGTCCATCGACGGCCACCTGGGCCCTGCGCGCGCGCTGGACCTGGACTTCAGCATCGATGCCGACAATCTCGGACTGTTTGCCGAAGGCGCGCGCGGCAAGCTGCATGCCGACGGTACCGTGGCGGGATCTGCCGGGGCACCGGTCATCCGGCTGAACGCGCAAGGTGCGGGCATAGAACACCAGGGCGTGTTGCTCGACGGGCTCACCGCGAATATCGATGTCGACTGGCGCGGCCAGCGCGTTTCGCATGCGGACGTCACGATCTCGGGGCTGACGATCAATGATCGCGTGGTCTCGCAGTTCAACGCGGTACTCGATGGCACGACCAGCGATCATGCGTTCAAGATCGACGCACTGGCAGCGCGCACCAGCCTTCACCTCAACGGCAAGGGGTCGTTCACGAACAAGGTCTGGAACGCGGACATCGCGAACCTGTTCATCGACGACACGGCCAGCATCAACCTGCAGCTCGACGCGCCAGTGCACCTGGCGGCCAGCGCGAAGGCGTTCTCGCTGGGTGCGTTGTGCCTGCACGGCAAGGTGGCGCGGTTGTGTGGCGAAGGTGCGTGGAATGACGGGCAGTGGAACGCGCGCGCCAGTGCTCACGACTTGCCCATCAGCACCCTCACCGCGGGGCTGACGCCGCACGTGGAATACCAGGGCAGCGTCAATGTGACGGCGAATGCCGGCGGCAAGCGCGGCGCGCCGTGGGTGGGCGAGGCCCGCGCCGATCTCGTCGACGCGGCGATCAGGCACCGTCTCGCCAGCGGACGCACGGACGTCATCAGCTTTGGATCGGGTTCGTTGACAATGCGTGCACAGCCTGAACAGGTGAGCGCCGATCTGCGGCTCGATGCGGCGGCCCGCGGCGTGATCGCGGGACGCCTGCGCGCCGATCGCACTTCCGCGGATTTCGGCCAGTGGCCGCTGCGTGGGCAACTGCAGATGGCCACCGGGGAACTCGGCTTCATCACGCTGTACGCGCCCGAGATCGATCGGGCCAGCGGCCACTTCGACGCCAACATGAGTTTCGAAGGTACGCTCGGACGACCGGTCGCGAGCGGTGTCATCAAGCTCTCCGGCGCCGAGCTCGACTTCTACCAGCTGAACATGGCGATGCGCGCGCTGGAGCTGGAAGCGCGCATCGTCTCCAACAATCTCGAATTCAGCTCCACCGCCAACGCCGGTAACGGCAAACTCGAAAGCTCGGGAAAAATCGAATGGCGCGAGGGCCTGCCTTACGGTGATCTCAGACTCTCCGGCGAGAACCTGCGCCTGGTCGACGTGCCCGAGGCGCGCATCGATGCCTCGCCCGATCTCGACTTCCGCATTTCTGGTCGTGACATCTTCGTCAAGGGCGAGGTCAAACTACCGCTGGCGCGAATCAGGCCGGCTGACCTGACCAATGCCGTGCTGCCGTCGGCCGACGAGGTTCTGGTCGGTCCCAGCGAACAGTCCGAGAAAGATCCGTTCCGTGTCACCAGCGAAATCACCCTGACCCTGGGCCAGAAGGTCACGATCGAGACCTACGGTCTGTCGGGACACGTGGAAGGCAGCATCACCGAACGCACGTCACCCGACGAGCCGACGCGCGCCACCGGCGAATTGCAGGTCAAGGACGGGCAATACA
>Ga0111538_10010176_pt1 | contig 12515 bp, 11 predicted proteins | sample SoiMethybrSBSTD1_FD_79669 | JGI IMG/M metagenome (GOLD analysis project Ga0111538, IMG submission 79669) | Bulk soil microbial communities from a Populus tree surrounding site in Tennessee, USA - Soil MetaG P. TD hybrid SBSTD1 (version 2)... | ecosystem: Environmental > Terrestrial > Soil >...
CGTGCGCGGTCTGCTCAAGGGCAACGGTGCCGAGCTCATCGCGGGAACGGCCACCATCACTTCGCCGACGACGATCGAAATTGCCGGAGCCGAGGGAAAGAAGGAAACGATCGAGGCCAAGGCCATCGTCCTCGCCACGGGCTCGTCGACGATCGAGCTTCCGATGTTCAAGTTCGACAAGGGGATCATCGGCGCCAAGGAAGCCGTCAGCCTGCGCGAAATACCGAAGCGCATGCTCGTCATCGGCGGCGGCGTCATCGGGCTCGAGCTCGGCTGCGTCTACCAGAAGCTCGGCTCCGCCATCACCGTCGTGGAAATGACGCCCACCCTGTTGCCCGGCACCGACCCGGATTGCACGGCCGTCGTCGAGCGCAAGATGACCAAGCTCGGCGCCAAGATCCTGAAGAGCGCCAAGGCGCTCGGCTACGAGCGTCAGAAGGACGGCTCCTTCGCCGTGCGCGTCGAGGTGCAGGGCAAGCAAGAGACCGTCGAGACCGACTGCGTCCTCGTGGCCGTCGGAATGCGCCCCAACTCCAAGGGGCTCGGCCTCGAAAAGGTCGGCGTCAAGATCGACGAGCGCGGCTTCGTCCCCACCGACAAGTTCGGTCGCACCAACATCCCGAGCATCTACGCCATCGGCGACGTGAGCGGGCCCCCGCTCCTTGCCCACAAGGCGTCCAAAGAAGCCGAGATCGTGGCCGAGGTGATCGCCGGGCACAAGGCGGCCAAAGATTGGGTCGCCATCGCCGCTGCGACGTTCACCGACCCCGAGATCGCATCCGTCGGCATGACGGAGGCCCAAGCCAAGGAAAAGGGCTTCGAGGTCCAGATCGGCAAGATGCCCTTCGCCGCCAGCGGGCGCGCCATGGCGGTCGCCGAGACCGACGGCTTCATCAAAATTGTGGCCGACAAGAAGACACACCAAATTCTCGGCGTTCACATCGTGGGTCCATCGGCCAGCGATCTCATCAGCGAAGGAGCCTTGGCGATCGAAATGGCGGCCTTCCTCGAAGACGTCGGACTGACGATTCACCCGCACCCGACCCTCGGCGAGGCGGTGATGATCGCGGCTCAGCACGGGCTCGGGCAGGCCATCGACATTCTCAATCGGTAAAAGACGGAGGACATCATCGCCCTTCTTGCACGTCCGCGCCTGGTGGGGCAAACGGCCACTCTCGGTAACGTGGTGGAGTCACGCGCCAAGCTGTGCGTGGTTCGCGCGGAGCCAGGGCACGGGGGCACGCGGTTTTTGCACGAGGTCGCCGCCGCGCTTTTACCGCGGCGGACCCTCTCGCTCTGCACCGCGGGGGCCGAGCCGCTCGGCGCGCTGCGCTACGCGTTCGCGCGCTCCATCGAGGAGTACGGCCCTGCGCCGAGGGACACGCTGACTGACGTCCAAGTGCAGGCGCTCGAGGACTTTTTGGACGGGGAGGGGATCGACGACGACCTCGGCGCCGAGATCGTGGCGCGCTGGACGTTGCTCGACGATACCGCCACCGGTGAGCGGTCGACTTGGCCCGATCGAGGCTCGCTCGAATTGTCGGGCACGGTTTTGATCGACGACGCCGAAGAGGTCGACGATCCGTCGCTCGACATCATCGCCAAGGCGGCCCAGTTGGCGGCGACGCCCGTCCGCATCGTGATGCGTCTCGATGCCGGATCGTCGATTCCGCCGTCGTTCGAATCGCTTGAACAAGGGCCGCAGATCCTGCTCCCGGCGCTCGAACCTGCGCACGCGCAAGAGCTCGTGGCGGCGGTGGCCCCCGTTCCGCTTTCGCCGGAAGATGCGGCGCGATGGGCGGAGCGCGGCCGGCACGTGCCGCTCGGCATCGTCGAAGCGGTGGCGCTCGGCGTTGCAACAGGAGCTTTCGCATCCTCGAACGGCCAGGGGGCTTCATCGTCATCGAACGGCTCGACCCCACCCGCATCGGAAGGGGGCAAAGGGCTCGACGCCCGCGAATGGATTCGGCGGCGCTACGTCCTGCTCGGCGACGACGTCAAAGCGGTGCTCCGCGCGACGGCGGTGCTCGGGCTCGACGTGGGAAAAGGGATGCTGCAGGAGATGCTCGAGAATCGCGGGCTTGGTCCGTCGGGACAAGCGCTCGAAGCGCTCGCCGCGGCGGGGTGGCTCGAGCAGCGCGCGGGCTCGTACGTCTTCGCCTCGCGCGCGCATCGGGACGTCGCGCTCGAGGAAGTCGTGGAAGAGGAAGAACAACGCCTCCACGAGGCGGCGTCCGATCTCGTCGTGAAACGCGGCGGCAAGCTAGCCGCGGCCGAAGGGGCGCGTCACGCCGCCCTCGCCGGCAACCATGCGCGCTCGGTCGAGCTCGCGCTGGCGGCCGCGGAGATGTCGCGCGTGCTCGGCCTCGACGGCGCGTGCGAAGCGCTCCTCGCGTTCGTAGGGGCGAATCCGCACGGTTTTGCGGCGCTACCCACGCCGACCACGGTTTTTCGATTGGAGTCGTGGATCGAGGCATTGCGCGCCAGCGGCGAGCACGACGGCGCCGCGAGCCGACTCGAGGCCATCGCGCTTCTGGCCAAGGGCGAGACGGGGGCCGCCCTCGCCAAGCTGCGCGAAGGCGTGACGCAGGCCGCCGGCTCGACGGCCGCCGCCCGTTCGCGCGCTTCGCTGGCTTACGGCATTGGCCTCGCCGTCGCGGGGCAACAGACCGAAGCCCTGTTTGCCGCCTTGGACGCGCTCGCGCGTGCCCGCGAGAGCGGCGAACCTCGCGGTGAGCGCGCCTGCGCCCGTTTTCTCACGCGCCTCACGTCGAGTGCCGCGCACACCGGCGCAGCCGACGCCTGGCAGAAGGTGGCGGGGGAGCGGACGATCCCTCCGCCGCGCCTCTGAGTCGAGCGTCAGCTGGGTTCGCGCCGCTCTTCTTCGCTCCACACTTCGTCGAGGATCGCCGCGACCGCTTCGTACAGCGCTTCGGGGATGGTGTCGCCGACTTGCAGCTCGGCCAAAGCGCGCGCGACCGGGACATCGCGCACGATGGGGACGCCGTACGCGTGAGCTGCTTCGCGGATGCGGCGCGCGAGATCGCCGTCGCCAGTGGCGAGCACGGTGGGGGCTTCGTCCTCGCCGTGGACGTAGCGCAAAGCGGTGGCGAGGTGCTCGGGGTTCACGATGACGACCGTGGCCTCTTTGACGGCGTTCACCGTGGCCGCGGCGAGCATCTCTTGGTGCGCGCGATGGCGCGCGGCTTTCCACTGGGGGTCCCCCTCGCTCTCGCGATGCTCCCGTTTGACCTCGGCTTTCGTCATGCGCAGGCGTGCGCGTAGAGCGCGCCGCACGACGACGAGATCGATGACCGCCAGAAAGAGCCCGACCGCCGCTGCGTCGCGCGCCATCCGTTTGGCGACGAGCGTCGCCATCATCCCCGCGCCGCGCGGCTCGCCAACGGAGTGCGCGAGATCGCCGAGGTGCGTCGCGAAGCCGCGCCACGCGAGAAAGGCGACGGCCAGCGCGGTGACGAAAGCGCGGCCCACGTTCCAAAATCGCTGCCCGCTGACGAGCGATTGCAACCCCGCCAAGAGGTCGAGCTTGCCCAAATCTGGCTGCACGCGCGCCGGAGCGAAAAGCGCACCCGTCTGGACCAGCGTCGCGAGCGCGGCCGCCATGGCCACCGCGGCGAGCAGCGGCGTGACCAGGAGCACCACCGTTCTCGTCACCATTTCGGCGACGCTACCCAGTGCTTCGCCCGCGAGGGCTCGACGAAAAACGGCGCTTGCCTCCGCTGCCGTCGCGACGATGGTCCCGGGCACGACCACGAGCGCGACCACGAATCCAAGCGCTTGCGACGCGGCACCGCTGACGGCGACGTCTCCCTTTTCGCGCGCCTTGGCCAGTCGCTTTGGGGTCGGCTCTTCCGTCTTGTCGCTCACCGCCGCCCGTCTTTCTCGCCGCCCCGCAGCGTGCCGAGTTACGTTCCCCGATTCAGCCGATCAACCCGCCCGAGTCGATTCCCCTCGGTCCCCCGCCGCGCCAGTTGCGCGCTCAATGCTCCCCTGGTTCGACGAGCTCTACGAGAACCCCCCCCGTCGACTTGGGATGCACAAAGGCCACGCGGTGGCCCCGGGCGCCGGGGCGCGCCGTTTCGTCGATCAACTTCACGCCGATGCCCTTGAGGAACGCGAGCGCGGCGTCGATACCTTCCACCTCGATGGCGATGTGATGCAGCCCGGGCCCGCGCTTTTCGAGGAACTTGGACAGCCCTTCGTTGCCGCGCGGCGCGATGAGCTCGAGATTGGAGTCACCGATCGGCAGACACACGGTTTCCGTCTTCTGCGTCGGGACGTATTCGCGCTCGCTCGGCTCGAGGCCAAACACCTCGCGGAACTTCGCCGTCGCGCCTTCGACGTCGTCCACGGCAATGGCCACATGATCGATTTTGCGGATTTTCAGCATCGAGCGACGTTTTACGCGATTTGCGGCGCCGGCGCACGGGCGGCCGGCCGAGCTGCCGTCAGTCCGTCCAGCGCACGGCGAGCCCGCTGCGCGATACCTGCGACAGGCGGCTCCCTCCCGCGGGATTCGGCCCGGGCTCAGCATCGCTGAGGAGCACCGCATCCGCACCGAGCGCACAGGCGCGCTCCTTCAGGCGTCGCTCGCAAAGCCAGAGGGCGCCGGGGTAGCAAGTCACCGAAATGTTGGCGAGCTCACGGCGCGGGCGCCCCAACTGCGCGCCGGCCGGGATCACGGCCAGCGGCCGGTCGCACTCTTTTTCTTTGTACGTATCGACGGACAGGAATTCGCGCGTGGCCGGGAGATCCTCCGGCCGCGGCGTCGTGATGCACGCCAAAGCCGCGAGCGAAACCAGGAGCAGAGCCCCGGTTCGGGCGAGTCGCGCAGAGTCCCTCGAGCCCATGTCTTCCTATACGAGCATGCACCACCTTGGGATCAAAGCACGCCGCGCGACATCACGGGGCGGGGTGCTACCTTGTTTCGTCGTGAGCCCCGGGCGCCGCGCAACGCGATCTTCGGAAAGGCTCGCCCGGCTCGGGGTGGCCCTCGAGAACGTGCGATCGAACTGCGACGTGCAGGCGCGTCTCGAGCTCGATCCTGTGGCGGTCGTTCACCGTTACCAGGCGCCGGAAGATCGCGAGCTCGTCGGTCTTATGGCTTCCGCGGTCGCGTTCGGAAACGTGAAAGCCCTGCGCGCCAAGCTCGAAGAAGCATTGCGGCGCCTTGGGCCGAACATCGCCCAAGTGGCCGATCGCCCCGATGAAGTGGCCGCCCGACTTCGCGGGTGGAAACACCGCGTCTACCGGGGCGACGACTTGGCCGGGCTGCTCGTGGGGGCGCGCGCGGTGCAACGCACTTCGGGGTCGCTCGGGCGCCGCTTCGCCGCGGATTTCGAGCGAGAAGGGGACCTGCGCGCCGCGCTCACGGCGTTCACGCGCGCCATCCGCGAAGCGGGTGGTCTCACCTCGGCGCGGCGGCAGAAGCGTCGGGGCAGCGCCCACATCCTCGCCGATCCCTCCGGGGCCAGCGGGTGCAAGCGCCTCCTCCTCTACTTACGTTGGATGGTGCGACCGGCCGACGGCGTAGACTTGGGGCTCTGGGACGTGCCGACCAGCGCGCTGCTCGTCCCCGTCGACGTCCACATCCATAAGCTCGGGCAAAACCTCGGTTTCACCCGGCGCAAGACGACCTCATGGAAAACAACCGAGGAAATCACGAGCGCGCTCCGTCGTTTCGACGCCGCCGATCCCGTCAAGTACGATTTCGCGCTCTGCCATTTGGGGATGCTGCGCCGCTGCCCGTCGCGGCGGGACGAGGCGCGGTGCCAAGGCTGCGGCGTGAGGTCTGTTTGCCGACATTGGGAGAACGCGGCGCCGACGTAGCGCCCCCGCCTGAACGAGAATTCGCCAAGACGCTAGCAAGTCACGAGAAGGCATGAGATTCTCTATATCTACGGCGACATGTCGGTAGCTCAGGTCTTCTCTCTCGACGCCGTCCGCACGGACGGCTGGTTCGAACGCATCGGCGAAGGCATTGGCAGCTTTCAAGCCCTTTGCGAGATCGTTGGCGAGCGGTTCTTCGCTTTCTCGATGATCACCGGGGCGCGCATCACCGCCGTCACGGTCGACCGGCGCAACCCCGATAACACACTCGTCGACTTCGGGGTCGGAACGGGGGGCCCCGAGGACCCGCTGTCCGATACCCAGCGCCTGACGTTGGCCGATTTTCGCCGCCGCCTCGTGGGGGCGCTCTTGACCGACGAAGTGTCGGCGCCGGCCCCCACGCGCGAAACGGATCTCGAGGGAATCCAGCTCTACATCGGCGTGCGCTATCTCCTGCTCGCGCCGCTCTATGGTTACAGCTTGCGCCAGCTCACCGTCGCCGAGCAGACCGGTGAGCTCACCCTCATCCACGACGGCATCGAGGAAAAGCACGACCTCGAGACGTTCCGGATGCGCATTCGCGCGCACGTGCGCGACGAGCTCGATCGCGTAGCAAGCGGCAACCGCGGCGCCATCGATCTCGGCCGCGTCGCGGAGGCAGAAAGCGCTTCCCTCCAGGGGCAGGACGCCAAGGTGCTCAGCCTGCTCGGAGCATGGCCCGCGCCGCTCGCGATTTTCTTGCGGACGCCGGAGGGTCAGATGCTCTCGCCCGAGCCGCGCGCCCTCATCGCCAAGGGTCTCGGCCTGCTGGGGACGGCTTGCGTGCGGCTCGGCGACGTCGGACAGGGGGAGGAAATCTTCCGTCTCGGCATCCAGTACGCGCAAGACGGCGTCGCTGCGGCCGACATTTTCCAGCGTCTGGGCGAGGCGCTCATGAACGACCAGAGGGCGGCCGAAGCCATCGGCCCGCTGCGCCGCGCCGTCGCGCTCGGCGGCGACCCCAAAGTCCTCTGGCCCATCCTGAGCCGTGCTTTTTTCCAGCGCGGTCGCTACGTGGCCGCGTTCGCTTCGATTCGCGCCGCCCTCGCCGCCGGCGCCCAAGAGACGGATCTCGCCGAGGACATCCGGCAGCTCGAAGGGGTCCTTGGCCCGAAGCTCACCGCCTGGCGCGCGACGGTCGCCGCCAACTCGGGGCCGGTTTCAACCCCCGCGCCGACCCCGGCCCCGCCCGAAGCCGGTCCGAAACCTTAATAGTAGGAAGGACGGGCGAGGCGTTCGGCGGCCGGCCGCCCGCCCCGACGCGGGCTCAGATTGACAGGGTGGGGTCGCTCCCCTAGAAGCCTGGGCGAGGTGCGTGCTTTCGGGCACTTGCATCCAGCGCGGCTGCGCTACGATCGGAGCCCTCCATGGTGTCCACGTACGTCCCTCTTCTGTTGCTTTTCATCGCCGGCGCCGTTTTGGCGCTGGTCTTCTTCTCGCTGACCCCGCTTCTCGGAAAGAAGAACCCCAATCCCGAGAAGATGACCCCGTACGAATGCGGGAGCGAGAGCACGGGCGGCCGCCACGTGAAGCTGTCCGTCAAGTTCTACCTCACCGCCATTATCTTCGTGATTTTCGACGTAGAAGCGGTGTTCATCTACCCGTGGGCAATTCAGTTTCGCTCGCTCGGCTGGGTGGGGCTCGTCACGATGCTGAGCTTCTTGGCGACGCTCGCCCTCGCGCTCGTTTATTGCTGGAAGAAAGGAGCCCTCGAGTGGGAGAAATAGTCAAACCGCCGACCACGACCGCCGTCATTTCGGGCAGCGAGCAAGGGTTCGCCACGACCCGGCTCGACGCGCTGCTCGGCTGGGCGCGCAAATACTCGCTCTTCATGTACCCGTTCGTCACGGCGTGCTGCGGCATGGAGTTTTTCTCCATGACGAGCCCCCGCTACGACGTGTCGCGCTTCGGCGCCGAGGCTCCGCGGTTTTCGCCGCGCCAGGCCGACCTCTTGTGGGTCGTGGGGACGATCAGCCAAAGGCAGGCCCCCGTGCTCAAGCGCATCTACGAGCAGATGCTCGACCCCAAGTGGGTCCTCGCGTTCGGCACCTGCGCGTCGTGCGGCGGCTTTTACGACAACTACACGACGCTCGCCGGCATCGACAAAATCATCCCCTGCGACATCTACATCCCCGGCTGCCCTCCGCGCCCCGAAGCCGTGTTCGACGGCCTCATGCTCTTGCAAGACAAGATCGCGCGCGGCGATCGCACGCCGGGCATCGTCAAACCGCGGCAAGACCCGGCGCAAAACCTGGTCGAGCTCCGCACCAAGAACAAAGTCCCCGCATGAGTCAAAAGGTCGTCGACATCCTCAAAGAGAAGTTCGGCAGCGTCGTGCTCGAGACGAAGAGCGAGCACAAGGACGAGACCGTCGTCGTCGAAGCATCGGCGTGGTTCGAGGTGGCGCAGTTTCTGCGCGACGACCCGCGCTGCGACATGCAGCAGATGGTCGACCTCTGCGGCGTCGATTTCCCCGACCGCGAGCCCCGCTTCGAAGTCGTCATGCACTTGCATTCGTTCCGCTTGAAGCACCGCTTGCGCCTCAAGGCCCGCGTCGGCGATCGCGACGGCGAAGAAGCGACGATCAAGAGCGTCGTCCCCATCTGGTCGGGCGCCAACTGGTTCGAGCGCGAGACCTACGACCTCATGGGCATCGAGTTCGACGGGCACCCCGATCTGCGCCGCATCCTCCTCTACCCCGAGTTCGAGGGGCATCCGCTGCGCAAGGACTACCCCGCCAACAAGATCCAACCTCTCGTCCCCTTCCGTGAAGGGTACGAAAAGCTTCCCCCGTTCGACGAGTTCGAGGGGATGAGCTTCGGCCGCCAGGTGTTCCGTTCCGGAAAGTTCGACTGATGGAGCCTATCGATCAAGAGCTGGAAGAGGGCGAGCTCGAGCTGCCGAGCCAGCCCATGACCCTCAACTTGGGGCCGTCGCACCCCGCGATGCACGGCACCATCCGGATCGTGGTGGAGCTCTCGGGCGAGAACATCATGAACGCCGACGTGCAGATCGGCTACCTGCACCGCGGCTTCGAAAAGATGTGCGAGCGGGGAAGCTACTCCCAAGTCTTCCCGTACGTCGACCGCTGCAACTACGCCTCGCCGATGCTGAACAACGTCGGCTTCGCGCTGGCCGTCGAGAAGCTGCTCGACATCACCGTCCCCGACCGCTGCCAATACTACCGAGTGATCCTCGGCGAGCTCGCGCGCATCGCCGATCACCTCACGTGCAACGGCGCCATGGCCATGGAGCTCGGCGCGTTCACGCCTCTTCTCTGGTTCATGAAGGGGCGCGAGATGATCTACGACATCATGGAGGAGGAGACGGGCGCGCGCCTCACGCACAGCTTCGGCCGCGTAGGCGGCATGGCCCAGCCCCCCAGCGCGAACTTCAAAGCGATGGTGAGCGCAGTCATTCCGCGCATTCGATCGATCCTCGGCGAAGCCGAGGCGCTCCTTTTGCAGAACCGCATCTTCATGGATCGCCTGCAGGGGGTCGGAAAGATCTCGCAGGCCGACGCCATCGCTCTCGGCTGGACGGGGCCGTGCCTGCGATCGACCGGCGTCGCCTACGACGTGCGCAAGGCGCACCCGTACCTCTGCTACGACCGCTTCGACTTCGACGTGCCGGTCGGCCAAGAGGGCGACAATTGGGACCGCTTCATGGTGCGACTCGAAGAGCTCCGCCAGAGCGCGCGCATCATCGAGCAAGCCCTCGAGCAAATGCCGGACTCGGGCCCCATCAACGTCGACGACCCGCGCATCGTGCTCCCGCCGAAGAACGAGGTCTACACGACGATCGAAGGCACGATTCAGCACTTCAAGATCGTGATGGAGGGCATCAAAGTCCCCGCCGGCGAAGCCTACGGCTACACCGAAGGCGGCAACGGCGAGCTCGGCTTCTACATCGTCTCCGACGGCAGCGGCACACCCTACCGCGTCCGCATCCGCCCCCCGTGCTTCGCCATCACGCAGGCACTCGGCGGCCTCATCACCGGCCTCATGATCCCCGACGTCGTCCCCACCTTCGGATCGCTCAACATGATCGGAGGCGAGTGTGACCACTGAAGTGCGACGCTCGAAAACGACGTTGGGAGGCGTTGTCCGAGATTTGATCTTACAGGGAGATCAGGAGATCAGGAGGAAAGACCGGAGGATTTTGGGGTTGGTTCAGCTCGAGGCTGCGAGCGAATGGAGGTTTGCGGTTTGCAAGGATGATCGGGGTGGTGAATGCGTTGCCGAGAGGCGATCGCGAGCGTCCCGTCTTGGCACGCACAATCCAACTCCTCCTTCCTTTCCTCCTGATCTCCTGATCTCCCTGTTAAAAAATCCCCAGCGCCACAACGCGTGATTCGCGACGAAACAAGCGAGAAATAGACGATGCCGACTTTCAAGCTGGATGGCCGCGAGATTCCTTTCGAGAAGGGGGACACCATCATTCGTGCGGCCCATCGGATGGGGATCGATATTCCGCATTACTGCTGGCACCCGGGGCTCAGCGTGGCGGCGAACTGCCGCATGTGTCTCGTCGAGATCGCGCCGCCGCCGGGGCAGAGGCCGCTGTCGCTCGATATTCTGCGGTGGGACGCCGAGAAGAACGACTACGTCGTCGTGCAGAAGCCGAAGCTCCAACCGGCGTGCCAGGTTCCCGTCGCCGAGAACATGGAAGTGAAGAGCGAGTCGTCCGCCGAAGTCGAGAAGGCGCGCTCGACCGTGCAGGAGCTGCTTTTATTGAATCACCCCGTCGATTGCCCGATCTGCGATCAGGCGGGGGAGTGCCGGCTCCAGGACTATTGGCTCGAGCACCAGGGCACCAAAAAACGCATGCGTGACGAGCCGGTGCACAAGCCGAAGGGCGTCGTGTTCGGGCCGACCATCGTCTACGACGCCGAGCGCTGCATCGTGTGCACGCGCTGCGTGCGCTTCTCCGCCGAGATCGCGAAAGACCCGGTGCTCGACGAGCGCCAGCGCGGCAACCTGACGGAGATCGTCGTCGCGCCCGGGCGAAAGCTCGATCACGACTACACGCTCATGACCGAATTCGTGTGCCCGGTGGGGGCGCTGACGAGCTCCGATTTCCGCTTCAAGGCGCGCGTCTGGTTCCTGCGTTCGGCGCGCACCGTTTGCATCGGTTGCGCTACCGGCTGCAACGCGTACCTCGATTACGACCCGCGCACGATGACGCCGTACCGGCATCGCCCGCGCGACAACATGTCGGTGAACCAGTACTGGATGTGCGACGAGGGGATGCTCTCCTACGATCGCGTGCTCGAGAACCGTTTGCTCGAGCCGCGCGTGGCAAACAAGCCGGCCACTTTCGAGCAGGCGCTCGCCGAAGTGAAAAAGCGCTTCGCCGGCGTTTCTCCCGACTCGGTGGCCGTCGTCCTCTCCGCCCAACATTCGAACGAGGACAACTTCGCTCTCTACGAGCTCGGTCGAACCTTCATCGGTGCCAAGTCCTTCTTTCTCTCCGGCAAGCCGAAGGGGAAGGGGGACGACATCCTCATGCATCAGGACAAGAACCCCAACACCGCCGGCGTGCGCAAGCTCGCCCCTGCGGTGCGGCCGTTCGAGCAGCTCTTGGAAGGCGTGCTCGGCGGCTCGTTCACGCACGTGCTCGCGTTGGGTGGCGATCTGCCGGGCGCCCCCGAACTCATCGAAGCCCCGCTTGCCAAGGTAGCGACCCTCGTTACGGTTGCCTCTCACGACGGACCTCTCGTGCGTCGCGCGCATGTCGCGCTCCCCGCCTGCACCTGGGCCGAGGCGGAGGGGACCTACGTCAACTCGCGCGGCATGGCCCAGCGCAGCGAGCGCGCCGTCGACCCCAAAGGGCTTTCGCGGCCGGGCTGGGACCTCATGTCGCGCCTCGGCGAAGCGCTCGGCTACGCGACCAACTGGCGAAAGCTGAAGGACGTGCGCCGCGCGATGGAACCTGAATCGACCGCGGCCACCGCCTCGGCAGGAGCCTGAGAGCCCAACATGGACGGCTATTTCTTCGTCTTTACCGGTCTCAAAATCCTGGTGGTGCTGCTCTTCGTCATCAACACCGCCGCCATCCTCACGTGGGGCGAGCGCCGGCAGAGCGCGATGATTCAAGACCGCATCGGCCCCAACCGCGCCGTCATCTACTTACCCGGCGGGCTGCTCAAGGGCGTCGTTTTTCTGGCGGGGCTCGGCCTGGCGGGGGCCGTCGCAGGTTACGCTTGGCTCGCGTCGAAACGCTCCGAACCGGTGCGGCTCGACGTCGGCTTCGTGCTCACCGAGCTCGCCGTGCTCCTCAGCTGGATGGGCATCGTCATCGCGCGTCGCGCCCAGCGCAAAAAGGGCGGCGGATCTCTGACTGCCAGCATCCCCGACGCACGCGTCGTCTTCTGGGTCGGCCTTCTACTCCATGTGATCGTCGCAGTTTTGCGCGGAAATCTGACCGGCGAAGAGCAGGACCGCGGAGGCCTCGCGTTCGCGATTTTCCACTTCGTAGGACCGGCTCTCGCCGCTGGGCTCCTTCTCGTGGGCGCGCTGTTCACGGCCGCCGCGATCCCCGCCGGCAAAGTGGGCGTCCGATTGGGCGGCACCCTCCACGCGCTGGCCGACGGCGCCAAAATGGCCTTCAAGGAAGACTTCATC
>Ga0111538_10010177_pt1 | contig 12515 bp, 9 predicted proteins | sample SoiMethybrSBSTD1_FD_79669 | JGI IMG/M metagenome (GOLD analysis project Ga0111538, IMG submission 79669) | Bulk soil microbial communities from a Populus tree surrounding site in Tennessee, USA - Soil MetaG P. TD hybrid SBSTD1 (version 2)... | ecosystem: Environmental > Terrestrial > Soil > Tree...
GGCCACGAGTGCGCGTTCTACGACACCGCGCTGCTGTTCCCGATGAACGCCCTCAAGCTCGACGCCACGTCGGCCGGGGTCGCGGTACTCGACATGTCGGATCCGGCGCACCCGGTGCAGACCGACACGCTGACCGAGCTGCCGATGCTGTCGCCGCACGAGTCGCTGAACCTCAACCCGCGACGCGGGCTGCTGGCGGCGGTGCTCGGCAACCCGTCCACGTATCCCGGGCTCGTGTCGATCTACGACGTGCGCCAGGACTGCCGGCACCCCGTGCTGCAGTCGACGCGGCCGGTCGCGCGGCTCGGGCACGAGAGCGGCTTCTCTCCCGACGGCAAGACGTTCTGGGCGACCGGCACCGCGGTCGAGGCGATCACCGCGGTCGACGTCACGGATCCGAACAGCCCGCACGCGATCTGGCAGGGAAACATCGTCGCCCATGGCATGACGCTGCGGCCCGACGGCAAGCGCGCCTACGTGGCCGATCCGACCGGCGGGAACATGCTCATCCTCGACACGAGCGAGATCCAGGCGCGCAAGCCGAACCCGCAGGCGCGCGAGGTGAGCCGCCTCACATGGAAGTCGGCGTCGATCCCCCAGAACGCGATCCCGTTCACCGACCACGGCAAGCCGTACGTGCTCGAGTTCGACGAGTACACGGACGGGACGACCGGCGCCGGCGATCGCGACGCGGTCGGTGCCGCGCGGATCATCGACATCTCCGACGAGCGCGCGCCGCGCGTCGTCTCCAACCTGCGCCTGCAGGTCAACCAGCCCGAGGACCACGCCGCGGCGAGCGGCGACCCCGGCGCGCTCAGCCCGGTGCAGGGCTACGCGGCGCACTACTGCAGCCTGTCGAGCGACGTCGATCCGACGGTCGTCGCCTGCTCGTTCATCACCTCCGGCCTGCGCGTCTTCGACGTCTCCGACGTGCTGCACCCGAAGGAGATCGCCTACTACGTCGCGCCCACGCAGCCACGGGCCGAGAACGGCTTCATGGCGAGCGACTTCGCGATGTCCAAGCCGGCGATCGTGCCCGACCGGCGCGAGGTCTGGTACTCGGACGGCACGACCGGCTTCTACGTCCTGCGCGTCGCCCCGGAGGTCTGGCCGGCGGCATAGAATCGGCAGGTCAACGGAGGAGGGATCATGCGTGGGTTCGGACGCGTAGCGGCCGCCCTTGCCGGTCTGGGCGTTCTGTTGGTCTGCAGCACCCCAGCGTGGGGGCACGGAAAGCCCGAGCCGCCGAAGCGCGTCCTGATACTCGTGCTCGACCAGTTCCGGCCGGACTACGTCGACACGTTCGACATGCGCAACGTCCGCAAGCTGATGCGCGACGGCGTGTCGTTCGACAACGCGTACCTCGGGCACATGGCGTCCGAGACGGTGATCAGCCACAACGTCATCACCAGCGGTCAGCTGCCGCGCGACATGGGCTGGGGCGACGAGGCGTTCCGCGACAGCGACAACGTGCTGGGCGTGGCGCCGGACTCGATGTGGATCTCGGGCTCGCTCACGCGCGACCAGTTCAACGCGCTGATCGCCCACGGCAACTATCCGAAGCTCGCCGACTACCTCCACCAGGCGCACCCCGGGACCAAGTTCATCACCGCGGGCCAGAAGAACTACGCGGTCTACACCGCCAACGGGCCGACCGGCGACATCTCGGTGACGTTCTCGAGCCGCAACTTCGATTGCGACGGCGACGGCGTGAACAACTGGCGCGGACCGACCGGCTTCAACGTGCCGGCCTACATCTCGGCGCCGACCTGCGGCCGCTACTACGTCGACTCGTCGTCGTCCGGGCCCCTGACATACGGCACGGCGACCACGCCGCCGGCGTGGATGTACCCGCTCGACGGCAACCGCTTCGCGCCCGGCCGCGATCCCGCGCACCGCGGCGGTGACGTCTGGACCGCCGACGCCGGCATGGCGATGATGGAGAACGAGCCGTGGAGCGGCATGCTGCTCACGCTCGGTTCGATCGACAAGGCGAGCCACATGTGGGGCGGCATCACCGACACCGGGACCTACCCGCCCGGCTCGGACGAGGAGCAGGCGCACCTGCGCTTCATCGCCAAGACCGCCGACGAGCAGGTCGGGCAGATCATCGCCAAGCTGCGCTCGCTCGGGCAGCTCGACGAGACGCTCGTCGTGCTCACGACCGACCACGCGGGCCAGCCGGCGCTGCACTTCAACGGCGTCAACCAGGCCGGCCGCAGCGACTTCAACTGGTACTACGGCGCCACACAGAACGGCACGTTCCTCGCGCCGTCGCCGTCGCTGCAGCCGCTGATCGACACCGACAACGTGCGGTTCACCTACCAGGACTCGGCGATCCGCACGTGGCTGACCGACACGTCCGACGCCGCCAAGCGCAGCGCCGCCAAGGTCATGGCGACGCTGCCGGACGTGATCGCGACCTACCGGCTCGACGGCCGGCACTACCGCCTCGTCACGGCGAACCTGCGCGCGATGACCGCCCGCGAGCTCGTCTGGTGGGCGCTGCACGGTCAGGAGATCGTCGACACGATGGCGGCGCCGTACTCGTCCGACGTCGTCGGCCTGCTGCGCGACAACACGAGCTACGGCGTCGCGGGCGACCACGGCGGCGCGCAGCGGCCGGTGCAGGAGATCCCGATCGTGTTCTACGGCGCGGGCGTGGGATCGCGCGACTCGCACGTCCCGCTGCGCTCGGTCGACATCCTGCCGACCGTTCTGAAGGCGATGGGGATCGCGCGCGGCCCGGGCTTGGATGGGCACGCGGTGGCGCTGCCGTAGCAGCGCCACCGCGGCAGGTCAGCGACGGCGGAAGACCGTCGAGAGATCGCGAACGGCTGCGTCACGGCTTGTCACCGGGCGCAGCCCGAAGCGATGCTCGATCGTCGCCATGATCGACGTCGTGTCGTGCGACGCGTGGTCGACGGCGAACGAGCGGTGCAGGCCGGGCGCGATCGTCAGCGCCGGGATGCGGGTGCTCGGCCCCATGATGTCGTGCGGCCCGGGCGTGGTCGCGCCCTGGCCCGGCGGCGGGACGTGATCCCACTGGCCGCCGAACTCGTCGTAGGTGACGATCACCATCGTGTCCTTGGCGCACTTGGACCGCTGGACCGCCTTCAACAGGTCGACCAGGTGGTCCGAGCCGTCGTGCTCGCTCGCGTAGCCGGGGTGCTCGTTCTCGGCGCCGATCGGCTTGATGAGGCTGACCGGCTTGAGCTCGCAGTGCCGGCGCGAGGCGGCGGCGAGTGCTTCGAACTCATCCTCGTCGCGCAGGTGCCTGCGGCGCGCCTGCGTCCCAGGCGCATACGCCTTGAAGTAGTTGAGCGCCTGGTGGTGGTACTGGAACAGCTTGTTCGGGCAGTTCGGGTAGACCGCTCCGGTCGCGGTGCCCGGATCCGTGCAGGTGCCGGGCGTCGTTCCGTTCGTCCAGCCCGGGCCGCCGACGTCGCCGTTGGCGTTCGACCAGCCGCCGGAGTACCAGGCCCAGTCGATGCCCTTCCCGCTCAGCCGGTCGCCGATCGTCGCGTGCGTCTGCGGCGGCAGCCGGCGCGCCTCGGCGGTGCCGGGCGAATACGGCTGGTAGAACGGCTGGATCGTGTTGACCGCGTAGTCGCCGCAGGCGAGGCCGGCCGGATGCGGCGAGGCGCACGGCACCGTGAGCGCCGTGTCCTTGACCGTCCCGGTCGCCGTGTACAGCGGATAGCTCGTCGGCATCCCGTTGCCGTCGACGAGCGAGTGCAGGTCGTCGGCCGACCCGTCGTTGCGAGCGTTCGGGAACACCGGGGTCGCGGCCGCGACCAGCCACTGGTGGTTGAGGAACGAGCCGCCGAACGCGGCCTGGAAGAACCGGTCGGAGATCACATAGTCCGGGTGGCCACGCTCGTGCAGGTACGTGTAGATGGGCAGCCGCTTCGTGTCGTAGTAGCCCATCGTCAGGCCGACGGCGTCCGACCCGGTCACGTAGCGGTTCTGGCGCCCGCCGTTGAGCTGGTACTGCTCCTGGTAGAAGCGGTGCACGAGATCGCGCGTGCAGCCGCCGGGCAGACCGGCACCCTTCTTCACGCCGTTCGGCGCGAAGACGCCCGGCGCCGGACACGTCGTGTCCATCGGCGAGATGAAGTCGTCGATGCGGAACGGCGCGTTCGTGAAGTGGCTCGGGGGCGGCGTGCACGTGGTCGTCAGCGGGTCCGGCGACGTCAGGTTGACGTCGTTCTGCAGGAGGCACTGGAACGCCGTGCCCGCCTGGCTGACCTGCGTCGTACGCGCGGCCGGAGCGTCGGCGATCCCGTCGACGCGCTCCCAACGTCCGTAGAGGTTGTCGAACGAGTGGTTCTCCTGGTAGATCACGACGAAGTGGCGGATCTTGTCCAGCCGCTTGGCGTCGTGCCCGTGCGCTCCCGCAGGCGGCGCCAGCAGCGCCGTGATGACGAGTGCGGCCAGGGGTCCCCGTCTGAGCAGACTCCTCACATCCCCTCCCTTCGGGTGAGTGTCAGACCGGGAGCATGCCACCGGCGACCGGTACGCGGGCGCCGACTTCGAAGCCACCGTCCGCTCGCTGACCGGTCACCAGCTCGCCGCCGACCGCCAGGATGCGCTCGCGCATGCCGATCAGCCCGTGACCCGCGCCGGTCAGCTCCGGGTTCGCGCCGCCGTCGCCGCGGTCGACGATCCGCACCTCGAGCTGGTCCTCGCTCCAGTTGAGCGTGACCGTCGTCACCGCGCTGCCGGCGTGCTTGATCGCGTTGGTGAGCGCCTCCTGCACGACGCGGTAGAGCGCCTGCTCGGCGCCGAGCGGCAGGGGCTTGCGGTCGCCGCTGACGGCGAGCGTGACCGGCAGCCCGGCGCCGCGTGTGCGCGCGACGAGCTCGTCGAGCCCGTCCAGCGCCGCGACCGTGACATGGCCGGGCTCGAGCACGCCGAGCAGCATGTCCATCTCGGCGAGCGCGTCGGTTCCGGCGCGGCGGATCTGCGCGGCCGCCTGCTCGGCGCGCGCGGGATCGCCGGCGAGGATCCGCCGCGCGCCGCCCGCCTGCACGACCATGATGCTGATGCTGTGCGCGACCACGTCGTGCATCTCGCGCGCGATGCGGCGGCGCTCGTCGGCGACGGCCTGCTGGGCCGCGCGCTCGCGCTGCTCGGCGGCGAGCGCGGCCGTCTCGTGCAGTTCGGCCGCCCGGTGCAGCCGGAGCCGCACCGTCCGGCCGCCCAGCCAGCACAGCGTGACGAGGATTCCCGGGAAGTAGATGTCGGACGCCGTGGCGCCCTCGTCCACCAGTGCGACGACGCAGACCGTCACGAGCAGGATCGCGAGTACGAGCCCGCCGGAACGCCCCTGGGCGTAGGCGCCGCCGCTGTAGGCGAGGATCAGCAGCGGGAAGAACGTCGCGACGAGCTCGGACGAATCGGTCACGGTGCTCGACAGGCCGATGCCGAGCACGGCGAGCGCGGCGGACGTCGCGACCGGATGGCTGCGCCGCCACAGCAGCAGCACGCTCATCGCGATGGCGAGCACGACGTTGACCCAGCGCGGCCCGGTCACGGTCTCGAGCAGCAGCGATTCGCTGACCGCCGCCACGAGCACGACGGCGGTGAGCGCGTAGTCCACGGTCCGCGGTGACGGGTCGCGCCAGTTCATGACACCCGCTCCAGCGGCAGTCGCGCTCGCACGGCGTAGCCGGAACCGGCGAGCGGCTCGGCCACGAGGTCGCCGCCGTACAGCGCCACCCGTTCGCGGACTCCGAGCAGGTGCCGCTCGCCGCCCCCGCCGTCGGTCACCTCGAGGGCGACCTCGGCGTCCGCGTAGCGGACCCGCACCGCCGCGCGCCCGGCCTGCGGCGCGTCGAGCGCGCCGTCGAGCGCCTCCTGGATCACGCGATACGCGGTCAGGTCGACGCCCGCCGGGAGCGGCGCCTGATCGCCCTCGACCGCGAGGTCGACGTCCAGGCCCGCGGCGCGCACGCGCGCGATCAGGTCGCGCAGGTGCGCGAGCGACGGCTGCGGGGCGAGCGCCAGCTCCTCGTCGTCGCGCCGCAGGACACCGAGCAGCCGGCGGATCTCGGTGAGCGCCTCGCGCCCGGTCTCCTCAACCGCCACGAACGCGCGCTCCGCGACGTCGGGCTTCGCGCGCACGAGCTGCTCGGCCGCCCCGGCCTGCCCGACCATCGAGGTCAGCGCGGCGCTCACCATCTGGTGCAGCTCACCGGCGATCCGCGCGCGCTCCTCGACAACCGCGTCCGCCGCGCGCGCCGCGCGGTCGCGCTCGACGGCCGCGGCCTTGTCATGCAGCGCCTGGTTGAGCCGGACCCGTGCCCGGACGAGCCGCCCGAGCAGCAGCGGGCCGCCGGCGATGATCGTAAGCGCGAAGAAGATGTCGTCGGCGCCGCCGGGCGGGTCGGACACGCGTACGCCCACGATCGACCCGCCGACGAGCACGATCGCGCTGGCGATCAACGCGCGGCCCTCGGCGTGCGCACCGATCGAGTAGGACACGAACAGCATCGCGAAGAACGGCCCGACGAGGTTGTCGTTCACGTTCGTGCCGAGCGTCCCGATCAGGGCGATCGCGCCGACCCCCACCGCGGCGGCGACAACCGGGGCCTGCCGCCGTATGAGTATCGCGCCGGCCAGCGCGAGGAACACGACGCGTGCGATCAGCACGTCACGCTGTGGCGCGTCGACGAACAGCAGCTCGACCTGCATCTCCACGCCCGCGCCGAGCGCGATCAGCACGTCCGTCGAGGGACGACGAGCCATCTCGGGCGAACGCTATCCGACGGCGAGCAGAGCGCGGGCGTCCTCGTGCCCGCCGTGGGCCGCCCAGTCGGCGGGCGTGCCGTCGTAGAGGCGGTCGCGGATCGCGGGGTCGGCGCCGAGCTCGAGCAGCGCGCGGATCGCGGGCAGGTCGCCGTTCTGGGCGGCGAGGTGCAGTGCGGTGACGCCGTCGCCGTGTTCCGGGCCGCCGAACGTGCCCTGCTGGTTCGGGTCGGCGCCGAGCTCGACGAGCCGCCGGATCGCTGCCACGCGGCCGCGGGCGGCGGCCCACGCGAGTGCCGTGCCTCGATACACGTCGGCGCCGACGGCGGCGCCGCGGTCGACGAGCTCCGTCAGCATGTCGGCGCGGTCGCTGCGCGCGGCCCAGGCGAGCGCCTCGTCGAGCACCTCATGCGGATCGTCGGACGGCTGCCAGGGTGGGAAGCCGCTGTGCGGGCGGTAGAAGCCGCGGTGGGCCCCGGCGTCCTGCACCTCGTCGAGCCGTCCGAGGCCGGCGGCGGCGCGCAGGTTGCGCGGGTGCACGCCGTGCTCGGCCAGGAGCTCGGCGGAGTCCCGGTTGCCCCAGAACAGCGCGACGATCAGCGGCGTGCCGCCGTCGCCGCGCGCGGACACGTCGACGCGCGCGCCGGCGTCGAGCAGCATCTCCGCGAGCCGCGGGAGGTCGCTGTACGCCGCCTGGTGCAGCGGCGTCCAGCCGTGGGCGTTGCCGCGCTGCACGTCGGCGCCGCGTTCGAGCAGCAGCGCGACGAGGCGTTCGTCGCACGTCGCCCCGGCCATGCCGAGCAGGTCGTTGCCGTTGGTGCCTTGCGCGGCGACGAGATCGGGGAAGCGATCGAGCAACTCCGCCAGGCCGTCGAGATCGTGCGCCTCGACCGCCCGGTACGCCCGCGCGAACGGCTCGCCGGACTCGCGCAGGCCCGCGACATGGCGCTCGAGCGCCGGCCACGACTCTGCGCCGTGCTCGCGTGCGACGACCGTCCGCGCACCGTCGCGCGTGAGCGGCGCGTCGTAGCGCGTGAACGCCGCGACCGCTCCCTCGGTCCCGTCGTGCGCGGACGCCAGGAGCCCGTACGCGCGCTCGTCGTAGTACTCGATGTCCTCGCGATACGCGTGCTGCACGGTTGAGACACTACGCCCGATGAGCGAGCTGCTCGCCGTCCTCGTGATCGTCACGCCCGGCCCGGACACCGCGATCACGATCCGCGGCACGCTGATCGGGGGCCGCCGCGCGGGGCTGCTGACGGCGTGCGGGGTGATCACCGGGCAGGCCTGCTGGACCGTCGCCGCGAGCGCGGGCGTCACCGCGCTGCTTGGTGCGATTCGCGGTACGGTCCACGACGTCAAGGTCACCGGCACGTTCCAGGCCTGCGCCGCGTACCGGCAGGGCCTGCTCAGCGACCTGGGGAATCCCAAGATGGCGGCGTTCTTCACGAGTCTGCTGCCGCAGCGGTTAGCGGCGGAAAGGGGATAGGAGCTATGCGCCGAGTCCGTTCACTCGCGCCGATGGTCGTCGGGGTTGTCCTCGCGACCCTCGGCCTGTACACGCTGATCCAGCCGGCCGCGGGAGGCCATGGCCATGGACTTCCGCAGTGGTGGAAGCCGCCGAAGGATGTCCGCGCTCAGCTTGCCGATGTCAGCGCCCGCAGCCTGGAGCGCTACGACCGCGCGCTCGTCGGCTTCGGCACGCGCCACACGCTGTCCTCGCAGGACGATCCGACGCGTGGGATCGGAGCGGCGCGCGACTACATCAAGAGCCAGTTCGACCAGATCGCGGCGACGTCCGGCGGCCGCATGACCGTCGAGCTGCAGAGCTTCATCCAGCCGGTGTCGCCGCGTGTCCCGGTACCGACGCCGATCACGAACGTCGTGGCGACGCTGCAGGGCACCGACCCGTCGTCAGCCGACCGGATCTACGTCGTCAGCGGGCACTACGACTCGCGCGTCACCGACGTCATGAACGCCACCAGCGACGCCCCCGGCGCCAACGACGACGCGTCCGGCACGTCGGCGGTGCTCGAGCTCGCGCGCGTGCTGGCGAAGCGGCCGACCGAGGCGACGATCAAGTTCGTCGCGTTCGCCGGGGAGGAGCAGGGCCTGTACGGCTCGGCCCACTTCGCGCAGTTCGCCAAGGCGGCCGGCTGGAACATCCAGGGCGTCCTGAACATGGACATCATCGGCAGCCCTGTCGGCGGCAACGGCATCCGCTCGCCGCACATCATCCGGCTGTTCTCCGAGGGCGTGCCGACGAGCGAGACCGCGGCCGAGACCGCGCGGCGCCAGTCGATCGGCGGCGAGAACGACGGCGTATCCCGCCAGCTCGCCCGCTACGTCAAAGAGACGGGGCAGAACAGCGCGACCGACATGACCGTCAAGCTCGTCTGGCGGCGCGACCGGTTCTTGCGCGGCGGCGACCAGATCTCGTTCCTGCAGCAGGGCTGGGCCGGCGTGCGCTTCACGGAGCCCGTCGAGAACTTCGACCACCAGCACCAGGACGTGCGCGTCGAGAACGGCAAGCAGATCGGCGACCTGCCGCAGTTCGTCGATTTCCGGTACCTGGCGCGCGTGACGCGCGTCGTCGGGTCGTCGCTGGCGGCGCTCGCCCGCTCACCGCGGGCGCCGGGCAACGCGCGGATCATCTCCGCGAACCTGTCCTACGACACCGAGCTGCGCTGGAACGCGAACCCGGAGGCCGACATCGCCGGCTACGAGATCGTCTGGCGCGACTCGACGATCCCGCTGTGGGATCACGTGCGCCGAGTCGGCAACGTCACGTCGTACACGATCAAGGACCTCAACAAGGACGACAATCAGGTGGGCGTCCGGGCGATCGACCGCGACGGGAACCGCAGCCCCGTCGCGTATCCCATCCCCGCGGCCCAATAGCGAGCGAGCATCGATGACCGATCCGTCCGGGCGGCGAGCCGCCCGGACGCGACGGTCAGCACGACCGGCGCCCCGTTGCGCCGCACCGAGCGCGCGTGGTTGAAGCCCGCGACGGTGACGACCACGCGCAGCTCCCAGTCGCCGTCCGGCAGCGGCCCGCCGGCCGCCGCGGTCGCGGCCTCGATGTCGACCGCCGCGCGCAGCACGGGCCGCGTCCCGTCGTCGAGCATGACCGTCGTCGGCGCGGGCAGCGTGTACTCGGTGCCGTCGCGCAGCGAGTGCAGCAGCACCTGGATCTGGCTGTCGAACACCGCGTCGGTGGCATCGAGCCCGGGGAGGGCGGCGCGCAGCGGGGCGGGCGGCCGCCACGTCACCCGTTCGCCGTCGCGGGCGAACTCGAGCCCGCGCAGCGCCGCGCGCAGGTTGAGCGTGAGCCGCCGCCCGTCGCCGCGCACGCGTGAGCGCACGCGGGCCCGCAGCGACGATTCCAGCTCGGCCAGCCGGAGCAGGCCGTCGTAGTCGCCGGCGCGCAGCAGCAGCGAGCGGGCGCGCATGTTGAAGGCCAGCCGCGCGTGCACCGTCGCGTCGAAGCGCTCGAGTGCGAGCGACCGGATCACATCCACCAGCTCGCGGTTGAACGCGTCGTCGCGGCGCGCGAAGCCGCGGCCGCCGACGCGGCCGAGCATCTTGCCGCGGTACCAGTGCGTGAGCAGGCGGTCGCGCCACGGGCCCGGCTCCGTGTGCTCGACGACGAGGTCGAGCACCTCGCGCACGTTGCCGTAGTAGCCCTCGGGATCCAGCCGGCCGGCCGACGCGTGGCGGGCGATGTCGCGCAGCACCCAGTGGTAGACGGGGCGGTCGGCGAGCACCGTGATCGCGGCGGCGTGGAAGTAGGCGTGGACCACGAACAGGTGGTCCTCGAGCCGCAGCCGGCCCTCCGGGAAGCGGATGTCGTGCTCGACCAGCATCGCCCGCCGGAACAGCTTGTGCGGCGTCAGCAGCCCGAGGAACTTGACCGAGTCGAACTGTGCCGCGTGCAGGCTCTCGCGGAACAGGCCGCGCGGCACCTTGCGGTCGTGGCCGACGACCTTGCCGATGACGATGTCCGCTCCGTCGCGCAGCGCGGCGGCGTGGATGCGCTCGATGCCGTCGCGCTCGACCCAGTCGTCGTTGTCGACGAAGTAGACGAACTCGCCGCGCGCCATGTCGATGCCGATGTTGCGGGGCCGGCCGGGCCAGCCCGAGTTCGGGATGTGCACGACCTTGACGTGGGGGTGCTCGGCGGCCAGCGCGTCAAGCCGCGCCGGCGTTCCGTCGGTCGAGCCGTCGTCGACGAAGATGAGCTCGAGCGCGCCGGCCGGCATGGACTGTCCGAGCAGCGATTCGATGCAGTCGTCGATGTGGTGGCCGGGGTTGTAGACCGGGACGATCACGCTGACGGATGGCCGCATCGGACTTAAAATACATCTTGTCGACCGTTTTTGTGGAGAAAGCCGATCGCGCGACCGGATGCCCGGCCCCGCTGAGCACGAGCTCGGCGAGCCGTTCGAGGTTCTCGTGGGCGGCCCGCGAGAGCCGCTCGGCGTGCGCGGCGGCGGCGGCCGTGCGCGCGTGCGCGACGGCGGCGGCGACCGCGTCGTCGAGCTGGTCGAGCACGATGTCGAACGGCATGTCGGGGTCCCACAGGCGGGCGTAGCGGGTGGGCTTGGGCTTGGAGAGGCTGACGCGCGGCACGCCGTAGGCGGCGGCGACGATCCGCACGTGCAGCGACGTCCCGACGACCACCCGGGCGCCGCGGATGTGCTCGACGAGCGCGAGCGGGCGGCGCTCGGGGACGATCGCGATGTCGACGCCGCGCGCCGCCCGCGCGACCCGCTCGTAGTCCTCGACCGCGTCGTGCCCGGTGGCGGTGCCGGCGAGCAGCAGTCGCACCGGCCGGTCACGTAGCTGCGGGCTGCGGGCGATCGCTCGGCCCACCTGCGCGTGGCCGAGCATGCGCAGCCGCGCGCAGGAGATCTGGACGATCGCCGTGTCGGCGCCGCCGTCGCGGGCGGCCGGATACTGGTGGCTGAGCGCGTGCACCGCGTCGGGCAGCAGGCGGTGTCCGATCCCCAGCTCGGTGAGCAGCGCGCTCGAGCTGTCGTCGCGCACGGAGATCGCCGTTGCCCCGCGCAGCGCGGCGAGAACGGCCTCGCGCCCGCGCGCGCCGGCGATCCCGACCGAGTTCAGCACGGTCACCGCGCCCGCGTTGCGCGGGTAGGCGGCCGGCAGCGGGATGTACGGCGACAGGGGCGGCTCGCCGCCCGTGGCGGCGCGGAGGATCGCGGCCTGCTCGGCTTCCGGGGCGGCCGCGAACGCGGCCCACGCTTCCGGGCCGGCGGACATCTTGTAGGCGCGCACCAGATCGACGCGGCCCACCTGCCCGCCGACCGTCCAGATCGCGTCGAACGTCTCGTCGCGCAGCAGCGGGCCGTACGCGGGGACGTGCCGGTCGAGCAGCGGGCGCATGTCGGCGCTGAACGGCGCCGCGGCGACCACCTCGGCGCCGTCGAGGTAGCGCTCGGTGACGAGCAGGAACAGCAGGTCGCCGAAGTTGTCGCGCTCGTAGGCGCCGACCAGCAGCACGCGAGGAGAAGAAGACATTGTCGATCGAGTTTATGAAGAACCGACTGGCGATGTGCAATACCAGCTATTGTCGATCAGGAATTTCGCGGCACCCGATCAGGAGGACAACATGGCCTTGCAGCTTGGCGACACCGCACCGAACTTCGACGCTGACACCACCGAGGGCAGGATCAACTTCCACGACTGGATCGGCGACTCGTGGGCGGTGCTGTTCTCGCATCCGCGCGATTTCACCC
>Ga0111538_10010179_pt1 | contig 12514 bp, 13 predicted proteins | sample SoiMethybrSBSTD1_FD_79669 | JGI IMG/M metagenome (GOLD analysis project Ga0111538, IMG submission 79669) | Bulk soil microbial communities from a Populus tree surrounding site in Tennessee, USA - Soil MetaG P. TD hybrid SBSTD1 (version 2)... | ecosystem: Environmental > Terrestrial > Soil >...
TCTCAGCGAGTTGGGTGCTGACGTCTCGGTGGCGAGGGGACGCGGTGCGGCCGGAGATAGAGGGGCCGCGCAGCGGCGCGGCCGGGGGTCGGCGCAGGACGACCTCATCGGCCCGTGCTCCGTGGACTCGATGACTGCCGTGCAGGTCCGGACGGGCCGATGCCCGAGGCCGAGCCGACCCCCGAGCCAGCCGCGGAGCGGCCCCCGCCGACCCCCTAGATCACTCGCGCCAGGAGCAGGCCCGCGACGACGCCGGCGGCCAGCAGGCGCCACCACCCGAAGAGCGAGAGGTCGTGCCGCGCGAGGTAGGCCACCATCCAGCGCACGGCGAGCAGCGCGGCGACCGCGGCGGCGACGAAGCCGGCCGCCAGGCTCGCCAGCCCGTAGGCCGCGAGCATGTCGTGGCCGTGCCCGAGGAGCTTGTAGCCGGTGGCCGCGCCGAGCGTGATCAGCCCGAGCAGGAAGGAGAACTCGATCGCGGCGGGCAGCGACAGGCCCACGAAGCCCGCGGCCAGGATCGAGACGAGGCTGCGGCTGGTGCCCGGCCAGAGCGCGAGGACCTGCGCCAGCCCGATGAGCAGCGCGCCGCCGGCGGTCAGCTCGCCGAGCGCGAGTGACCGGCCCGGCCGTGGCGCCCGCCGTGCGAGGAGCAGGATGGCGAGCCCCCCGACGAACCAGGCCGCGACGACCGGCCAGGGGCCGAACAGGAGGCGCTCGATCGGCTCGTCGAAGAGCAGGCCCACGACCGCCGCGGGCAGGAAGGCCAGCACGAGCGCGACCGCCAGGCGCCGGCCCTCCGCGTCGCGGCCGAGCAGGCCGGCGGCCAGCTGCCGGAGGCGCCGCGTGTAGAGCACGAGCACGGCCGCGATCGCGCCGGCCTGGATGCAGATCGCGTAGGCGTCGCTGGCCCCGGTCTGCGCGATGCCGAGCAGCCGCTGCGTGACGAGCAGGTGGCCGGTCGAGCTGACCGGCAGGAACTCGGTGACGCCCTCCACGAGCCCGAGCACGAGCGCCTGCCAGAGGTCCACGCCTCAGGTCCCGGCGCCGGTCGGGCGGTCGGCGCGCGCGCTCAACGCGGCGCGTCCGGCCGGCGCAGGCCCAGCAGGCGCAGCACCGTGGCGCGCAGGACGTCGAGCTCGAACGGCTTGGCCAGGAAGTCGTCGGCCCCCGCGGCCAGCACCCGAGCGACGTCGGCCGGCGCCAGGTGCGCCGAGACGATCAGGATCTTGGGCTGCGCGACGCCCGGCAGCCCGCGGATCGTGGCCACGACCTTCTCGCCCGTCGTGTCGCCCAGCCGCCAGTCGAGCACGAGCAGGTGCGGCTTGAAGGCGGCGGTCTTGAGCCCCGCCTCCCAGCCCGAGCCCGCGGTCTCGACCTCGAAGCGGCCCGGGCCCGAGAGCGAGCGCGCGATCACGGTGCGCACGGCGGGGTCGTCGTCGACCACGAGCACGCGCCGCGTGACCGCGGCCTCGATGAGCACGTCGGGCATGCCGTTGTCGCGCACGAAGCGCTCGACGGCGTCGCGCGTGAAGCGGCGGTCGCGCGAGCCCGGCAGCTTGTAGCCCTCGAGCCGGCCCTCCTCGTACCACTTGATCACGGTGCGGATCGTGACCCGGCACAGCCGCGCCACGTCACCCGTCGTGAGCACGTCCTTCTCGATGGGCATCGTCCCGACTCTATCGTCGCGCCGCAGCGCATGCATCGGGAACCCCGGGTGCGCGGCCCGCGGTCACGGCGGCCAGGGCAGGCAGCTGCGGCAGGGCGCGTAGCCCTCGCGCAGCAGCCGCGCGACGTCGGCCTCGAGCTCGCGGCGCACGGGGTCGCGCGCGACCCAGGGACAGTCGCGGCGATGGAAGCGGCCCGAGGTCACGACGAAGGGCGCCGGACCGGCGCGGTCCAGCCGCGCGTGCACGCCGGCGCGCGCGTCGACGGCCCGCGCCTGCAGCGCGACGAGCGCGGGATCGCGGCCGTCGTAGACCCAGGCCAGCCCGCGCTCGACGAGCGCGGCCGAGACGCTGCTCCCGTCGGCCACGACGTCGGCCAGCAGCCGGCCGTAGCGGTCGCGCGGCGGATCGGGCGGTTGCAGCCGCAGGCGCCGCCCCTGCAGCAGACCGGCGAGGCACTCGGCGGCCTGCTGCGCGCCCGGCCGCCCGAGCTCGGGCGTGTCGATCGCGGCCAGGCGCAGCTTGCGGCCGTCGGGCAGCCGCAGCGTGTCGCCGTCGAGCACCTCGACGCGCCCCTCGACCTCGGCGCCCGGCCCGGCGAGCGCCGCCACCGAGCGCCGCACGCCGCCCGGCGCGGGCAGCAGCGGTCCGAGCAGCGCGAGCGCCGCCGCCAGCGCCGCGACGAGGGCGCCGCGCCGGCGCGCGGCGAGGCGGACGATCAGGCCAGGGCGTCGGCGAGCGGCACGAGCTGGCGCTCGAAGGCCTGCGCCACGCCCGCGTGCGTGATCGAGCCGTCGATCACGTTGGCCCCCATCGCCAGCCCGAGGTCCGAGCCCAGCGCCCGCTTCAGGCCGTCGCGCGACAGCGTGCGCACGTAGGGCAGCGTCACGTTCGTCAGCGCGAAGGTCGAGGTGCGCGGCACCGCGCCCGGCATGTTGGCCACGCCGTAGTGCACGATGCCCTCGACCTCGTAGACCGGGTCGAGGTGCGTGGTCGGCTTGATCGTCTCGACGCAGCCGCCCTGGTCGACGGCCACGTCGACGATGACCGCCCCCTTCGGCAGCAGCTTGAGGTCCGCGCGCGTGATCAGCTTGGGCGCCTTCGCGCCCGTGATCAGCACCGCGCCGACGACCAGGTCCGCCGATGACAGCTCCTCCAGGATCGCCAGACGGTTGCTGTAGCGGGTCGTGACGTTGGCCGGCATGACGTCGTCGAGGTAGCGCAGGCGGTCCATGTTCGTGTCCATGATCACGACGCTGGCGCCCAGGCCCGCGGCCATCTTGGCGGCGTTGATGCCGACCACGCCGCCGCCCAGGATCAGCACGCGCGCCGGGTGCACCCCGGGCACGCCGCCCAGCAGCACGCCGCGGCCCCCCATCGGCTTCTCGAGGTACTTGGCGCCCTCCTGCACGGCCATGCGGCCGGCGACCTCGGACATCGGCGTGAGCAGCGGCAGCGTGCCGTTGGCCTCGACGGTCTCGTAGGCGATGCAGGCCGCGCCCGACTTGACCATCGCGTCGGTGAGCGGCTCGCTGGCGGCGAAGTGGAAGTAGGTGAAGAGGACCTGCCCCTTGCGGATGCGGGCGTACTCCTCGGCGATGGGCTCCTTGACCTTCACGATCAGGTCGGCCTCGCCGTAGACCGCGTTCGCGTCCGGCAGGAGCTGCGCGCCCGCCCGGGCGTACTCCTCGTCGGCGATGCCGCTGCCCTTGCCGGCGCCCTTCTGCACGTAGACGCGATGGCCGTCGCCGGTGAGGACATCGACGCCCGCGGGCACCATGGCCACGCGGTTCTCGCTGGGTTTGATCTCGGTCGGGACACCGATCTTCATCGCTCGTTCCTGCAGGGACGCGGCCCACTCGGGCGTTTGAGGGGTCGCGAGTCTAGAGGGGCCGCAGCGCGCCGACAAGCGCGACGCGGCGGCTCGAAGGCGGCGCGTTGAACCTCCGCGCGGGAAACCGCAAGATCTCGCCCCGTCCGGCTGCGCCGGGCGCATAGCTCAGTTGGCTAGAGCACCAGCTCGACAAGCTGGGGGTCGCTGGTTCGAGTCCAGCTGCGCCCACCATGCCCGCCCCAACGACGAATCCCCGGGTGCGGTATGCAGCGCGATGTCGCCCGCCTGCCGCAGCCGCCTCGCGCTCTCGACCCTGAGCGTGCTCGGGCTCGCCGCGGGGCTCCTCGCGCAGGACGAGGCCGAGCGCCCGGCCGCGCGCGTGACGCAGGTCGTGGCCGTCGTGAAGCGCACCGGGCCGGCCGTCGTGAGCGTCTACTCCGACGGCGCCGACCCCGCGGCGGTGCCGGGCGGCGAGGGCGGCAAGGGGGCCAGCCTCGGCTCGGGCCTGCTCATCGACGCCGACGGCTTCATCCTGACCGATACGCACGTGCTGCCGCGCGGCACCGAAGGCATCCGCGTGCGGCTGCACGACGGCGGCAGCTTCCCCGCCACGCTGGTCAACCTCGACCTCGACAACGACGTGGCGCTGCTCAAGATCTCGCCGCGGCCGGGCGCGCCCTTCGCCACGGCGCGCCTGGGCACCTCGTCCGACCTCATGGTCGGCGAGACGGTCATCGCGATCGGCACGCGCTCGGGCGAGAGCACGGCCTCGAGCGGCATCGTCAGCTCGCTCGGCCGCGGCGCAGCCGCCGGTCGGGGTCGCGACTTCATCCGCATCGACGCGCGCATCGACGCCGGCAATGGTGGCGGGCCGGTGCTCAACATCGATGGCGACGTGATCGGCATCATGGACGCGACGCCCGACCGGCCGGCGGGCATGGGGCGGGCCATCCCGGTCGACCGCATCCTGCGCAGCCTCACGTGCCAGCTCCTCGACCCCTGCCTGCTCGGCGAGGTCGTCACCGGCTTCGAGCTGGCCTCCGGCCGCGGCGGCCGCGACGTGACGATCGCCGCGCTGACGCCCGGCGGCCCGGCCGAGCGCGCCGGCCTGCAGCCGGGCGACCGGCTGCTCGAGGCGGGCGGCGCGCCGGTGAACTGGGAGTTCGAGGTCAACAAGGCGCTGCTCGCGAGCGGGCCGGGGCAGCTCGTGCCGCTGCGCGTGGCGCGCGGCGACCAGTGCCTCGACGTCCCGCTCGTGCTCGAGCGCGGCGAGTCGCCGGTGCTGCAGGTCTGGCGGCGGGTCGGCGTGCGGATCGTGGACCACAGCCGCTACAAGGGCGTGCGCGTGGCGCGCGTCGATCCGACCGGCCCGGCCGCGCGGCTGGGGCTGCGCGAGGGCGACCTCATCGACGGCCTCGACGAGCGCCTGCTCGACGGCACCGAGGACCTGGTCCGCTCGGTCCACGACCTGCCGGGCGGGACGGCGGTCACGATCCACGTGTGGCGCGGCCGGGAAGCCTGGGCCGGCTCGCTGACCCTGCGCTGAGCGCCGCGCCGGGCCGCCGGCCCTGCGGCTCGCCGGCCGCGCGGCCGCGGTGTATCCTGCCCGACCGATCGTCCCTCGAAAGGCCCTGCTCCATGAGTTCCTTCCGCGCGTTCCTGGTCGAGAACAAATTCTGGTGGATCACCCCGATCGTGATCGTGCTGCTGCTGGTCGGCTGGCTGCTCTACAAGACGAACACCCACGAGGGCGCGTCGTCCGACAGTCCCTTCATCTACGACGCCTACTGAGCGCGTGAGCGGGCCGCGGGTCGGCTGGCTGGGCGGCAGCTTCGACCCGGTGCACGAGGGGCATCTGCACGCCGCCCTCGCGGCGGCCGACGCGCTGGCGCTCGAGCGCGTGCTGCTCGTGCCCGCCGGACAGCCGCCGCACAAGCGCGACCGCACGCTGGCGAGCGGCCTCGACCGCCTGGCGCTGCTCGAGATCGCGGCGCGCGCCGACCGGCGCCTGCAGGTCTGCGACCTCGAGCTGCACCGCCCGGGCCCCAGCTACAGCGTCGACACCGCCGAGCAGCTGCTCGGCGGGCTGCCGTCCGGCGCGCGGCTGTTCTTCATCCTCGGCGCCGACATGCTGGCCGACCTCCCGCACTGGCACCGGGTGGCTGACCTGGCGCGGCTGGTGACCTTCTGCCCGCTCGCGCGCGCGGGCACTCCGTTGCAGGCCGACGCGCTGCGCGCCGCGCTGGGCGACGAGGCCGTCGAGGCCATCCGCCGGCACGTCGTCGAGGCGCCGCTGCACCCGGCCTCGTCGACCGCGATCCGCGAGGCGCTGCGGCGCGGCGAGCTCCCGCCCTGGCTGCCCCCGGGCGTGGCCGAGGCCATCGCCGCGCGCGGGCTGTACGGCTACGGCCGGGGCGGAGCCTCGTCGATCGACAGCTCGGGCAGCGAGCGCTCCATCCCGTAGGCGTAGGGCAGCCGGCCCTCGGAGCTCAGCAGCGCGCTGCGCGCGATCTCGAGGTCGAGCTTGGCACGCTTGGCGGCGTCGATGGCCGAGAGCAGGTCGCGTTGCGTCTGCCGCACCTGGAAGGGCGTGGAGAGGTCGTTCTCGAGGCGACGCACCTCGCCGTCGTAGGTCTCCTGCTGCAGGCGCACGGTCTCGGCCGTGGCCGCGACGCGCGCGATCTGCGTCTCGACCGCGCGGGCCGCCTGCCGCACCTCGCGGTAGGCGTTCATCTCGGTCTCGCGCAGGTCGACGCCGGCGCGCTCGCGCGCCGTCTGCGCGCGGCGCAGCTCGTAGCCGGCGCCGCGGTTGCCGATCGGGACCTCGAACACGAAGGCCACGTGCCTCTCGTCGAAGGTCGGCGAGTCTTCGAGGTGGTTGTAGACCTCCCCGTAGCTCTGGTCGTTGGTGCTGGCGCCGTAGCCGCCGGTGAGGTCGAGCAGCGGCCGGGTCTGGTTGTGGGCCCGGCGCACGTCGACCTCGGCGCGCTCGAGGCTCTCGCGCGAGGAGGCCACGTCCGCACGGTAGAGCAGCGCGGTCGCGATGGCCGCCTCGACATCGATCGAGCGCTGCTGGGCCGGAGCCGGCTCGGTGAGCAGCTCGATCGGGCGGTTCCAGTGTCCGCTGTCCTGCGGGGCGAGGACCAGCCGGCGCAGCTCGTCCTGCGCGTCGCCCTCGGCCCCGACCGCGGTGAGCAGCTCCTGCTTGCGCAGGGCGACCTCGGCGTCGACCTCGGTCACGTTGATGCGGTTCTGCAGGCCCTGCTCGAACTTGCGCTTGGTGATGTCGAGCAGCTCGGTCGCGAGCTGCACCGAGAGCTCGCGGGTCTTCACGTCGGCGCGGGTGAAGAGCAGGTTCCAGTAGGCTGCGACGACGGACTGGAGCGTGTCCGTGGCCGCGGTCTCAGCTGCCAGCGACGAGATGTTCGCGTCGTGCCGCGCCAGCTCGAGGCCGCTCTGCGCGTAGCCGTCGGCGCCGTTGCGGAGCAGCGGATGGGTCAGCTCGAGCGCCCAGTCGCCCGTGACCTGGGCGTTGCCGTTGAACTCGTTCTTCTGCGGCCCCACGTCGAAGGTCCAGTCCGTGCCGGTCAGGAAGGTGCCGCGGAAGCCCGTGCGCCACTGGGCGAACTCCTGGTTCGACGAGGCGTTCACGCCGACCGGCGACCCGTTCACGAAGATGACCTGCGGCGGCGTGTTGGCCTGCGACCAGGTGCCGTTGCTGAAGAAGATCGTGTCGAAGGCGCCCCACGTGGAGTCGAACGAGCTCACCGCCGCGGCGGCGTCGAGGCGCGCGCCAGCCAGCGTGAGGTTGTTGATGCGCGCCAGCTCGATGGCGTCCTCGAGCGTGATGCGCAACGGCCCGGACTCGGCGTCGGGCGCGGCCTCCTTCGCGCCGTCGGTGGCGGACGGCGGCTCGGCCAGGGGTGCCGGGTCACCGGCAGGCGGCGGGTCGCCGGGGAGCAGCAGGACCAGCAGGCAGGCCAGGGTGATCATGGGCGGGATTGTTCCTTTGGCGGCGGGCCGCGCAACCCGTCGTCCGTGGCGCGCAGACGTCGAAGCGCGGCCTCCACGCCGGCGAGCACCTGGGGGTCGGAGGTCACGCGCCCGGCCGACACCAGCCGCGCCCGGCGGGCCGCCGTGAACAGCCCCGGCAGGCGCTCGGTCATCCAGCGCAGCTCCTCGAGGCCCTGCGAGCGCGTCCACTCGTCGGTCGAGCGCAGCTGCTCGAGCACGAGCGAGAGCGTGGCCTCGACGCGCTGCTGCTCGTCGTGGATCTCCATGAGCCAGACCATGCGCCGGGTCAGCGCGAGCTTGGCCTCGAACTGCGGGTCGGTCGCGGCCACGCGCAGCGCGACCTCGTAGCGCTCGTCGCCGCGCCAGGGCTTGAGGAACAGCAGGTCCTCGCTGCCGAAGGCGAACTGCCCTGTCGGGCTCAGCACCGAGAGGACGTCGCCGGGCTGGAAGGGCGCGCCGAGCAGGCGCTCGACGACGCTGACGTGGAGCAGCTCGATGCCGGGGCCCGCCGCGCGCGTCGAGACCGTGCGGGCCACGACGACGAGCGGGCAGGTGCTGAGCAGCTCGACGCCCATGCGCGTGGGCGGCACGGACGGCGTGGGCGCCGGCGGGCCGGCCCGGCTCTGCAGCAGCGCGGCGAGCAGCAGCGCCGGAGCGATCATCGCGCGGGGTCCTCCGCGGCCACGTCGCGCGAGAGCAGCGTCGCCACGCGCGAGCCCGCGCCGGCCTCGCCGGGCTCGAGCGCCACCCACAGCGCGTCGGCCGGCAGGGCCTCGGCCACGCGGTCGGCCCACTCGACGACCGCCACGCAGCCCTGCGCGAGCAGCTCGGCCAGGCCGGCGCGCTCGAGGTCGTCGGCGCCCTGCATGAAGTAGGCGTCGAAGTGCGCGACGGGCAGCCGCCCGCCGCGGTAGAGGTTGAGCAGCAGGTACGACGGCGAGCAGACGTCCGCGGCCGGCAGCCCGAGCGCGCGGGCCAGCCCGCGCGTCAGCTCGGTCTTGCCCGCGCCGAGCTCGCCGGTCAGCGCGACGACCGACCCCGCGCGCAGGCCGCCCGCCAGGCGCCGCGCGAGGCGCTGCGTGGCCTCGACGTCCGGCAGCAGGACGCGCTCAGACGGCATGCTCGTACCCCACCTCGGGCCAGGGCTCGGGCCGGCCGTCCCGGCGCAAGCGCAGCTCGCGCCCCTCGGTGAGCTCGCCGATCGGCGTGAGCAACGCGGGCGGCCGCGCCGCGGCCGGCAGCGCGAGGAGCAGCTCGTAGTCCTCGCCGTCGCCGAGCGCGGCGAGCAGGCGGTCGGGGCCGGCCGGCACGTCGGCATGGACCGGCACGGCCGCGGCGTCGACGACCGCCCCGACGCGCGAGGCCTCGCAGAGCAGTGCGAGGTTGCGGCCCAGTCCGTCGGAGACGTCGATGGCGGCGTGCACCTCGAGGCCGGAGCCGCGCAGCGCGGCCACGACGTCGGTGCGCGGCGTCACGTCGAGGTGGCGGCCGCCGCCCGCGCCGCCGAGCGGGCCGCTCACGTAGAGCCGGTCTCCCGGCCGGCCGCCCGAGCGCAGCCAGGGCGCGCCCGCCGCGCGTCCCACCGCGGTGACCGCCAGGGCCAGCGCGCCCGGGCTCGTGCGCTTCGTGTCGCCTCCGGCGATCGTCACGCCGAAGCGCCGCGCCCACGCGTTGAGCGCACGAGCCAGCTCGAGCGACGGGCCGCCCGGCGGCAGCAGCGCGGCGATGAACACGGCCTCGCCCACGGCCCCCATCGCGCACAGGTCGGAGAGCGGCCGGCCGAGGGCCTTGCGCGCGATGCGCTCGGGCGGCGTGCGCGGCGCGAAGTGCACGCCCTCGACGACCGCGTCGACGGCCACGAGCGTGCCATCGGCGAGCAGCGCGGCGTCGTCTCCCGGGCCGACCGGCAGCCGCCCCGCCATGCCCGCCGTGACCTCCGCGATGAATTCCGACTCGCGCACGCTCATGCGGCCACGGGCCAGCGGCGCTCGACGGCCTCGCGCAGCGCGGCGGCGGCGGCGGCCGGGTCCTCGGCCTGCGCGATCGCGCGCAGCACCGCGACGCCGGCCAGGCCGGACGGCAGCGTCGCGACCGCGGCGGCATCGAGGCCACCCAGGGCGATGATCGGTCCGCGCCGCGGCTCGTCGATCGCGCGCTGCACCTGCTCGGCGGTGAGCAGCGGTCGCGGGCGCGCCTTGGGCGTCGGCCGGAAGGGCGAGAGCAGCAGGTAGTCGGCGGCGCGATCGTCGTCCTGCAGCGGCCAGTGCGCCGAGCGTCCCACGAGCAGCCCCGGCGCGGCCGCGCGCGCTCCGGCCACGCCCGGCCCGCCCCACCCCAGGTGCACGCCGTCGGCCGCGCACTCGAGCGCCGCCTCGACGTCGTTGTGCAGCAGCAGCAGCGCGCCGGCCTCGCGCACGGCGGTGGCCAGCTCCTGCGCCAGGAAGTTGCGCTCGTCGCGCCCGAGCTGCGGCTCGCGCAGCAGCACCGCGGTCACGCCGCCCGCCAGCGCCCGCTCGACGAGGACCTGCGTGGCCTCGGGCGCGCGGTCGCCGGGCGTGACGAGCACCAGCCGCAGCCGGCGCGCGAGCTCAGCGCTCGAGGAACACACCCAGCGACTCCAGCAGCTCGGCCAGGCGCTCGCGGCTGACGTCCGGCGACATGAGCAGGGCCGTCGGGGCCAGGCGCTCGAGCACGAGCTCGCGCAGGCGCGCGTCGTGCATGATCCGGTCGATGACCTCCTTGTTGCGCCCGCGCACGAGGCTGGCCGTCGCCTGCGTGACGAACTTGACCTTCTCGGCCCACTGGCCGATCGAGTAGATCACGTTCTGCGGGACCTCGACGCGGCTGTGCTCGGAGAGCGTGCGCAGGATCGCCGAGGGCTCGAGGCCCTCCGCCACGGCCTTCTCGATCGACGACTCGGTGAGCTTGTAGCGGTAGGCCGAGTCGCTGCTGATGCGCTCGGCGAAGCGGTCGAGCTCGGTGACGAGGTCGTAGGTCTCGCCGTCGGGGAACAGGATGATCTCGAAGTCGGGGTTCACGATGAGCGGCGCCTGCGCCTGCTCGGCGGCGTCCTCGGGCACGGCCACGCCGAGCGCCTTGGCGCCCAGCGGCGTCAGGCGCATGAGCGCCGGCTTGCCGTCGACCTCGGCCAGGTCGACGAGGCCGAAGAGGAACAGCCGCTCGCGCGCCCAGCTCGAGAGCGAGAGCGCGAGCTGGTGCGGGTCGCGCATGCCGGCCTGCTGCGCGAACTGGTAGCGGCTCTGGAAGCGCTCGCGCACGCCGAGGTGGTCGAGGCCCGCGAGGTACAGGTTGCGCGCGGCGAAGGCCGGCGCGTGGAGGTCGACCCAGGTCCCCACCGGCAGCCGCCGGAGCTGCTCGAGGTAGAGCGGCATGAGGTGCTCGCCGTGGAAGGGCTCGACCACCGAGGTCCAGTTGCCGCAGGCGAACTTGAGCAGCCGCGAGAGCTTCTTGTCGAGCGGCGTGCGGTCCCAGCTGCGGCCCTTGACCGTGAGCACCACGCTGCGGTCGCGCCCGCGCTCGACCATCGACTGCGCCTGGCAGAACTCGAAGATGTACTGGAACAGCCAGGGGCCGTCGAAGCCCGAGCTGCGCGCGAGGATGAAGGACTCCTCGAGCTTGCGCACGGCCGTCCGGTAGACCTTGCCCGAGAGCGTGAGCCGGATCGGGTTGTGCTCGACGAACGACATGAAGGCCGAGACGTCCGAGATGAGGTCGACGCCCAGGCAGCGGACGCCCGAGAGGACCGGCGGGTCGGGGTGCAGCGCGGCGCGGACCGGCTCGACGAGCTCGGCGAAGACCACGAGGACCTCGTCGAACTGGTGCACCCCGTACTCGCCCAGCGAGACGTGGCGCACCGTGCCGAGCAGGTTGCTCTCGACCGCGTCCTGGAGCTGCTTGCGGTTCCAGCGCGCCAGGCCGCGGTGGTTCTTCTCGAGCACGGTGCGGCCGGCGATGCCGCCGTACTGGCCCACGACGAGCGCGAGCAGCTCGGCGTGCTTGGGGTTCTCGAGGCGCGCCAGCCGCGCGCGCACGGCCTCGGGGCCGGCGAGCTGCTCGGCGGCCTGCGTGTGGTCGGCCACGCGGCGGCCCGAGCCGAGCTCGCGCCCCACCAGCGCCGGCAGGTCGCGCCGGTCGACGAGCCGCGAGAGGTGCCCGCGCAGCGTGATCGTCTCCTCGATCGTGCGGTCGTCGTCCCAGATGAACGACTGCAGCAGGTCGCCGAGCTCGCAGGGCACGAGGTAGTGGTCGGCCGACGGATCGCCGTTCGGCGCGGCGGTGAACAGGAAGCCGCGCTTGATCAGCGCGTTGACCGCGGCCTTGAGCTCGAAGGGCGACAGGTAGCCGAAGTTCTGGCTGCGCGTGACGTGCGTGAGGTCGGCGCGGTAGCCCTCGCCGCGCAGGAAGAATTTGAGCAGGTCGACGAGCTTCTTGGAGAGGAAGCGCAGGCGCTTGCGCACGGCCTTCTCGCTCGACATCCGGCGCTCGAGCTCGCCCACCAGGCGGTCATGGGTGTCGGGCGCCGCGCCGTGCCCGTCCCAGAACGAGTAGAGCTCGCGCAGGTCGCCCGTGGCGCGAGCGTGCAGGGCGGCCTGCAAGGCCACGCCCCTGACGGTGTTGTGGACTGTGGTGATCTCCCGGTCCGGCACTCTATGACCCCGGGGCAGAATCCACTGATCGTATCGGTCGGATGAGCGCGGGGGAAGAGGTGGAAGCGGTCGTCCGGGTGTGGCGCGGCTGCCTCGGGGGGCGGCTACGGCCTTGGGCTTCGCCCCGCGCCGGTTGCACAGGAGGGGGCGAGGAGTCGAAGGCGGCGCGGGGCTGCAGAGTGCGGCCTACGCCGCCCCCCGGGCGCGCCGCGCCGCTCCGCCCTCGCCGCCCCCGACCACTGCACCGGCGCTCACCCGGCGACACGCTCAGAGGAGCGAACGACAAGACAACGCACCGGGTTCCGGATCCCTCAACGAGAGGTGCAGGCCGGCCA
>Ga0111538_10010181_pt1 | contig 12512 bp, 6 predicted proteins | sample SoiMethybrSBSTD1_FD_79669 | JGI IMG/M metagenome (GOLD analysis project Ga0111538, IMG submission 79669) | Bulk soil microbial communities from a Populus tree surrounding site in Tennessee, USA - Soil MetaG P. TD hybrid SBSTD1 (version 2)... | ecosystem: Environmental > Terrestrial > Soil > Tree...
CGCCCAGTAGTTGCTGCGCCGGAAGTAGAACTCCCAGAAGACCTTCCGTTCCTGCACGAACGGGATCATGTAAATCATCTGCAGCGCTTCGATCTGCCGCGCCATGCGCAAGGGGCCGAAGTCGACCGGATCGAAGCCCAGAGCGCCTGCAATTTCCGACACCTTCTCCTTGGCGTCCCGGTGATCGGACGCGATCGGAATCGTCACGGGCCCGCCTGCAGCCAGCGGCTGGTCGATGATGTAGGACCCCTGCGATGCGAACGCCTTGACGACCCTGGCCTTCGGATTCCAGCCCTGGATCAGCTCTGCGCTCGAAGTCGTGAGCCGGCTCTGCGGATATCCGTCGGCCCCTTGCTCGAACGGCATCGAGATGTCGACGACGATTTTCCCCGTGAGGTCGCCCAGGCCCTGGGCCACCGTCTCCATCGCGGGCCAGGGGACGAGCAGGAAAACGATGTCGGCCGATTTCGCCGCGACCTCCTGCGTGGCTGCCGTGGCGCCGTGTCCCGTCTGCGCGACGAGCTCGCGAACACGCTCGCTGTCGGGGCTGCGCGTGCCGTACACGACGCGGTAACCGATGGACGCCAGCCGCGGCCCGAGCGAATCGCCCATGTCACCCGTGCCGATCAGCGCAACGGTCTCAGGTCCCGCCGCGTGGGCCGGCTGCGCGGCGAGCACCCACGCAGTCGACAGGAGCACCCATGCCATTCTGCTCATTGGAATTCTCCCCGGTGCCGTTTAAGTATAGTCCGGCCGCCCGCGCCGGCGGGTCCGGCGACCAAGGGAGTGGCCGCGAATCCTGGTGGGCGCGACAGCGATCGAACCTGTGACCCCAACCATGTCAATGAGCCAGATGCCGAGCCATCCGAACCCAGTAGCAGCCAATCAAAGGCTTAAGCCGGGCAATGCCGCCCCTAGATGTTGGTTGATGCCGATGGCTCGGGATGGATTGGAAAGTTCGTGGAAAAGTTTGCGTCGTGGCGACCTACTTCATCACTACCTGCTCTTCTCTAAAATTATTCTGGAGACGTGCCAGTAACTCTCGCACTTCGGCCAGTTGTGTTGCCTGCGCTGCCAGCTGGCTCTGCTGCAGCGCCATCTGTTCCGCTTGCTGCTGGATCAGCTGATGCTCTTTTTGGATCTCATTCAACAGCAGCGACGGCAGCAGATGGTAGGCAACCGACTCCGGTTGCCCTTCCTCGTTAAGCACCACCAATTCCGGGAATACCGCGGCAACCTCCTCCGCAACCAATCCGTACTGGATCGGGTGCTCGCCTGCCGCATCGTCTTGCTTGTAGCGGAACGTGACCGGACGAAGCTGCAGAAGCCGCTCGCTGGTATCCGCCATGTTATGGATGTCCACCTTGTAGCGGCGTGACGAGGAGATCGTTCCAAGCTGGCCGCTGGAATCGATCATCACGGGAGTGGCAGCATGACCGGTAGTTACCCCATTGATCCCGGCAATAAAGGTGCGGGTTACGCCTGAACCCGGGACGCCTTCAGTACCTCGTGTTCCAATTCTCATTGTTTGCGACTCGTCTATTGCTCCACGGTGTGCGATGAGCACATTGTCATTCCCGGTCGTCCGCTCACCGGCAGCGAATCCGATGGCGGTGTTATTGCGGCCGGTCACGTTGTTCAGCAATGCGTTGTTGCCTATACCAACGTTACGAATTCCCGTTGTGTTGCTTACTAGCGCGAGGAATCCCGTCGCCGTATTCGCCCTGCCACTCGTATTGAGATCTAGTGCGCTATAGCCGACGGCGGTGTTCTCACGGCCCGTCGTGTTGTTGAAGAGCGCGTCTACACCAATCGCGACATTGGCCCTGCCTGTGGCATTAAGCAACAGCGCTTGACGGCCAATTGCGGTGTTGTTGCTACCCGAAGTATTGGAGTGAAGCGCCAATGCACCGAGGGCCGTATTGGCGATACCCGTTGAGTTTGAATGAAGCGCCTCAAAACCCGATGCAGTGTTGTCGAAGCCATCGGTGAGACCAGCAAGTGCGCCTGTCCCCATGGCGGTATTGTTTGCCGCGTCGCTCACAACGACGTTGGGTGGGGGAGCGCTGTACCCGATATTCGACATCGCAGTAAGCGCGGTGAAGAGAAACAAGGAGGGCTTGGATAGGGTTTTCATTGCGATTCCCCTTCAAGTAGCGATTGTCTGTTGTGCTGCAGCAGATTTACCGGCGGTGCGGCTCCCTTGAAGCGGGATTAGTTCCCGGGTGACCGGAATTTACTCCAGCTCCGCCAGGCCACCAAATCTGTCGATTCGGGGGCCTCCTGTCTGATCGAGAGTGGTGGGCGCGACAGGGATCGAACCTGTGACCCCTACCATGTCAATGAGGCAGATACCGAGGCACCAGAACCCACCGTCAGCCAATCAAAGTCAAAAGCGAGGCGACGCCGTCCGTAGCTGCCGGTTGATGCCGATGGCTCGGGACGGATTGGAAAGGTCGTGGAAAGAACTGCTAGGGTTGAATGACCCTAAGCCCTTTCAGCTGTGTCGTCGTTACTGCTTGCGGCATCGTGAATTTGTACGTCGCCGCGACTCGCAGCGATAGCCCACCCGCCCTGACCGGCGTGCCAAGTATCCAATCAAGATAGAATCTGTGGGTTGTCGCGTTGTAGTTCATGCACTCCGTCTTCGGAGACCGCGCACCGACGTCCGAAAGTTTCATCCTGCACGAAGCTGCCATGAGTAAAGCTCGCGCATCGGTAATACGCTTGCCATTGACGTCGACGAGCGCGACTCGGACCGGCACGGTGTCGTCCGGCTGCCATGCGGATCCTGTCGCGGGCGCGAGGAATTGGATCTGATATTCCAGCGGCGTGACGAGAAAACCATGGCAGTCGCCCAGAGTTGCGCTGTCACAGCCGACGGCCACAATCTGCCCACGCCCATTGATATCGATTCCCTGAACGAGGGTTACATCTGCTACTAAGGGATCCTGCGAATCCACGAGGGAATCTAGAGCCTGCATCAATCCGCCGAATGAAACGAACGCCCTCACCTCGTTGAAACCGTCGTCATTCGCCTCGATTGCAGACGTACCCGTCACTTGCCCTCTTGCGTTAACAGCATTGCCTTGACTGGTTTTGCCCGCGGCTAAGGTGCCTAGGTCGCGCATCACCGTGCCGTCCCACAGAAACGCATGACGCTCGCCGTCCGTCGTGTCCGCGTCGCCGGTAACCTGCCCCTTGACGTTGATCGCGATTCCTTGGCTTCTTTTGCCTCCCAATGTGCCCAAGTCCCGCATCTTGGCACCGTTCCAAAGGAAGGCATGCGTGCCTTTACCGTCACCCAATCCGGAGTAACCGGTTACGCGGTCAGTATCATTAATGGCACTCGGAAAACTTTGCGCACCACCCAAAGTACCGAGACTGCGCATCGAGGTGCCGTCCCACACAAAGGCTCGATACGTGTCGCCTCCGGCAGGACCAAAAATACCCGTTACATGTCCCGCCGCGTTGATGGCATGTCCATAGCTATTATTTGCCGCTCCGAGCGCGCCGAGATCTTGCATCGTGGCGCCATCCCAAAGGAACGCGTGAGTTCTTTCATTGCCGGTGAGGTCGGAATAGCCCGTCACCTTGCCTGACGCATTGATGGATAGCGCGACCCTGGTATCGCCGCCCAGTGAGCCCAACGGTTGCATCGTGGCGCCGTTCCAAATCACTGCCCCGCCAGATTGAGTAACCCCCGCCACTTGCCCCGCGTTGTTGATGTCAATTCCCTCGCTTTGCGGGCCGCCGGAATCCAGATCCAGCATCTCGGTGCCGTCCCAAAGGAACGCGTGTTCCACGGCATTGTCGGTTTGGGCAGAACCCGTCACCTGTCCGGAGCCATTCATGGCCCTCGGATATACGAACTCGCCGCCCAGCGTGCCAAGGTCGGTAAGGCGATAGACGATCTCTTGTGAGGAGGCCGACCCGGACGTGAACACAAAAATTGCAGCCAGTAGTCTCGCGTAGTCGCTGTGGACCATGCCTGCATCCCCCTGATGGTAGTGGAGCGGTCCGAGGAATCAGCCTATTGGCCTGTATACGCCCTAATGTGCACGCCGTATATCTTGTTCCTCGTGGCTGCCGTGGGTACCGGCTGTGACCGCGTCAGAAAGTAATTCGTAACTCGGTGATCGCTCATGGTGGGCGCGACAGGGATGGAACGTGTGACCGCTACCATGTCAATGAGCCAGATGCCGAGTCATCCCAACCCAACAGCAGCCAATCAGCGTCATGGGCCGAGCGTCGCCCCCCCGCAGATGCCGGTAGATGCTGGCGGCCCGGAGTAGATTGGAAAGGGTGGTGGAAAGCTTTGCGTCGTGGTCGACTTACTTCATCGCCACCTGTTCTTCTTTGGATTGACTTTGGAGCCGGGCCACCAACTCTTGCACTTCCGCCAGCTGCCGTTTCAACTCGCCAATCTCGGCCAGTTGCGATGCCTGCGCCGCCAACTGAGTTTGCTGTTGCGCCAGCTGGTTCTGCTGCATCGCCAGCTGTTCAGCCTGTTGCTGGATCAGCTGATGCTCCTTTTGCATCTCATTCAACAGCAGCGACGGCAGTAGGTGGTACGCCACCGTCTCGGGATAGCCTGCCTCGTCGAGTACAACTAACTCCGGGAAAACTTCGGCAACCTCCTCGGCCACCAACCCGTACTGAATCAGATGCTCTCCCGAAGCGTCCGCTTGCTTGTACCGGAACGTGACCGGCCGGAGCTCCAGAAGCCGCTCGCTGGCATCCGCCATGTTCTGGATGCCCTCCTTGTATCGGCGCGACGATGAGATCGTTCCCAGCTGGCCGCTTGAATCGATCATGACGGGAACGCCAGCAAGGCCGGTAGTTACTCCATTGATCCCGGCAATAAAGGTGCGGGTCACGCCCGAACCCGCGACGCCTTGAGTTCCACGAGTCCCTATCCTCATCGTCTGAGATTCCGCTACCGCTCCGCGGTGCGCGATGAGCACATTGTCATTCCCGGTCGTCCGCTGACCGGCGGCGAATCCGATCGCGGTGTTATTTCGGCCAGCCGAGTTGTTTTGCAATGCGCTGTAGCCAATACCAACGTTTCGAATTCCAGTCTCGTTTCTTTCTAGCGCCTGGAATCCGGTCGCCGTATTCGCCCTGCCATTCGTATTGAAAGCGAGTGCATTAAGACCGATGGCGATGTTCTCACGGCCCGTGGTGTTGCTATAGAGCGCGTCTGTACCAATCGCGACATTGACGTTGCCTGTCTCATTGAGAAACAGCGCTTGTAGGCCGATTGCGACGTTGTTGTGACCTGAAGTGTTGTGGTAAAGCGCAAATGAACCGAAGGCAGAATTGTGGTAGCCCGATGTGTTAGCGAAAAGTACCTCACTGCCCGATGCAGTGTTGTTGGAGCCGTCAGTGAGAGCAGCAAGTGTGTTTGTCCCCATCGCCGTGTTTCCAAAATCATCGCTATCGACAACATTTGGCGGGGGAGCGCTGTTGGCGACAATTGAGATCCCAGCGAGCGCGACGAATAGAAGCACGGAAGGCTTGGTAAGAGTTTTCATGCCGATTCCCCCTGAGTAATGATCGCTTGTTGTGTTGGCGGCAAGTCGACCAGCCGCGAGTCTGCCTCGGAGCGGGATAGATCCCGGGCGACTTAAATTTACACCTGCGGCGACAGGCCAGCCAAATCTGCCGAATCAGGGGTCTCGTGTCTGATCGAGAGTGGTGGGCGCGACAGGGATCGAACCTGTGACCCCTACCATGTCAAGGTAGTGCTCTACCGCTGAGCTACGCGCCCGAGAGGAGGCGGAATGTTAGTGGATTCCACCCCTTTCGGTCCACAGGGCGCGGCTTCCGATCAGAACGTGTAGGTCGTCCTCAGGTAGAAGAACGCGCCGTTGAACGTGATCGGCTGCAGCACGTCGTACGGCAGGTTCCCGAAGAAGTTGATATCGGAGCTCGAAAGGTCCGGGTACTCGTCGAGCACGTTGTTGCCGCCGACCGCGACCCTGAACTTCTGCGTGACGGCATACTCGACGTCGAAGTCGATTCCCACTTCCGCGCCGTATGTCTGCTCCGGCTCGAAGCCGTCGCCGAAGTTGAAGACGCGAGTCGCCTCGCCCCAGCGCGTAGCGCGGCCGAGGACCGACCAGCGCTCGCTGGTCCAGTGCGCGGTCAGGATCAGCTTGTCCTCGGGCGAGGCCGACTCGAGCGTGTTGCGCTCCTCGACGCCGAACAGGACGTTGTCGACGCTGAGCGAGGTCAGGACCTCCGGGTTCGGGTCCACGTGTGTCACGTCGGTGTCGCTCTGGTTGTAGGCGGCCGAGAGCGCCAGGCTGCCGGCGCCTAGCTCGAAGGCGTAATCCGCGACGATGTCGAAGCCCTCGGTTTGCGTGTCGACCGCGTTCGTGAAGAAGCGCACGCCGAGGACGCCAGGGATGCCCAGCGAGCTGTCGATGAAGTCGGTCACCTCCGGCCCGCCGATACGTTCCGAGAGCGTGATCCGGTCGTCGATGTCGACGCGGTAGAAATCGACGGTTAGCCGGAAAGCGTTCGCAGGCGTGACTACGAAGCCGAGGTTATAGCTCACCGACTCCTCGGGATCGAGCTCCTGCGCCCCCAGCAGGACCGCGATCGGATCGTCGACCGGCAGGTTGAGTACGTTCTCAAGCGCGCCGCCCTCGCCGAAGCTCGTCGTCGAGCCGCGGAAGAACGCTTGCGTCAGCGACGGCGCGCGGAAGCCCGTGCCGACGGTGCCGCGAACGGCGAACGCCGGATTCAGCTCGTACCGACCCGAGATCTTGCCGTTCACCGAGCTGCCGAAGTCGCTGTAGTCCTCGAAGCGGCCGGCGAGCCCCAATTGCAACCTGTCCGTGAGGTTCGACTCGAGGTCGAGGTATATGCTCGACGCGTCGCGATCGACGTCCACCGTCTCTTCGGGTTTCAGGCCGGAGCCGGCCTGAGTGCCAATCGGCGCGCCGATCACCGGCCCCGCCTCGTACGATTCCGGATCGCCGGGCTCCGTCTCGTAATTGTCCTGCCGGTACTCCAGTCCCCAGGCAAAGTTGACTGGATTGGAAAACCCGCCGACATCCAGCGCCTTCGTCATGTCAAAGCGCACGTCGACCTGAGAGAGCTTGTACTCGGCGACGTTGAAGCGAGTCGGGCTCGCGTCCCCCAGCGAGGCGTTGAGCGAATGCGTAATGTCGTGGTCGAAGTCGTTCGACCCGTAGACGGCAGACAAGTCCCAATTCCAGCCCGTTCCGAGCTCGCCGCGAATGCCGCCGGCGAACGACAGGTCGACATTGTCGGCCTCGAGCACCGGGATGTAGCCGTCGGGAAAGATCGAGGGCACGTTCGGCGGCGAATCCGGATAGCGGAAGAAGTTCGCGCCCTCCGCGTTACGGTCGGAATAGCCGCCGAATGAATACAGCTCCAGTCCTTCGCCAACCGGAAGGGAGGCGTTATACATGAAGAGCAAATCCTCGGTCGCGCCGTCTCCTGCCCGATAGTTCTGCAGCCCCGCGAGCGCGAGGTTTGGCGGCGTTTGGGGCACCCCAATGAAATCCGGAGGGATCTGGTCGAGGCCCGCTCGTTGCGTGGCGTCGCGGTCGTGGTATTCGGCCGTGACGTTCAGGAACCCGTCACCGCCGCCGAAGCCTGCGTTCACGGACGCGAACAGCGTGTCGCCGTCGTTGACGCCCTTGCCGGTCGGCTCGAAGTCCGTGCGGTTCTGTCCCCAGCTCGCGGTCGCCTCCCCGCCCTCGTTCGCGTCCTTCAGGACGACGTTGATCACGCCCGCGATTGCGTCCGATCCGTACTGCGCGCCCGCGCCGTCGCGCAATATCTCGATGCGCTTGATCGCGCCGACGGGAATGCTGTTGAAGTCAACCGGGCTCGTGCCCTTGCCGAGCTTCGACTCGGTCGTCAGCGTCGACGTCGTGTGGCGGCGCTTGCCGTTCACGAGGACGAGCACCTGGTCCGGGCTCAAGTTGCGGAGCTGGGCGGGGCGCACGACGTCGGCGAAGTTCGAATTCGACTGGCGCGGCAGGTTGAACGATGGCACCAGCGACTGGATCGCGGCGCCGATCTCGCCGGGAAGCGATGCCGATTGGCGAATCGCCTCCGGCGTGACGAGGTCGATCGGCGCCAGGCTGTCCTCGACCGTGTGGCCGGCGGTGCGCGTGCCGACGACCACCACTTCCTCGAGCGCCGGCCGTTCCTCCTGTGCAAGTGCCGCTGGCGCCACGACCGAGGCGCCGGCCGCAAGCCCGGCGCCGAGCGCCCACTTCACCGCATTTGACAAATTCGTTCGCATGACACCGACTCCCGCGCTGACTGCAGCTCGTATCGAGTCTATGTGCGTGGAAAATGGGCGGTCAACGCCGGATTTGGATGCTCCACTGCGCTCCCGACTCGACGCCGTATTTCTTTGCGAAGCTTTCCTGGTTGATCGCGAGCGAGACGCAATCGAGACTGTTCAAGTAAAGCAAGGGCTTGCCGACGTCCACCTCACCAAATGTCCTCACGTACGGTACATCCAGGTTAAGGACCTCTTTACCGGACTTCAGAATTCTTATCCGGACCTGCGAGCCGACCGGCACGCCGAGCCGCGCAAAGGTCGCGCGATCGACGTTGGTCCAGATGTTCCCGTAGTTGCCGTCATCGGTCTGGATGTTTCCGTACGCGACGCCGCCGTCGAAGCGCGCCTCCTCGTGCGGGATCGTCACCACCTGGGGCGGCAGCAGCGGGCCGACCTGCTCGAAGCTGATCACGCCGGCGGCGAGACGGGCGGCCGTGTACGCATACACGTCGCGACCGTGGAAGGTGAACGATTTCTCCGAGTTCATGCGCCGGTTGACGGCCTCGTCGATCTCGCGCACCGCTTCGATGCCAAGCCTTGGTGCGACGAAAGTCAGCGTGCCGTTGTCGGGTGTCACGAAGTAATGGCCCGATTTCGTCTTGAGGACGATCGACTTGCGCTCGGTCCCGACGCCGGGATCCACGACTGACACGAACACCGTGCCGGCGGGCCAGTACTCGGCCGTCTGCACGAGGCGCAGCGCGCCTTGCCAGATGTTGAACGGCTCGATCTGGTGCGTGAGGTCGTAGATATGGATGTCGGGCGAGACGCCGACGGCGACTCCTTTCATCGAGGCGACCGCGCCGTCAAGCAGCCCGAAGTCGGACTGCAGCACGAGGATCGGCTGCGCGGCGAATGCCGGAATCGTGATGACCGTCGCGAGCACGAAGGCCCAGAGGCGAGCCAGACGCATGGTGAAGTTCTCCTGCCCTTGAAATCAGCCGGCGAGCCGGTCCGCGTCCGCGCCGAGCGTCGAATGACGGATCGACGCGATCTCGTCGCGCAGGAGCGCCGCCTTCTCAAACTCCAGGTTGCGCGCAAGCCGGAACATCTCGGCCTCGAGCTTACGCACCTGCTGCATCGCCTGCTCCGGCGTGAGCCGCGCGACGCGACGGCGCGCAGGCTCGCCCGGCGCAGCCGCGCGCGCGCCTTCCATGATGTCCTTGACCGCCTTGCGTATCGACTTCGGGACGATGCCGTGCTCTGAGTTGTAGGCGAGCTGCTTCTCGCGCCTGCGGCCCATCTCCGCCAGCGCCCTTTGCATCGAGCCCGTGACCGTGTCCGCGTACAGGATCGCGGTACCGTGCTCGTTTCGCGCCGCACGGCCCACTGTCTGGATCAGCGAGCCCTCGGAACGCAGGAATCCCTCCTTGTCCGCATCGAGCACCGCGACCAGCGAGACTTCCGGGAGATCGAGGCCCTCGCGCAGCAGGTTGATGCCGACGAGCACGTCGAACTTCGCCAGACGAAGGTCACGGATGATCTCGACGCGCTCGACCGTCTCGATGTCGGAGTGCAGGTAGCGCACCTTGACGCCGTGCTCGTCGAGGTACTCGGTGAGGTCCTCGGCCATGCGCTTGGTGAGCGTCGTCACCAGTACGCGTTCGCGCCGCTCCACCCGCAGGCGGATCTCCGAGAGCAGGTCGTCGACCTGGGTCGCGACCGGCCGGACCTCCACCGCGGGATCCACGAGGCCAGTCGGCCGCACCACCTGCTCGACGACCTGGCCGGCCTTGGCGAGCTCGCGCTCGCCCGGCGTAGCGGAAACGTAGATTGCCTGCGGCTGGATGCGCTCGAACTCGTCGAACCTGAGCGGACGATTGTCGAGCGCGGACGGCAGCCGGAAGCCGTACTCGACGAGCGTCTCCTTGCGCGAGCGATCGCCGCGGTACATGGCCTGGAGCTGGGGCATGGTCACGTGGCTCTCGTCGATGACCAGGAGCGCGTTTCGCGGGAGGTAGTCGAAAAGGCAGGGCGGTGGCTCGCCGGCCTGGCGGCCCGACAGGTACCGCGAGTAATTCTCGATGCCGGCGCAGTAGCCGAGCTCGGCGATCATCTCGAGGTCGAAGAGCGTCCTCTGTTCGAGGCGTTGCGCCTCCACCAGCTTGTTCGCGGCCCGCAGTTCGGCGAGCCGCTCGCGCAGCTCCACCTTGATCTCGTCCACCGCCCGGAGCAGCCGCTCGCGCGGCGTCACGTAGTGGGTCGACGGGAACACCGTAAGCCGCGGCACCTTGCGCAACACCTCGCCCGTCAGCGGGTCGAAGAAGGCGAGCGACTCGATCTCCTCGTCGAAGAACTGCACGCGCACCGCGTCACGCTCCGACTCGGCCGGAAAGATGTCGATCACGTCACCACGCACGCGGAACGTGCCCTGGCGCAGGTCGAGCTCGTTGCGCGTGTACTGCATGTCGGCGAGGCGGCGTAGCAGCTGGCGCTGGTCCATCCGGTCGCCGCGCACGAGGTGGAGCACCATCTTGAGGTAGGACTCCGGGTCGCCGAGGCCGTAGATCGCGGAGACCGTGGCGACGATGATCGAGTCCGGCCGCTCGAGCAGCGCCTTCGTCGCGGAGAGGCGCATCTGCTCGATGTGCTCGTTGATCGAGGCGTCCTTCTCGATGTACGTGTCGGAAGACGGTACGTAGGCCTCCGGCTGGTAATAGTCGTAATAGGAGACGAAGTACTCGACCGAGTTGCGCGGGAAGAACTCCCTGAACTCACCGTAGAGCTGCGCGGCCAGCGTCTTGTTGTGCGCGAGGACGAGCGTCGGGCGCTGCACCGCCTGGATCAGGTTGGCGATGGAGAAGGTCTTCCCTGACCCGGTCACGCCGAGCAGCACCTGGTGCGCGAGGCCCGAGCGGATGCCGTCTACCATGGCGGCGATCGCCTGCGGCTGGTCGCCGGCTGGCTCGTAGTCCGCCCGCAGGTCGAATGGCCTCGGTTCGCTCATTTCCGCCCGGAATTGCAACGCAAAATGCCTTCCCGTAACTTAATCCATATTCAAGGCCAACCGGTACTCCCCGTGACCATCCGTCTCGCCAGGCGCGTCCAGCGCATCAAGCCGTCGCCCACGCTCGCCGTCACCGCGCGCGCCGCGCGCCTGAAGGCCGAGGGCAAGGACATCATCGGGCTCGGCGCAGGTGAGCCGGATTTCGACACGCCGGTGCACATCGCCGACGCGGGCGTCGCGGCGATCCGCTCGGGGATCACGCGTTACACCGCCGTCGAGGGCACGAACGAGCTCAGGGACGCGATCATCGGCAAGTTCCGGCGCGACAACGGCCTCGAATACAACCGCTCGCAGATCCTCGTCTCGAGCGGAGCCAAGCAGACCGTCTTCAACCTCTGCTGCGCCCTGCTCGACCCGGGCGACGAGGCGATCATCCCGGCGCCCTACTGGGTGTCCTATCCCGACATGGTGCTGGTCGCGGACGGCACGCCCGTGTTCGTCGATGCAGGCATCGAGACGGGTTTCAAGATCACCGCAGCCGAGCTCGAGGCGGCGATCACGCCGCGCACCCGCCTTTTCATCCTGAACAGTCCGAGCAACCCGACGGGTGCCGCCTACTCGAAGGCGGAGTTGCAGGCGTTCGGCGCGGTGCTGGAGCGCCACCCGCAGGTGGTGATCGGCACCGACGACATGTACGAGCACATCTGGTGGGGACCCGAGCCCTTCACCAGCTTCGTGACCGCGAACCCCGGGCTCTACGGCCGGACGGTGACGATCAACGGCTGCTCGAAGAGCTACGCGATGACGGGCTGGCGAATCGGTTATTGCGGCGGTCCCGCCGAGCTCGTCTCCGCGATGGCGACGATCCAGGGCCAGAGCACGTCGAATGCGTCTTCGATCTCGCAGCGCGCGGCGACGGTCGCACTCAACTCGCCGCAGGACTGCGTCGCGGAGATGAACAAGGCGTTCAAGGCGCGGCACGACCTCGTGGTCGCCGGACTCGACGAGCTCCCCGGAGTCCGCTGCATCCCCGGCTGGGGCACGTTCTACGCGTTCGCGAATGTCGAACAGGCGATGCGAAGCGTCGGTGCCGCCGAAGACAACGCATTCGCCGAATTCCTGATCAACGAGGCCGGCGTCGCGATCGTGCCGGGCTCGGCCTTCGGCGCTCCCGGCCATATGCGGCTCTCGTTCGCCGCTGCGGAGGAGACGCTCAAGGACGCCCTC
>Ga0111538_10010183_pt1 | contig 12511 bp, 7 predicted proteins | sample SoiMethybrSBSTD1_FD_79669 | JGI IMG/M metagenome (GOLD analysis project Ga0111538, IMG submission 79669) | Bulk soil microbial communities from a Populus tree surrounding site in Tennessee, USA - Soil MetaG P. TD hybrid SBSTD1 (version 2)... | ecosystem: Environmental > Terrestrial > Soil > Tree...
GATCGCATCAAAGGCATTCGTGGGACGGGGTATCTCTATGCGAAGTCTGTTTCTTAAAATTCTTTTGTCCTCGTTTCTAACGGTTATCTTTGTCGGTATCGCACTGGCTCTGGAGTTTGCGGTGATGATCCCGAGCGCCGGCGGGTTCAAGTTGGCTGGGTCGCTCCTCCCGCTTCTCTCCATCGGTGTCAGCGGTCTGATCTGTTTTTTACTCACCCGTCACATCACGTCGCCGGTATTTGAATTACGGAAGGGAGCTGAAAACATTGCTGCCGGGAATCTCACTGCCCGCGTGTCCGAGAACCTTCGCAATCGTGGCGACGAAATCGGTCAGCTCGGCCGCGATTTCGACCGCATGGCGGACCGCCTCGAGTCCCTGGTGAGCGGCCACAAGCGCTTGCTCGGAGATGTGTCCCACGAGTTGCGTTCGCCCTTGTCGCGGTTACTCGTCGCACTCGGATTGGCGCGAAGGGCAAACGCGGAAGAGCTTCCCGAGCTGCTGGACCGTATCGCGTTGGAATCCAGGCGCCTCGATAATTTGATCGGTCAACTCCTCACGCTGTCGCGCATCGAGAGTGGAAGCCACGCAACCGCGGCAGCGTCCATCAACCTGACAGCTCTCTTACATGAAGTCGTCGCCGATGCGGACTTCGAGGCACGTGTGCAATCCCGACGTGTCGGCGTTACCTTCTTCGAAGAATGCACGGTCTCCGGCTCCGAAGAGCTGCTCCGCAGCGCCATCGAGAATGTCGTCCGGAATGGCGTTCGCTACACACCTGAGGGAACTGCCGTCGACGTGTCCGTCCGCCGCGAACGTGATCGCGCTGTCATTCGAGTCCGGGATCAGGGGACGGGTGTGCCGGAAGCCATGCTCTCGGAGATTTTTTTGCCCTTTCGTCGCGTTCAAACGATAGACAGGTCCCCCAACGAAGGATCGGGACTCGGCCTTGCCATCGCGCATCGAGCTGTCACGGCTAATGGGGGCAAGATTGGCGCGATGAATGCGGCGGATGGTGGGTTGATCGTCGATATCGAATTCCCCGTTTAACGCCCGTTCCTAAGAGGTCCCGGTCACGAGCGGCAGTTCGAGCACGAAGATGCAGCCTTTGCCAGGCAGGTCTTGAACACGAATACTTCCTCCATGCGCGTCAACCGCCTGTTTGACGATCGCCAGACCAAGACCGAAGCCTGGCTGGCGATTGTCCAGCCGCACAAAGGGGGCAAATGCTTCTTCCACTTTTCCGGGAGGAAGGCCTCCACAGCAGTCCTCGACTTCTATTACAACTCGTCCATCCACAATACGCCCGCGCAACTCCACCGAGCCTCCGGCGGGTGTGTATTTCACTCCATTCCGGACGAGGTTGCCGAGAGCGGAACGAACCAACCGGGTGTCGAGATTGATTTGTTCGTCCGTTTCGAACATCAACCGTATCTCAACGCCTTTGGATTCAGCTTCTGATGCCGCATTGAATTCAGCTTCCTCGAAGAGGATTTTGAGTGTCGTCAACTGTCTTCGCAATTCGATGCCGGAAGCAATTCTCGCCGTCTGTAATGTCTGATCGATCAACTCCCTTGTGCGTTGAAGGCCTCGGTCGACCGCATCGACCGAGCGATTTCCGGCTGGAAGGTGTCCATTCACTTTTAGGATTTGGAACGACATCGTCGCGGCAGAAAGGGGATCGCGCAGTTCATGCGCGATGAATGCGAAGTGTTCATTGGCCTGGCGCATCAGTTCGGCGTCTCGTTGGCGTGAGTATTCCGACACCGCCTGGGCGATGCCGGTCACGATGGTGTCGAAGAGGATCTGCAGTTCGCGGAGAGTCAGCTGCACACCAGCGTCTCCAGCGGTTGCGACAATCGATTCGCGGAGTGCGCCGTACTCCCGCACCACAGAGTCGAGGTTGAAGCCGAGCCGAAGCCGTTGTGCACCATGCCCGGCGGCGGTCGTGCTTTCATCCGGTGATGGGCCCAGTGAAGCGAGGCCAGCGTCGGCCCGTAGCGCTGCGACGATCTCACTCACGAACCGTGGTATGTGGTTCGTGAGCTCCAGCAAAGTCAATGTTTGAGGCACAAGACTTCCCTGTATCAGCGACCTCCACCGCTGCATTACTTCATCGCGTTTCGTTTCGAGTACTTCATGGAGAGTCATACGGTTATGACTATGCCACGACAGTCGGCTCGACGCTACGTTTCCGCGATTTTGCGATCGCGAGGACTGATCGGCTCTCCATGCTTGTGTACACCGCCGTATTGATTTTTCTATCCTGCCGTAATAAATACGTCTCTTCACACGCTCATGCTCGAAACCGGAAACTCGTCATGTCGTCTACTGCAACACTTCGGCTGACCATCCCCACAATCGCTCTCTTCCCTGAGGACGGTCGTCATGTCGCCCACACCATCCCCCAAGGAGCTGTCATTCAGGTCAAAACTCTCGAAGGCGACAAACTCATCGAAGTTGTGTGGGAAGGAAAAACTGTGCTGATGTTCGCCCAGGACATTCGGGCACGAGGGGAAAGCACCGGCGCCGCTTAGCCGATGAGGGACAAAGAGCGACTCACTCGGGGACGTTCGTTTCTCTCCTGTCCTTCTTCTCTTTTTTGGCCACACACCTGAGGCAATTGCCGTCGATGTGCCCGTCCTTATATATAAGGATGGAGATCGTCCGCACGACTGTGAGTGTTACGATAGCCACAAATTTCTGTCGGAGGCTGATTGATGATGCGCCGTTTGGTCCTATTGGTTGTCATGACCGCTCCGCTGTGGGCTCAAGGAGGACGCGGAGGTCCCGCCCGTGAAGCGCCCGTGAAAGCCGTTCCTTTCGAGCGGATCCTGCACGCCGATGATGAGCCGCAGAATTGGCTGACCTATTCCGGTGGTCTCGACAGCCAGCGCCACAGCCCGCTGACGCAAATCAGCCCGGAGAATGCGCGGGATCTCAAGCTGAGCTGGGTCTTCCAATCGCGTTCTCTCGAAAAGCACGAGGTTACTCCACTCGTGGTGGATGGAGTCCTGTATACCGTCCAGAGCCCCAACGATGTGTTCGCGCTGGATGCCGCGACCGGTAAAACAATTTGGCAGTTTTCGCATCGGCCCGAGGAAGGCATCCGGACTCCGTGGAAGTTGTCGCGTGGACTCGCGATCCTTGGCGACAAACTGTTTCTGGCGGCTCTCGATGCCAAGCTGATCGCGCTCGACGCGAAGACGGGCAGGCAACTGTGGACGACCCCCGTCGCCGACCAGAAACTGCAATATTCGTTTACGGTCGCGCCGCTCGTGGTTAAGGACAAACTGATCCTTGGCCCGGCAGGAGGCGAGTACGGTATCCGGGGTTTTGTGGCTGCTTTCGACGTGAACACCGGCAAGGAGATCTGGCGTTTTTATACCGTGCCTGGTCCGGGCGAACCCGGTAACGAGACCTGGCGAGGCCAGGACGGAAAGCCGAACGATTCCTGGCTGCACGGCGGTGCGCCCATTTGGACCACGGGATCCTATGATCCGGAGACGAATCTGACCTATTGGGGAACGGGGAATCCGGGGCCGGACTACAACGGCGATAACCGCATGGGCGACAACCTGTACAGCGCCTCCGTGATTGCGCTGGATGCCGACACGGGAAAACTGCGGTGGCACTACCAGTTCTCTCCGCATGACGAGTTCGATTGGGACTCGACTCAGGTTCCGGTGCTGGCCGATATCACGTTCCGCGGCACGCCGCGCAAGGTGTTGATGTTCGCGAATCGGAATGGCGTGTTCTACGTTCTCGACCGTACGAGCGGAGAATTCCTGTTGGGCAAGTCGTTTGTCAAAACGAACTGGCATGCGGGTTTCGACGCAAAAGGCCGGCCGATCCGCTCACCGGAGAGTCTGCCCACACCACAGGGGACATTGATCTATCCCGGCAACCAGGGCGGCACGAATTGGTACAGCCCGTCGTTCAGCCCGGTGACCGGCCTGTTCTATATCCCGTCGTGGGAGAACAGTTCGGGCACCTACCGGAAGGGCGAACTCCTCGTATACCGCGAAGGGCAGGGCTTCATGGGCCAGGGCCCTGCACGCGGAGCTTCGAGTGAAGATGTGTTTAGTTCGATCGTCGCGATGGATCCCCGCACGGGCGATCGTCGATGGAGCTTCCGATTGTCGGCTCCCTCGACAGAAAGCGGAGTTCTGACCACGCGGTCCAACATGTTGTTCGCAGGCGGTCGTGACGGGCAGTTCGTTGCGCTCGATGCCCGTGATGGAAAGCTGCTGTGGGAGACAAACCTCGGACCCTCGGTTTCGGCGGGACCAGTGACGTATATGGTCAACGGAAAGCAGTACGTGAGCATCCAGTGCGGTGTCGCGCTGTACACGTTCACGCTGAGATAGGCGAAAGGGAATTCGGTCAACGTCACTCGAATTCAGAGCTGCACCTCAACTGCCCCTCGCAACGAGCGGCAACCTCAACGTCCTCCGAGATGCCCCTTCAGAAACCGCCCGGTATGCGACGCTTTGCAGGCGGCGACCTGTTCGGGCGTGCCTGTGATGACGATCTGCCCGCCAGCGTGGCCGCCTTCAGGGCCGAGGTCGATCACGTGGTCTGCGGTCTTGATGACGTCCATGTGATGTTCAATCGCCAGGACCGTATGGCCGGCATCCACGAGCCGATGCAGGCAGTCGAGCAGCCGTTGGATGTCCGCGAGGTGAAGTCCCGTCGTGGGTTCATCGAGAATGTAGAGCGTATGTTTGGATCGTTGTAGTTTGCTCAGCTCTGCCGCCAGCTTGATGCGCTGCGCTTCTCCGCCGGAAAGCGTCGTCGCAGACTGTCCTAGTGTGAGATAGCCCAGGCCGAGGTCGTTGAGCACTTCGATCTTCTTGCCTACCGCCGGTTCCCCGGCGAAAAACGTGGTGCCTTCTTCGATCGACATGTTGAGGATGTCGTCGATGGTCTTCCCTCGAAGCGTGACCTCAAGAGTCTCGCTGTTGAAGCGGGCGCCCTTACACGCTGCGCAAGTCACCTCGACGTCGGGCATGAAGTAAAGCTGGGTGCGGATCGTGCCCTCTCCCTGGCACTCTTCGCATCGTCCGCCCTTGACGTTGAAACTGAACCGGCCGGCCTTGTAGTCGCGTTCGATCGAAAGCGGCGCTCGAGTATAGAGATCGCGGATGGTGTCGTAAAAGCCGATGTACGTCGCAGGATTGGATCGGCTATTCCGTCCGATCGCGGTCTGATCGATGCTCACGACACGGTGCACGTGGTCGACGCCATCGATCGTGGCGTGCTCGCCCGGCAGGGTCCGCGTATCGACGAGGTGCTTCCACAGCGCCTTGAAGAGGATTTCGTTGATCAACGTGCTTTTGCCGGAACCCGACGCCCCGGTGATCGCGACGAAGCGGCCCAGTGGCACGGTCACGTCGATCGACTTCAGATTGTTCTCGCGAGCGCCGCGGATGATGAGCGACTTCCCGTTTCCTTTTCTACGCGTTTCCGGAGTGGCGATCGAGCGCTTGCCGGAGAGGAACTGCCCGGTTGGCGACGCCTTGCACGCGAGAATATCTTTCAGCTGCCCCTGGACGACGACCGTTCCGCCATGCACTCCCGGTCCGGGTCCCATTTCGACGAGATGATCCGCGGCACGGATCGTGTCTTCGTCGTGCTCGACCACGATCACCGTATTGCCGATATCGCGCAGGCTTTCGAGCGTCGCGATCATCTTGACGTTGTCTTTCGGATGCAGGCCGATGCTGGGCTCATCCAGGACGTAAAGCATGCCCATCAACCCCGAGCCGATCTGAGTCGACAGTCGGATGCGCTGCGACTCGCCGCCGGAAAGCGTGCTCGAGCGGCGATTGAAGTTCAGATAGTCGAGCCCGATGCCAAGCAGCAGATCCAACCGCCCGCGAATCTCGCGCACCACCTGCCTGCCCGCCTCGGCGCCGCGGCCCGACGCCTTGATCGTTCCGAGGAAGGCGTGAAGCTCATCAAAATGGAGCTGGCCGAATTCATGAATGCTCTTGTTGTTGATCGTGAACAACAGCCGCGTCGCGCGAATGCGGGCGCCGTTGCAATCGGGACACCCATGCTCGACCATCACCTTGTCCAGCCACGCTTCCATGCCGGAATTCGCTTCGCCGCGCTGACGGTACCTGCGGTAGTAACGCTCGATGCGGCGGGCGATGCCGCCCCAGCCCACTTCCTTGCCTTCCCAGTTGTCGCGCTGAACTTTTACGCCCGGCGGAGAGATGAATCGAACCTTCCGCCCTTCGATACCATTGAGGATGGCGTCTTTCGCTTTCTCGGGGAGATCCCGCCACGGCTTCTCCAGCGAAAATCCTTCACTCTTCGCCAGGCTGTACATCATGCGGCCGTCCCAGGTGTCGACGTTGTACTTGAACGCTTCGCGAACAAAACAGCCGCCGACGATGCTGCGCTCCGGGTCCGGAATGAGCAGGTCCGGGTGCGTCTGCTTGTGCGTGCCGATGCCGCCGCACGTCCGGCATGCGCTTTCCGGATTGTTGAACATGAAATAGTCCGGCTGGATTTCACCGTACACGAAGCGATGCGTCGCACTCGTCACGCCCCGTAGCGCTCGCTCGCACTCGGCCTTCGACGCGCCTTTAAGCACGTTCAGCTGCATCAGTCCGTCACCGACCAAAAGCGTCGCGAGGATGCCGGCCTTGATCTGCTTTTCGTGCGCGCGTTTGACGACGAACCGGTCGACGATGGCGTCCATGTGCCGGATCTTCGTTTCGTCGAGCTCCAGTTCCTCCGACAGATCCACCGGCTTACCGTCGACCATCAAGCGTCGCACGCCTTTCTTGCGCAGTTCGGTGAACACGAACTCCAGTTCTTCGCCGTAGACCTTGAACACCGGAGCGCGCATTTCGATCTCGGCGCCGTCCGGCAGGTTGAGAATGGCTTCGAGAATCTGGTTCGACGAACGACTCGGCACCGGCTCCCCGGTGCGCGGACAGTGCGCTTCGCCGATCGTGGCGAACAGAAGATTCAGATAGCTGGCGATGTCCGTCATAGTGCCGACGGTGGATCGTGGGTTGCTCGCGACGGTTTTCTGCTCGATCGAAATTACCGGCGACAGGCCAAACATGAAGTCGACGTCCGGCTTTGCCACTTGCGCCACGAAACGCTTCGCATAACTCGAAAGCGATTCCATATAGCGCCGCTGGCCTTCGGCATAGATCGTGTCGAATGCGAGCGAACTCTTGCCGGAGCCCGACAGTCCCGTCACAACGATGAGCTTGTCGCGAGGGATCTCGACCGAAATGTTTTTCAGGTTGTGGACGCGGGCGCCCTGCACGGCAATGGTTGCGCGTGCTTCGATTTTCTTCGACATGGATGCGGGCCTGGACTTAGAACTCATCGATATATAGTCGCCTCACCGACGAAAACTGCTGTCCAAATTCTCCCCGCACCCCTCCGGGGTGCGGCTGGCGTTGAACGAAAAACCCCGGGTGTCGCTTGCGCTCCACCCGGGGCTAATCTCCCGCCAGCCCTCCGGGCTGGCCTCTTGCACGCCGGAGGTGTGCGAGGAGCCTGACCGCGCCAGCACTAATCTCCTGCCCAGCCCTCCGGGCTCGCCTCTTGCACGCCGGAGGCGTGCGAGGAGCCTGACCCGCGCCAGCACTAATCTCCTGCCCAGCCCTCCGGGCTGGGATCTTGCACGCCGGAGGCGTGCGAGGATGGTAGCCCGGGGTGTGCGAGCGATAGCGAGCCACCCCGGGTTGGCGACCCTACCAAATCCGCACCCCGGTAGGGGTGCGAGGAGCCTGACCGCGCCAGCAGTGAGTTTCGGCCAATCCACCAGTGCCAATTTGGACAGATGCTCCTCAGCCAGAGGAGGGCAGCTTGCACGACGGAAAAATCTTCCTTTGTTTCCTGACCTAGAACTCATCCGGCGGCTCTCCGAAATAAACAAATGCGAGTTCCTGCACTTCGACGTTGCTGCGCTTTGTCACCTTCGCCCCAATCGATGCTTTTCCGATCAGCCCACGATCCGCAAGAAACTCGCAAGCGGTGGTGACGCCTTCGATGCCGAAGTTCCGCTCGAAATGATGTTCGATGTCGCTGCAGGATCGTGCTTCGCCAACTTCCCGTAAATGCTCGACGATCGGGTCGAACAGATCCATGCGGTCGGAGAGGTACGAATCGATCGCGGCGAGAGCGGCCTCTACGTTCTTGTGCGTCTTTTTCGAGTTGAGCATCTCCGTGTACACGACTTGAAAGAACTTCGGATTCAACTGCAATGCCTGCGGAATCACTTCGCGATCGGCAAGAAGACCGCGGCTCATGACCTCGATCTTCGCCAGCGGAGTGGCGGCATAGAGAATCCACAACGCCGAATAATCCAGGTCGCCGCGGGTGACAAGCCATTTGCGGGCCTTGTAGATCGCGGGCAGCGCGCTCGTCGCGGCCGCGAGCATCTGGAGGCGCGTGTCGCGCTCGCCGATGTCCCCGAGTCTGCGGCACAGAGCCTCCAGCGAATCGTCGTTCGTGTAAAGCAGCTTTCCCTTCGCGAGCAGCGAGTGCATGAACGAGTTGTGAACGGATCCTTCAACCGTTTGCCGGAATTGGGTACGTGGAATGAGGAATGCGTGGACGTTCAGATCGTCGGCGTAAAGCGAAATAGCGGAGCATTCGTTCTTGAACAACTTATCGTCAATCGTGACCAGGATGAGATCGATGTCGGACTTCTCCCACACCCTGTCGTACGAAAGACTGCCGCACAGGATTGCCGCAAGGACGGAGCGGTCGCGCTTCAACTGCTCGACCAGCCGGTCGAGCGCGGCTTCGAATTTTTCACGAATCGCGTCGGTGGCGGAAGTCCGCTTCATGAGCGGACTATGATACTTGAACGAGGGCGCCTTCTGGAATTACGAGCCGGTTCGCGTAAAATCGAGTCCAAATCACTGAATCGAGGGTTCTCACTTCGTACAGGTTTTCCGATGGTGTAGACTCGCCGGACATGAATTCCCACACCGGAGTTACTCCTATGTTCCGAGCAGTTTTCCTTCTTGCCGCGGTCTTTCTGCTGGCGACCAGCGCTACGGCGCATCACAGCACGGCAGCCATCTACGATGGAAGCAAGACCATCGAGGTCACGGGCACCGTGGACATGATTCATTGGCGCAACCCTCATGGCCAGATCCTGCTGAGCGCCCGCGACACATCGGGCAAGACCGTGCAGTGGACTATCGAAACGCCGGCTACCGTCGTGCTCCGAATTCTCGGCATCGGGAGTGATTTCATCAACGTCGGCGACCGCATCACGATAGCCGGAGCGCCAGGACGTAAAACTCCAAATACAATGAACGGCCGCAACGTTCTGCTCGCGAGTGGCTATGAACTGGCCTTCGGGGCAAACGTCCCGTACTTCCCTGCCGGCAAGAACGGCAATCTCATCGGCCGGTCGTATGACAAATCGAATGTGGCTCAGGCGACCGCCAAAGCGGACGGGATCTTCCGGGTCTGGTCTACGAACATGACGGACCCTGCAGCGTTTCCGATGTTCAAAGGCGGGTATCCGCTGACTCCGGAAGCCCAGGCGACCGTCGCCAAGTGGGATCCACTCAACAACGAACTGCTGCGCTGCGGTACGAAGGGCACGCCCCTGATTATGATCACGCCGGCTCCGGTCGAGTTCGTGCGCGAAGGCGACCGCATTCTCATGCGCATCGAAGAATACGATTCCCTGCGCGTCATAAACATGAACCCGAAAGCGCAGCCACCCGCTAAACCCTCGCAGTTCGGTTTCTCGCGCGGGCGCTTTGAAGGCCGCACGCTCGTCGTGGAAACAGAACGTATTCAGAAGCAGACCTTCGATCCCGATGGCGTCCCTCAAAGCGAACAGATGAAGCTGGTCGAACGGTTCACGCCCAACGCGGACAACAGTCGTCTGGATTACCGCATTACTGTGACCGATCCCGTCAACTTCACGCGATCGTTCGACCTCACCCGGTACTTCGTCTGGAAGCCCGAGATGACAGTCGCGCCCTACAATTGCCTGGAACGCAACTGAGGCCTGCCATGAGCCACACGAGTGAATGACGAGGGCCGGCGGCAGTCCGAAAGTCGGTCGGGCTCGTTAGCCGGACGGGTTTTCGGACGCTATGAATTGAGCTCACTACTCGGTTCTGGCGGCATGGGGGAAGTGTATCGTGCGCGGGATTCCGGGCTGAAGCGTGACGTCGCTATCAAAGTGTTGCCTGATACATTTTCCCGCGATGCAGAACGCGTGGCGCGATTCCGGCGCGAAGCCGAGGTTTTGGCCTCCCTCAATCATCCCAACATCGCCGCAATCTACGATCTTGAGAATTTCGGGGAATCTCGTTGCCTGGTTTTGGAACTCGTGGAGGGCGAAACGCTCGCGGATCGCCTGAAGAATGGCCCGATCCCCACAAATGACGCTTTGCGCATGGCGACACAGATTGCGGAAGCTTTGGAAGCGGCGCACGACAAAGGAATCATCCATCGAGATCTGAAGCCGGCGAACATTAAGATCACGCACAACGGCACAATCAAGGTTCTAGACTTCGGCCTGGCGAAAGTGCGCGAAGGCGACGAACCCGCCTGTGTTAGTCCATCGAACGCACCGACAGTGCTGAGTGCGGCGTCAGGAATGGTGATGGGCACTCCGGCCTACATGTCGCCCGAGCAGGCGCGCGGAAAGGTGGTCGACAAGCGTGCCGACATCTGGGCGTTCGGCTGTGTGCTCTACGAAATGCTGACCGGCCGCGCGCCGTTCGCGCGCGACACGACAACCGACACGCTGGTTGCGGTTCTCGAGCGCGATCCGGCGTGGTCCGCGCTGCCCGCATCGACACCGGCCCAGGTTCAACGTCTGCTGTTTCGCTGCCTCGACAAGGAACCGCGGGGCCGGTTGCACGACATCGCGGACGCTCGGATCGAGATCGAGGAGGTCCTCAACGGAGACACTCTCTCCTCCGCCGAGACTACGGTTGTCCCTTCAAGGCAAGGACCTGTCCGTCTGTATGCGGTGCTTGCGTCGGTTGTGGCGCTGATCGCCATCAGTGCGCTGATGTGGAGTTTTCTGAAGGCGCCGCGGGGAGAGACCGGGCCGCCAACGCGCACTTCGATTGCATGGTGGGGTGCGACCGCAGTCAGCCCCTACGTCAACCTGGCGATTACGCCAGACGGCAGGCGTGTCGTCTACGTCAGCGAAAATCGGCAGCTCATCGTCCAGTCGCTCGATCAGGTCGACCCAACGGTTATCTTCACGGGCACTACTCCTCTAAACCGGGTCTTCATCTCGCCTGATGGCCAATGGGTCGGGTTCGTAGAGGGCAGCACACTGAAGAAGGTGCCGATCACGAGAGGGCCAGCCACGCCGATCGTTGTTGTCGAGGATGCGGGTTCGAACGGGGCAGCCTGGGCGCCGGATGACAGGATCATCTTTGCCACCGGTCCTCGAGCGACAGGTCTGCAGAGTGTACCGGTCGCCGGCGGCGGAGTGACCGTGCTGACACGGCCCGATGCGACGCGCGGCGAGCTCGATCACCTCTGGCCGGAGATGCTGCCGGGCGGCCGGGCGGTGCTCTTTACCATCACCAATGTGGGCGGACCCGATGCCGCACAGGTGGCGGTGTTCGATCTCGCGACCGGCCTGACCAAACCCGTATTGCCGGGTGGCAGCCACGCGCACTACGTCCCGAGCGGGCACCTGGTCTACACGGCGCGGGGGGACCTGCTCGCCGTTGCGTTTGACCTACACGGGCTGAAGACGGTTGGAATGCCGATGACGGTGCTGCCGGGGCTGGCGACGTCATTTTTCGACGTGGCCTCCAATGGGACCCTCATCTACATAAACGCAACCGGTGTTAACAACTTGAGCACGCTGGTGTGGGTGGATCGGCAAAGCCGGGGAGAGGAGCCGCTGGCTCTGCCCCCCGCGTGGTACTTGCATCCCCGCTTGTCGCGGGACGGGAGGAAGGTGGCGGTGGCTGGCGCCGAAATCTTGGTGTGGGACCTCGCAGGCAAGATGAAAGCTCCACTCCGACCCGGCGGCAGCCAGGCTCCCTTGTGGATGCCGGACGGACATCTGGCCTTCTTGGGCGGGCAGGTGATGCCCACCGACGGCACCATCACGGCCTCACCATTCGGCGGTGGGTTTCCATCCGGTGTGACGCCGGACGACACGAAGGCCCTCTTCACCTCAAACGGGGACATCATGATGGTCGCGCTTGACGGCACGCACCGCGTGGACCCGCTGATTCACACGGAGTTCGTCGAGCGCAACGCCGTCGTCTCACCGAACGGCCGGTGGCTCGCCTACGAATCCAAGAGAACGGAGAAATTCGAGATCTACGTCAAACCGTTCCCCGGCGTGGACACCGGGGGCGGAATCACGATCTCGGCGGCCGGCGGCACGCAGCCGCTCTGGTCGCGAATCGGTGACGAGCTATTCTACGTGGCGCCCGATGGCGCGATCATGGCCGTGCGCGTCGACCTTCTCAGCAGCACGTGGAAGACTGTGAGTAGCCCGGCGAAGGTCCTCGA
>Ga0111538_10010184_pt1 | contig 12510 bp, 10 predicted proteins | sample SoiMethybrSBSTD1_FD_79669 | JGI IMG/M metagenome (GOLD analysis project Ga0111538, IMG submission 79669) | Bulk soil microbial communities from a Populus tree surrounding site in Tennessee, USA - Soil MetaG P. TD hybrid SBSTD1 (version 2)... | ecosystem: Environmental > Terrestrial > Soil >...
AGGATCACGATGCCCGGCCCGTAGACGATCGCCAGCGCGTCGAGCGCCCGCTCCGGCACCTCGCCGACCTTGGCCTGTGCCGGAAAGCCGATCAGGTCCGTCGCAGCGCCGGCCAGCAGCACCCCGAGGCCCGCCGCTGATTTTCCCGCAAACGAAAGAGCGCCGAAGAAAATTCCCTCCTGACGTCGCCGCGTCGCGAGCTCGTGTTCGTCGGCGACGTCGGCGAGCATCGACCCGCCCGCGATGAAGCCGCCCGCGCCCGCGAAAGCGGCGATCCCCGTGCAGCCAAGGAGCCCCGCGAAAGCGGCCTGCGTGCCGACGGGTGGCCACGCGCCGAGCAAGACGCCCATGGGCGGGATCAGATTGAACACACTGAAACCGATCAGCGCGATCACCAGCATCGGTTTTTTTTCGAGCCGGCGCGAGAGCAAGGTCCAGATCGGCACGCCGGCCGCGAAGCCGAGCACCATCGCGAGCTGAACCCGTTCGATGCTTTTCGCATCGAGCCGCCAGAAGAACGTGAACATGTGGAGCTGCAAGGCCACCTGCACTCCGCGCATCACGAAGAAGAACAAGATCCCCATGAACAGCTGGCGAAACGAGCGATTCTTCAGCGCACCGAGCAGCTCCCCCAGCACCCGCCGCACGCCGAGCGGCTCGGGCTTTTCCGGAGGCTCCGCCAGGTACGGGATCCGATCGTGCGTGCCGTACGCCGAAGCGAAGATCGCGAGCATGATCAGGATGCCGTAGAACGCGCCGAGCCCGGGGTACGCGCCGGGATTGAGCTGGCCATTGGCGAACTCGGCGGTCGGCCGGAAAAATAAGCTCCACGCACCGATCACCAGCACGACCGATCCGAGCACCGCGAACAGCAGCCGATAGCCGACGATCGCCGTGCGTTCCTGATAGTCGCTGGACAGCTCGGCCCCGAGTGCCAGGTGCGGCACGTGGTACAGAGCCATCGCGCCGCGCGCGAAGATCGACGACGCGGTGAGCCACGCGAACAGCGCGGCCTGGCTCGCCCCGGCCGGCGCGCTGAACACCAGCGCGAAGCCGATCGCGAGCGGGATCGCCGACGCGTACATGAAGGGATGTCGCCGGCCCCAGCGGTGCTTCATGTTGTCGGACGCGGATCCCGCGAGCGGATCCATCAGCGCATCGCAGCACAGCGTGATCAAGAGCGCGGCGCCGGCGAGCTTGCCGGAGAGGCCGAGCGCCTGGTTGTAATAGAAGAAAAGAAAGTTCTCGAAGGCGAAGTTCTTGAAGCCCTCGGCTGCCTGGCCGATCCCGTAGGCTGCCTTCGTCTTGAAGCTGAGTTTGCCCGTGTTCACTGGGTGGGTCGGTCCTGGTGCCAGGTTGTCTAGAGGCGCGAAGTGAAGCGCCGCGGGCGCTGTCAACTTGGCAACGATGCGTTCCGGTGGGCTCGGAGGCCGAGCTCTATCCTGGCATGGATCTCGCTCGAGGCGGTCAGATGCTCTGGGACTCGAAGTGGCCCAAGGGGCTTACCGGCGCGCAACTGGCGGTGATCGTCGCGCTCGTGTGCGCCGACGCGAGCGGCGTGCTCCGGCGCGTGATTCCACCCCTTTCCGCGCCTCGTCCCGAGCCAGCTGCAGCCGCTCCCGTGCCGGCGCTCCCTCCCGTGGCCGCGCCGGACCGACACCAACCTGCTCCAGCGCCACCGATCGCCGTCGCTCCTCGCGCGCCGGCGCGGATCAAGCCCGCGCGCTGGGAGCCGCTCGGGGAAACCAAGTTCGTGCCCGAGCTGCGCGACGGTCGCCCGATCGGGCTGCGCTTGAGCGGCGTCGGCAACGACGGCCTGTTCGCGAAATTGGGCCTGCGCGACGGGGATCGCCTCGACCTCGTGGGCGGCCACTCCGTCACGAGCGCTCGCGAGATGATCGCGCTCTACACCCGTCTACGCACGCTGGACGAGCTCAAGCTTTTGATCGAGCGCGACGGGCAGCCGCTCACGATCACGATCCACTTGCAGTAGACCGCGAATCTCTAGACTCGATCGCCGGCGCGGCGGCCTGGGGAACGCAGACCGGTCGCCTTTCCGCGCGGCTCGTACCCGCTGCGCCGCGGGATCAGCGAACGCTGGCCGGGAAACGGCTCCAGAAAATACCCGCGGAGCTCGTCGAGCGTGTTGGCTCGCGTGGACTCGACCTCGGCGGCGTGCTCGGCGCAGAGGACCAGCAGGCGATCCGACATCAGCACCCGAAACGTCACGCTTTTCTGCGAAGTCACCAGCGCTCCCGTGGAGCTCGCGAGCGACCGGCAAATCTCACACCCTCGGCTCATGCTACGACTATCCACGCCCCCCTTGGCTTGGGCCAAGAAAGCGGACTTTCGGGAACGGACGCGACTTTGCTCTGTCCGAGCACGCTAATGATGCGACAGGTGTCCCCGAGTGCTTTTCTGACGCGCGGCGTTGCCGTGATTGCGATCGCCACCGGCTGCAACGCCGCACCCCCGCCGGCCGCTCCCGCGGCCAATCCCTCTCCCGCTCCGCCTCCGTCGGTTGCTTCGACGGCACCGTCACTCGTGGCGAGCGCTCCCCCACCCGCGCAGCCCACGGGCCCCGCGGCCTGCGGCGAGCTCGGCTGCAAGCTCTTCGACACGCCTGAAGGAGCGTTCGCAGCGGTGCTCGAGCAGCAGCCGCGGGTGCTCGCGATCGGCGAAGCGCACGCTCAGAAGGGCAGCGAGAACATCCGGTCATCGACAGCACGATTCACCACGGGCTTTTTGCCCCTCCTCAGCGGGCGCGCGACCGATCTGATCCTCGAGCTCATGGTTCCGAATCCGAGCTGCAAAAAAGAGGTGAAAGAAGTCGCACGCCGCCAGCAGCCCGTCACCGAGCCTCAGGCGGAATCCAACCAGAACGAATTCGTGGTGCTCGCGCGCCACGCCCAGGAGCTCGGCGTCTCTCCTCACGTGCTGCGCCCCTCTTGCGCCGACTTCGACGCGATCACCAAGGCGGGCGACAACGACGTCGCCGCGATGTTGACGATGATCGCCCGCTTGACCACCGACCTCGCCAAACCCCTGATCGATCGCAACGGTTCGGCGGAAAACGGCAAGCTCGTCGTCGCGTACGGCGGCGCCCTCCACAACGACATCGAGCCGCGCCCCGGCCGCGAGGCGTTCAGCTTCGGTCCGGAGCTCAAGGCGCACAGCGGTGGTCGCTACGTCGAGCTCGACCTGATCGTCCCCGAGTTCGTCAAAGACAGCGAAACCTGGCGCGCGCTCCCCTGGTACCGGCACTACGACCCCCAGCGGGCGCCCGGAAAAACCACGCTCTACAACCCGAGCCCCGGCTCGTACGTCCTGATCTTCCCGCGCAGCTAACCGCTCGGCCCCGTTCGGTCTGCTCGGCCCCGCTCGGTCGCTCGGCCCCGCTCGGTCTGCTCGGCCCGCTCGGACCGTTCGGACCCCGCGCGGACCACTCGGACCCGCCGCCGCGATGATTACGAGCCGGCGCCCTCAGTTCGACTGCCTGGTTGTCGGTTCGTCGCGGAACCGCGCGTTTCAGCCAGCCGCGGGCGTCGCTTCGGCCGGCTTTCAAACGACTGCGGCCGGAGCGCCCGAGGTCCCTTCGCCTAATGGTGGCCTGGCAACCGTTGCGTGCACATCAATTGCCGCTTGCCCGGTTGCTCAAGTAGTTGAAATCACTAAAGGGCTTGCCGCGCCTGCTTCGGCCTCTCGTCTTGGTTTTACTGAACGACGTGAAAAGCCGGCACCTGGGGAGGCGAAAACGATGGCTAGGCAACGGTTGCAAAGACAACAGATCCGCAAAACGAGAGGCGGTCGTCCGGGGGAATTTTGAGGGCTGGCGACGGCAATCCGCCGCGTTGCGTGCGGGTGAGCGGTGAGCGGTGAGCGGTGAGCGGGCGAGCGGGCTAGCGCTCGCCGCGCACTTCGACGGCGCGGGCGTGGGCCTCGAGGCCTTCGGCGCGGGCGAGGGTCGTGATGTGGGCTGCCTGCGCTTTGAGGGCTGCGGGCTGATAGCCAATCAAGGAGGTGCGTGAGACGAAGTCGTAGACGCCGAGGGGAGCGCTGAAGCGCGCTGCGCCGCCAGTGGGGAGGACGTGGGACGGGCCGGCCAGATAGTCGCCGGCTGCTTCCGGCGTGGAGGAGCCGACGAAGATGGCGCCGGCGTGCAGGATGCGGGTGGCAAGCTCCTCCGGGTCCGCTACTTGCACTGCGACGTGTTCGGCGGCGAGTCGGTTGGCGACTTCGACGAGGGCGTCGCGGCCGTTGACGATGAGTGCGAAGCCGTTGTTTCGCACCGCCGGTTCGGCGACGGGGCGGCGCGGGAGGGTCGCGAGTTGTGCGCGGAGCTCGACTTCGACCCGTTCGACGAGCGTGGCGCTCGAGCAGACGAGGAGCGGGTAGGCGGCCTCGTCGTGCTCGGCCTGCGAGAGGAGATCGGCGGCGATCACGCGCGGGTTCGCGGTCTCGTCGGCGACGACCAGGATCTCGCTCGGGCCGGCGATCGAGTCGATCGCGACCTCGCCGAAGACCAGGCGCTTGGCGGCGGTGACGTACAAGTTGCCGGGGCCGACGATCTTGTCGACGCGCGGGACGGTTTCGGTCCCGTACGCGAGTGCGGCGATCGCCTGGGCGCCGCCCGCGTCGAGCAGGCCGCCGACTCCCGCCAGGTGGCACGCGGCGCGCACCTCGGGGCACGGATCGGGGCTCGCTAGGACGATGTCGGTGACTCCGGCGACGCGGGCTGGAATCACGCTCATCAGCACGCTCGACGGGTAGCGCGCCTTGCCGCCCGGCGCGTAGACGCCGACCCGGGCGAGCGGGGTGACGCGGCTGCCGAGCGTCACGCCCTCTTCGGCATACTCGAAGCTCGTGAGCTGCGCCGCGGCCTGCCGCTCGTGGTAGCGACGGATGCGGTCGGCCGCCGTCACGAGTGCGCCGCGCACCTCGGGTGTGAGTGAGGCGAGCGCGGCCTCCCCGCCGTAGTCCCTCGAAAAGACGTGTCCGACCGAGCGGCGCTCGAAGCGCTCGATGTAACGGCGCAGCGCGGGATCGCCTTCCTTGCGCACGCTGGCGACCACCTCGCGCGCCACTGCTTCGACGCGCTCCAGGTCGGTTTCGCCCCGCCGCGCGAGGCGCTCCAGCTCGGCCGAGAATTCAGGGGAACCCTCGCGTGCAGCGCGCAAAAGCACGGCAGAATCAGTGGCGGCCATTCTGGCGACTCAGCCTGGCACCCGGGGACGGCTAGGTCCAGTGGCCGGCTTTGACCGCGGCGGGATCGTACTCGCGGATCTTCGGGCCGAGCGACTCCCGGAAGACCTGCTCGTCGTCCATGTCCAGATCGCCGTCTCCGAAGCCTTTCGCTACTTCCATCCCGATCGCGAGGATCCGCAAGAACAACGCGAAGCTAGTGGCACAGAGCTTGGGGGTCCAGACCGCGGTCCCGCTCATCGCGGTGAAGACCGAGCAGTCACCTTCGGCGTCGGGGCTCGAGATGTCGAGAAAGTAGGGATCGCCGAGCAGGGTGCTGTGCGCGATGACGATCCAGCTCGACCGCCATCCGGTCGCGGAGGGGCCGGAGCGCATGTCTCCCTTTTCGTCGAGCGCGAAACCCTTCTGCTCCTCGAGCAAGCGGTCGGCGGAAATCAGGCGCACGCGCTCGGTGGGGGTGCGCGTCTCGACGTCGAGCGGGTCGCACTCGCTCAAAAAGTCCCGGTAGCGCCGCGGGATGCGCAGCTTGCTGCGGAGATCCGCGACCAGCGCGGCCTCGGCCTTTCCCAACCTGTAGGGAACGCGGAGTCGCTCGAAGCCGTGCTTGAGCGCGGTGATCGACTCGGCCAGATCGCTATCCACGGGGCAGACCGATGGGAAATAAGGACTCTGAACTCGGCAACTCTAACCTTTGATCTGCTGCGCTCGGGCCGAAATTGAACTCGGAGGATTGGCTCGGCCGGGCCGGGAAGGGTCGTGAGCCAGGAAGTCTAGTCTTTCTGGTCGGTTCTGTGGAGTCCCGGCGTGCCCTCAAAATCGCCCCCATCCAGGGCCTGCTACCCTCGGCCGCGATGTCGGACGCCGCCTATCAGCAAAGCCGTTATCGCGCGCTTGAAATCGAGCATCGCTACGGGAGCCGGGTTCACTTGCTGGACGACCCGCTGGCCTGGACCCTGCTCGGGCGGGCCTGCGCCCCCGAGGTCGGGCAGCCCGAGGTGGGCCGCCTGGTCGCGAGCCTGTACGCACTCCTGGTCCATGTCGTCCTGGCGGCCGAGCTCCCCCGCGAGCGCATCAGCGCGAAGACCCGCATGGTCACGCAGCACCCGGCCGAGGGTGTGTACCGCGGAACCGCGCTGGCTCGCGACACCAAGGTCGTCACCGTCGATATCGCACGCGCCGGGACCCTCCCGTCCCAGGTGGTTTACGACGCGCTCAACACCATCCTCGATCCGTCCGGGGTGCGCCAGGACCATCTGTTCATGAGTCGAGTCACCAACGACAAAGGCGAAGTCACGGGGGCCGAGTGGCACGACGCCAAGATCGGTCGCGATGTCGAGGGCCGCTATGTCTTTTTCCCCGATCCGATGGGCGCGACCGGCACGTCGATGGTCAGCGCAATGCGCCACTACGCCGAGCGTCTCGAGGGCAAACCGCGCGCGATGATCGCTTTGAATCTGATAGTGACGCCGGAATACTTGCGCCGCGTGACCGAGGAGCTGCCCGACGCTCAGGTTTACGCGCTCCGGCTCGACCGCGGTCTGTCGCCCGCGGCAGTGCTCGCGACGACCCCTGGCGCGCGCTGGGACGAGGAACGTGGGCTCAATGCGGTTCAGTACATCGTGCCGGGAGCGGGCGGGGTCGGAGAAGTGCTGAACAACGCCTGGATCTAGGTGGCGCGCGCGGAGTCGACTGACTTCCGTCAGCGCTTTGTGACTGGGCGGTTTCACGCCTTTCACACGTCTTTTGCGCAATTTGGCTGCTGGCCGAACCACCCCGCGCTGAGAACGCCAGAAGGGGTTAGACTCTCCTGGGTTCGTACCGTGCTCGGGCAGCGCGTGAACAACTTCGAGGTCGTCCGTCTCATCGGCGAGGGTGGGATGGGGACGGTGTACGAAGCGAAGCACCCTTTGATCCGCCGCCGCGTCGCGATCAAGGTGCTGAGACACGAGTTCACGCGCGATCTCGATCTCGTCCGGCGTTTCTTCAACGAAGCTCGGGCGACCAGCGAGATCCGGCACCCGAACATCGTGGAGGTCGTCGACGTTGGCACGCTTCCTGACGGAGTTCCCTATCTGGTGATGGAGCTCCTGGAAGGCGAGAGCCTCTCGGAATGCCTCGCCTCGGTCGGCCGCCTCGACGCGCCGAATGCCGCGTTTTTGATCAGCCAGGCGGCGGACGCGCTCCAGGCGGCCCACGAGAATGCGATCATCCATCGCGATCTCAAGCCCGACAACCTGTTCCTGGTCCGACCGACGCCCGAGGCGCCGGCTCTGCACGTCAAAGTGCTCGACTTCGGCATCGCCAAGCTCCGCGGCGATCCGTCGGGATCGTCCGTGCGCACGCGGCCCGGCGCCGTGCTCGGAACTCCGGCGTACATGTCACCCGAGCAATGTCGCGGAAATCCCGATGAAATTGGGCCCGCCACCGACATCTACTCGCTCGGTGTGATCCTGTACGAGATGCTGTGCGGCGAGCCGCCGTTTGCGGCGGTCGGCCTGGGCGAGGTGCTGATGATGCACATGGCAACCGAGCCGGTGCCGCCGTCACAACGCTGCCAGGACGTGGCCACGGATCTCGAAGCCGTCATCATGAAGGCGCTGGCGAAGCAGCCACAGCACCGCTTCGAGAGCATGGCGGCGCTCGCGGCAGCGCTGCGGGCGACGGCTGCGTACGCGCAAGGCGCGTCCGGCGTACTGCCGCGCGAACCGACGGGTCCCGTGATCGCGCTCGTGCCGAAAGGCGCTTCGACTCCCGGAGCGAAGGAGATCGAGAACAAGCCCACGCTGGTCGCGTCCACCCCGTCGGCGTCGTCGCGCCCGTTCGACACCACTGTCGCCGGTGCAGGCGCGAGCCTGAAGCCGATCACGATCCCGCCGCGGCTCAAGCCGAGCCCGCTGCGCCCGCTGGCGGCCGCGCTGACCGCGTGCGCGGCGCTCGGCGCGGCGCTCTGGTTCCTGATGCGTCCCGGTGAAGCCGAATCGGCGCCCAAGTTGAGCGCCGGGCTGACCGAGGGCATGCCGAACCTCGAGCCCCTCTGGTCGAAGCTCGACGCCCAGGCCGAGCTCGTGCCCGCGTCGGCGAGCGGGGTCAGCGCTCTGCCGCGTCCGCTCGCGAGCGCACGCGTGCATCCGCCGGGGCCGCCTGCGCGCCGCGTCGAGCCGGCGGCGTCAGTGCCCGCGGAGGAAGCTCGTGCGCCGAGCGCCGCGGTCGAGCCTGCGCTGCCGCCCGCGCCGAAGGCGAAACTCGAAGTCGGTTATCTGAGCCTCGACAGCGCGCCGTGGGCGAACGTGTCGACGGGAGGTCGATCGCTCGGCACGACGCCGCTGGTGCGGGTTTCGCTGCCGCCAGGGCGACACGTGTTGAAGCTCGAGAATCCGGAGCTCGGTCGCTCGACCTCGTACACCGTCGAGATCACGTCGGGCCAGGGGATTTCCCGGTTCGTGGGCTGGGGCAACGACTAGGCCGCGCATGCAAGCTCCGATGTCGCGAACAGGGGGTTCGCGGCGGCTCGCCCTCGCGGCGGGTGCGCTGGTCGCACTCTTTTGCCGAAGCGCGGGTGCAGCGCCAACGGTGCGAGCGCCGGCTCCACCGCGCCAGAGGGAGGCCGCCGCCGCGAGCCTGCTCGCCCGCGCCGAGGAAGCGATGGCGACGGTCGACTACGAAGCGAGCCGGGACCTTTCGGAGCGTGCGCTCGCGAGCGGCCGCCTCGGCCTCGAGGACGTGATTCGCGGCTACCGCGTGCTCGCGGTGTCGCGCGCCCAGCTCGAGGATGCGAAGGCCGAGCAGGCGTTCTTGCGGCTCTTCGCGCTCGAGCCGGATTCTCAGATCGCGATGCGCCTTTCACCGAACCGGCGCAGCGCCGTGCTCAATGCGCGCGGCTTCTGGTCGGTGCACAAGGGCCAGTTCGGCCTCGAGGTCAGCTACGATCGACGCGAGCGCCAGGTCGTGGTCAAGCTCCGCGACGCGCTCCGCTGGACGCGCCGGATTCAGGTGTGGGCGCGCTACGGCGAGCACGCGTACGTGAAGATGAGCGGGCCCGCTCAGCCCGAAAGCATCTTCACGATCCAGGGCGCCGAGCGCGGCGACACGGTCGAAGTCTACGTTTCCGTCAGCGACGAACGCGACAACGTGGTGATGGAATTCGGGCGCGAACGCGAGCCGCACGTGTTCGCCCTGAGCCCCGACGAAGCCTACGCGCTCCAGCGCCGCGACATCCGCGGCGGACAGCCCGGTTCGTACGCACGCCGGCTCGCCGAGCTCGGCGTACCGGTCGGCGTGCACGGTTACCTGAGCCTGGAATTCAAGCCGGTCGACGACGTTCCGAGCTTCGACCTGCACCACGCGACCTTGATGATTCGCGCGGACCTGCTGCGTCAGGTTTCGGTGGAGATGGCGTTCGAGTGGGAGCACCTCGGCCTCGACGAGGACGACGGCTTCTATCTGCCGCATGCGTTCATCGATCTCAAAGCGAGCGAGCTTCTGGTGCTGCGAGCCGGGTTTTTCGAAGCCACGATCGGCGCTTTCAACGAGTACCTGTATCCGGACTTTCTGCGCATCACCGGCTTGCCGCCGCTGTTTTCGGAGAGCGTGGTGCCGGCGTTGTGGTCCGAGGTCGGCATACAGGTCCGCGGCCGCGCGCGCCTCACCCGCTCGAGCGCGCTCACCTATGCCGCCTTCGTCAGCAACGGGCTCGAGCAACGCGATCCGGTGCCCGACGACGGGATCGTGGAGGAGGGCGGCGACATCCGGGAGATGCGCTTCAACGCGCGCGACGAGCATCACGCCGACAAGGCGGTCGGCGGGCGCGTGGGACTCGAGGCCGGCGGGTTCGATCTGGGTTTTTCCGGCTACACGGGGCGCTACACGATCGAGAGAAATCGCCGCCTCAACATCCTCGACAGCGATCTCTCGTTCGTCACCGAGTGGCTCACGCTACGCGCCGAGGGCGCGCTGGCGCTGCAGCAGGTCACCGGCGATCGGCTGGAGAAGTACGGCCTCTACGCGCTGGCGGCGGTGCGGCCGATCCCGTATCTGGAGCCGTACGCGCAGTACGACCTGCTCGAGCTCGACGGCCGGCTGCAGCGCGGGCTGGTCGGCATCGCGCTTTATCCCTTTCCGCTCCAGCGGATGACGCGGAGCCTGCGGCTCAAAAGCGAGGCCGGTTACGAGTTCCCCGAGGACGCAAAGCGCGAATTCGTCTGGTTCATGCAGCTCACGACCGGGTTCTGACCCCGCCGCGATCCTTTTTTGGCGCTGCGCCGTACCTGGGAGATGCACGTGCTGCTGGCAGTCCGGACAGGAGCGTTCGGAGGCTGATCGCGAACGGTGTCCCACCGAGGTGGCACGGGGTCATGGTACGATCCGCGTGTGGTTTCGGCCGCAAAAGCCGGGCAGCGCTCGCCGGCGGAGCCCGCCTCCGACGACGCCGACTTGATCCAGCGCGTGCAGTGCGGCGACGCGAGCGCGATGGGCAGCATCTACGATCGGCACGGACCGAGTCTGTTTGCACTGGCGATTCGCATGCTCGGCGCTGAGCGCGAGGCAGAGGACCTATTGCACGACGTGTTTTTGGAAGCGTGGGAGCACGCGCGTGAATACGACCGAAGCAAGGGCAGCCTTCACACCTGGCTCGCGGTGCGCTTGCGCTCGCGCGCGCTCGATCGGCTCGGCCGCGCCGAGGCGCGCCGCACGCGTTCCCTCGAGGAGGCGGCGGAGTCGATGCGGAACCTGCCCGACAGCGCGCACAATGCGGTGGAAGGGCTGGCAGTGCGCCGCGCGCTCGAGCGGCTGGAGGAGAACGTGCGCAGGGTTCTGGAGCTCAGCTACTTCGACGATCTGACCGCGCGCGAGATCGCTGAGCGCGAGGGCGTCCCGCTGGGAACGGTCAAGTCGCGTCTGGCGCGGGGGTTCCGCGCGCTCGAGGCGCTGTTCGGCGTGGAAGGAAGAGGCGCATGAAGGACCCCACTGTTCCGGGCGTGCTCGATCTGCTGGCGGTCTCGCTCGAGCCCGTGCCACCTTCGGGCGGCGCGCGGGCACGCCTGATGGAGGCGATCGAGGGGCCGGCGCGCTACTTGCCGTTCTGCGCCGATCTCGCGAAACACTTCGCCCTGAGCGTGCCCCACATGCGCGAGCTTCTGGCGTGCATCGACGCGCCCGGGTCGTGGAAGCGCGGGACCGCGCCGCTCGAGGGTAAATACAACTTTCGGCCCGGCCCCGAGCTTCTGCCGCTGCACGGCGGATTCGTACGGCTGCTTTCGGGGGCGGGCTTCCCGCTGCACCGCCACCGCGATCGCGAGCTCACGTTCGTGCTCTCGGGGCAGCTCTACGACGACGTGGGCAAGCGCTTCGGGCCCGGCAGCGCGATCGAAATGCCACCCGATTCCGTCCACTCGCTCAGCGTGGGCGGCGAGGCGCCGGCGCTGCTCGCGGTGCTGAGCGGGGGGATCGAGCTTTTGGGCGGCTGACCGAGCGCCGGAGCGTCGACGGCGGAGTGCATCGCCAGCAGCACCTTGGCCGCGGGTAGCACGACCTCGCGCAGCGCCGCGAGCGCGATCGCGCGGCGCTCGTCGATCGGAAGCCAGCCGTGCGCGCGCAGCTTTTCGACGTTGCCCGGCAGCGAGGTCGTCGGGCCGAGCGCGACTTCGCGCTCGGGATCCGCGAAGACGCGAGCGATCGCGCGGCGCAGCTCGCGGTCCCCGCGCTCGAGCGCCCAGGCCAGGTAGCGCCAGGCGAGCTCTGCGTGGCGGAGCTCCTGTTTGGCGACCTGGGTGAGTATCTGGCGGACGACGGGATCTTCCGCCTGATCGCGGGCGGCGGTGATCACGAGCGCCGAAACGGTTTCTGCGATGCAGCCTTCCCGCGCCACGCCGAGCGCGACCTCGCGCGCGTCCAGCGCGCCGTCGAGAGCTCCCCGCACATCGAGCTCGAGCGCCCGCTCGGGACGCCCCGAGTACGCGCTGGCGAGCCCGAAGCTCAGCTGCGCGTGTTCGACCTCTTCGAGCCCCGCGCGCTGCGCCTCGAGCACGATTTCCGCCGGAGCTCCCAGCGCCAGGCACTGCAGGACGAAACGCGCGAACGACGCCACCGAGGCGTGCTCGGTGAGCGCGTCTTGCCGGTAGAGATCGGCGAGCGCGTTGCGAGTCGCCGTGTCGAGCGCCGTCGTGTCCGGCGCGACGGGAGTGCGCCAGCCTTCACCCTCGGCGGCGCGGGCCAGCCGCGCGCGGCCCTCGACCAGAAATGGCCTGCCGGCGATGCACTCGCTGGTCAGCACGTAGCAACACGCGCCCGGCTCGATACCGAGCCCTTCGC
>Ga0111538_10010185_pt1 | contig 12510 bp, 11 predicted proteins | sample SoiMethybrSBSTD1_FD_79669 | JGI IMG/M metagenome (GOLD analysis project Ga0111538, IMG submission 79669) | Bulk soil microbial communities from a Populus tree surrounding site in Tennessee, USA - Soil MetaG P. TD hybrid SBSTD1 (version 2)... | ecosystem: Environmental > Terrestrial > Soil >...
GATCGCGGCGATGCGACCGATCGAGCGCAGGTGCCGCTCGCTGTTGGGCTGGAGCCTCTTGCCCGCCTCGGCAAGCGTGCACTTGAAACGCACCGCGGTCATCACGTCCTGCAGCTTCTTGCGCCGGCGCTCGTGCATGTGGACATCGCCCGCCGCGGCGCAGGGCAACCCCAGCTCACGCCCGATCGCTTCCAGCTTTGCGATACGGGCGGAATCGTCCGGGCCGCGGTGCAGCTCGACGGCAATGAAGGCGTTGCCGGGGAAGCGCGAAGAGAGCCAACGACCCTCTTCTTCCTTTCCGGGTATCCACAATGCGACCAGTCCTTCGGTTTGCGCTGGAAAGTCGTCACGGACGAGCCGGTATTCGCCCTTGGGGGCCGCGCGCCGGGCCTTCGTGATCAGCTCGCAGAGCGCCTCGTAGCCGCGGATGTCCTTCACCAGCAGCACCAGCTTCAGGCCATCGGCGAGCGTGATCTCGGAGCCCACGATGAGCCGCAACTTGGTCTTCTTCGCCGCCACGTGCGCGCGCACCACCCCCGCGACCGAGCATTCGTCGGTGACGGCGAGCGCGGAGTAGCCGAGCTCGACGGCACGCTTCACGAGCTCCTCGGGATTCGAGGCGCCGCGCAGGAAGCTGTAGTTGGTCAGGCAGAGCAGCTCGGCGTAGTTCGGGACCATGGGCTATGGGAAGTGACTCGATGAGATCGCTAGAGGGCGATCTCACAGAGGTTTCCGCCTGCACGCTTGCCATCGCTGGCTACGTTATGCAGACCCGGACCCACTCCGGCCCGGTTCAGGATGTTGCGTGCGGCATTGAGGTCTCTATCAAGCGTGAGGCCACAGTGATGGCATTCATGTAGTCGATCACCGAGCTTCTTAGTAACTCGCCGGCCGCAATCCGAACAATCTTGACTAGTGTCGTGGGGGTTCACCTCGATCAAGCGACAGCCGGCACACTCTGCCTTGTAGCGCAGCATCGAAATGAACATCTTCCAAGAAGCGTCGTGTACTTCCTTGGCAAGAACACCTTTGGCCATGGCAATGACATTCAGCTTTTCTATCGCAATTACATCGTAGTCGCGAACCAACCTTGCACTTGCTTGATGCAGATAATTCGCGCGAGCTCTCGCTATTGCGGCATGGCAACGTGCCACTTGAACTCTTGCTTTGCGACGACTGCCGGAACCTTTGTTCTTGCGGGTTAAAGCGCGCTGGGCACGGCGAAGACGCTTCTGGGCGCGCCTCGCAGCGTTCAGACTTGGGATAAAGCCACCGTCAGAAAGCGCGGCAAATGTAGCAACTCCTAAGTCAACACCAACGGAACGGCCTCCACGTCGAATAGGCTTCTCGGGTACGTCTACTACGAAGCCTGTGCTCCAACCCTTAACGTCTCGCCGGAACACGCAGCACCTGATACATGAACCCATGGGTAATGGGCGGTGGAGGTGAACCCGCAGCGCGCCCGGCATGCCCTTGAATCTGATGAAATCGCCATCGAAACGAATGCCTTGAAACTGAAGGAATCCGAAAGTATCGAAGCGCCGCTTCCCGCGAAAACGTGGATACCCTGGTTTTTTCCCCGCCTGCAACCGCCGGAAGAACGCTCGATAGGCAAGGTCGAGTTGATTCAAGGTCCAACGTTGCAATGTGACAGGAAGAGAAGATCCCTCAGGGTCGCCTTGCCTCCACTCGGTAAGCGCCTTGAATTGGTCGAGGCGGGATCGGCTAATTCCAGCCTTGCGATAAGCATCGATGCGCTCTTCTAGCCCCGCGTTGTAAAGTTGTCTTTGACTCTCCAGAATACTTTCCAGCGCCCGGTGTTGGCGCTTTGTAGGTAGAAGGCGGTAGCGAAAAGTAAGGATCATGTCTAAGCGATCCTACGTACAGTCAGTCTCACCACGTGAGCCACCCCAGAGAGTCCTGATGTATCGAGCGAGTCCCTTCTTCTTCGCAGCGCTGCTGATCGCGGCGATCCCCGCTTTCTGGCCCTCGTACCTCTTTCCGAAGAAATACGAGACCGACTGGCACGTGCACCTGCACGGCATCGCGATGCTCCTGTGGATGCTGATGCTGATCGTGCAGTCCACGCTCGCGAGCCGCCGCTCGTTCGAGGCGCACCGGGCGATCGGCAAGACCTCCTTCGTGCTGGTCCCGGTGATCCTGGCTTCCACCCTGCTGCTCGCGCACTACCGCATGCGTTCGGGGATCAACAAGGAGCTGCTGTACTTCTTCTACGTGCAGTCGGCGCTGCTGGTGCAGTTCCTGGTCGCCTACTTCTTCGCGATCGCGAACCGGCGCATGCCTCCGGTGCACATGCGCTTCATGGCCTGCACCGCGCTCGCGCTGGTCGACCCGATCCTCGCGCGCCTGCTCTACAACCATTTCGGCATCGAGCCGCCGCTGCTGCAGCTCATCACCTACGGCTTCATCGACCTCATCCTGGTGGCGCTCATCGTCCACGACCGCATCGAGCAGCACTACGCGCGCGCCTACCAGGGCATGCTGGCGGTGTTCGTGGTGACGCAGGTGCCCACGTTCTTCATCACCGGCACGAAGGAGTGGCTTGCCTTCACCAAGGCCTTCGCGAAACTGCCGCTGCCCTAGGATTCCTGTTCGGGAGGAAAAATGATTCGAATCGTCCTTGCGGCCGTCCTTGCGACGACCGCCCTCGGCTCCGCGGCCCAGTACGACCTCATCATCCGCAATGCGCGCATCGTGGATGGCACCGGCAACCCCTGGTACCGGGGCGACGTTGCGGTGAAGGCAGACACGATCGCGGCGATCGCGCCTTCCATCACGGCGAGCGCGGCGCGCGTGATCGATGCCCAGGGCCAGGTTGTTTCCCCGGGCTTCATCGACGTGCATACGCATGCCGTGCGCGGCATCTTCGAGCGGCCCACCGCGGACAACTACATCCGCCAGGGCGTGACGACCATTTTCGAGGGCCTCGACGGCTTCGGCATCGTCGCGCCCGCCGGCACCGTCAAGCCTTTCCTCGAGAAGGTCGAGGGCACGCCGCGCTCGATCAACGTAGGGGCCTTCCTGGGGCAAGGCACGGTGCGCCTGGCGGTGATGGGGCTCGCGAACCGCAAGGCCACGACCGAGGAAGTCGAGAAGATGAAGCAGCTGGTCGCCGAGGGCATGCGCGACGGTGCCTGGGGCCTCAGCACCGGCCTCTTCTATGTCCCGGGCAACTTCTCCACGCTCGAGGAGGTGGTCGAGCTGCAGAAAATGGTGGCGCCCTTCCGGGGCGCGCACATGTCCCACATGCGCGACGAGGCTGGCGGGCTGATCGACAGCGTGAAGGAAACGATCGCCATCGGCGAGCAGGGTGGCGTGCCCACCCACATCTCGCACCACAAGACCATGGGCAAGAACGCGTGGGGCCGAAGCGTGGAGACGTTGAAGCTCGTCGACGAGGCGCGCGCTCGCGGCGTGGACATCACGATGGACCAGTACCCCTACGCGGCGTCGAGCACCTCGATCCAGGCGGCGCTGCTGCCCCAATGGGCGCAGGAAGGGGGCATCAAGCAGATGATCGCGCGCATGAAGGACCCGGCCGAGCGCGCGAAGATCCGCGCCGAGACCGCGCGCATGATCGAGACCGATCGCGGCGGGGGAGACCCGAAGAACGTGCAAATCGTGCAGTGCACGTGGGACGAGTCGCTGAACGGAAAGAGGCTTTCGCAGGTCACGCAGGAGCGCGGCAAGGAGCCGACGATCGAGAACGCCGCCGAGACCGTGATGTGGATGGTCGAGAACGGCGGCTGCCGCGGCGTGTACCACGCCGTTGGCGAGGAGGACATCGACCGCATCATGCGTCATCCCGTGACGATGATCGCCTCCGACGGCGAGGTCGCGACGGGGCGCGGCGCGATCCATCCGCGCAGCTACGGCACGTTCGCGCGCGTGCTCGCCGTCTACGTCCACGACCGCCACGTGCTCACTCTCGAGGATGCGGTGCGCAAGATGTCTTCGCTGCCGGCGCAGCGCGTGGGCCTCCGGGACCGCGGCGTGCTGCGCCCCGGCCTCAAGGCGGACCTCGTGATCTTCGACCCGGACAAGGTGCGCGACGCGGCGACCTACGACAACCCGCACCAGTACGCGCTCGGCTATCACACCGTCGTGGTGAACGGCCAGGTGGTCTACGAGAACGGCGCGATGACGGCCGCGCGCCCCGGCCGCGTGTTGTACGGCCCGGGCAAGCAGTGACGCGCCGCTACGCGAAGACGCCATGGAGGTACCACGACGACGGGTCGCGGTGCTCGCGGTAGATCCAGAACGTCTCGCCGCGCGCGTTCGCGGCCACGAAGTAGTCGCGACGCGCTTCCGCACCCTCCCACCACCCTGCCTCGATGCGTTCGGGCCCGGCACGGAGCTCGAGCGCGCCCTGCAGGGTGGGGACGCCCTCGTGGACGACAAGCTTGTGCGGGCGTGGGAGGAGCCAGGTGGGACGCGGTGAGATGGGGCCCCGGCCATTGCCGGGGTGACGATCGCTCGCCGCGATCGCCTTCCAGTCCCTCTCCGGTCGATGGTCGTCCGCGAGCGCGATGCCGAACACGCGCTCCTTTCCCAGCCGCGCTGCCAGGCGTTCGAGCAGCCGCTCGCGCCCGATCGCCTGCTCGCGCGCGCCCGGCAGCCACGTGCCGAGGCGCGGCGTGTAGGGAAGCAGCGCGTCGGCGCGCAGGTCCAGCGCGCAAGTTGCCGCGGGCAGCGTGATTCGCCCGAGCTTTTCGCGCGCGATGCCGAGGATGAATTCGGCCTCGCGCTCGGGAGAGGCGAAGTCGAGGGCGAGGCGCGTGCTGGCATTGCGGCCGTGCTCGAGCCAGAGCACGAGGTTCTGCACCCCTGCGCCGCGGCCGCGGAGGGCCCCTTCGAGCTGCACCAGCAGCCGCTTCAATGGGAACAGCAACGCCTCCACGCCTTCCACGTCCGCGGGCAGCTCGATGCGCGAGCGGAAGCGCTCCGGCGGCTTGTAGGGCAGGCGCGGATCCGCAACCCGGCCCAGGAGGCGTTCGAGGTCGAGCGCGACCTGGGGACCGAAGCGGCGCGCGAGGCCCTCCGCCGGGATCGCCGCGACATCGCGCAGGCGCAGAAGCCCGAGGTCCGTGAGGCGAGCGAGGACCTCGGGCGGCCAGTCGAGCAGGAAAAGCGGCAGCTCGGCGGCCCGGGCCTCGAGCTCGGCGAGCTCGAGGCAGCCGCGAACGGCACGGCCGCGGGCTTCGGCCCGCGCGAAGAGCCGTGCAGCCAGCGGTGTAGGCGCCACGCCGATCGCGGCCTGGTAACCCATCTCGCGCACGCCTTTCCGGATTGCGGCCGTGAGGTGGGCATGCCCCCCGAAGAGGCGCAGGCTCGAGGCGACCTCGAGGACCACGCCCTGCGCCTCCACGCAGGCCATGGGGGTGAACTGCGAGCACCAGGCCGCGATGCTCTCGAGCGCTTCGCGCTCGGCCGCCGGGCTGCGCTCGAGCACCCGCAACTCGCCCGCCAGGGCGCGGGCCGCGGCCACCGCTTGTCCTTCGCGCACCCCGGCGGAAATCGCAGCTTCGTTCGCGCAGGCGACCAGGGGGCGCTGCACGGGACCTTCTGCGATTACGAGCGGCGCGGAACCAGGGCCAGCACGTTCGACGAGCTGGAGCGCGAGGGCATGGAATTCGAGTGCGAGCCAGAGCATGGTGCCTGCAGCGTGAGCGACCTCGTGAGCGGCGGGCCACGCCGCTTGGGAATGCGAAGCTTCAGGGCGCCCTCCTCACGCCCGGCCACGACGCGCAGGTGCGCGGGAGTGGACTGGCGTTCGGCGGCGGTGGAGCGATAGATCACGGCCATCGCGTCGCCGGCCTGCGCGGCGAGCTGCAGGCGGCGCATCCAGGCGTATTCCTGCGCCTCGGCGCGCTGGTTCTCGTTCCAGAGCAGCACGGCTCCGCAGGCCCCCGACTTGAGCGCCTGCTCCGCGGCCCAGAGCGCGTCCTCGCGCGTCGCGGGACGCACGACCATGCAGAGCTCGAGCGGGATGCCGGCCTGCGCGATGGCGGGCGCATAGGGCAGCCAGGGCGGCGCGACCCAGGCGACGAGCCTCCCGCCCTCAGCGGCTCGCGCAAGCGCGCCGGCCAGGAAGGAGACCTCGCCGATGCCGGCGCCTTCGTGCAGCACCTCGGTGAGCGTGCCCACCGGCCAGCCACCTCCGGGGAGCTCGGCGTCGAGGCGCTCGTGCCCCGTGGCGACGACGCGATGGACGACGTGCTCGAGCTCGCCGCCCCGCCAGACGCCGGGGAACTGGACGAGCTGGGCGACGGTGGCTTTCAAGCGGCCTTCTTCCAGGAGAGATTCCGGATCACCCCGACCGCCACGCCCTCGATGTGCAGCGGCTGGCGGTCGAGGTCGAGATAGAGCGTCTGGTAATCCGGATTGGCGGGAATGAGCTCGGCCTTGCGGCCGCGCACCTTGAGGCGCTTCACGGTCACGTCGTCACCGATGCGCGCCACGACGATCTGGCCGTTCTTGCCCTCCGTGGTGCGATGGACCACGAGCCAGTCGCCGTCGAGGATGCCGTCGTCGCGCATCGACAGGCCACTGACCTGCAGCAGGTAGTCCGCGCGCGGGTTGAAGAGCGCGGGATCCACGGGATAGCGGCCCAGCATGTTCTCGATGGCCATGATCGGGCTGCCGGCCGCGACCCTGCCCAGCAGCGGAAGCCCCTGCTCCATCACGCGGATGCCGCGCGCGGCGTTGGGGACGAGCTCGATCGCACCCTTCTTCGCCAGGGCGTCGAGATGCTTGAAGACTCCGTTGGTCGAGGCGATGCCGAGCATCTTCGCAAGCTCGGGCCGCGAGGGCGGCATGCCCGTTTCGGCCACGTACTCGCGAATGAGCTGGAGGATTTCCGCCTGGCGGGCTGTGAGCTGGGATTCCATGGGGAGCCTCCCGGGAGGTGACAAGGTTGTCACCTAGGTGATAACCCTATCACCTCCCGGGCGGCAAAGGCAAGAGGGGGCGCGGACCCGCCGCAGCGTCAGCCCGCGCCGATCACCAGTTCCGGGTCGAAGTCGCCTTCGCGGGCGCCTTGGGCTCCGGCGGCGCCTTGGGCGCTTTCGGGGTCGGAACGAGCTGCCAGGAGGTCACCACTCCCGAAGAAAGCGCGTCCACGCCGTCGACCGACGCGCATTCGCCGTCAAACTTGCGGGTGTTCTCGTCGCCCTTGCAGAGGTAGGCGAGCGGCAAGGACTTGCGTTTGCGCTGCTCCGGGTGGACGAGGAAGAGGAACCCCTTGTTGCTCTCGAGGCGGACGAAGCGCTCGATCACGTCCTGGCCCATGCGAGCGTCGGTCATCTTCACGTAGTAGTCGCCCGTGCGCGTCTTGTTCACCTGCTTCGTGACGTGGTTGTAGGTCCCGTGATAGCCGAGCAAGGCCTCGCCGGGTGGCTGTGTGAAATGGCGCTCCTTGCCTCCCAGGAACAGGTCGGCGCAGGCCGAGCGGCATCGGCCGGCTACGACGGTGCGCAGGCCGAGCGCGCGGATCGCCTCGCCGATCTTGCGGCCCGTGGCCGAATGGCCGCCCGGGGAGTTGTGCAGCACGACGGTGTCGATGGTCCCGCCGTAACGTGCCATCGCGTCCTGCCATGTCGCCCAGTCTTCCTGGGCTACCCGGCCCTGGATGTGCAGCACGGGCGGCTCGGCGGTGAAGTGCATGGCAGGCGCGGCCGGCGCCCACGCGAGGAACGTGACGGCCAGCCAACACATCGAGGCGTACCTCATGGCTTGCGAGCCGAGGCCACGAGCCACACGAGGCCCGCCGTAGCCGAGATCGCGGAGGCGAGCAGGATTCCGAGCTTGGCGCTGTCGACCATGCGTGGGTCCGTGAAGGCGAGCTGGGCGATGAACAGCGACATGGTAAAGCCGATGCCGGCCAGCCACGAGGCGCCCAGCAGGTGGCGCCATTCGACGCCCGCGGGCAGGCGCGCCATCCCGGTCCTTACCGCCAGCCAGCAGAGGAGCGAGATGCCTGCGAACTTCCCGATCGCGAGCCCGAGCACGATCCCGAGGGTCTCGCGCCTGGAGAGCGCCGACGACCACTCGATCGCACCCAGGTCGATGCCGGCGTTGGCCAGCGCGAAGACCGGGACCACAAACGTGGCGATATAAGGCGACAACCGATGCTCGAGGACCTGCAACGGGCTTTGGTCGCTGCCCTCGGACGGCCGCGCCGGAATCGAGAACGCGAGCAGGATGCCGGCGACCGTGGCATGGATGCCGGATCGCAACATGGCGTACCAAAGCAGCAGCCCGAGCAGGCTGTACGGCAGCAGGTGGCGTACGCCGCCGCGATTGAGCAGCGCGAGCGCGGCCAGGATGCCGGCCACCGCGCCCAGGGCTTTCATGTCCAGGGAGGCGGTGTAGAAGACGGCGATCACGAGCACCGCACCCAGGTCGTCGGCGATGGCGAGCGCCGTGAGGAAGACGATCAGGTTGCGCGGCACGCGCCACGTGAGCAGGACAAGGATGCCGACGGCGAACGCGATGTCCGTGGCCATCGGGATGCCCCACCCCGAGGCGGTGGGCGTACCCACGTTGAGGGCCGCGTAGATCGCGGCCGGCGCGACCATGCCGCCGAGCGCCCCGAACACCGGCAGAGCCGCGTCCCGCAGCGAGGCCAGCTCCCCGATCAACACCTCGCGCTTGATCTCGAGGCCGACCAGCAGGAAGAAGAGCGCCATCAGGCCGTCGTTGACCCAGTGGTGCAGCGTGAGGTGCAGGATGGGCTGGTCTTCGAAGTCGAAGCCCGCCGTCTGGTCCCAGAAGTCATGCAGGGCGGCGTCGCCGAGCGTGGCGCCGAGGGCCAGGGCCACGGCGGTCGCGACGATCAGCAGGATGCCGCCCGCCGCGGTGCTTCGAAGGAAGCGCTCGAACGGCGACAGGATTCGGCCGAACAGCGGCTCGAGTGGATACTTGTCCGGCGCCATCGGCCCGATTGTACAATCCGCTGCGAACATGCCGCGCCAGCTATTCCGACAAGAGGCCATCGACGCCCAACGAGAGAAGTTCCTCGGCGAGGCGACCATTGCCCGCCCCGTTCCCTTCTGGGTCTTCACGCTGCTCGCCGCGGGCATCGCGGCCATGCTGATCTTCGTCGCCGTGTGGGGCCAGTACCAGAGGCGCGAGCGGGTCGAGGGCTACCTCGCGCTGGACACCGGTGCCGCGCGCGTCCTCATTCCCGACAGTGGCCGCGTGACCGAGCTCATGGTGCGCGAGGGCGACGAGGTCAAGGCGGGCGACCCGCTCGCGAAGATCTCGCTCGAGCGCTCGACCGCCTCCGGGGCTTCCACGAGCGAGGCGGTCGCTGCCGAGATCCAGAGCCGGCGGGCGAGCCTCGAGCGCGAGCAGTCGCAGCACGCCGCGCTGGCCGAGCAGCAGCTCGAGCAGGTGCGCCGGCGGGCCAAGGACCTGGAGAACGAGCTCACCCAGGTCGATCGCGAGATGAGGCTGCAGGAGACGCGGGTGAAGTCCGCGCGCGAGCAGGCCGACCGCTACAAGACGCTCGCGGGCGACAAGTTCGTCTCCGACGTCGCGGCCAAGCAGAAGCTCGACGAGGTGACGGACCAGGAGATCAAGCTGCAGGCGCTGCGGCGGCAGCGCTCGCAGGTCGAGCGCGACCTTGGGGCGGCGAAGCTGGAGGAGCCGCAAGTGCAGATGCGCGCGCGCAACCAGGCCGACCAGCTCGCGCGCCAGTCGAGCGAGCTCAAGGAGGGCCTGTCGCAGGTCGAAGCCAAGCGCGAGAGCGTGATTCGCGCGCCGATGGCCGGCATCGTCGCCAATATCGCGGTCAATAGCGGGCAGTCGATCGCCGCCGACGCCCCGCTCGCCACCGTGTTGCCCAAGGGCAGCGGCCTGCATGCGGAGCTCCTCGTGCCGACGCGCGCGATCGGCTTCGTCACCAAGGGCGCCGAGGTGGTGCTCCGATACGACGCCTTCCCTCACGAGCGCTTCGGCCAGTACCGCGGCGTGATCACCAATATCGGCAACAACGTGTGGACCCAGGGCGAGCGCATCGGGTCCCTTACGGCACGTGAGCCGGTCTATCGCGTGGACGTGCAGCTCGAGCGCCAGGATGTGGCCGCGCTGGGCCAGCAATTCCCGCTGCGACCCGGAATGACGGTCAACGGCGACCTGCTGCTGGAGAAACGCACCCTGCTCGAGTGGCTCTTCGAGCCGGTGCTGCAGCTGAAGGGCCGGCTCTGATGGGTTTCCTCGCCGACCTGCTCCAGCCCAAGGTGCCGGTGATCCTGCAGAGCGAGGCACCCGAGTGCGGCATCGCCTGCCTGGCCATGATCGCGTCTTTCCACGGCCACCGGACCGATCTCTCCGCGATGCGCTTGCGACTTGCGCCTTCGCTCAAGGGCGTGACCCTCAAGCACATCGCGCAGATCGCCGAGGCGATGGGCATGAGCGCGCGCGGGGTCCAGGTGCCGCTCGAATCACTGGACAAGCTTCGCCTTCCCGCCGTGCTGCACTGGGACCTGAATCACTTCGTGGTCCTCGCCGACGTGAGCGGCCGCAAGATCACGGTGCACGATCCTGCGCGCGGCAAACGAGTGCTCACGCTGGAAGAGGCTTCGCGCCACTTCACCGGCGTTGCGATGGAGTTCACCCCGTCCGCCTCGTTCCAGAAGAAAGACGAGCGCGAGCGCGTGCGTTCGTGGCAGTTGCTGGGCGTGGCTTCCGGCTTCAAGGGGACGATCGCGCAGATCCTGCTGCTCTCGGTCGCGCTCGAGGTCTTCGCGCTGGCGATGCCTTTCTTCCTGCAGCTCACCGTCGATCGCGTGCTCGTGGGCCGCGACCGCGACCTGCTCACGGTGCTGGGCGTTGCCTTCGCCGTGCTGGTGGTGATCCAGGTGGCGGTGACGGCCGTGCGCGCCTGGGTGGGCGTGTACTTGAGCACCAACATCAACCTGCGGCTGCTCACCAATCTCTTCAACCACATGCTCCGCCTGCCGCTCGGATGGTTCGAGAAGAGGAACGTGGGCGACATCGTCGGCAAGTTCCGCAGCGTGGATGCGATCCAGAAGACGCTCTCCACCACCTTCGTCGAGACCGCAGTGGACGGCGTGATGGTCGTGCTCACGTTGCTCGTGATGCTGTACTACAGCGTGACGCTCACCTCGGTCGTGGTGGGCGCCGCCCTGCTCTACGGCTTCCTGCGCTGGGTGTTCTTCTATCCCCAGCGCTACGCCACGGACGAGCAGCTCGCTCACGAGGCTCGCTCGGGGACGCACTTCATCGAGACGCTGCGCGGGATGATGGCGATCAAGCTGAACCTGCGCGAGGCGGAGCGGCGCTCGGCCTACCAGAACCTGGTGGTGGACCAGACCAACGCCGGCGTGCGGGTCCAGAACGTGGGCATCCTGCAGCGCGGCTCGAACGCGCTCATCTTCGGGCTGGAAGGCGTGGTGGTGATCTGGCTCGCGGCGCTGGCCGTGATGGACGGGAAGTTCACCGTCGGGATGCTCTACGCGTTCCTTGGATTCAAGATGCTGTTCCTCACGCGGGTGATCAACCTCATCGAGAAGTGGAATGACTTCCGCATGCTCGACCTGCACGTCGAGCGGATCGCGGACATCGCGCTGGCGGCACCCGAGTCGGCGAAGCCCTCGATGCCCGGTGAGGCGTCACCCGGCTCGCTGACCGTCGAGGCGCGCGAACTGGGATTCGCTTATGGCGCGGAGGGCTTCGTTTTCCGTGGGGTGAACCTGGCCATCGCACCCGCGGAGACGGTCGCCATCGTCGGCCCGTCGGGCAGCGGCAAGACCACGCTGGTGAAGGTGCTCCTGGGATTGCTCCAGCCCACCGAGGGGCAGGTGCGCGTCAACGGCCGCAACCTTGCGGACTGGGACGTGGCGCAATACCGCTCCCGAGTGGGAGCGGTGATGCAGGAAGATCAGCTCTTCGTCGGAACGATCGAGGACAACATCAGCTTCTTCGACACCGAGCATGACCCGGCGCGAGTCCGCGAATGTGCCCGCACCGCCATGATCGACGAAGAAATCATGGCGATGCCGATGCAGTTCAACACTATCGTCGGCAGCCTCGGAACCGCCCTCTCAGGAGGTCAGAAGCAAAGAGTGCTTTTGGCACGCGCACTGTACAGACTCCCAAAAATACTCTTCCTGGACGAAGCGTTCGACCAAATCGACGTCGCACTAGAGCGGCGCATCAGTACTGCCATCGCCGAACGGGGCATAGCTCTCGTGATTGTGAGCCACCGTCCAGAGACAATCGCATCCTCGGTGAAGAGGATGGAGATGCAGCCTGCAACAAGCGTGTCGGTCTAACCAACTTTAGCCAAGGACCACGTCGCCGACACCGCCGCCGACAAGGGCGAGCTCCAGGTCATTGAGATCCTTGATCGCTTCTTCAATCTTGAAGACAGCAGCTTGCACAGCGGCGACTTCGGGTTTGTTGATATCCATGGTTGCGCCTCTTTTCGTTAGGGATTGGACTAGCCGAGAACCACGTCGC